>Ga0209300_1000014_pt1 | contig 153912 bp, 142 predicted proteins | sample Shrwel_input2_RT_FD_187535 | JGI IMG/M metagenome (GOLD analysis project Ga0209300, IMG submission 187535) | Subsurface microbial communities from deep shales in Ohio, USA - Utica-3 well 1 S input2 RT (SPAdes) (version 2) ... | reverse complement strand
GTAGGGGGCAGTGTGTCTCGACGCTGGGTAATTGATCAAAACGTGACCGATTCTTGCTGAATCCAGCATGAAGAGCTGGCCTGATCACTCAGCAGGCCGAACTCGCGCCAATGGTGCAATATTCAGGCTAGAGCCATGATGTCTCCATGGGGCCTGGCATTGAATGGCCCCATGGAGAAAGCCGTCACGGCTGCGCCTTCATCAGGCCTTCGACAGCGCCGCCCGACTTTCCACCGGATTCACCCGTGAATTTCCCAGCAGGTAATATGCCACACCGGAGACCAGGATGGTCGGCAGACTGGCCGTCGTGACCGCCGCAATCCCGGGGAAGCCGTAGGACAGGCCAAAGTACACGCACAGCCCCAGTGCCAGGCTGGTCACGCCGACCATGTTCCATCCATTGCCGTAGCTGTAGACGCCACCCTGCTCCCTGAACAGATCCTGTTCGTTGAGTCGCCCCCTGCGGATCAGAAGGTAGTCGACCAGGATCACCGTCCACAGGGGAATGAACAGTCCACCGATGACATTCAGGAAGGCCTCGAAGTACCCCAGGAAGGACGAGTAGAAGATGGGCGCAAAGCAGAGCGCCAGCTGAACCAGAGCCACGAACAGCAGGGCCTTCTTGGGGTTCCTGACGTTAAGGCTGCCCACGACCCCCATGCCGGCACCGTAGAGAACGGTCACATTCGTACTGATGGTGGCGAAGATGAGCACCAGGAAGGAGACCAGGCCCAGGCCCAGGGCGGCCATGGTCGAGCTGGGATCCGAGTTGTTGGGGTCGAAGTTGCCCGTCTGCAGGGCTACCCCGATCACCCCCAGGGCACCGATCACCATGAACCAGCCCTGGCCGATGTTGATCCCCAGCCAAGTGCCCACGGTCGCGCCCTTCGACGTCTTCGAGAAGCGCGAGAAGTCGGCGATCTGCGCCCAGGTCCAGCTGAAACCGAAGGCCAGGTCGATATAGAAGGCCCACGTATGACCGGGGTCGTCGATGGAAAATGACATGACCTCGCCGAGATCCCACTGCGTGAACACGATATAGGTTTCCCAGCTCCCCAGAACGAGAAGCAGGATACCCGAGATCCGTTCGAGATAGCGAATGGCCTCATGCCCCACCAGGGTAATGACGCCTTGCACCACCGCCGTCAGCAGGATACCGATGACCAGTGGCCAGGTATCACCCGGTTCGCCGTAGGCCGGCCATCCCCAGGCGTGCGAAAACACGAACGTCAGGGAAATGGCCGCAATATAGCTGTTTACGCTGGGCCATCCGATCAGCACCATGAACTGGGCAAGGCCCGTCATCTTGCCTCCCTTTGATCCCAGACACGGCCTGGACACCGCCACGGTCGTGGCCCCGTAACGATATCCAATATAGCCAATCGCCGCCCAGGGAATCATCATCAGCGGCAGCCAGAGCAGGCTGTACTGAAGCACGAAGCTCATTCCCAGTGCGGCGGCCATCCCGCCAAAAAACCAGGAACCGGTATTGATTCCTGAACCGAACCATGTCCAGACGGTATCCACGAATCCATAGGTTCTTTTATCGTTACTTATTCTTTCCAACCCATATTCACTATATTTCTTGTTATCGCTCATGACTTTTACTCCAACACCATTAGGAAAAAGGGGAGCCTGGCTCCCCTTTTACTCATTCACTTGATGATATTGTGCTCCGGGCCGTACGGGAAGCCGGTGATATTCTCGGCCCCATGTTCGTTGACCACCAGGATGTCATGCTCGCGGTAGCCGCCGGCGCCGGGCTGCCCTTCCGGGATCATGATCATCGGCTCCATGGACACCACCATGTTGGGCTCGAGCACGGTCTCGATATCCTCGCGCAGCTCGAGGCCCGCCTCGCGGCCGTAGTAGTGGCTCAACGTGCCGAAGGAGTGACCGTAGCCGAAGGTGCGATACTTGAGCAGGCCATGCTTGGCGAAGATCTCGTTGAGCTCGTGGGCGATATCGCAGCAGCGCACGCCGGGCTTGATCAGCTCCTGGCCGCGGCGATGGACCTCGCAGTTGGCCTGCCAGAGCCGCAGGTGCTCGTCGGAGGCATGCTCGCAGAACAGGGTGCGTTCCAGCGCCGTGTAGTAGCCGGAGATCATCGGGAAGGTGTTGAGGCTCAGGATGTCGCCGGGCTGGACGCGGCGGCTGGTGACCGGGTTGTGCGCGCCGTCGGTGTTGATGCCGGACTGGAACCACACCCAGGTGTCCATCAGCTCGCTGTTCGGGTAGGTCCTGGCGATCTCGCGCACCATGGCGGCCTGCCCGGCCAGCGACACCTCATACTCCGGCACCCCGGCGGCGATGGCGTCGCGCACGGCCACGCCCCCCACATCGGCGATACGCGCGCCCTGGCGAATCAGCGCGATCTCCTCGGCGGACTTGATCATGCGCATCTTCATCGTCGGCACGCCGATATCGACCAGCTCGACATCGCCCAGCGCATCCACCAGTTTCTGCTTGTTCTGCAGGGTCAGGTGGTCGAATTCGACACCGACGCGCCGACGACCTTCGCACAGCTGCTTGACGGCCTTGAAGAAGTTGTCCTTCTGCCAGTCGGTGTAGACGATGTTGTCGCCCAGGCGATTGCGGCGATAGGGCTGCCCCCCGTCGATGTTGGCGGTGACGGTGGTGAAGGTGTCCTGGGTCACCACCAGGCCGTAATCACGACCGAACTTGCAATAGACGAAGTCACTGAAGTAGTTGATGTTGTGATAGGAGGTCAGTACCACCGCATCGACGGACTGCTGGGCCATGTAGTCCCGCAGACGGCTCAGGCGGCCCTGCATCTCCTCGTCGGAAAAGGTGGGAACGACCTTGTCACCATTGGGGATGGAAATCAGCGAAGGGAGTTGCATCTTGTTCTCCTTGTGTCTTTCAAGCGACTTTCAGGGTGGGTCGGCTGTCGATCTTCACCAGCAGGTCAGCGGCTTCCGGTGAAGAGGACTTTTCCGAAAACTCGAAGACGCGCATCGTGTAACGCACCTCGAGAATCTTGATCAGGCGACAGACATGATTGAAATCCTCGCTGTCCGTCTCGAACTCGAACCCCAGGAACCGGGTGCCGAAGACATCGACGACATAACAGCGAGTGAGTCTGCCGATCAGGGCCATGTCCTTGCGAAGACCTGCCGGCATCAGGTCCGCTTGCGGGAGGGATTTCGCCCTGAACATGAGTTTCCAGACTTTCATTTCGGCCGCCTCGCCATGCGTGTATTACGACTATCGACAGCCCGGGCGAAGCCGGCAAATGACTAGTCCAAATGCGCCCATTTGCGTTCGCAAATGGGCCGCGGGCGGCCCGTTCGGGGCGATCCGCAAGCGGCTGTAATGACGGTGAAAGCGGCCTGTTCATGGGGGCATGGGAAGGGGGCGCCGACCACGGCTCGATCGGCCACGATTCGACCCGCCGGGGCTCGACGAGGTGCTGCCGGCCAGGGTGCGTGGGGTAGGCGCTCGGGGAGGAGCTCGACGCCCGCGCCCGAGCCAGGGGAATGCGAGTTGCGGCCGGGGCACCCGGTTGCCGACAATGGCTTCTCTCGCGGGCTGCGCCAGCCCGCCCGCGCCCGCCTCGTCACGACACAGGAAGAAAAGGATCACGCATGCTCGGCGAACTCTTCGCGGTGATGGCCCCCGTCTTCTTCGGCGCCAGCCTGGGCTTCGGCTGGGTGCGGCTGGGCCACGACTACCCGGTCGAGTTCATCACCCGGCTGGTCTTCAACATCGGCACGCCGACGCTGATCCTGGCCTCGCTCAACGGCGCCGACATCGACCCCGGCAGCTTCGGCCGCACCCTGCTCGGCACGCTGCTGGTCATCACCGTGATGGGGCTGGCCAGCCTGGCGATCGCCCGGGTGCTGGGCAAGCCGTGGCGCACCGTGATCCTGCCGACGATGTTTCCCAACACCGGCAACATGGGCCTGCCGGTCACGCTCTACGCCTTCGGCAATGCCGGCTTCGCCTACGCCATCACGGTGATGGTGTCGGTCTCGCTGGTCCAGTTCACCTTCGGCACCCTGCTGTCGAGCCGCAGCGGCCGCCCGCTGCGCTCGCTGGCCCGCACGCCGGTGGTCTACGCCATCCTGATCGCCACGGCAATGCTGCTCACCGGCACCACCCTGCCGGCCTGGCTGGCCAACACCGTGGAGCTGATCTCCGGCTTCAGCGTGCCGCTGATGCTGATCACCCTCGGCGTCTCGCTGGGGCGGATCCGTGTTCGCAACCTGGCCGCCGGCGTCCACTTCAGCCTGCTGCGCATCCCGGCGGCGGCGCTGCTGGCCTATGCCGTCGGCCACCTGCTGGGCCTGCCGCCCCTGGCCCAGAGCGTGCTGGTGCTGCAGATGAGCATGCCGGTGGCGGTGTTCAACTACCTGTTCGCCCAGCGTGCCCGCCGTGAACCCGAGTTCGTCGCCGGCCTGGTGCTATGCTCAACACTGTTGTCGTTTGTCTATCTGCCGGTGCTGCTGGCGGTGATGATGTGACGGCCGGCTCGGCGGCGTGGCATCCAGGCACCACCGGCGCGATGTCGTGGAGTACGCCGCCATGTCGCTTTCCCCTGCCCCGTTCGACGAGACGTCCGCCCCGAGGTTGACTCGCCGTCGTCTGCTGGCCGCCCTGCTCGCCCTCGGCCTGCTTCCCGTGTTCGGCCCGACGGGGCGATCCGCGACGACCAATGCCATGCCGGTGCGGCTTGACGGCTGGCTGCTCGCCCCCGGGGATCGCTGATGCACATCGACCTGGCGAGCTACGCCGCCCGGGATCCGCTGGCGGATGTCTGCATAATCGGCAGCGGCGCGGCGGGGCTGACCCTGGCCACCCGGCTGGCCCGGCGCGGGCGGCACGTGCTGCTGTGCGAGGGCGGCGATCAGGTGTTCACCGAGCGCTCCCAGGCGCTCTATCGCGGCGAGAGCGTCGGCGATCCCTACATTCCGCTGGACGCCGCGCGACTGCGCTTCTTCGGCGGCTCGACCAACCACTGGGGCGGCATGTGCCGGCCCCTGGATGCCTACGACTTCACCGCCAAGCCGGCGGACCCGCGCACCGCCTGGCCGATCGGCCGTGACGACCTGGCCCCGGCCTACCCGGCGGCCGCCGACATCCTCGAGGTCTCGCCGATTCCGCCGGACACGCGCATCCCGGGACTGGCGCTCAAGCGCGTGCACTTCTCGATCGGCCCCGCCACCCGGCTCAAGGACAAGTACGCCGACGAGGTCGCCCGCTCACCGCACCTGCACTACAGCCGGAACACCAACCTGTTCGGCCTGGAGACCCGCGACGGCCGTCTCACCGGTGCTGTGGTCAGGGACTACACGGGCGGCGCGTACCGCCTCCGGGCGCGATACGTCGTGCTCGCCTGCGGCGGCATCGAGAACTCGCGGCTGCTGCTGTGGTGCAATCGGCAAAGCGGCGGCCGGGTGATCCGGCAGCCGGCAACGCTGGGTCGCTACTGGATGGATCACCCCCACGCCACCCTGGGCCGGGCCCTCGTCTTCGCCCCGGCGGCCCTGGGGCTCGACGCCAGCCAGAGCGTGTTCCTGGCCCCCACCCCGGCGATGCTCGCCACCCGGGGCGTTCTCAACTGCGGCCTGCGCCTGCACCGCATGAGCCCCGAGGACGGCGAGGCGCTGGCCACCCATCTGGCCCTCATCGCGCCCCGCCTCGGCGAACGGCTGCGCCGGCAGCCACCCGGCTCGCGCTGCGGCGTGGTGCTGCGCGCCGCCTGGGAGCAACAACCGCATCCCGAGAGCCGGGTCGAGCTCGACGACGATGACCGCGACGCCCTGGGCATGCCGCGCTCGCGTCTGGTCTGGCGCAAGACCGCCCTGGACCATCACACCGTGCGCGAGTGCGTGCTGACCCTGAACGACTACCTGCGTCGCCGCGACATCGGCCGCGTCCAGCTCGAGCCGTGGCTGGCCGACGACACGCTGCAGTTTCCCGAGGACGGCGAACTGGCCGGGCGCCACCACATGGGCGGCACGCGCATGGCCGACACCCCCGAGCACGGCATCGTCGATCGCGACTGCCGGGTGTTCGGCCAGGACAACCTCTACATCGGCGGCTCCAGCGTCTTCCCGTCGAGCGGCCACGCCAACCCGACCCTGACCCTGGTGCAGCTGGCGGTACGCCTGGCCGATCACCTCGACGCCCGGCTGGACTGACCCCGCCGTCAACGAAAACGGGCCACGCGATGGCGTGGCCCGTGGCTCGGGAAACGGACGCTTATCTCAGCTCTCGCTTTCGGTCTCGTCCAGCACGTAGTCGGCCTTCACCGGACGGCGGATCCACAGCGGATCGCTCCAGGCGGTGTCGCCGTCGGCGTCGTCGACCTCCAGCGCCACCCAGCCGTCGGCATCGCCGGGGATGGTGAAGTCCAGGGTTGTCTCGTGACCGTCGAGCTGGCGGGTCTCGAGCACCTTGCCGCCCCGGCCGATCAGCCGCGCCTCGGCCAGGCCGTCGACCGCCTGTACCTTGACCGACCAGTGGCCCTCGGCATCGCCGGCCAGGCGCAGGGTGTCGCCGAACAGCCGCTCGACGGGGAACAGCAGCGGCCCCTGGGTGGCGTAGGCATGGCCGTCCTTCAGCGCCCGCGCGAAGCCGTCGACGCTCAGTTCGCCCGGCACGTGCGCCATCATCCGCATGCGCCCGGTCAGCTGGTTCCAGACGTCATGGGTGTCGGTGCCGGCGGTCAGGTACATTTGCAGCCCCTGGTCCCAGAAGCGGTGGACGCTCTCGAGCGTCCTGGCGTTGTCGACCTCGGCGTTGAGCTCGACCAGGTCGAAGGCCGGCGTGAAGCCGCCGGGCACCTTGTCCTCGGCCAGGTTGCCCAGGTAGCCGTAGCCGTTGTAGGGATGGTTGGTGGGCACCACCTCGGCGCCCATGCGCCGTGCATCGGCGATGATCGTCTGGACATCGGCGGTGCCGGGATCGACCTGCAACTGGCTGTCGAGAGCGATCGGGAAGGGATTCATGTGCCCCCACGACGGCGAGATCTCGATCGACGGAATGAACGGCACTCCACGCTGCTTCGACAGCGTCGCCATGGTGTCGAGGTTGGCGGTCGAGTCGTGGTCGCTGACGAAGGTCAGGTCGAGGTCGGTGGCCAGCTGCGCGCGCACCACCATCTCGGGCGGCGTCACGCCCTCGAGCATGTTGGCGTGATGGTGCAGGTCGGCGCCGTACCAGTGGCGCTGGTTGGGCTCGGCCAGGCGCTCGATCCCGACGTTCCGCTCGAGCGTCTGGCCGGCATCGAGGGACACCGCAAGGGGCTTCGAGCGAGCGGTGAAGCCCGCACCGGCGTTGACCGCCAGCCGATAGTCGCCGGGGGCCAGTGACAGCTCGGCATGGCCGACCGGGTCGAGCCGGGTGAAGAAGGTCTGCTTGCCGAGGAACTCCACCGGCGGCTGATGGCCCTCCTCGATCGTGATGCGCGCATCGCGCGGCGTGCCGCTGCCCGTTTCCGCCACGTCGAGCGACAGCGTGCCCGGCCCGGCCAGGTCGTCGAAGGTCAGCGAGCGCTGCGCCCCCTTGGCCAGCGAGACCTCGACCCTGTCGCTGTTGGCATAGCCTTCGCCCGTCGCGTAGAGCGCGTAGTCGCCGACCGGCAGGTCGATGGCGAAATGCCCCTTGTCGTCGGCAAGCGTCCAGGCATAGGGGCTGCCGGCCTTCTCGACCATCACCAGGCCGCTGGACGGCACCCCGCCGTCGCGCCCCTCGAGGGTGCCCTCGACATGGCCGCTGGCGAGCCCCTTGCGGGCGATCTCGTTGGCCACCACCGGTGCCAGGTCGCCCTCGGGCACCACCTGCAGCCAGCCCTCGAAGGTCCGCGACTCGCCCGGCGCCAGGCTGTGCTCGAGGTAGAGATCGCGCCCGCCGTAGTTGATGCGGTCGAAATAGGGCGCGTGCAGGGCGATCGCCCAGTCGCGGTCATAGCCCACGAAGCGGTCGGTCAGGGCGTCGTCGGCCGGGGTCTCCTTGGCATCGCCAAGGCCCGGCACGCCGAAGCGGTAGCCGGTATCCGGCCACAGGGTGAAGCCCGAACGCAGCGCCTTCATGGGCGTGTCGCCACGGTTGTCGAGGGTCGTCTCGAGATGCACCCGGTCGCTGCCCGCTTCCAGGGTGTAGGTGGTGGTGACCATCGCCTCGCCGAAGTTGCGGGCGATCTCGATCACCGCCCGCTCGGGAGAGCGCTCGACGACCCTGATCGTCTTGCCGTCGTTGGGCCACGCCGACCAGTTGTTGGGGATGAAGTCGGCGAAGGCGATGCGATCGAGATCGATCTTGCCGCCCTTGACCGCCGCCAAGTCGACCAGCGTACCGCGCGGCACGCCCCAGGGCGGCTGCGAGGCCACGGCGATCGAGAAGGCCAGATGATCGTTGGCGACGGTGATGTCCTCGGCGGCGGTCGCCTCGCCGTCGGGGATCGGGGTGGTGCCCCGGGTCACACTGACCTCCGCCTGGGCACTCGCGGCAAGCAGGCCCAGGGCCAGCCCGACCCACACCGGGCGGGAAAGCATCGAAAAGCGTCCGTTCATGACAGGACTCCCTTGCATATTGATTTTTTATGGAAATCGTCGCCATTCATCATGCTGTATTTTGATCGAACGTTCAAATTCCCCCGCAACGACGAGTCTCCCGCCCCACGTGCGCTTCCCGCGTCAAACGGGTAGCCTCGAGTTTCGGATTCGGGCGCCTTCGGTGGCGTCACGCCAAACCGTCACGACAAGGACAAGGAAGCGCCGCGATGGACCTGATGATCTGGTTGACCTATGTGGGCGTGATCACCGCGCTGATCGCCTTTCCGGGGCCGGTGGCCCTACTCTGCACCAGTCAGGGGCTGCGTCACGGCCGACGCCGGGCCCTGTTCACCATTGCCGGTGGCATCGTCGCGGCGCTGGTGATGATGTCGCTCTCGGCGATGGGGCTGGGGGCGGTGCTGGCCACCTCGGAAACCGCCTTCGCGCTGCTCAAGTACCTGGGCGCGGCCTACCTGATCTACCTGGGCGTGCAGGCCTGGCGCGCCCCCCCGGAGCCCCCGACCCTGGCGGCGCACGAGGCGGAAGACGCCACACCGGTCAGCGCCTGGCAGCTGTTCCGGCGCGGCTTCACGGTGGGTATCAGCAACCCCAAGGATCTGCTGTTCTTTGCCGCCCTGTTCCCGGGCTTCATCGACCTCGGCGCGCCGCAGGCGCCGCAGTTTGCGATCCTCGCACTGACCTGGCTGGTCATCGACGGTGGCCTGATGACGCTCTACTCCTCCCTCGGCGAGCGCCTGGGCCGCTGGCTGGGCACCCGCCGCCGGGTGCGCCGCTTCAACCGCCTCACCGGCGGGCTGTTCGTGGTGGCCGGCGGTTCGCTGGCCGGCACCCACTGAGAGGGGGCTTAAAAATTACTGCGCTAGCCCATACTGCGTTGAAATCAGTCTCGAAATGCTCATTTACCCGCTCGCAAACTCCGCGTTCTCGACTGATTTCGCCTTGTCTGGCCGTCGCTCGTGACTTTTGTAAACACCCTCTACGCATCCTGTACCCATGAAAAAACCCCCGGCCGAATGGCACGGGGGTTTCTGGCTGCCCGGAGGCCGGGCCGGCAAGTCCGCTTACTTGCGGCTGAGCGCGGCACCGAAGCGCTTGTTGAAGCGCTCGACGCGGCCACCGGTGGTCGCCTGCTTCTGCTTGCCGGTGTAGAACGGGTGGCAGTTGGAGCAGACGTCCAGGGAGAAGTCCTCGCCGGAGGTGGAGCCGAAGGTGTGAGTGGCACCGCAGGAGCAGGTCGCGGTAACCGTCTTGTATTCCGGGTGGATACCTTGTTTCATCGTGAGCCTCGTTAAACGGTGTGCCGCCACCCGATCCGGGAAACCGGCCCCGATCTGCTTTACTCGGCGAAGCGTCGTTGGAATCCCTCTCAGAATGCTCATTTACTTCATGTAAACTGCGCGTCTTCGAGGTATTCCGCCTAGCCGCGCCATCGTCAGCAACGATCGTGGCTCGGTTTCCAGCCCGTCGGGCACCGCACACGGGTTGAGATAACCGGTTATCGTTCTCGCCACCCCGGATGCGTCGACGGTCGACGACGGGGCGCAAGAAGGCGACGCATCATAGCAGAGACATCAGTGGAGGCCAATTGTCCAGCCCTTCTCCCGGCAGCGGCGTCGCCGTGCTCGGCGTGGCCGTGCCCACGCCGTTGCGCCGCCTGTTCGACTACCGCCCCGGTGCGGCGGCCCCCGAGGGCGGCTGGCAGCCGGGGCTGCGCGTACGGGTGCCGCTGGGACGCCGCGAGGTGGTAGGGGTCGTCGTGGAATGTCGCGCCCACAGCGAGTTGCCGCTCGACACCCTCAAGCCGATCGTCGCCTGCCTGGACACCCAGCCGCTGCCCGCCGACTGGCTGTGGCTGTGCCGCTTCACCGCCCGCTATTATCAGCATGCGCTGGGCGACACCCTGCATCAGGCCATGCCGGTACTGCTGCGCCAGGGGCGGCCGCTGGAGGCCCGCACCCGCGAGCGCTGGCAGCTGACCGCCGCCGGCCGCGACACGACCGCCACGCAGCTCGGCCGGGCCCGCCGTCAGGCCGAACTGCTCGAACTGCTGCGCCAGCATCCACGCGGCGTGGTGCACTCGGTGATCAGCGCCCAGGGGTTCAGCCGGGCCCAGCTGCAGGGCCTGGCCGACAAGGGGCTGGCCGCCGCCACCGAGGAGCCGCTGACCGCCGCGCCGGCTCCGCGCCAGGGCGGCCTGCTCGCCGAGCCGGCACTGACCCTGAACCGCGAACAGGCCGCGGCGCTGGCGGCGCTCCATGAGGGGCTCGAGCGCTATCACCCCTGCCTGCTGCAGGGCGTCACCGGCAGCGGCAAGACCGAGGTCTACCTGCAGCTGATCGAGGCGGTGGTGGCCCACGACCGCCAGGCGCTGGTGCTGGTGCCCGAAATCGGGCTGACCCCGCAGACCCTGGCCCGCTTCCGGCGGCGCTTCCGCGTGCCGGTGGTGGCGCTGCACTCGCAGCTCACCGACGCCGAACGCCTGGACGCCTGGGAGGCCGCCCGCGCCGGGCGTGCGCCGATCGTCATCGGCACCCGCTCGGCGATCTTCACCCCGCTGGCCCGGCCCGGGGCGATCATCGTCGACGAGGAACACGACGGCTCGTTCAAGCAGCAGGACGGCCTGCGCTATCACGCCCGCGACCTGGCGATCGTCCGCGCCCACCGCGAGGGCATCCCGGTGGTGCTGGGCAGTGCCACGCCCTCGCTCGAGAGCCTGGTCCAGGCCCGCGCCGGCAACTACCGCCACTTGCAGCTGACCCGCCGTGCCAGCCACCACGCGCCGGCGCGGCTGGAACTCGTCGACCTGCGCGGTCGCCGCCGCCAGGGCGGCCTGGTCCCGCCGGTGATCGACGCCATCCGCCAGACGCTCGCCGGCGGCAACCAGGTACTGGTGTTCATCAACCGGCGCGGTTTCGCTCCCACCCTGGCCTGCCACGCCTGTGGCTGGCTGGCCGAATGCGACCACTGCGACGCGCGGCTGACCCTGCATCGCCAGCCGCCGCAGCTGACCTGCCACCACTGCGAGCGCCAGCGCCCGCTGCCGGATGCCTGCCCCGACTGCGGCAGCGCCGACCTGCGCCCGCTGGGCACCGGCACCGAACGCAGCGAGGAGACCTTGGCGGCGCTGTTCCCCGAGGTCGCCGTGCACCGCATCGACCGCGACAGCACCCGGCGCAAGGATGCCCTCGAGCAGACCCTGGCGGAGATCCGCCGCGGCGAGCCGGCCCTGCTGGTGGGCACGCAGATGATCGCCAAGGGCCATCACCTGCCTCATGTCACCCTGGTGGTGGTGGTCAACGCCGACGCCGGGCTCTACGCCAGCGACTTCCGCGCCCTGGAGCACAGCGCCCAGCTGCTGGTGCAGGTCGCCGGGCGCGCCGGGCGCGCCGAACGCCCCGGCCGGGTTCTGGTCCAGACCCTGCACCCGGAGGACCCGCACCTGCGACTGCTCGCCGAAAGCGGCTACGACGCCCTGGCCGAACAGCTGCTGGAGGAGCGCCGCGCGGCCGGCCTGCCGCCCTATCGCCACCTGGCCCTGCTGCGCCTGGAGAGCCCCCGCGAGGCCGACGCCACGCAGCTCGCCGGCGAGGCCGCCGCGGCGCTGCGCGACTGGCTGGCGTCGCACGCCCTGGCAGTGGACTGCCTGGGCCCGGTGCCGGCGCCCATGGAGCGACGCCAGAACCGCTACCATGTGCAGACAATGCTGCGCAGCGAACGCCGCGGTCCCCTGCACGATGCCTGCGCCTGGCTGGCCCGCTGGCTCGAAGCGCAGCCCGGCGCGCGCCGGGTGCGCTGGTCGCTGGACGTGGATCCGCAGACGCTGGCCTGAGCGCCGCGCGCATCAGGCCGGCCCGAAGCCAATGTTGTGGGTTTAAAGCCGGCCCGCAATTGCCGATAATGAGCGCCCATGCTCCAGGGCTCCCCCTGCAAGAGCGACGCTTTCCACGCCGGTGCCGCGCGTCACGTCCATGCTGTCGACCGCGCCGCTGACCCGGGCCACAGGACACTGCACGCAAGCCACATGAAAGAGACCATCATCGCGCTGCTCGACGAGGCGCTGGCCGCGCTCAAGCAGCAGGGCCTCGTGCCCGCCGACACCGCTCCCCGCTACAAGGTCGATCCCACCAAGGACAAGGCCCACGGCGACTACGCCAGCAATCTGGCGATGACCCTCGCCAAGCCGGCGGGCAAGCCGCCCCGCGAGATCGCCCAGGCGCTCGTCGACGCCCTGCCGGACAGCCCGGCGGTGCGCCACGTGGAAATCGCTGGCCCCGGCTTCCTCAACTTCTTCGCCGCCACCGACGCCGTGGCTCAGGTGGTGAAGGCGGTACTCGAGACCGGCGACACCTTCGGTCGCAGCCTGACCGGCGCCGGCGAGAAGGTGCAGGTCGAGTTCGTCTCCGCCAACCCCACCGGTCCCCTGCACGTGGGCCACGGTCGCGGCGCGGCGATCGGCGACTGCCTGTGCCGCCTGCTCGAGGCCACCGGCTACGACGTGACCCGCGAGTTCTACTACAACGACGCCGGCGCCCAGATCCAGAACCTGGCGCTCTCGGTCCAGGCCCGCGCCCGGGGGCTCACCCCCGATGACCCGAGCTGGCCCGAGGACGGTTATCGCGGCGGCTACATCGTCGACGTGGCCGAAAGCTACCTGGCCGGCGAGACTGTCGACGCCGACGACCAGCACGTCACCGCCGCCGCCGACCCGGATGACCTCGACGCCATCCGCCGCTTCGCGGTGGCCTATCTGCGTCGCGAACAGGACCTGGACCTAAAGGCCTTCGGCGTCGAGTTCGACGTCTACTTCCTCGAGTCCTCGCTGTACCGCGACGGCAAGGTCGCGGCCACCGCCGAGCGCCTTGCCGACAAGGGCCACACCTACGAGCGGGACGGCGCCACCTGGCTGCGCACCACCGAGTTCGGTGACGACAAGGACCGGGTGATGCGCAAGACCGACGGCGACTACACCTACTTCCTGCCCGACGTGGCCTATCACCTGGACAAGTGGCAGCGCGGCTTTACCACCGTGATCAACGAGCAGGGCGCCGACCACCACTCCACGGTGACCCGCGTGCGGGCCGGGCTGCAGGCGCTGGAAGCCGGCATCCCCCAGGGCTGGCCCGACTACGTGCTGCACCAGATGGTGCTGGTCACCCGCTCCGGGGAAGAGGTCAAGCTCTCCAAGCGGGCCGGCAGCTACGTCACCCTGCGCGACTTGATCGACGAGGTCGGCCGCGACGCCACTCGCTACTTTCTCGCCGCGCGGCGTGCCGATTCGCAGCTGACCTTCGACATCGACCTGGCCCGCTCGCAGTCCAACGATAACCCGGTCTACTACGTGCAGTACGCCCACGCGCGCCTGTGCAGCGTGATGCGCAAGGCAGAGGCCGACGGTCGCCCCTTCGACCACGCCGAGGCCATGGACAGCCTGGCGCGGCTCGAGAGCGATCAGGAAAAGGCGCTGATGAACCGGCTGGCACGCTACCCGGAAGTAGTCGAGCATGCCGCCGCCAACCGCGAACCGCAGCAGATCGCCCAGTACCTGCAGGATCTCGCCGCCGATTTCCACACCTGCTACAACGCCGTCAAGGTCATGGTCAACGATGCACCGCTGCGCAACGCGCGCCTGGCGCTGGGGCTGGCGACGCGCCAGGTACTGCGCAACGGCCTCGACCTGCTGGGCGTGAGTGCACCCGAGGAGATGTAAGCCATGGCTCGCAGCGCCGCCGCCGGCAGCAATCGCCGCCGCAACGCCACGCCCCGCAAGGGCGCGACGACACGCAGCAAGAAGCCGGCGTCCTCGGCACCGTCACGAGGGCTGCGTGTGCCCGGCTGGCTGTGCGGCCTGATCGGCCTGGTCGCCGGTTTCGCGCTCGCGCAGTACTTTCAGCAGAGCGCTCCACCGGTGGCGGCGCTGATGCCCAAGCCGGCGACCCAGCAGGCCAGTGGCACGACAGCCGCACCGGCCGGGGGCAACGCCGCCGACAAGGGCACCGCCGAGGCCGGCAGCCACGAGCCGGCCATGCCGACCTTCGAGTTCTACACCCTGCTGCCGGAATCCGAGGTCGTGGCCCCCAAGGTCGAGGCCTACAAGTCCACGCCGCGCCCCGGCGCCTCGCCGAAGGCGGACGACAAGACCCCGGCCAAGGACGCCAGCTACATGCTCCAGGCCGCTTCCTTCCGCGACATGCCCGACGCCAGGCGGCTCGCCGGCCGCCTCAGCGACCTGGGCCTCAAGGCCAAGATCTCCGACGTCAAGGCCAACGGCAACCAGACCTGGCACCGCGTGCAGGTCGGTCCCTACGACGACACCCGCGAGCTCAGCCGCGCCAAGGACCTGATGGTCACCCAGGGCATCGAGCCGCTGATGATCCGTCTGCAGCAGTAACCGGACCGCCGGCGCCGCCCCGTCGCCTCGGCGGGCGGCGCCCGGCCGCAGGGTGATCCCCCGACAATGCGGGTCCGGCAGCGGGCTTGTGGGAGAGGAGTCATCCTCGACAGCGGCGGCCCGGTGGCGGACTCATCGCGACTGACGTCGCACCCACGGCCAGACTCCGGATGAACGACCTACCGAGAGATCACCGCTAGCCGGCCGTGCCTGGCCAGCCGCACCTGACCGACCGTGCTTGATTTCATGGCTTGCCGCCCGCATCTCCCCTGTCATCCCTTTGATCGAGCATCGGCCCGACCCGATGCGCCATTCGTCATCGGGCGACCCGTCGGCGTCGCCCAGCAACGGAGCTTTCCGCGCTATGACCACCATCGTTTCCGTGCGCCGCAATGACCAGGTCGCCCTGGCCGGCGACGGCCAGGTGTCCCTGGGCAACACGGTTCTCAAGGGCAATGCCAGCAAGGTGCGCCGCCTCTACCGCGGCCAGGTGCTGGCGGGCTTCGCCGGCGGCACCGCCGACGCCTTCACGCTGTTCGAGCGCTTCGAGGCCCAGCTCGAGAAGTACCAGGGCCACCTCACCAAGGCCGCCGTCGAGCTCGCCAAGGAGTGGCGCACCGACCGTGCGCTGCGCCGTCTCGAGGCGATGCTGGTGGTGGCCGACCGGACCGCGTCGCTGATCATCACCGGCAACGGCGACGTGGTGGAGCCGGAGTACGGCGTGATCGCCATCGGTTCCGGTGGCAACTACGCCCTGGCCGCCGCCCGGGCGATGCTCGACAACACCGAGCTCTCGGCGAAGGAGATCACCGCCAAGTCGCTGGACATCGCCGCCGACATCTGCGTCTTCACCAACCACAACGTCGTCCTCGAGGAGCTCGCCTGATCATGTCCCAGATGACCCCCCGCGAGATCGTTCACGCGCTCGACCAGTTCATCATCGGCCAGCACGACGCCAAGCGCGCGGTGGCGATCGCCCTGCGCAACCGCTGGCGGCGCATGCAGCTCGACGACGAGCTGCGTCCCGAGGTCACCCCCAAGAACATCCTGATGATCGGCCCCACCGGGGTGGGCAAGACCGAGATCGCCCGCCGCCTGGCCAAGCTGGCCCGGGCGCCCTTCATCAAGGTCGAGGCGACCAAGTTCACCGAGGTCGGCTATGTCGGCCGCGACGTCGAATCGATCGTCCGCGACCTGGTCGAGATGGCCATCAAGATGGTCCGCGAACAGGCCAAGGAGGAGGTCCGCCACCGGGCCGACGACGCCGCCGAGGACCGCATCCTCGACGCCCTGCTGCCGCGCCCGCGGGGCAGCGAGTACGACCACGGCCGCGATGACTCCGCCGCCCGCCAGGCCTTCCGCAAGAAGCTGCGCGAGGGTCAGCTCGATGACAAGGAAATCGACATCGAGGTCACGCCCCAGGGCGCCGGCGTCGACATCATGACCCCGCCGGGCATGGAGGAGATGACCAGCCAGCTGCAGAACCTCTTCTCGAGCATGAACAAGCAGAAGACCGAGACCAAGCGGGTCAAGGTCAAGGACGCCTGGCAGCTGCTGCGCGACGAGGAGGCCGCCAAGCTGGTCAACGAGGAAGACATCAAGCGCCGCGCCGTCGAGGCGGTCGAGCAGAACGGCATCGTGTTCCTCGACGAGATCGACAAGGTCGCCAAGGGCGGCGGCCAGTCCAGCGGCGGCGAGGTCTCCCGCGAGGGCGTGCAGCGCGACCTGCTGCCGCTGATCGAGGGCTCGACGGTCTCCACCAAGCACGGCATGGTGCGCACCGACCACATCCTGTTCGTCGCCTCGGGCGCCTTCCACCTGTCCAAGCCCTCGGACCTGATTCCCGAGCTGCAGGGTCGCCTGCCGATCCGTGTCGAGCTCTCGGCGCTCTCCCCCGAGGACTTCAAGCGCATCCTCACCGAGCCCTCCGCCTCGCTGACCAAGCAGTACGAGGCGCTGATGGCCACCGAGGGGCTGGAGATCCGCTTCGCCGAGGACGGCATCGCGCGCATCGCCGAGATCGCCTGGCAGGTCAACGAGGGCACCGAGAACATCGGCGCGCGCCGCCTGCACACGGTGATGGAGCGTCTGCTCGAGGAAGCCTCCTACCAGGGCGGCGACCTGCAGGGGCCGCTGGTCATCGACGCCACCTACGTCGACTCGCAGCTCGGCGAGCTGGCCAAGGACGAGGATCTGTCGCGGTATATCCTCTAAGCCTGGCAGCGCGCCACAAGCGGCACGTTCCAGAATGCGGACCGCGCGGCGCCGGGGACAGGTCAAAGTGGAGGTCCGATGCCATGGATGGCATCGGTAACGCCCAGGGACGGGTTCACAGTGCCTCCACGACGACCTGTCACCGGGATAGCCGCGCTCCTCCATCACGCCAGAAGCGGAGGCATACCATGACCGCCCCGATCCCCACCCGTGTGCACTACCACCGTCAGACGCGCGAACTCGAGCTCGGCTACGCCGACGGCACCACCTATCGCCTGTCCGCCGAGTACCTGCGCGTCTACTCGCCCTCGGCCGAGGTGCGCGGCCACGGCCCCGACACCGCCACGCTGCAGACCGGCATGAAGCACGTGGGCCTGACGAACATCACCCAGGCCGGGCGCTACGCCCTCAAGCTGCACTTCGACGACGGCCACGACACCGGCCTCTACAGCTGGGACTATCTCCACGACCTGGCCATCCGTCAGGAGGCCAACTGGGCCGACTACCTGAAGCGGCTCGAGGCCGCCGGCGCCTCCCGCGAGCCGCTGGGCATCCCCGTCCGGCAGCTGTGAGGCGGCGACAAGGCGACGCAGACAAGCCACGCCCGGCGACGCTACAATGGCGCCCACTTCGCAACGACAGCGGCCCGCACGGCCGTCCCCCGCCGGGCCCGGTGACTCCTGCCGCGCCCGGCGGGCGGTTCGCCGCCACAGACAAGGGAAGCCCATGACCAAGCGCACGACCCACTTCGGCTATCAGGAAGTGCCCGTGGAGGAAAAAGCCGCCCGGGTGGCCGATGTCTTCCACTCCGTGGCCAGCCGCTACGACCTGATGAACGACCTGATGTCGCTGGGCATCCATCGGCTGTGGAAGCGTCTGACCCTGGAGCGCGCCGGGGTGCGTCGCGGCCAGTCGGTCCTCGACATCGCCGGCGGCACCGGCGACCTGACCCTCAAGTTTTCCCGGCTGGTGGGGCCGAGCGGTCGCGTGGTGCTCGCCGACATCAACGCCTCGATGCTCAACGTGGGCCGCGACAAGCTGCTCGATCACGGCGTCGGCGGCAACGTCGAATACGTGCAGGCCAACGCCGAGTGCCTGCCGTTCGCCGACAATACCTTCGACTGCATCACCATCGCCTTCGGGCTGCGCAACGTCACCGACAAGGACGCCGCCCTGGCCTCCATGGCCCGGGTACTCAAGCCCGGCGGCCGGCTGCTGGTGCTGGAATTCTCCAAGCCCCCCCATCAGCTGCTGTCGAAGGTCTACGACGAGTATTCCTTCCGCCTGCTGCCGAAGATGGGCGAGCTCGTCGCCAACGACGCCGACAGCTACCGCTACCTGGCCGAATCCATCCGCATGCATCCCGATCAGGAAACCCTCAAGGGGATGATGGAACGCGCCGGGCTCGAGCGTGTCGAGTACACCAACCTGACCGGCGGCATCGTCGCCCTGCATCGCGGCATCAAGCTCTGAGGTTCCGATGGCACTGACCCCCGTCCTGCTGCTGGCCTGCGCGGAAAAGACCTTCAATTCCCTGCTGGCCCGCGACCCCGCCGCGCCCGGCCGCCTGCGCCGGCTTGCCGGCAAGCGCCTGCTGCTGCGCCTGGAGCGCCCGAGCCTGGCCCTGCTGGTGACCTTCCACACCCAGGGCCTCGGCCTGCTTCACGCCCCCCAGGCCGAGGAGACCGATGCCGACGCGGTCGTCGAGGCCGACTGCGAGGCGCTGGGCTCGCTGCTCGCCGGCGAGTCCCTAGAACAGCTGATGTTCAGCGGCCGGCTGTCGCTGCGCGGCCAGACCCACCTGCTCGAGGCGACCCGCGAGCTGCTGATGGATCTCGACCTCGACTGGGAGGCGGCGCTGGCCGAGTGGTTCGGCGACGTGCCCGCCCACAGCCTCGCCGAGGGCCTGCGACGCTTCGCCCGCTTCGGCCTGCGCAGCCAGCACGAGCTGCGCGCCGACCTCAGCGAGTATGTCTTCGAGGAGGCCCGGCTGCTGCCCGGCCAGGCCCAGCGCGAGGTGCTGCGCGATCATCTCACCGAGCTGGAAGTCGCCACCGACCGGCTCGAGGCCCGCCTGGCGCGCCTGCAGCGCAAGCTGGATGCCCGACGCCGGGAGCCGATGACGTGAACCTGCGAGCGCTGCGGATTCTCTGGGTCGTCGCCCGCTACCGCCTGGACACCCTGATTCCGCTCGACCGCCTGCCGCCGCTGTTGCGGCTGGCGGTCCGGCTGTCGCCGCTGCGCCTGCTGCCCACCGGCTCCCACTCGCGGGCGCGACGGCTGCGGCTGGCGCTGGAATCGCTGGGCCCGATCTTCGTCAAGTTCGGCCAGATGCTCTCGACCCGGCGCGACCTGCTGCCGCCGGATATCGCCGACGAGCTCAGGCGCCTGCAGGACCAGGTGCCGCCCTTTCCGGGCGAACAGGCCCGCGCGGTGATCGAGGAAGAACTCGAGTGCAGCGTGCAAACCGCCTTTGCGCACTTCGATACCGACCCCATGGCCTCCGCCTCGGTGGCCCAGGTCCATGCCGCTCGGCTGCACAGCGGCGAGGACGTGGTGGTCAAGGTGATCCGCCCGGGCATCGACCGCGTGATGCGCCAGGACATCGCCCTGATGTACACCCTGGCGCGGCTGCTGCGGCGCGTGCCCGAGGCGCGCCGGCTGCGTCCGGTGGAGGTGGTCTCCGACTACGAGGCGACGCTGTTCGACGAGCTCGACCTGCACAAGGAAGCCGCCAACACCTCGCAGCTCAAGCGCAACTTCAAGAACTCGCCGCTGCTCTACGTGCCGTCGATCCACTGGCCGCTGACCCGTCGGCGGATGCTGGTTCAGGAACGCATCCACGGCATCCCGGTGGCCGACCTGGAGGCGCTTCAGGCCCAGGGCACCGACCTGAAGCGGCTCGCCGAACGTGGCGTGGAGATCTTCTTCACCCAGGTGTTCCGCGACAACTTCTTCCATGCCGACATGCACCCGGGCAACATCTTCGTCGCCCGCGGCAAGCCCCGCGACCCGCAGTACATCGCCATCGACTGCGGCATCGTCGGCAGCCTGACCCGCGAGGACCAGGACTATCTGGCGCGCAACCTGCTGGCCTTCTTCCATCAGGACTACTATGAAGTCGCCGTGCTGCACATCGAGTCCGGCTGGGTCGGCGAGGGCACCCGCGCCAACGAGTTCGCCGCGGCGATCCGCGCGGTGTGCGAGCCGATCCTCGAGCGGCCGCTCAAGGACATCTCCTTCGGCCAGGTGCTGCTGGGGCTGTTCCAGACCGCCCGGCGCTTCAACATGGAGGTCCAGCCGCAGCTGGTGCTGCTGCAGAAGACCCTGCTCAACATCGAGGGGCTGGGCCGCCAGCTCTACCCCGATCTCGACCTGTGGCAGACCGCCAAGCCCTATCTCGAGCGCTGGATGAAGGAACGCGCCGGCCCGCGCGGACTGTGGGCCTCGCTGCAGAAGCAGGCCCCCGAGCTGAGCCGCCAGTTGCCGGAGCTGCCGGTACTGGCCCACCAGGCGCTGGCCCGGGTGGAAAGCGAGCAGCGCCAGCGGCGCCAGCAGGTCGACTCGCTGACCCGCATCCACGACGACATGGCCCAGGAGACACGCCGCTCGCGGCGGCTGCGCGTCGGGGCGCTGGTGCTGGCCCTGGCGCTGGCCTGGCAGCCCCTGCAGGCCTGGGCCCTGGAGCAGCCCTGGCCGGTGCTGACCGCCGCGGCGCTCGGCGCCATACTCTTGGCCTGGCGCTAGGCGACTGATTCATCAGACCCTTTCGACCACTGACTCAGGATTGTCATCGATGAGCGATATCCTCCAACAGCTCGATGCGGTACTCGCGCAACGCCGGCAGGCCGCCCCCGACTCCTCCTATGTGGCATCCCTGCATCACAAGGGGCTCAACAAGATTCTCGAGAAGGTCGGCGAGGAGGCCACCGAGACCATCATCGCCGCCAAGGACGCCGCGGATGGCGTTGACACGCAGCGTCAGGCAGTAGTCGCCGAAACCGCCGACCTGTGGTTTCATAGTCTGGTGATGCTGTCGCACCTGGGCATCGAGTCGCAGGCGGTGCTCGATGAACTGGCACGCCGCTTCGGCATCTCCGGGCTGGACGAGAAGGCCGCCCGCAGCAACGAATAAATCCGGGCGAGACCCGAGGGGAGAAAGTTCATGTTAGGTGGAATCAGTATCTGGCAACTGCTGATCGTTCTCGGCATCATCATCCTGATCTTCGGCACCAAGAAGCTGCGCAACATCGGCGGCGACCTCGGCGGGGCCGTCAAGGGCTTCAAGAAGGCCATGCACGAGGAGGACGGCGCCGACAAGGACAAGCCCGACGACAGCCAGCGTCAGGTGCGTCATGACGACGACGGCAACACCTATGACGTCAAGGCCGAGCAGCACGGCGACGCCCGGCGCGACAGCCACAAGGAAGAGCAGAAGTAAGCGCCCATGTTCGACATCGGCTTTCTCGAACTGCTGCTGATCGGCGTGGTCGGCCTGCTGGTGCTGGGCCCGGAGCGCTTGCCCCGGGCGGCCCGCACGGTGGGCCTGTGGGTGGGTCGCATCAAGCGCAGCGTGTCCGGCATGCAGCGCGAGATCAGCGCCCAGCTCGAGGCCGAGGAGCTGCGCCAGAAGCTCGCCGAGCAGGACCGCAAGCTCAACGCGGGGCTCGACAAGGCGCGGCGCGATGTCGAGCGCAGCGTCGAGGGCGAGCCGTCGCGTCGTGAGGCCGCCTCGCCGTCACCCGCTGACACCGCCGACCCGGCCGCCCACGAGCCGGTCGAGGCGTCGACCGCCCCCGAGTCGGCGCCGCCCGCTTCCGCCGACAAGGATTCCACGCCGCGATGAGCGAAACCTCTTCCCCGCGTGACGACGACAAGCGCCAGGACGACACGCCCCAGGCCCCGCTGATCGAGCACCTGATCGAGCTGCGCTCGCGGCTGATGCGGTCGGTGATCGCCATCGGCGTGATCTTCCTGGCGCTGTACGCCTTTTCCAACGACATCTACACCTTCGTCGCCGACCCGCTGATGGCGCTGCTGCCCGAAGGGTCGCAGATGATCGCCACCGAGGTCGCCTCGCCCTTCCTCGCGCCCTTCAAGCTGACCCTGGTGGTGGCGGTGTTCGTCGCCATTCCCTTCGTCCTGCACCAGATCTGGGCCTTCGTGGCGCCCGGCCTCTACGAGAACGAGAAGGTGCTGGCGGTGCCGCTGCTGGTGTCCAGCGTGGCGCTGTTCTACGGCGGCGCGGCCTTCGCCTACTACGTGGTCTTCCCGCTGCTGTTCGACTTCTTCGTCCACACCGGGCCGCAGAACGTCGCGGTGATGACCGACATCAACCAGTACCTCAACTTCGTGCTGAAGCTGTTCTTCGCCTTCGGCGTGGCGTTCGAGATTCCCATCGCCACCTTCCTGCTGATCTGGACCGGCGCCACCAGCGTCGAGAGCCTGTCGAAGAAGCGCCCCTACGTGGTGCTGGGCTGCTTCGTGATCGGCATGCTGATGACCCCGCCGGACGTCATCTCGCAGAGTCTGCTGGCCGTGCCGATGTGGCTGCTCTACGAGATCGGCATCCTGTTCGGCCGCCTGGTGCGTCGGCGCCGCGCGACCGACGGCGACGACACCCCCGACGATGCGGCCTGAGTCGCGCCCGGCCCTCGGCCGGGTGCGACAGGCGGTGGCATCCCCGGCGTTCACGGCCTTGTTATACTCGGGGGATGCCCGCCATCGTCACGTTCCTGTCATCGCTTTCGGGCAGGCTGCTTCCCTTGGCGGACGCGATCCCATCACCACTGGAGAATTCCGTTGAGTCAGCTAACGTCACGCCAGTACCCGACCACCCGCATGCGTCGCATGCGCAAGGACGCCTTCTCGCGGCGCCTGATGCGCGAGTCGACCCTGACCCCGGACGACCTGATCCTGCCGGTGTTCGTGCTCGAGGGCGAGGGCCGGCGCGAGGCCGTGCCCTCGATGCCCGGCGTCGAGCGCCTGTCGCTGGACCTGCTGATCGAGGAGGCCCGCGAGGTCGCGGCGCTGGGCGTTCCGGCCCTGGCGCTGTTCCCCGTGGTCGACCCGGCGCTGAAGAGCGAGTTCGCCGAGGAGGCCTTCAACGCCGGCGGCCTGGTCCAGCGCAGCGTGCGCGCCCTCAAGGACGCCTGCCCCGAGCTGGGCCTGATCACCGACGTGGCGCTCGACCCCTACACCAGCCACGGCCAGGACGGCATCCTCGACGCGCACGGCTACGTGCTCAACGACCGCACCGTCGAGACCCTGCTCAAGCAGGCGCTCTCCCACGCCGAGGCCGGCGCCGACGTGGTCGCGCCCTCGGACATGATGGACGGGCGGATCGGCGCGATCCGTGACGTGCTCGAGCGCGAGGCACTGCACAACACCCGCATCATGGCCTATGCCGCCAAGTACGCCTCGCGCTACTACGGCCCTTTCCGCGACGCCGTGGGCTCGGCGGGCAACCTCGGCAAGGCCGACAAGACCACCTACCAGATGGACCCGGCCAACAGCGACGAGGCCCTGCACGAGGCCGCCCTGGACATCGCCGAAGGGGCGGACATGGTGATGGTCAAGCCGGGCATGCCCTATCTGGACGTGGTGCAGCGCGTCAAGCAGGAACTGCGGGTGCCGACCTTCGCCTATCAGGTCAGCGGCGAGTACGCCATGCACATGGCGGCGTTCGAGAACGGCTGGCTGGACGCCGATACTGTCATCCTGGAGTCGCTGATGTGCTTCAAGCGCGCCGGGGCCGACGGCATCCTCACCTACTTCGCCAAGCGCGCCGCCCAGCTGCTCAATCAGTAACCGGGGAGGGCTGCCGGCCCTCCCGCCGTGCAGGAGTATTGCGATGAATGCATCGCGCCGCCCCCCCTCGCCCCGCGAAGCGCTCACCGACGACACCCCGACCGACAGCGGCGAGGCCCCGCCGCTGCGGGTCAACCGCACCCGCACCGGCATCCACGCCAAGCCCACGCCCTCGCCGGAGACCGAACTCGACGATCCGTCACTGTACTTCAATCGCGAGCTCTCCAACCTGCAGTTCAACATCCGCGTGCTCGAGCAGGCGCTGGACCCGTCGCATCCGTTGCTCAACCGGCTGACGTTCCTGCTGATCTTCTCGTCGAACCTCGACGAGTTCTTCGAGATTCGCGTCGCCGGCCTCAAGCATCAGGTGATGCTGGGCAGCGAGGACACCGGCGCCGACGGCATGGCGCCGCGCCGCGTGCTGGCGGAGATCTCGCGCATCGCCCACGAGCAGGTCGATCGCCAGTATCACATCCTCAACGACGTGCTGATCCCCGCGCTCGAGGAGCAGCGCATCCGCTACCGGCGCCGCGCGCAGTGGACCGAGGCCCAGCGTGGCTGGGTCCGCGAGTACTTCGACGAGGAGATCATGCCGGTCATCAGCCCCATCGGGCTGGACCCGTCGCACCCCTTCCCGCGGCTGGTCAACAAGAGCCTCAACTTCATCGTCGAGCTCGAGGGCAAGGACGCCTTCGGCCGCGAGGGCGGGCTGGCCATCCTGCCGGCGCCGCGCTCGCTGCCGCGGGTGATCCGCCTGCCCGAGTCCCTGACCGAGGCCGGCTACACCGAGTACGTGTTCCTCTCGTCGATGATCCATGCCCACGCCCAGGAGGTGTTCCCGGGCATGGAGGTGCGCGGCTGCTACCAGTTCCGCCTGACCCGCAACGCCGACCTCTCGGTCGACCCCGAGGAGGTCTCGGACCTGGCCTCGGCGCTGCGCGGCGAGCTGCTGGCCCGGCGCTACGGCGACGGCGTGCGCCTGGAGGTCGCCGACAACTGCCCGGACGAGCTGGCGAACTTCCTGCTCACCCAGTTCGAGCTCGAACCGCAGGATCTCTATCGGGTCAACGGCCCGGTCAACCTCACGCGCATGATGTCGGTGATCGGCGATATCGACCGGCCGGACCTGCTCTACCGCCCCTTCACGCCGGGGCTGCCCAAGAACCTCAAGTCCGACACCAGCCTGTTCGAGGTCATTCGCCAGGGCGACGTGCTGCTGCACCATCCCTTCCAGTCGTTCACGCCGATCGAGGACCTGCTGCGCGAGGCGGCCCGGGACGCCGACGTGCTGGCGATCAAGCAGACGCTCTATCGCACCGGCGCCGACTCGCCGATCGTCGGCGCGCTGGTCGAGGCGGCGCGCAACGGCAAGGAAGTCACGGTGGTGATCGAACTGCGTGCGCGCTTCGACGAGGCCGACAACCTGGCGCTGGCCTCGCGGCTGCAGGAGGCCGGGGCGATCGTCATCTACGGCGTGATGGCCTACAAGACCCACGCCAAGATGCTGCACATCGTGCGCCGCGAGAAGGGCGAGCTGCGCTACTACGCCCACCTGGGCACCGGCAACTATCACGCCAAGACCGCCCGGCTCTACACCGACTACAGCCTGCTGACCGCCAACGAGACCCTCTGCGAGGACGTCCACATGGTCTTCCAGCAGCTCACCGGGATGGGCAAGCCGCGCCGCATCGAACGCCTGTTGCACGCCCCCTTCGTGCTCCACGAGCGGCTGGTGGCGATGATCGACCGCGAGGCGAAGGTCGCCGAGAAGGGCCGGAAGGCCCACCTGATCATCAAGTGCAACTCGCTGACCGAGCCGAAGCTGATTCGCGCCCTGTATCGCGCCTCGCGCGCCGGGGTACAGTGCGACCTGATCATCCGCGGCATGTGCTGCCTGCGTCCCGGGGTGCCCGGCATCTCGGAGAACATCCGCGTGCGCTCGATCATCGGTCGCTTCCTCGAACACACCCGCGTATTCCACTTCCACAACGACGGCAAGCCCGAGACCTGGGCATCGAGCGCCGACTTCATGGAGCGCAACATGTTCCACCGGGTCGAGACCGGCTTTCCCATCCTCGACAAGAAACTGGCCCAGCGGGTCCGCAAGGACCTGGAAACCTACCTGGTGGACAACTGCCAGAGCTGGGTGCTGCAGGAGGACGGCAGCTACCGCCAGCAGCAGCCGGGCGAGGCCGCACCGATCAGCGCCCAGGAAACCCTGCTCTACGCCTACGCGGCCCGCGCCTGATTCCCTGCACGGGGCGTTTGAGTCCGCCCCGTTCATCCTCTACGTTTAAAGACACTCCGAGACAAGTCCGATGGCCGCCGGTCATTCGGGCATGACGCGCCGGCATGGAAAGGTCGGCCCAGACCGCGCCGCCACCTCATGGTCGGCCGGACCATCGATACCGTCACGTGTCCAGACCGACAGGGATGTAGGGAGGCCCCCGTGACCGACACCACCCCGCCGTGCCCTCGGCGGTTCGCCCGCTTCGCCGCCGGGCTTGGTGCTCCGATGCTGCTGGCCGGCTGCAGCCCCTCGAACCTGAGCTTTCTCGACCCTCAGGGGCCGGTCGCCGCGGCCCAGCGCACCCACTTCTGGATCGTCATCGCCCTGTCGCTCGTGGTGATACTGCCGGTCTTCGTGCTCACACCGATCATCGTCCGCAAGTACCGTTACGGCAGCGATTCGACCTACCGTCCGCGCTGGAGCTTTTCACGCCGCCTGGAGTACATCATCTGGGGCGTGCCTTTTTTGATCGTGGCGGTCCTCGGCTACATCCTCTGGGAACAGACCTACGCGCTGGACCCCTACAACCCGCTGCCGTCGGACAAAAAGCCGCTGCACGTGCAGGTCGTGGGCTACGACTGGAAATGGCTGTTCATCTACCCCGACCAGCACATCGCCACCGTCAACAAGCTGGTCTTTCCCGCCGACCGGCCGCTGGCGCTCGAGCTGACTTCCGATACCGTGATGCAGTCGTTCTTCATTCCCTCGCTGGGCAGTCAGGTCTATGCCATGCACGGCATGGTCACGCGGTTGCATCTGGAGGCCGACGGCCCCGGACGCTACCGCGGCGAGAACTCGCAATACAACGGCAAGGGCTTCCACACACAGCGTTTCACCGCCCGGGCCGTGTCCACGACGGCGTTCGCCGACTTCATCGAGAACACACGGCAACAAGGCCGACCGCTTGACCGCCCGACCTACCAGATCCTCGACGGGCGCAATACCGTGCCTGAACTGAACCGGGCGTTGAAGGGCTCCCATGACGGCGCGCTGCGTTTCTCGGCCATCCCGGACGGCCTGTTCTCGGCGATCGTCGCGGGCGCACCGGTACAGGCGCTACTACCCGGCCCCGTGGTCACGACCGCCCGCCGGACGCCGCTTCATCAGCCGCAGGGGAATATGCCGTGACGCTGACGCATTTTCTGGACCTCGCACTCGGACGCCTCGACTGGCATGCCCTGCCCTTCTGGGAGATGGTCGAGCAGCCCACCCTCTCGCACATCGTCAACGGCTCGATCGTCACGGCCGCCGCCTCGCTGGTGGTGCTGGGCGCACTGGCCGCGGTGGTGCTGATCACCCGCTTCGGCAAGTGGAAGGTTCTGTGGTCGGAATGGCTGACCAGCGTCGATCACAAGCGCATCGGCATCATGTTCATCGTCATCGCCATGGTCATGCTGGCCCGGGCGATCGTCGAGGCGGCGTTCATGCGCGCCCAACAGGCGGTCGGACTGGACGGCGGCTTCCTCTCGGCCGAGCACTTCGGCGAATTCTTCACCACCCACGGCACCATCATGATCTTCTTCATGGCGATGCCGTTTCTCACCGGGGTGATCAACTATGTGATGCTGCTGCAGATCGGCGCCCGGGACCTGTCCTTTCCGGTGATGAACTCGGTCAGCCTGGGACTGACCGCGGCCGGAGCGGCATTGATCATGGTCTCGCTGGTGCTCACGCCCTTCTCCACCGGCGGCTGGAGCGGCTACCCGCCGTTCACCGAGGCCTCCTTCAACCCCGGCGCCGGGGTCGATTACTGGATCTGGGCGGTGACGCTGTCATCGCTGGGCTCGACGATGACCGGCATCAACTTCGCGGTGACGATCTACAAGGAGCGGGCGCCGGGCATGCACCTGTTCCGCATGCCGCTGTTCTGCTGGACGGCGCTTTGCACGTCGATCCTGATGATATTCGCCATGCCGCCGCTGACCGTGGCCACGGCCATGCTGGCCCTCGACCGCTACCTGGACTTCCACTTCTTTACCCAGGATCTCGGCGGCGACATGATGAACTACGTCAACCTGTTCTGGCTGTTCGGTCATCCCGAGGTCTACATTCTGATCCTGCCCGCCTTCGGGGTGTATTCGGAGGTGTTCTCGACCTTCTCGGGCAAGCGCCTGTACGGCTACAACGGACTGGTCATCGCCACCATGATCATCGCCGTGCTGTCGTTCACGGTCTGGCTGCATCATTTCTTCACCATGGGGCAGTCGCCCAGCATCAACGCCGCCTTCGGCATCGCCACCATGCTGATCGGCGTGCCCACCGGCGTGAAGGTCTACAACTGGATGTTGACCATGTTCCGCGGGCGGGTACGGCTGACGATTCCCATGGTCTATGCGCTGGGCTTTCTCATCCTGTTCGTCATCGGCGGGCTGTCGGGCATCCTGCTGGCCAACCCCTCCATCGACTACCAGATCCACAATACGCTGTTTCTGGTTGCCCACTTCCACAACATGCTGGTACCGGGCCTGCTGTTCGGCATGCTCGCGGCCTATCAGATGTGGTTTCCCAAGGCCTTCGGCTTCCGGCTCGAGACGCGCTGGGGCTACCGCGCCGCCTACGCCTGGATCGCCGGCTTCATCCTGGCCTTCTTCCCGCTCTACGCGCTGGGCCTGCTGGGCATGCCGCGCCGGGCCCTGAGCTTTTTCGAGCCGGCCTACCTGCCGTGGACGATCATCGCCGGCATCGGCGCTCTGGTGGTGCTCTTCGCCCTGTTCAGCCTGGTCATGCAGTTCTGGCTGAGCCTTCGCCATCGTGACGAGAACCGCGTTCCCGTCGGCGACCCCTGGGACGGTCGCAGCCTCGAGTGGGCGACCCCGGCGCCGGTACCGGAGTACAACTTCCCGGTGATTCCCGAGGTCTTCAGCCGCGATGCCTTCATGCGCGAGAAGGACCTCGGCCAGGCCTACCAGCGCCCCGCCGAGTACCGCGACATCGAGATGCCGGCCAACAGCGCCCTGGGGCCGATCCTCACCGCCACCGGCTTCCTGATGGCCTTCGGTCTGGTGTGGTACCTGTGGTGGCTGGTGATCCTTGCCGGCGTGGTCTCGCTGGGCGCGCTGATCGCGCGCAGTTTCGTGCGCCGGACTACCAAGATCATCAGCGCCGATGAGGTTCGCGAGACCCACGAGGCGTGGCTGCGGCAGGTCGACGAGACCCCGAGCGTCACGCGTGACCGGGAACAGGACACCAGCAACCGCGGGCGGCCCGCCGCCCCCGTGTCGGGAGCCGTGCAATGACCGCGACGCCATCCAGACACCCGGGCCTCAACCTGGGCCGTGCCCACCAGGAAGCCCACGACGCCTGCGAGGTGCTGGTGTTCGGCTTCTGGGTGTTCATGATGAGCGACCTGATCATCTTCGGGCTGCTCTTCGCCAACTACGTCACCCAGCTCGACGCCCTGGCCGGCGGCCCCGGGCCCGGCGAGCTCTTCGAGATGAAGAGCGCCTTCCTCGAGACCCTGTTGCTGCTGACCAGCAGCTTCACCTACGGCCTGGCGTCCTACTGCCTCAAGTATCGCCATGGCCGCGGCTGGCTGACGGCCTGGCTGGGCGTGACCCTGCTGCTGGGGCTGGCCTTCATCGGCTTCGAGCTGCATGACTTCTACAAGATGGCCGGCGAGGACGGCGTGCCCAGCCGCAGCGGCTTCCTGTCGGCGTTCTTCGCCCTGGTGCCGCTGCACGGCCTGCACGTCGCCAGCGCCTGCCTGTGGATGGTGGTCCTGATGGTGCAGATGCTCGTCCACGGACTGGACACCGGCGTCAAGACCGGCCTGGTGCGCCTGGGGCTGCTGTGGCACTTCCTGGACATCGTCTGGGTGGGGATCTTCTCGCTGGTCTATCTGGGAGGCCTGGCATGAGCGACTCGCAACGCCAATCCGACACGATCGACGAGAACGAGCGCCGACGCGAACTGGGCAGCTACCTGTGGGGCTACGGCCTGGCGCTGGCGCTGACCCTGGTGCCCTTCGCGCTGGTCGCCTGGAGCGGCTGGCCGCGGGTGACGCTGCTCTGGGCGATCGGCGGCTTCGCGCTGGTCCAGGTCGTCGTCCACTTCCGCTTCTTCCTGCATATCTCGCTGGCCCGCCAGAAGCGCGAGGACCTGCACCTGATCCTGTTCTCGACGCTGATCCTGGTGCTGATGGTCGGCGGCACGCTGTGGATCATCTTCAACCTGTACGGGCGGATGGTCCCGGAACTGCTGCCCTGAGCCGCCGCGACGGGCGGACAGCGCCGATACGGCGCTGTCAGGCGCCGTCTCAGCCGCGCAGCTGTCGGGCGGCCTCCTCGAGCAGCGCGGCAGTATCCTCCCAACCCAGGCAGGCATCGGTGATCGACACCCCGTAACGCAGCGCGCCGGGTACCAGCGGCTGCTTGCCCTCGGCGAGATGGCCCTCGAGCATCACGCCGACCAGCCCGGTCTCGCCGGCCAGGCGCTGGGCCAGCACGTCGCGCAGCACCTCGGGCTGACGGCGGTGGTCCTTGGCGGAGTTGGCGTGGCTGCAGTCCACCAGCATTCTCGCCGGCAGCCCGGCGTCCTCCAGCGCGCGGCGGCTGGCGGCGACGCTGTCGGCCGCGTAGTTGGGCCCATCGTGGCCGCCGCGCAGCACCAGATGGGTGTAGGGGTTGCCGGCGGTCTCGCGCATCACCGGGCCGCCGTGGGCGTCCATGGCGAAGTGGCGATGGGCGTGGGCGGCGGAGCGCATGGCGTCGATCGCCACCCCGATGCCGCCGTCGGTGGCATTCTTGAAGCCCACCGCCGCCTCGAGACCGCTGGCCAGTTCGCGGTGAATCTGCGATTCGGTGGTGCGGGCGCCGATCGCCGCCCAGGCGATCAGGTCGTCGAAGTAGGCGGCGGCCATCGGCTGCAGCAGTTCGGTGGCCACCGGCAGGCCCAGGGCGGCGATGTCACGCATCAGCCGCCGCGAGATCGCGAGCCCGCCGGCCATGTCGTCGCTGCCGTCCAGGTGCGGGTCGTAGGCGAGCCCCTTCCAGCCCACGGTGGTGCGCGGCTTTTCGACATAGACGCGCATCACCAGCAGCAGGCGGTCCTCGACCCGGCGGTTGAGGGCCACCAGATGCTCGGCATAGGCCAGGGCGGCGGCAGGGTCGTGGATCGAGCAGGGGCCGACCACCACCAGCAGGCGATCGTCACGGCCTTCGAGGATGTCGCGGATCGCCTGGCGCTGCGCGGCGATGCGCTCGGCCAGCGGGGGCTCGACGGGCAGTTCGCGTCGCAGGTCGGCAGGCGTGGGCAGGGCCCGGTGAGACGAGGTTTCGGTGCGCTTGGCGGTGTTCAGGGTCATGGGGGCGTTCATGGCGCTCTCTTGCGTTGGCGCCGCCTCACGGGCGGGCATGGGGACATCGGGACGGTCGTTGGCCACCCATGCTTGCCCGGTCAGAGGTGGCCGACTGCACTGACCGGGCGTCGCTAAATCGCCAATAGCCCCCGCTGCAATAACCGGCCTGGAACGCGTAGTCAGCAAAGGGCATGCGGGTCATGAGTCAGTCTCCTCGTGATGTCGCGGCACCGTGGTGCCAAGAAAAAACCCCCGCCGGGTTGCCGACGGGGGTTCTGGGGGAGGCAACCCTGGCGGTTCAGGGTGCGCTCGCGGCTTGGCCTAACGGGCCGCGCCAGCGGACGCACCGCCGGTAAACCAATACCAGTAGCCGAAGCCACCACCCGCGCACGCGCACTCGCCGGCGCAGGGCCGGGCAGTCGCAGCGAGGCGAATCGGGTGGCTGGGGCTCATGGGTCATCTCCGGAATAGCTAATATCTATGTCGTTATCCTACACCTTCAGGCGGCGTTGGCAACCCCGGCACACCGCTCATCCCTGGCGCGGGGTCGTGACAGCGGCCGACGGGAACAGCGGGTCGCGCGGCGCATAGGCGAAGACGTCGGAGTAGACGTGCGCCGGATCGAGGCCGAGCGGGGCCAGGGTGTCGATGCAGGCGTAGACCATGCCCGGCGAACCGGAGAGGTAGACGTCGTGGCCGGAGACATCGTCGAGCGAGGCGGCCAGCGCCTCGTCGATGCGCCCGCGGTGGGCGAAGACGCGTTCGGTCTCGAAGCCGGGCTCGAGCGGCTCCTCGGTGACGGCATGGAAGGTGAAGTTGGGGTAGCGCGCGGCCCAGTCGCGGGCCAGGCTCTCGAGGTAGAAGTCGCGGCGCTCGCGAACCGCCCACCAGAATTCGACCGGCAGGGCGTCGTCGGCGGCGAAGGCCGCCTCGAGCAGCGCCTTCATCTGGGCGAAGCCGGTGCCGGCGGCGATCAACAGCAGCGGCCGGCGGCTGTCGGCGTCGAGCACGCACTCCCCGCCCGGCAGGCGCACGGTGAGCGTGGCGAGGTGCTGCATCAGCTCGCGCAGGCGACGCGAATTGCTGCGCTCCGGCCAGTGCTGGATGTGCAGCTCGATGCTGCCGTCGCCGCGGTGGGCGTTGGCGATCGAGAACGGCACCCAGGTGTCGTCGTCGAGCTTGAGCTCGAGGTACTGCCCCGGCGCGTGGGCCACGGCCTCGGCACGGCCCTCGAGCCGCACACGGAAGACATCGGGAGTGAGATCCTCCACCGATGCCACCTGGAAGGTCAGGGTCCTTGCCGTCATGCTGTCCTCATGTCGATGGAATTCGGGCGCCGGCATTCAGCGGCCCTCATCGGGCAGCGGGATGCCCAGCTCGTTCCAGCGCGCGTCGACCCGGGCCTTGACGCCCGCGTCCATGACGATCGGCTGTCCCCACTCGCGCGTGGTCTCGCCCGGCCACTTGTTGGTCGCGTCGAGCCCCATCTTCGAGCCCAGCCCGGCCACCGGCGAGGCGAAGTCGAGATAGTCGATGGGGGTGTTCTCGACCATCACCGTATCACGCACCGGGTCCATGCGCGTGGTGATCGCCCAGATCACGTCCTCCCAGCGGCGCGCGTCGACATCGTCGTCGAGCACCACCACGAACTTGGTGTACATGAACTGACGCAGGAAGCTCCACACGCCCATCATCACGCGCTTGGCATGCCCCGGATACTGCTTCTTCATGGTCACCACCGCCATGCGGTAGGAGCACCCTTCCGGCGGCAGGTAGAAGTCGACGATCTCCGGGAACTGCTTGCGCAGGATGGGCACGAACACCTCGTTGAGCGCCAGCCCCAGCACCGCCGGCTCGTCGGGCGGCCGGCCGGTGTAGGTCGAGTGATAGATCGGCTCGCGGCGGTGGGTGATGCGCTCGACGGTGAACACCGGGAAGGTCTCGACCTCGTTGTAGTAGCCGGTGTGATCGCCGTAGGGGCCCTCCTCGGCAACATCGTCGGGATAGATGAAGCCCTCCAGGACGATCTCGCTTGAGGCCGGCACCTGCAGGTCCGCATGGCCGCACTTGACCAGCTCGGTGCGCGAGCCTCTCAGCAGCCCGGCGAAGGCGTACTCGGAGAGCGTGTCCGGTACCGGGGTCACCGCGCCGAGGATGGTCGCCGGGTCGGCGCCCAGCGCCACGGCCACCGGGAAGGGCTCGCCGGGATGCGCCTGCTGGAATTCCTGGAAGTCCAGGGCCCCGCCGCGATGGGAGAGCCAGCGCATGATCAGGCGGTTCTTGCCGAGCTTCTGCTGGCGGTAGATGCCCAGGTTCTGGCGCGACTTCTGGGGGCCCCGGGTGACCACCAGCGCCCAGGTCACCAGCGGCGCGGCGTCGCCGGGCCAGCAATGCTGGATGGGGATGCGGTCGAGATCGACGGCCTCGCCCTCGAGCACCACCTCCTGGACCGGCGCGGAGCGCAGCGTCTTGGGCCCCATGCTCATCACCTGACGGAACACCGGCAGCTTGTCGAGGGCATCGCGAAAGCCCCTGGGCGGCTCGGGCTCCTTGAGAAAGGCCAGCAGCTCGCCGACCTCGCGCAGCGCCGCCACACTGTCCTGACCCATGCCCAGCGCCACCCGCCGCGGCGTGCCGAACAGGTTGCCGAGCACCGGCATGGCGTGCCCCTTGACGTTCTCGAACAGCAGCGCCGGCCCGACGGCCCGCAGCGTGCGGTCGCAGATCTCGGTGATCTCCAGGTAGGGGTCGACCTCGGCGGTGACGCGATGCAGTTCGCCCTGTGCCTCGAGGGCCGCGATGAATTCGCGCAAGTCCCTATACTTCATGGGGTTTCTCGTATCCCGAACGACGAAAGGGGCAGCATAGCATGCCGCCCCTCCGCGATGCTGCGCCAGGCCGCCATGAACTCGAACACTCCGTGCATCCGATAAACCGCCACGGCGCCACGCCGAGCGAAACCCTGAGACTTCACTCGCGGCCTGCGCGTCGCGGTACAACATAATCCCTCACGGGTACCGCTCGCCCGCCATCCCTGGCGGGCGCCGCGCGCCGGCTTCGCTCAGTCGCAGCGCTCGGCTAGAGGCTTCTGTGGCGGCTTACCGGGCTTTCGAATACATGGGTGTTGCGAGCAGGCAGAATCAGCGCCGCTTCATGGCCTCGAAGAACTCGATATTGGTCTTGGTATCCTTCAGGCGATCGATCAGGAACTCGGTGGCCGCGGTGTCCTCCATCGGGTTGAGCAGCTTGCGCAGGATCCACATGCGCTGCATCTCGTCCTCGGAGGCGATCAGGTCCTCGCGACGGGTGCCGGAGCGGCGGATGTTGATCGCCGGATAGACGCGCTTCTCGGCCAGCTTGCGGTCGAGGTGCGCCTCCATGTTGCCGGTGCCCTTGAACTCCTCGAAGATCACCTCGTCCATCTTCGAGCCGGTATCGACCAGCGCGGTGGCGATGATCGTCAGGCTGCCGCCCTCCTCGATGTTGCGCGCCGCGCCGAAGAAGCGCTTGGGCTTCTCCAGGGCGTGGGCGTCGACACCGCCGGTGAGCACCTTGCCGGAGGACGGCACCACGGTGTTGTAGGCACGCGCCAGGCGGGTGATGGAGTCGAGCAGGATCACCACGTCCTTCTTGTGCTCGACCAGGCGCTTGGCCTTCTCGATCACCATCTCGGCGACCTGGACGTGACGCGCCGGCGGCTCGTCGAAGGTCGAGGCCACCACCTCGCCGCGCACGGTGCGCGACATCTCGGTCACCTCTTCCGGACGCTCGTCGATCAGCAGCACGATCAGGTGGCATTCGGGATTGTTGCGGGTGATGGAGGTGGCGATGTTCTGCAGCATCAGCGTCTTGCCGGCCTTGGGGGGCGAGACGATCAGGCCGCGCTGGCCCTTGCCGATGGGCGCGGTCAGGTCGATGATGCGGGCGGTGAGATCCTCGGTGGAGCCGTTGCCCATCTCCATCACCAGCCGCTCCTGGGGAAACAGCGGCGTGAGGTTCTCGAAGAGGATCTTGTGCTTGGCGTTTTCCGGCTTGTCGAAGTTGATCTGGTTGACCTTCAACAGCGCGAAGTAACGCTCGCCTTCCTTGGGCGGACGAATCTTGCCCGAGATCGAGTCGCCCTTGCGCAGGTTGAAGCGGCGAATCTGCGAGGGCGAGACGTAGATGTCGTCGGGCCCGGCCAGATAGGAGCTGTCGGCGCTGCGCAGGAAGCCGAAACCGTCCTGGAGGATTTCCAGGACACCATCGCCGTAGATGTCCTCGCCGCTCTTGGCGTGCTTCTTGAGGATGGCGAAGATGATGTCCTGCTTGCGGGAGCGGGCCAGATTGTCGATGCCCATCTGCTGGGCGATCTCCAGCAGCTCCGGAACGGTCTTTTGCTTGAGTTCGGTTAGATTCATCGTTTGTTCAGAAGTAGCTCGTGTCAGCGTGGCCGCTTGCGGGCCGATGGGACAGGAGGCGGAGACAGTGCGCCGCGCGGTGCGTTCAGTGCCCGTCGAGCCTCTCGCGGATAGGACCCTCGCATGGCGGCTCCTGGCGGAGAACCATGGACACTATCGATATCGAGGGAGGCGCTGTTCCCTTCGCCTGGTTGATGTTCCTGACTTTCCTTGGTCCCTGACGTTGCCTGGCAACCGGGATCGTCCCGGGATCTACACAACCGATGACAGGGGATGAACAGCGGGCTTTCTGACGACTTGGCATGACCGCGTCGGTGGCACCGGGCGACGGTCGGGAAGCTTTCGGAACAGGCGAACGACTCGATGTTAGTGAAGCCCGGCGGTAAACGCAAGTCCCGCCAGGGCCGGATTCATCGCTCCCGGGCGCTGTCGAGCAGCTGCCGGAGCTGATCGTCGTCGAGTGCTCCGACCCGGGTGGCCACCAGGTCACCGTCGACGAAGAGCATCAGCGTGGGCATGCCGCGCACGCCGTACTTGCGCGCCAGCTCCGGTGCCTCGTCGACCTCCACCTGATAGGTCGCGAGAGGCGTCGGCTGGCGCTCGAGGGCCCGCGCCAGACGCGGCAGCAGGATGGCGCAGGGTTCACACCAGTCGGCGACGAAGGTGACCAGCAGGGTGTCATGCGCGGCGAGACGCGCCTCGAGCCTGTCGCCGGAGAGGGTTTCGAAGGTGGTTTCAGCCATGGCCCGTCCTTGTCGACTCGCGCCGTCCTGTGACGACGCCTTCCCTATTGGACGCCCCCGAGCGGCGATTGACAAGCCATCGGCACCCCCGCAACCTTGCGCTAATCGTGCATCGACAGGGAAATCCCATGAGCAGGACGCCCGACGCCCAGGCCCCGCAGCGCCTGGCCGCCATCGACCTGGGATCCAACAGCTTCCACCTGCTGGTGGCCAACCGGCTCGGCGATCACCTGCAGGTGGTCGCCAAGCAGGGTGAAAAGGTCCAGCTGGCCGCCGGCCTCGGCGACGACGATCACCTCGACGAGCCGGCCATCCAGCGCGCGCTGGACTGTCTGGCCCGCTTCGCCCCCTTCGTCGAGGGCATCCCGGCCGACGCCATGCGCGTCGTGGGCACCAACGCCCTGCGCGCCGCCGCCAACAGCCGCGACTTCATCGAACGCGCCGAACGCGTGCTGGGCCACGAGATCGAGATCATCGCCGGCCGCGAGGAGGCCCGACTGATCTACCTGGGGGCCGCCCACGCCCTGGCCGACGTCCACGGCCGGCGGCTGATCGTCGACATCGGTGGCGGCTCCACGGAGTTCATCATCGGTGAACGCTTCGAGCCCGAGGCCCTGGAAAGCCTGCACATGGGCTGCGTGGCCTACACCCGACGCTTCTTCGCCGACGACCAGATCACCGAGAAACGCTTCCGCCAGGCCGAACTGGCGGCACTCTCGGAACTGGCCAACATCCGCCGCCACTACCTCGCCCTGGGCTGGTCGGACCCGATCGGCTCGAGCGGCACCATCAAGGCGGCGGCCGCGGTGATCGCCGCCGCCGGCGACGCACCCGAGGGCACCATCACCCGTGAGGGCCTGGCGCGGTTGCGCAAGCGCCTGATCAAGTGCAAGCACCTCGACCGCGTCGAGATGGCCGGCCTCAAGGCCGACCGGGCCCGAGTCTTCCCGGCGGGCATCGCCATTCTCTGCGCGATTTTCGAAGCCTTCGAGCTCGAGCACATGCGCTTCGCCGACGGCGCCCTGCGCGAAGGCGTGCTCTACGACCTGATCGGCCGCAACAGCGCCGAGGACCCGCGCCTGCCGGCCCTGAACGGCCTGACCCGCCGTTACGGGGTGGACCATCGTCAGGCCACCAACGTCGCCGCCAGCGCCGCCAGCGCCTTCGATCAGGTCCGTGACGCCTGGCAGCTCAGCGAGACGATACGCCCCTTCCTGCTGTGGGCCGCCGAGCTTCACGAGATCGGCCTGGCGGTCTCCCACAGCCAGTTCCATCGCCACGGCGCCTACCTGCTGGAAAACGCCGACCTGCCCGGCTTCTCGCGCCCCGAGCAGCAGCTGCTGGCGTTTCTGGTCCGCGCCCATCGCCGCAAGTTCGCAGTCAAGGAGCTCGAGGCCCTGCCACCGGCCTATCAGCGCCGCGCCACGCGTCTGGCAAGGCTGCTGAGGCTCGCCGTGGTGCTCAATCACTCGCGCCCGGAACACCCGCCGACGACCTTCCAGCTGCAGGCGGAAGGCGACGCCCTGCTGATGATGCTGCCGGATGCACTGGCCGAACAGTCGCTGCTGCTGACCGACCTCGAGCAGGAGATCGCCTACCAGCGCGCCGTCGGCTTTCGCCTGGCCGTGGATCCGCTCACCCTCGAGATCTAGACTCCAGGACCCTGGCGCCAGCCTTCCGCCACGGCCACCCCCAGCACGGCGACCAGGGTGTCGCCGTGCCAGGCCAGCAATTGGCGCTCACGCCGCCAGGGCGGTACTCCGGCCTCCTGGAGCAGCCGCTTGACGTCGCGCCGCCCACGTCCGGCAACACGCAGACTCTCACCGCCCCGGCGCACGGTAAGCGTCAGCGCGACCGGCTCCCCCGTCTCGCAGGCCAGCCTCCAGTCGACGTACACCCCGGGCTGCGCTTCCGTCGCGCCCACCCGGCCCGGCTGGCCGTTCCAGGACGCACTCCAACCCGCCGGCAGCGGCTCGATGGGAGTCTGGAGATAGAGCGCCCCACGCCAGCGCCGCCCCTCGCCACCTGCCCAGCTCACGTGCACGGCGGCATCTTCCCGCGCCGCGAGCTGCCCGAGCAGCGTTTCGAGACGTACCGCCGGTGGCGTGGGCAGCGCCAGGCGCCGGCAGGCGTGGCGCACCAGCAGCCGCTGGCGCGGACGCGACAGGGCGACCAGCGCGGCGACGTCGAGTCGCGCCGGGTCACCGCCGGCAGCGGCCAGGTCGATCGCGGCCAGGTCGTCGAGCAGGGCATCGGCCTCCCCGGCGCGACGTGCCGCTTCGCCCAGCGAGCGCGCGGCACCGGGCCAGCGCGCCGCCAGCACGGGCAGCACGCAATGCCGCAGATAGTTGCGGTCGAGCGAGGTATCCGTGTTGGAGGGGTCATCGCACCAGCTCAGACCCAACTCGGCAGCGGCCGCCTCGAGCCGAGCCCGGCCAAGCCCCAGCAGTGGCCGCACCAAGTGTCGCCCTCGCCAGTCGCGACACTCGGGCATCGCCCCCAGCCCGCGTACCCCGCTGCCGCGCAACGCGGCGAGCAGGAAGGTCTCGGCCTGGTCGTCGGCGTGCTGGGCCAGCCACAGCGTCTCGCCCGGCGCCACCCGCTTGGCGAACGCCGCATAGCGCGCCTCGCGGGCCGCCGCCTCCAGCCCCCGGCCCACGGATTCGACCGCGACCGACTCGACGAACAGCGGGATGCCGTGGCGCGAGCAGGACCACCGGCAGTGACGCACGAAATCGGCGGCGGCGGACTGCAGCCCGTGGTCGACGTGCAGGGCATGGATGGGGCGCGGATGACGCCGCGCGGCATCGGCGACGAGCGCCAGCAGCAGGCAGGAATCGAGACCGCCGGACAGCGCCACCCAGACGACACGCCCCGGCGGGGTCTCCGCCAGGGCGTCATCGATCACGGCTTGCAGCGACATGAGGCCCTTATGCTGGCGCCCCATAGCTCATGAGCCTTTCATACCGCCGCGCCAGAAGCGCCTCGGTGTCCATGCTGCCCAGCCGGTCGAGACTCCCGAGCAACGATTCCTTGAGCCGGTCGGCGGTGGTCTGCGGATGGCGATGCGCCCCGCCCAGCGGTTCCCCGACCAGGTTGTCGACGAAGCCCAGTTCCTTGAGACGCTCGGCGGTGATGCCCATGGCCTGGGCTGCCTCGGAGGCCTTCTCGGCGCTCTTCCACAGAATCGAGGCACAACCCTCGGGCGAGATCACCGAGTAGGTGGAATACTGCAGCATGGTCAGCTCGTCGCACACGCCGATCGCCAGCGCGCCGCCGGAGCCACCCTCGCCGACCACGGTGGCAACGATCGGTGTCTTCAGGCGCGACATCACCGCCAGGTTGTAGGCGATCGCCTCGCTCTGGCCGCGTTCCTCGGCGTCGATGCCCGGATAGGCTCCCGGGGTGTCGATGAAGGTCAGCACCGGCATCCTGAAACGCTCGGCCATCTCCATCAGGCGACAGGCCTTGCGGTAGCCTTCGGGGCGCGGCATGCCGAAGTTGCGACGCACCTTTTCCTTGACGTCGCGGCCCTTCTGGTGACCGATGATCATCACCGGCTTGTCGTCGAGCCGGGCGACACCGCCGACGATCGCCGCGTCGTCGGCGAAGTGGCGATCGCCGTGCAGCTCGTCGAAGTCGCTGAAGATCATCTCGAGGTAGTCGAGGGTGTAAGGGCGCTGCGGGTGACGGGAAAGCTGCGAGACCTGCCAGGCGGACAGGTCGCGGAAGATCGACTCGGTGAGCTTCTTGCTCTTCTCCTCGAGCTTGGCGATCTCGTCGCTGATGTTGATCTTGCTGTCGTTGCCGACCAGCCGCAGCTCCTCGATCTTGGCCTGCAGTTCGGCAATCGGCTGTTCGAAGTCCAGATAGTTGGGATTCATAGCGCTTCAGCTTCTTGAAGTAGGCACGGCCAGCCTGGCGGCACGGCTGTCATGCGACGATGGGCGTGCAATGACCGGGCATTATCGCAGCTTGACGAGCGCACGCAAGACAACCGCTCGGCCGGACCCGGCTAAGGATGAATAGTGACCAGAAGGCAAACACCCTGCTCGGAGGGTGTTTGCCAATTCGGGGAGCGCAGGCATGGTGTAAATACCCTCTCAGCCACGGTACTTGAGCCGGATGCCATCCTGCCCCTCGACATCGCGCAGCGCGGCGAGCAGCTCGTCGGCGGGCGCCACCTTCCACTCGCTGCCCAGCTCCAGCCAGCCGCTGGCGGCGGCGTTGCGATAACGCACGCGCACCGGCAGGCCGGCCTCGTTGCGCCACGGCGTGAGACTGTCGCGCAGGGTGGCGATGAAGCGGCCGTTGCAGCTCGAGCCGTCGACCGACAGCTCCACGGCCTCGCCGTAGCGGCTGCGCGCGTCGACCATGGCGGTCACGTCCTTGCCGCGCAGGCGCAGCCCGCCGGAGTAGTCGTCACTCTGCACCTCGCCCTCGACGATCAGTACCTGATCGGTATCCAGCCGACTGCGCACCTGGTCGAACAGCTCGCCGAACAGCGAGGCCTCGATGCGCCCGGTGCGGTCATCCAGGGTGACGAAGGCCATGGTGTCGCCGCGCTTCGACTTCATGGTGCGCATGGCCACCACTAGCCCGGCGACCCGCTGCGGCTCGCGCGACGGCTTGAGATCGCGGATCCGCGTCGACACGAAGCGCGCCAGCTCCTGTTCGTACTCGTCGATCGGGTGGCCGGTGAGATACAGCCCCAGGGTGTCCTTCTCGCCGGCCAGGCGTTCCTTGTCGCTCCAGTCGCGAACCTGACGGTAGTCGGCATAGACATCGCCGGCCTCGGGCTCGCTGAACGCCTCGCCGAACATGTCCATCATGCCCAGGTTGGCGTTGGTGGTACTCTGCTGCGCCGCCTTGATGGCGTCGTCCAGCGCGGCGGCCAGCACCGCCCGGCTCGGCCCCAGGGTATCCACGGCGCCGGAGCGGATCAGAGCCTCGAGGGTACGCTTGTTCATGCGCTTGGCGTCGACCCGACGGCAGAAGTCGAACAGGTCGCTGAAGGCGCCGCCCGCGGTGCGCGCCTCGACGATCGCCTCGATCGGCCCCTCGCCGACGCCGCGGATCGCCCCCAGGCCATAGACCACGCGCCCCTGTTCGTCGACGGTGAACTTGTAGCCACCGACGTTGACGTCGGGCGGGGTCACCGTCAGGCCCAGGTTGCGGCATTCCTCGATCAGCGGCACCACCTTGTCGAGGTTGTCCATGTCGGTGGACAGCACCGCGGCCATGAAGGGCCCGGGGTAATGCGCCTTGAGCCAGGCGGTCTGGTACGAGACCAGGCCGTAGGCCGCCGAGTGCGACTTGTTGAAGCCGTAGCCGGCAAACTTCTCCACTAGGTCGAAGAGGTTGCCCGCCAGATCCTTGTCGATGCCGTTGGCCGCGCAGCCCTCCATGAAACCGACGCGCTGCTTGGCCATCTCCTCGGGCTTCTTCTTGCCCATCGCGCGGCGCAGCATGTCGGCCTGCCCCAGGCTGTAGCCGGCCAGCACCTGGGCGATCTGCATGACCTGCTCCTGGTAGAGGATCACGCCGTAGGTGGGCTCGAGGACCGGCTTGAGCAGCTCATGCTGGTAGTCGGGATGCGGGAAGGCCAGCTCGGCGCGGCCGTGCTTGCGGTTGATGAAGTCATCGACCATCCCCGACTGCAGCGGCCCCGGACGGAACAGCGCCACCAGGGCGATCATGTCCTCCAGCGAGTCGGGCTGCAGGCGCTTGATCAGCTCCTTCATGCCGCGGGATTCGAGCTGGAACACCGCGGTGGTCTCGGCCTTCTTGAGCATGTCGAAGGTCGGCACGTCGTCGAGCGGGATGGTGTCCAGGTCGAGCGGGCCCTGCCCCTGACGCGCACGCACGGCATCGACCATCTCCAGCGCCCAGTCGATGATGGTCAGGGTGCGCAGGCCGAGGAAGTCGAACTTGACCAGCCCGGCGTCCTCGATGTCGTTCTTGTCGAACTGCACCACCAGGCCGCTGCCGTCCGGCTCGCAGAGCAGCGGCGAGAAGTCGGTGAGCTTGGTGGGCGCGATCACCACCCCGCCGGCGTGCTTGCCGGTGCCGCGGGTGATGCCCTCGAGCTTGACCGCCATGTCCCAGATTTCCTGGGCCTCCTCGTCGTTGGCGAGGTAGTCGCGCAGCGCCTCTTCCTGTTCATGGGCCTTGGCCAGCGTCATGCCGACCTCGAAGGGAATCAGCTTGGAGAGCTTGTCGCCCAGCGAATAGGGCTTGCCCTGGGCGCGCGCCACGTCGCGCACTACCGCCTTGGCGGCCATGGTGCCGAAGGTGACGATCTGCGAGACGGCGTCGCGACCGTAGCGCTCGGCGACGTAGTCGATCACCCGGTCGCGCTTCTCCATGCAGAAGTCGACGTCGAAGTCGGGCATCGACACGCGTTCGGGGTTGAGGAAGCGCTCGAACAGCAGGTCGTATTCCAGCGGGTCGAGATCGGTGATCTTGAGCGCGTAGGCGACCAGCGAGCCGGCCCCGGAACCGCGCCCCGGCCCCACCGGGATGTCGTTGTCCTTGGCCCACTGGATGAAGTCCATCACGATCAGGAAGTAGCCGGGAAAGCCCATCTTGATGATGATGTCGAGCTCGAAGTCGAGGCGCTCGCGGTAGGCCGCCTCGTGATCGGCGCGGCGGCGATCCGGATAGATGGCGTCGTCGCCGTCGAACAGCTGGGTCAGGCGCTCGCCGAGGCCGTCGTGGGAGAGCTGGCGGAAGAACTCGTCGAGGGTCATGCCCTCGGGTACCGGGAACTCGGGCAGGAAGATCTCGCCGAGGCGCACGTCGACGCTGCAGCGCGCGGCGATCATCACCGTGTTCTCGAGCGCCTCGGGGATGTCGGCGAACAGCTCGGCCATCTCCTGGGGGCTCTTGAGGTACTGCTCCTCGCTGTACTTGCGCTCGCGGCGCGGGTCGTCGAGCGCCTTGCCCTCGCCGATCGACACCCGGGTCTCGTGGGCCCAGAAGTCCTCGCGGGTCAGAAAGCGCACGTCGTTGGTCGCCACCACCGGCGTGCCGGTCTCGGCGGCGAGGTCGACCGACAGGTGAACACATTCCTCGTCGTACTGGCGACCGGTGCGCTGCAGCTCGAGATAGAAGCGCCCGGGGAAGTGGCGCTGCCACTCGGCGAGCAGTTCGCGGGCCTCGTCGCCGTGCTCGGCGAGCAGGAAGCGGCCGACCTCCCCCTCCCGGGCGCCGGACAGCGCGATCAGCCCGTCGCTCTGGGCGAAGATCCAGGCCTTCTTGAGCAGCGCGCTGCCCTGGCGCTGGCCTTCCTGCCAGCCCCGCGAGATCAGTTCGGTGAGGTTGCGGTAGCCGACGTCGTTCATCGCCAGCAGCGTCAGCCGGTAGGGATGGCTCTCGTCGAACGGGTTCTCGAGCCACAGGTCGGCGCCGATGACCGGCTTGAGACCGGCGCCCAGCGCCGCCTTGTAGCTCTTGACCAGGCCGAACAGGTTGGCCTCGTCGGTCACCGCCAGGGCCGGCATGCCCGCCTCGGCGGTCGCGCTCACCAACGGCTTGAGGCGCACCAGGCCATCGACGAGGGAGTATTCGCTGTGCACGCGCAGATGAACGAAGGGAGTCGTCATGTCGCTCTCGTGATGGTTGTCGGGCGGCAGCGGCCGCCGCGTCAGAAGAGATCCAGCTGGCGTTTCACCGGAGCGAAGGAGCGGCGGTGCTCGGGCAGCGGCCCGAGGCGCTCCAGCGCCGCCAGGTGTTCCGGGGTCGGGTAGCCCTTGTGGCGGGCGAAACCGTACTCGGGGAAGCGCGCATCGAGGGCGACCATCTGCGCATCGCGAGCCACCTTGGCGAGGATCGATGCGGCACCGATGGCCGGATGACGGGCGTCGCCCTTGACCACCGCCTGGCCGGGAACATGATGCCCGGGCAGGCGATTGCCGTCCACCAGCAGGTATTCGGCCGCCGGCGTCAGGGCGTCGATCGCCCGGCGCATCGCCAGGTGGGTGGCATGGTAGATGTTGAACTCGTCGACCTCGGCCGGCGTGGCCTCGGCCACGGCGAAGGCCAGCGCCCGCTCGCGGATCGCCGCGTCCAGCGCCCGGCGACGCGTCTCGCTGAGCGCCTTGGAGTCGCCGAGGCCCTCGATCGGCCGCTGCGGGTCGAGGATCACCGCGGCGGCGACCACCGCGCCCGCCAGCGGGCCGCGCCCCACTTCGTCGACCCCGGCCAGCCGCTCGCCGGTGTAGTCGAGGACGATCTCGGCACTGCCCCGATAACCGGCGATGACATGGCGTCCTGCGACCGTGCTCATGAGGTCTCCCCGGGCAGCGCCACCGGCGCCTCGGGCAGCGGCCGGCGCTCAGCCACCGCCAGTACCGCCTCGGCGGCGCGCTCGCTGGCGCCGCGCTGCAGCCCGGCGTGCAGGGTGGCAAAGCGCTGCTCCAGCGCCGCGCGCGAGGCCGGCTCGCACAGCCAGGGACGCAGGTGTTCGACGATCGCCGCCGGCGTGGCGGCGTCCTGGATCAGCTCGGGCACCAGCGTCTCGCGGGCGATCAGGTTGGGCAGCGAGATCCACGTCGTCCTGACCAGCCGACGGGCCAGCCAGTGGGTGGTCGGCGCCATGCGGTAGGCGACCACCATCGGCCGGTGACAGAGCATCGCCTCCAGGGCCGCGGTCCCCGAGGTCAGCAGTACCGCATCGCTGGCCACCATCGCCTCCCGCGAGCGGCCGTCGAGCAGCCGGGTTCGTGCCTGCAGGCCGGGATGGGCCGCGAGCAGCGCCTCGAGCTCGCGCCGGCGTTCCGGCGAGGCCGCGGGAATCACCAGTTCGAGCCCGTCGACCGTGGCCAGCAGCCGTTCGGCGGCCGCCAGGAAGGTCGGGCCCATGAAGCGGATCTCGTTGCCGCGCGAGCCAGGAAGAATGGCCAGCACCGGCGTCTCGGTGGGCAGCTCCAGCGCCGCACGGGCCGCGGCCCGGTCGTTGACCAGCGGCAGCTCGTCGGCCAGCGGATGACCGACGAAGGCCACCGGCACCCGATGCTGGCGGTAGAAGCTCGCCTCGAACGGCAGGAAGGTGAGCATGGCGTCCACCGCCCGGGCGATACCCTTGATCCGCCCCTGCCGCCAGGCCCACACCGAGGGGCTGACGTAATGCACGGTGGGCACCCCCGCCTCGCGCAGCTGACGCTCGAGGCCCAGGTTGAAGTCGGGGGCGTCGATGCCGACCATCACGTCGGGTCGCCAGGCCAGGGCGTCGTGGCGCAGGTGGCGACGGACCTTCACCAGCCCGGGCAGGTGCCTGAGCACCTCGACCAGCCCCATCACCGACAGCGTCTCCAGCGGGTAGAGGCTCTCCAGGCCCTCGGCGATCATGCGCGGGCCGCCGATGCCGCGGAACTCGGCCTCGGGATGGCGGGCCTTGAGCGCGCGCATCAGCCCGGCGCCGAGCAGGTCCCCGGAGAGTTCGCCGGCGATCAGGTAGACGCGCATCGGCTCAACGGATGATGCCGCGGGTGGAAGCCTCGAGGGAGGCGATGAACACCGCCACCTCGGGCATCTCGCCGTAGCGCTCGTGCAGGTTCTCGAGCGCCTGCTCGACGGTCAGCCCCTGGCGATAGACGATGCGGTAGGCCTCGCTCAAGGCCTTGATCGCCTCGCGGGAGAAGCCGCGCCGCTTGAGCCCCACCAGGTTGAGGCCATGCGCCTCGCCCGGATTGCCGTTGACCATCAGGTAGGCGGGAATGTCCTTGGTGACGATCGAGCCACCGCCGCACATGGCATGCTCGCCGACATGACAGAACTGGTGGATGGCGGCCAGCCCGCCGAGGATCGCGAAGTTGCCCAGGGTGACGTGGCCGCCGAGGGTCGCCTGGTTGGCGAGGATGCAGTCGTCGCCGATCACGCAGTCATGGCCGACATGGGAGTAGGCCATGAACAGGTTGCGGCTGCCGATGGTGGTCTCGCCGCGATCCTGGACGGTGCCGCGGTGCAGGGTCACGCCCTCGCGCACCACGTTGTCGTCGCCCATTTCCAGCCGGGTCGGCTCGCCGGCGTACTTCTTGTCCTGGCAGGCCTCGCCCACCGAGGCGAACTGGAAGATGCGATTGCGTCGCCCCAGCCGCGTCGGCCCGTTCACCACGACGTGCGGACCGATCCGGCACCCCTCGCCGATTTCCACATCGGCGCCGATGATGCTGAACGGCCCCACCTCGACGTCATCGGCGAGACGCGCGCTGGGGTCGACGATGGCGGTTGGATGAATCAAGCGACCTTCCTCTCGGCACAGATGATCTCGGCCTCGCAGGCCACTTCACCGTCGACGGTGGCGGAGCACTCGAACTTCCAGATGCCGCGCTTGGCACGAACCACCCGGGCTTCCAGGCGCAGCTGGTCGCCGGGCATCACCGGACGCTTGAAACGCACGTTGTCGCTGCCGACCAGGTAGTAGACGTAGCCGTCGGCCGGCAGCTTGTTGACGGTCTTGAAACCGAGAATGCCGCAGGCCTGAGCCATGGCCTCGATGATCAACACGCCCGGCATGATCGGATGATGGGGGAAGTGGCCGTTGAAGAATGGCTCGTTGATGCTGACGTTCTTGCGGGCAACGATGGATTCGCCGAGCTCGAGCTCCACCACCCGGTCGACCAGCAGGAACGGATAGCGGTGGGGCAGATACTCTCGAATTTCGTTGATGTCCATTACCATCGATGCGACCTCTGAAAGTACGTATGCCTGCACGGAAGGCAGGCATCTCAGGCGGGGCATCCCGCCACGTTGATGTTGGCGCGGGATTATACGTTTCCGCGCGCCGTCAGTCCCGTGTCAGGCGCTCGAATCCCGCTCGAGGCGCGACAGGCGCTTGGCGATGTCGTCGAGCTGCTTGAAGCGCACCGCGTTCTTGCGCCACAGCGCGTTGCTCATGGCACCGGTTCCCGACGAATAGACGCCCGGCTCGGTGATCGAGTTGGTCACCAGGCTCATGCCGGTCACCTGCACGCCGTCACAGATCGTCAGGTGCCCGGAGAGCCCCACGCCGCCACCGAGCAGACAGTGGCGGCCCACCTTGGTGGAGCCGGCGATACCTACGCAACCGGCCAGTGCGCTGTGATCACCCACCTGCACGTTGTGGGCGATCTGCACCTGACTGTCGATCTTGACGTCGTCGCCGATCACGGTGTCGCCCAGCGCGCCGCGGTCGATGCTCGAGCAGCTGCCCACCTCGACGTCGTCGCCCAGCACCACGCCGCCGAGCTGGGCGATCTTGTGCCAGCCGCCGCCGTCATGGGCGAAGCCGAAGCCGTCGGCCCCGATCACGCAACCGCTGTGCAGGATTGCCCGCTTGCCGACTACCACCCCGTGATAGAGCGTGACATTGGCATGCAGGCGCGAGCCGGCGCCGATGACTGAATCCGCGCCGACCACGCAACCGGGTCCGATGCGCACGCCGTCACCCAGCTCGACCCCGCTCTCGACCACCGCGTTCGCCGCAATGGTCACGTCACGGCCCAGTACGGCGTCTCCGGCCACGACCGCGGAGGGGTGCACGCCGCCGGCATCCCGGCCGGCCATGGGGTCGAACAGGCGCGACAGCTCGGCGTAGGCCAAATAGGGATTGTCCAGCTCGAGGCGCGCCACCGGGCATTCGCCGCCATGGGCGGGATGAATCAGCACGGCGGCGGCCCGGGTCTGCGTCAGGTACTTCAGGTAGGCCTTGTTGGCCAGGAAGCTGACGTCATCCGGGCCGGCGTCGGAGAGGGTCGCCAGGCCACTGACCCGGCGTTCGCCGTCGCCGACGAGGGTGGCGCCCAGGCGGTCAGCCAGCTCGGCCAGGGAGCAGGAAAAGGGCTCGGATTGTTTCATGGCATCGACGAGACGGGCGCCCGGCGCCCGATCCCTCACTTGGCGTTGAGAATCTTGGTGACTTCCTGGGTGATATCCAGACCGTCATTCATGTGAACGACCGCATCGCGGTCGATGACCAGGTCGGCACCGTGGCGATCGGCCGCCTGCTGGATCGCCTTGTCCAGCCGCGGCTTGGCGGTCTTGAGGAAGGCCTGCTGCTTCTTCTGCTGCACCTGCTTGAGCTGGGCACGCAGCCGCTGGAACTGACCGCCCTTCTGACGCAGTTCCTGCTGGACCTTCTTGCGCTCGGCATCGGACATCACCGCGCCATCCTTCTGCAGACGCTGCTGAAGCTTCTGCAGCTCCTCGCTCAGGGACTTCGCCTGCTGGCGCTGCTCGCTGGTCTGGTTACGCAGCTCGTTCATCGACCGCTGAGCGGCGTCGGACTGCATCAGGGCGGCACGCCAGTCGAGCACCACGACATCCGTGGCGTAGGCGGGGGCGGCGGCGAGCGCGCCCAGCAGGCACAGCGCTCCGGTCAGTTTGCGCATGAATCACTCCTTTGCCGATCTCGGCGCCTCAGAAGGTCTGGCCGAGGGAGAACTGGAAGAACTGGGTGTCGTCACCCGACTTGTCGTTGAGCGGCTGGGCGACGCTGAAGGTCAGCGGCCCCACCGGGGTCAACCACGACAGACCGAGGCCGGCGCTGTAGCGCAGCTGATCGAGCTGCACGCCGCTTTCGCAGCTGGAATCGTAGCCCGGCGGCACATCGTAACAGTCGGTGAGATAGGTGTTGCCGGCATCGAGGAACACGCTGGTCTGCAGGGTCCGGTGGTCATCGACGAACGGGAACGGGTAGATCAGCTCGGCCGAGCCCTCGACCAGCACGTTGCCGCCCAGGGTATCGTTGTTGCCGGAACCGCGTTGCGTGGTCTTCGGCCCCAGGGTGTTGCCGGAGAAGCCGCGCACCGAGCCCAGCCCGCCGGCATAGAAATTCTCGTAGAACGGATAAGGGTCGTTGCCGACGGTGTCCGCGTAGCCGAGCGTCGACGAGAACTTGAGCGACCAGTCGGTGGCAAGCTCGAAGAGTTTCTGGCCGCGATAGCGCAGCTTATAGTACTGGGCGTCGGACCCGGGCACGGCGGTTTCCAGCGAAACCCGCTGATAGCTACCGTCAGTGGGCAGGATGCCGCGGTCGAGGTTGTTGCGCGTCCAGCTGGCGGTCAGCTTGTAGGCCAGCGCATCCTTGCCCTGGCCGTCGACGTACTCGATGATCTCGGCCGGGGTGTCGCTGTAGGTATTGATGCTCAGGCTCTCGAGACCCACCCCGAAATTCAGTCGGGTGATGTCGTTGACCGGATAGCCGAAGTTGATGTTGCCGCCGTAGGCGTCGGTCGAATAGGTCGAGATGTCCGAGTTTTCGTAATCGGTCTTGCGATAGAAGACGTTGAAGCCGCGGGAGATGCCGTCCAGCGTCCAGTACGGGTCGGTGTAGCCGAAGTTGAGCTTGGTATAGGTGTCGCTGCGCTGTGCACCGATGTCCACCTTGTTGCCGGTACCCAGGAAGTTCTTCTGCGACAGCGAGGCACCGTAGATCACCCCGGCGGTCTGCGAGAAACCGACGCTGGCCGAGATCGAGCCGGAGGGCTGTTCCTCGACGTTGTAGGTGACGTCGACCTGATCGGGCTCGCCCGGCACCGGGCGCGTTTCGACATCGACCTGCTTGAAGAAACCGAGGCGCTCGAGGCGCTGCTTGGACTGGCTGATCTTGTCGGTGGAGGCCGGCGCGCCCTCCATCTGGGTCATCTCGCGGCGCAGCACCTCGTCCTGGGTGGTGGTATTGCCCTCGAAGTTGATGCGCCGCACATAGGCGCGCCGCCCCGGCTCGACCCGGAAGGTCACGTCGACGGTATCACCGTTCTCGTCAACCTCGGGCACGCTGTCCACGTTGGCGAAGGCGAACCCCTCGGCGCCGAGCTTCTGGCGCAGCGCCTCGGCGGAAGCCGTCAGCGTGCTGCGCGAATAGATGTCGCCGGACTTGGCGGTGATCAGCTTGCGGGCCTGCGATTCGCTGATCTTGAGATCACCGGCGAACTTGATCTGGTCGATGCGGTAGCGTTTGCCTTCGTTGACGTTGATGGTCACGAAGATCTTCGACTTGTCGGGGCTGAGCGCCACCTGGGTGGAAGTGATGGCGAAGTTCACGTAGCCGCGATCGAGATACCAGGAGCGCAGGCTCTCGAGGTCGCCGGACAGCTTCTCGCGGGAATACTCGTCGTCGGAGAACCAGCCGAAGAACCAGCCGGGGCGGTCCTCGAGCTGCAGCAGGCCGCGCAGGGTGTCGTCGGAGAAGGCCTCGTTGCCGACGATGTTGATCTGGCGGATCTTGGCGACGGCCCCCTCGTTGACCTTGATGTTCACCTTGACCCGGTTGCGCTCCATCGGCTCCACCGAGGTCTCGATGCGGGCGCTGTAACGCCCCTGGGCGTGATAGAGCTGCTCGAGCTGGCGCTGCACGTCCTCGAGCGTGGCACGCTGCAGCACCTGCCCCTCGGCCAGGCCGGCGTCCTTCATCCCCTTGCGAAGATCCTCGTCGGAAATCTGCGAGTTGCCTTCGATGTCGATCCCGGCGATCGACGGACGCTCGACGACGTGAATGACCAGCACATCGCCGTCGCGTCCCAGCCGCACGTCCTCGAACAGGCCGGTGTTGAACAGCTTCTTGGCAGCGTCGGCCAGCTCCCGGTCGTCGACACGCTCGCTGGCGGAAACCGGGAAGGCGTTGAAGACCGAGGCGGCGGAGACGCGCTGAAGGCCCTCCACGCGAATGTCGGAAACCGTGAAGGGGGCCGCGAAGGCCGTCGGGGTGCCGCACAGCAGCAGTGCCGCCAATCCTAGGGTCTTGAGTTTCATGCAGTCGCTTCGCTCGAGTTGTTTCCGCCAGCTCGCTGAACAGGCACCTTATACATTTACTCGGCCCGCTGACAAGGCTGGCGCACCGTGCGCCGGCACCGGCCGACGCTACAGCCGCATTAGATCGAAGTACAGCGCCATCAGCATCAGGGTGCCGACCAGCGCCATGCCGATCCGCAGCCCCGCCGCCTGGGCGGCTTCCGAAACCGGGCGACCGCGCGCCGCCTCGATGAGGTAATAGAGCAGATGGCCACCATCGAGCACCGGAATCGGCAACAGATTGAGCACGCCGAGGCTGATCGACAGGTACGCCATGAAGGACACGAAACTTTCCAGCCCGCTGCGCGCGGTATCACCGGCGATGCGGGCGATGGTGATCGGCCCCGACAGGTTGCTCGGCGAGATCAGCCCGAGCAGCATCTTGCGGATCGAATCCAGGGTCAGCACGGTCATCTCGGTGGTGCGCGACACCGCCTGCCCCACCGCCGCCAGCGGCCCGTAGCGGATCTCGCGGCGATAGGCGTCGGGCCAGGTGACCGGCGCCACGCCGGCGCCGATGTAGCCGATGCGCTCGCCGTCCTGCTCGTGAACCGCCGGGGTCAGCGATACCTCCCGCGTCTGCCCGTCGCGGGCCACCGTCAGGGTCATGGCCTGACCGGGGTGCGCGCGCACCGCCTCGACGAAGGCCATCCAGTCATCGATGGCCTGCCCGTCGACCGCCACGACGCGATCCCCCGAGGTCAGCCCGGCACCGGCCGCCGCGCCGCCCTCGAGCACCTCGCCCAGTACCGCGGGCGTCGCCGGCCGCCACGGGGTGACCCCCAGCGTCTCCAGCGGTTGCGGCGGGTCCTGGCCGACCAGCCAGCGGTCGACCGGCACCGCGTGGCGCTGGGCGGGACCGCCCTGCTCGACGTCGCGGGTCTCGATCTGCAGCGGCTGGCGAGTGCCGATGGCCGACAGCAGGCGCAGGTTGACCGCTTCCCAGGACGGCGTGTTCTCGCCCTCCACGGCGACGATCTCCTGACCCGCCGCCAGCCCGCCTTGTGCCGCCGGCGAGTCGGGCGCCACCGTGCCGATTACCGGCGCCACCGTAGAGGTGCCGGCCACGAACACGCCCCAGTAGACCACCAGGGCGAGCAGAAAGTTGGCCAGCGGCCCGGCGGCGACGATGGCGATGCGCTTGCCGACCGACTGCCGGTTGAAGGCACGCGGCAGCTCCTCGGAGGGCACCTCGCCCTCGCGCTCGTCGAGCATCTTGACGTAGCCGCCCAGCGGGATCGCGGCGATGGCGTACTCGGTGCCGTGGCGGTCGAAACGCGACCACAGCGGCTTGCCGAAGCCCACCGAGAAGCGCAGCACCTTGACGCCGCAACGACGCGCGACCCAGAAATGTCCGAATTCGTGGAAGGTGATCAACAGCCCCAGCACCACGACGGCCGCCAGGATATTCTGAATCGCGTCCATCTCGTCCCTCCTCGATCAACGCAACAGCGACAATCGCTGGTCGGCCAGCCGCCGGGCGCGGGCGTCCTCGGCGAGAACCTGCTCCAGGCTGTCGGCGGGCACCGCCGGACAAGCCTCGAGCACCGCCTCGACCACCTCGGCTATGGCCGTGAAGCCCAGCTGCCCTTCCAGAAACGCGGCCACCGCCACCTCGTTGGCGGCGTTGAGCACCGCCGGCGCCGTGCCGCCCGCACGCATCGCCTCACGCGCCAGGCGCAGGCAGGAGAAGGCCCGCTCGTCGGCCGGCTCGAAGTCGAGCCGGGCCACCTGGAACAGGTCAAGCGGCTCGACACCGGCCGCGATGCGCTCCGGCCAGGCCAGGCCGTAGGCGATCGGCGTGCGCATGTCGGGGTTACCCAGTTGAGCGATCACCGAACCGTCGCTGTAGGCGGCCATGGAGTGCACCACGCTCTGCGGATGCACCACCACCTGAACCTGCTCGGGACGCGCGGCGAACAGCCAGCAGGCCTCGATCAGCTCGAGCCCCTTGTTCATCAGTGTGGCACTGTCCACGGAAATCTTGCGGCCCATCGACCAGTTGGGGTGGGCACAGGCCTGCTCGGGCGTGACCGCGGCCAGGGCGTCCGGCGCCCAGCCGCGAAACGGCCCGCCCGAGGCGGTCAGCAGCAGCTGGGTCACGCCGGATGCGGCCAGGCCGCCGTCGCGCGCGGGAGGCAGGCACTGATAGATGGCATTGTGCTCGGAGTCGATGGGCAGCAGCACGGCCTCGTGGCGTTCCACCGCGTCCATGAACAGCGCCCCGGACATCACCAGCGCCTCCTTGTTGGCCAGCAGCACGCGCTTGCCGGCGCGCACCGCCGCCAGGGTCGGCAGCAGCCCCGCCGCGCCGACGATGGCCGCCATCACCACCTCGGCCTCGCCGGCCTCGGCCACCTCGACCAGCGCCGCCTCGCCGGCGCGCACCTCGGTGGCGATGTCCGCCGCGGCCAGCCGCTCGCGCAGCCAGGCCGCATCGGCCTCGCGGGCGAGGACCGCCACGGCCGGCCGATGCACCCGGCACTGCTCGAGGAGCGCCTCGCGCCGGGTGCCGGCGGTCAGGGCGTGAACGCGATAGCGCTCGGGATGTCGGGCGATGACGTCCAGGGTGCTGGTGCCGATGGAGCCCGTGGCCCCCAGCACGGTGACGCGCTGCGGGGGGCGGGCGGAGGAATGTGCAGTCATCAGGGCCTCCTCACTGCCACAGCTTGAGCAGCGCGAACAGCGGCACGGCCGCGGTGAGGCTGTCGATGCGATCGAGGATGCCGCCATGCCCCGGCAGCAGGCGCCCGGAATCCTTGATGCCCCGCCAGCGCTTGAACAGGCTCTCGAGCAGGTCGCCGAGCACCGAGGCCAGCGTCACCACCAGGGTGATCAGCACCAGCCACAGGCTCTCGCCGAGCGGCAGCGCCAGCCCCAGGGCATAGCCCAGGGCCAGCAGCACGGTCACCGCCATGCCGCCGTAGACGCCTTCCCACGACTTGCCGGGGCTGACCCGGGGCGCCAGCTTGTGGCGGCCGAAGCGCCGCCCGGCGAAATAGGCACCGATGTCCGCCAGCCAGACCAGCAGCAGCACGTAGAGCAGCCACTCGGCACCGCTGGCGCGCAGCTGCACGAGCCCCGCCCAGCAGGGCACCAGCACCCAGAGCCCGGTCAGCAGGCGGGCCGGCGACGAGCGCCACTGCCAGCCGCGCTCGGGATACCCGGCGACCCAGTAGAAGCTCAGCAACCAGCCGCCGAGCGCCAGCCACAGCGGCCAGGCCGCCGCCACCGCGCCGGTCTGCCAGCCGGCCAGCATCAGCACGGCGATCATCGCCAGATAGCCCAGCCGCCCCAGCGGGGCGGCGACGCCGGAGAGGTTGGCCCACTCCCAGCCGGCGAGCAGCACGACGGCCCCGGTGAACAGCGCGAAGGGCGTACCGGACAGGCCGAACAGGCCGGCCAGCATCAGCGGAGCGAGAATGACGGCGGTAAGGATCCGTTGCTTAAGCACCCTGTGCCTCGATCTGTTCCTGGGTCATGCCGAAGCGCCGCTGGCGATGCGCGAAATCATCGAGCGCCTCGTCGAAGGCATCCCCCCCGAAGTCGGGCCACAGACGCGGCGAGAAGAAAAGCTCGGCATAGGCCAGTTGCCAGAGCAGGAAATTGGAGATGCGCTGTTCGCCGCTGGTGCGAATGCACAGGTCGACCGGCGGCGCGCTGAACCGACCGATCTCCTCGTCGAGCGCGTGCTCGTCGATCTGCCCGGCCTCGAGCTCGCCGTCCTCGACCCGCTCGGCCAGGCGCCGCGCCGCCAGGGCGATGTCGCGCTGCCCGCCGTAGTTGGCAGCGATGATCAGGTGCAGCCCGCGGTTGTCGCGGGTCAGCGACTCGGCCTGGGCGATGTACTGCTGAATGGTGTTCGAGAAGCGCTCCCGCTCGCCGATCACGCTCAACCGGATGCCATGCTCATGCAGCTTGCCGACCTCGCGCTTGAGTACCCGCAGGAACAGCTCCATCAGCGCCCGCACCTCGGCGGGCGGACGCTTCCAGTTCTCGCTGGAGAAGGCAAACAGGGTCAGCGTCTCGACGCCGCGCTCGGCCGCGCGCCGGATCACCGCCCGGACCGACTCGACACCGGCCCGGTGCCCGCGCACGCCGGACAGGCCCCGCGCACGTGCCCAGCGGTTGTTGCCGTCCATGATGATCGCCACGTGACGCGGCAGGTTGGATGACTGCGGTGAACTCATGGTCTCTCACGCGGGAGGAAAGGGGCTCCCGGGCGGCACGCCGCCCGGGCACGGCTCACACCTGCAGCAGGTCGTGTTCCTTGGTTTCCAGCAGCTTGTCGATCTCGGCGACGTACTTGTCGGTCAGCTTCTGGATGGCGTCCTCGCCCTGATGCTCTTCATCCTCGGTGATTTCCTTTTCCTTGAGCAGCGCCTTGATGTCGGCATTGGCATCGCGGCGCACGTTGCGCACCGCCACGCGCGCGGTCTCGGCCTCGCCACGGGCCTGCTTGATGTAGTTGCGGCGCGTCTCCTCGGTCAGCGGCGGCATCGGCACGCGGATCACCGTGCCGGCCGTGGCCGGGTTGAGGCCCAGGTCGGCGGTCATGATCGCCTTCTCGACCTTGGGCACCATGCTCTTCTCCCAGGGCACGACGGCCAGGGTCCGGGCATCCTCGACGTTGACGTTGGCCACCTGATTGATCGGCATCTGCGAGCCGTAGTACTCCACGGTCACCGCGTCCAGGATGCTCGGGTGGGCGCGCCCGGTACGAATCTTGTGGAAGTTGGCCTGCAGCGATTCCAGGCTCTTCTTCATGCGGGTTTCCGCATCCTGCTTGATCTCGTTGATCACGGTTTCAACCTCTGTCTATCAGCGTTCCTTCCTTACCACCCACGACCAGGTTGAGCAACGCTCCGGGCTTGGTCATGTCGAACACGCGAACCGGCATGTCATGGTCCCGTACCAGGCAGATGGCGGTCAAATCCATCACGCCCAGCTTGCGGTCGAGGGCCTCGTCATAGCCCAGGCGCTCGTACTTGACGGCATCGGGATGCAGCACCGGATCCTTGTCGTAGACCCCGTCGACCTTGGTGGCCTTGACCACCACGTCGGCATCGATCTCGATGCCGCGCAGACAGGCCGCGGAATCGGTGGTGAAGAACGGGTTCCCGGTACCGGCGGAGAAGATCACCACGTCGCCCGAGGTCAGATAACGGATCGCCGTACGCCGATCATAATGCTCGACCACGCCGCTCATGGGAATCGCCGACATCACCCGCGAGCGGATGTTGGAGCGTTCCAGGGCGTCGCGCATCGCCAGGGCGTTCATCACCGTGGCGAGCATGCCCATGTGGTCACCGGTCACCCGCTCCATGCCGGCGGCGTGCAGGGCCGCGCCACGGAACAGGTTGCCGCCGCCGATCACCATGCCGATCTGAACGCCGATGCCGACCAGCTGGCCGATCTCCAGCGCCATGCGATCGAGCACCTTGGGATCGATGCCGAACTCGCCGTCGCCCATCAGCGCCTCGCCGGAGAGCTTGAGCAGGATACGCTTGTACTTCGACTTCTCGTTGCGTTCCGGTGACGGCGTATTGCGGTCGGAAATGACAGGCATGCGGGAATCTCCTGGTAACGGCGGGATGTGGCTTGCCGGTGACATCCACCGGCCGGATACACGATGGCGTGCGCCTGGGCGCACGCCATGCGACAACCAGAAGCTAGGACCTCAGCTACGGCGAGCCTGTTCCATCACTTCCTTGGCGAAGTCGACTTCTTCCTTCTCGATGCCCTCGCCCACCTCGAAACGGGTGAAGCCGACCACCTCGCCACCCTGCGACTTGGCATAGTCGGCCACGGTGACGTTGGGGTCCTTGACGAAGGGCTGCTCGGTCAGGCTGTTCTCGGCCAGGTACTTCTTGAGACGGCCCTGGACCATCTTCTCGGCGATGTTCTCCGGCTTGCCGGCCATGTCCGGCTGGGCCAGGATGATCGCCTTTTCCTTGTCGAGCTCTTCCTGCGGCATGTCCTCGGGATGGGCCACGACCGGGTTGATCGCCGCGACGTGCATGGCGACGTCCTTGGCCGCCTCGGCGTTGCCGCCCTTGAGGACGGTCAGCACGCCGATGCGGCTGCCGTGGACGTAGGCACCGACCACGCCGTCGGCCGGGGCCTCGACGACCACCGCACGACGCACGCTGATGTTCTCGCCGATCTTCTGGACCAGCTGCTCGCGGGCTTCCTCGAGCTCGCCTTCCATCAGGGCGGCGACGTCTTCGCTCTTGCTCTCGAAGACCTTGCCGACCACGCGCTCGGCGAAGGCGCGGAAGTTGTCGTCACGGGCCACGAAGTCGGTCTCGGAGTTGACCTCGAGCATCACGCCGTAGCTGCCGTCCTCGGCGACACGGGTGATGACCGCGCCTTCGGCGGCGGTGCGGCCGGCCTTCTTGGCGGCCTTGAGACCGGAGTTCTTGCGCAGGTTCTCGATGGCCTGCTCGATGTCACCGTCCGCCTCGGAGAGTGCCTTCTTGCACTCCATCATGCCGAGCCCGGTGCGCTCACGCAGTTCCTTGACCAGAGATGCGCTGATAGCTGCCATGGTGGTAAACCTCTGAAAAATTCGACGTCGGATAATACGAAGGGCAGAAGTTCTGCCGGAAGCGAAACGCCTGGCTGCGGCGCAACGAAGGGGGCCGCGGCCCCCTTCGCGCGCCCTGGCTGTCCGCGCTGCCAGTCTGGCCGGCAGGGATGACAGTCAGGATAGGCGCGTCGCGATCACTCGGCGACTTCGTTGTTCTCGGTCACCTCGACGAACTCGTCGGGACGGCCTTCCTTCGCCTTGGCGCAGGCGTCGGCGATCGCCTGGACGTAGATCTGGATGGCGCGAATGGAGTCGTCGTTGCCCGGGATGACGTAGTCGACGCCGTCCGGGTCGGAGTTGGTGTCGACCACACCGATGACCGGGATGCCCAGCTTGTTGGCTTCGTTGATGGCAATCCGCTCATGGTCGACGTCGACCACGAACAGCGCATCCGGCAGGCCGCCCATGTCCTTGATGCCGCCGATGGACCGCTCGAGCTTGTCCTGCTCGCGGGTGGCCATCAGGACTTCCTTCTTGGTCAGCTTCTCGAAGGTGCCGTCCTCGCGCATCGACTCGAGCTCGCGCAGGCGCTTGATCGAGACCCGGATGGTCTTGTAGTTGGTCAGCATGCCGCCGAGCCAGCGGTGGTTGACGAACGGCTGACCGGCGCGGGTGGCCTCTTCCTTGATGATCTTGCTGGCGGCACGCTTGGTGCCGACGAACAGGATCTTGTTGTTGGCGGCCGCCATCTTCTCGACCACGCCGATGGCATCGTTCAGCGCCGGCAGGGTGTGCTCGAGGTTGATGATGTGGATCTTGTTGCGCGCACCGAAGATGAACTTGCTCATCTTCGGGTTCCAGTACTTGGTCTGGTGGCCGAAGTGGGCGCCCGCCTTGAGCAGGTCGCGCATGTTGACTTGCGCCATGGGATGTCTCCTGATGAATCGGGTTAGGCCTCCATGTACCCCATGGATCCGACCGCGGCACGCATCGGCGTCGACCTCGGCACCCGGGACCATGTGACGGTACATGTGTGTTTTCAGGCAGTTGATGGACTTGCCGCCTGACGGCGCTCCGCCGGCGGGCGGATTGCAGTCAAGCGCGCGGCTTTATACCATAGAATGATGCCAGAATGAAGCCGATGCCCCGCGCCGCGCGGGCTTCCCACGCTCCCGATTCGAGACCCCATGAACGCTCCCATCAAGACCCCCGACGAAATCATCAAGATGCGCGAGGCCGGCCGGCAGGCCGTCGCCGTCTTCGCGCTGCTCGACCAGCACGTGCGTGCCGGCGTCAGCACCGGCGAGCTCGACCGCCTGTGCCACGACTTCATCGTCAACGAGCTGGGCTCGGTGCCCGCCCCGCTCAACTACCACGGCTTTCCCAAGTCGATCTGCACCTCGATCAACCATGTGGTGTGCCACGGCATCCCCGACGACGGCAAGACCCTCAAGAAGGGCGACATCATGAATGTCGACATCACCGTCAAGACCGCCGACGGCTACCACGGCGATTCCAGCAAGATGTACGTGATCGGCGAGAGCATCCAGGGCGAGCGGCTGTGCCGCGTCACCCAGGAATGCCTGTACAAGGCCATGGCGCTGGTGCGTCCCGGCACCCGGCTCTCCGAGATCGGTCGCGTCATCCAGCAGCATGCCGAGGCCAATGGCTACTCGGTGGTCCGCGACTTCTGCGGCCACGGCATCGGCGATGTCTTCCACGAGGAACCGCAGGTGCTGCACTACGACGGCTATGCCCCCGAGGCCGACATCGCGCTGGCCGAGGGCATGTGCTTCACCATCGAGCCGATGATCAACGCCGGCGGCTACCGCACCAAGGTGCTGCGCGACGGCTGGACGGCGGTGACCCGCGACAAGAGCCTCTCCGCGCAGTGGGAGCATACCCTGGCGGTCACCGCCACCGGCGTCGAGGTGCTGACCGCCCGCCCCGAGGAAGACCTTTCCTTCCTTCAGGGCTGATCGCCACTCGCCGCGCCGCCAGCTTCGGAGAGCCATCGCGCATGCTGCTGCATCACTACCGCTTCGTCCCGGACGAGACGCTGTTCGACGCCACCGCGTTCCGCGCCGCGCTCGACACCAGCCGCTCGCCGATCCCGGTCTACAAGCAGGCGCTGCGCGAGATCCAGGAACGCCTCGATGCCCGCTTCCGGGCCGGTGCCGACATCCGCGACCTGGTTCACGGGCGCGCCTGGTGCCTGGACCGGCTGCTGGCCATCGCCTGGGAGCGCCACGCCTGGCCGGACGACGGCGTGGCCCTGCTCGCGGTGGGCGGCTACGGCCGCGGCGAGCTGCACCCGCACTCGGACATCGACCTGCTGCTGCTGCTCGAGCGCGACGACGACACCCCCTACCGCGAGCCGCTGACCGCCTTCATCACCTTCCTCTGGGACATCGGCCTGGAGATCGGCCACAGCGTGCGCTCGCTGGCCGACTGCGAGCGCGAGGCGCGCAATGACGTCACGGTGATCACCAATCTGCTCGAGACACGCACCCTGGCCGGCCCCGAGCGGCTGCGCACGGCAATGGGCAAGCGTCTGTCGAGTGCGCACATGTGGCCGCCGGACCAGTTCTTCGAGGCCAAGTGGCAGGAGCAGATCGCCCGCCACTACAAGCACAACAACTCCGAATACCAGCTCGAGCCCAACCTCAAGAGCTCCCCCGGCGGGCTGCGCGACATCCAGATGATCGGCTGGGTCGCCAAGCGCTACTTCGGCCCGCTGCGCTACGAGGAGGTGGTCGCCCAGGGCTTCATGAACGACGCCGAGCTGCGCATCCTCAGCCAGGGCCAGGCCTTCCTGTGGCAGGTGCGCTACGCCCTGCACATGCTCACCGGGCGCGCCGAGGACCGCCTGCTGTTCGACCACCAGCGGGCCATTGCCGAGCTGTTCGGCTACCACGACTCGCCGGGGCGGCTGGGCGTCGAGCAGTTCATGAAGCGCTACTATCGCCACGTCACCGCGCTGGCCGGGCTCAACGACATGCTGCTGCAGCATTTCGACGAGATGATCCTGCGCGCCGACGAGGTGCTCGAGACCCGGCCGCTCAACGCCCGCTTCGAGGTCAAGGGCGGCTATATCCAGGCGCGTCATCCCCGCGTCTTCCTGCGCCGCCCCGGCGCGCTGCTCGAGCTGTTCCTGCTGATGGCCCAGCACCCCGAGATCGAGGGCGTGCGTGCCGCGACCATTCGCCTGATCCGCGACCACCGCCACCTGATCGACGAAGGCTTCCGCGACGACCTGCGCCACCAGAGCCTGTTCATGGAGCTGCTGCGCAGCGGCGGCAACGTGGCCCGCCAGCTGCGCCGCATGAACCGCTACGGCATCCTCGGCAAGTACCTGCCCGAGTTCGGCCAGGCGGTAGGGCTGATGCAGCACGACCTCTTCCACCTCTACACGGTGGACGCCCACACCCTGCGCCTGCTGACCTTCATCCAGCGCTTCCGCGAGCCCGAGGGCCGCCAGGACTTTCCGGTCGCGGCCACCCTGGTCCACCAGCTGCCCAAGCTGGAACTGCTGTGGATCGCCGGGCTCTTCCACGACATCGGCAAGGGCCAGGGCGGCGATCATTCGCACATCGGCGCCGGCCTGGTCACCGACTTCGCCGAGCGCCACGGCCTGTCGCCCCGCGACACCCGCCTGGTCGCCTGGCTGGTCGAACACCACCTGCTGATGTCGAAGACCGCGCAGAAGCGCGACATCTCCGACCCGGACGTGATCCGCGAGTTCGCCGGCCAGATGCGCGACGAGGTGCACCTCGACTACCTCTACGTGCTTACCGTCGCCGACATCACCGCCACCAACCCCTCGCTGTGGAACGGTTGGCGCGCCGCCCTGCTGCGTCAGCTGCACAGCGAGACCAAGCGCGCCCTGCGGCGCGGCCTGGAAAACCCCATCGACCGCGACGACTGGATCCGCGAGACGCGCACCGAGGCCCTGGCCCTGCTGCGCACCCTGGGCGTCGACGCGGACCGCGTCGAGGCGCTCTGGGACACCCTCGGCGACGACTACTTCGTGCAGTACGCCCCCAGCGAGATCGCCTGGCACACCCAGGGCATCCTCGCCCACGGCGGCTCCGAGCTGCCCATGGTGCTGGTCAGCGCGCCGGCCGAGGGCACCAGCGAGGGCGGCACCAAGGTATTCATCCACACCCCCTCGGTGGACGACCTGTTCGCCGCCACCGCCGCGGCGCTCGACCAGCTCGACCTGTCGATCCACGACGCGCGCATCGCCACCTCGAGCAACAACCGCACGCTCAACACCTTCATCGTGCTCGACGACAACAACGAGCCGATCCGTGAGCCCGCCCGTCTCGAGCGCATCCGCGAGCACCTGATCGAGGAACTCGACGACCCGGACGACTACCCGCAGATCGTCAACCGCCACACGCCGCGCCAGCTCAAGCACTTCCGCGTGCCCACCCAGGTGCTGATCGAGCCCGACGGCACCAACGCCCGTACCATGCTGGAGCTGATCGCCCCCGACCGTCCGGGGCTGCTGGCCCGCGTGGGGCGGATCTTCATGGAACAGCACATCGCCCTCTCGGCGGCCAAGATCGCCACCCTCGGCGAGCGCGTCGAGGACGTGTTCTTCATCACCGACAAGAACGGCGAGCCGCTCACCGACCCCGAGCGCCAGGCCGAGCTGCGCCGCCGGCTGTGCGAGACCCTCGACGTGTGACACCGGCCCCAAGCATTTGAGGGGGTCCCGCAGCTTCCCTATAATCGGTGGCTTCGCGCCGCACGGCACTCATAACGACATTCGCCCGCTCGCCGGGCCGCTGGCACCCCATGAATCCCAATCTCGACGCGCTCAAGCCCTACCCCTTCGAGAAGCTCGCCGCGCTCAAGGCCGGCGTGACGCCTCCCGATCGGTCGCCGATTCCGCTGACCATCGGCGAGCCGCAGCACGCGCCGCCCGCGGCGGTGCTCGAGGCGCTCGCCCGCCACCAGGGCGACGTCGCCCGCTACCCGGCCACCGCCGGGCTGCCCGAGCTGCGCGAGACCCTCGCCGGCTGGGCAACGCGGCGCTTCGGCCTGGCGCCGGGCAGCCTCGACCCAGAGCGCCACGTGCTGCCGGTCAACGGCACCCGCGAGGCGATCTTCGCCTTCGTCCAGGCCGCCCTCGATCGCTCGCGCCCGGCGAAGGTGGCGATGCCCAACCCCTTCTACCAGATCTACGAGGGCGCGACCCTGCTGGCCGGCGGCACGCCGCTGTATCTCGACTGCACCGCCGCCAACGACTTCCGCCCCGACCTCGACGCCGTGCCGGCCGAGGTCTGGCGCGACGTGCAGCTGGTCTTCGTCTGCTCGCCGGGCAACCCCACCGGCGCGGTGACGCCGCTGGCCGACTTCCGGCGGCTGATTGCGCTGGCCGACGAGCATGACTTCCTGATCGCCTCCGACGAGTGCTACTCCGAACTCTACCTGGACGAGACCGCACCACCGCCGGGGCTGCTCGAGGCCTGCCGGACGCTGGGCCGCGACGACTACCGGCGCTGCATCGTCTTCCATTCGCTGTCCAAGCGTTCCAACCTGCCGGGGCTGCGCTCCGGCTTCGTCGCCGGCGACGCCGAGCTGATCGCGCCCTTCAAGCGCTACCGCACCTATCACGGCTGCGCCATGCCGCTGCAGGTGCAGAAGGCCTCGATCGTCGCCTGGAACGACGAGAGCCACGTGCGCGCCAACCGCGATGCCTACCGCGAGACGTTCGCCGCCGTCACCGAGATCCTCGCGCCGGTGCTGGACTTCCCCGCGCCACAGGCGAGCTTCTACCTGTGGCCGGCGGTCCCGGGCGGCGACGACGAGGCCTTCACCCGCGAGCTGTTCGCCGAGGAACACGTCAGCGTGCTGCCCGGCCGCTACATGTCCCGCGACGGCGTGAGCGGCAACCCCGGCGCCGGGCGCCTGCGCCTGGCGCTGGTCGCCGAGGCCGACGCCACGGCCGAGGCCGCCCGGCGCCTGCGTGCCTTCATCGAACGCCGCCAGTGAGAGGACACCACGCCCGATGATGACGCTCTACGGCATCAAGAGCTGCGACACCTGCCGCAAGGCCCGCAAGGCGCTCGAGGCCCGCGGCATCGCCCATCGCTACCACGACCTGCGCGCCGACGGGCTCGACGCCGCCACACTGGACCGCTTCATCGCGCTGGCCGGTCTGGAGGCGCTGCTCAACACCCGCAGCACCACCTGGCGCGGGCTCGATGACACCGACCGCCAGGCCGCACGCAGCGACGACGCCCACGCCCGCACCCTGATCCTGGCGCAGCCGACCCTGCTCAAGCGCCCGCTGCTCGACACCGGCGAGACGCTGATCGTCGGCCGAGCACGCGACGACTACGCCGACCTGACTTGAACCTGCCCTTCATCCACGTTTCAGGAGACTGCACATGCTGAGTTTCGCCCTCGGAATCGGCCATCAGAACACCCAAGGCGACTGGCTGGACGTCTACTACCCGGCACCGCTGTTCCAGCCCGACGCCGCGCTGATCGATGCCGCCCGCCAGGCGCTCGACGCCCCGGCCGGCAACGCCGCGGTGAGCTTCCTGCCCGAGCACTGCGCGGCACTCGCCGAGGCGCTCAAGGCCGCCGGCCAGGCCGAACAGGCCGAGCTGGCCGCCAGCCTCGCCGCCAGCCAGCGTCCGCTGGTCGCCACCTTCCTCGAGGTGGACCAGCCGCCGCAGAGCGTCCCGGAGGTCTATCTCAAGCTGCACCTGCTCTCGCACCGCCTGGTCAAGCCTCATGGCGTCGACCTCACCGGCATGTTCGGCCTGCTGCGCAACACCGCCTGGACCAGCGAAGGCCCGATCGACGTCGAGGAGCTGCCGGAGCGCCGCCTCAGGGCCCGCCTCGAAGGCCGCGTGCTGTCGGTGGACTGCGTCGACAAGTTCCCCAAGATGACCGACTACGTGGTCCCCCGCGGCGTGCGCATCGGCGACACCGCCCGCGTGCGCCTCGGCGCTCATCTCGGCGAAGGCACCACGGTCATGCACGAGGGCTTCGTCAACTTCAACGCCGGCACCGAAGGCCCGGGCATGATCGAGGGTCGCATCTCTGCCGGCGTGATGGTCGGCAAGGGCTCGGACCTGGGCGGCGGCTGCTCGACCATGGGCACCCTCTCCGGTGGCGGCAACATCGTCATCAAGGTCGGCGAGGGCTGCCTGATCGGCGCCAACGCCGGGATCGGCATTCCGCTGGGCGATCGCTGCACCGTCGAGGCCGGCCTCTACCTCACCGCCGGCGCCAAGGTCGTGGTGCTCGACGACCAGGGCCAGGAAGTGCGTACCGTGGCGGCCCGCGAGCTGGCCAACCAGAACGACCTGCTGCTGCGCCGCAACTCGCTCAACGGGCGCATCGAGTGCCTGACCAACAAGAGCGCCGTCGCGCTGAACGAAGCGCTGCACGCCCACAACTGAGATGGCGGCGCCCGCCCACGCGGGCGCCCCACTGGCCGACTACCAGGAATCCGCATGTCTTCGTCCGACTCCCCCGCGTCGCTGTCGCCGACGCTCGATCTGGCCATGGAGCTGATGCGCCGCCCGTCGGTCACCCCCGACGATGCCGGCTGTCAGGACCTGATGATCGAGCGTCTCGAGCAGCTGGGCTTTCGCATCCAGCGCCTGCCGTTCGGCGAGGTCGAGAACGTCTGGGCGGTGCGCGGCCATCATGGCCCGGTGCTGGCCTTCGCCGGCCACACCGACGTGGTGCCCAGTGGCCCCGCGGCACAGTGGGAAACGCCGCCCTTCGAGCCGTGCATCAATGCCGCCGGCGAGCTGTGCGGGCGCGGCGCGGCCGACATGAAGGGCAGCCTGGCGGCGATGGTCACCGCCGTGGAGCGCTTCGTCGCGGCGCACCCGGACCACCCCGGCCAGCTCGCCTTCCTGATCACCGCCGACGAGGAGGGTCCCGCGGTCGACGGCACCCGGGCGGTGGTCGAGCACCTGCGCGAGACCCACGAGCGGCTCGACTACTGCATCGTCGGCGAGCCCTCGTCGAGCGAACGCCTGGGCGACACCATCAAGAATGGCCGCCGCGGCTCACTGGGCGGCGTGCTTCATGTGCACGGCGTGCAGGGGCACGTGGCCTACCCGCACATGGCGCGCAACCCCATCCACGAGGCGGCCCCGGCGCTCGACGCCCTGTGCCGCGAGCACTGGGACGACGGCAACGCCTTCTTCCCGGCGACCAGCTTCCAGATCTCCAACATCCGCTCGGGCACCGGCGCCACCAACGTGATCCCCGGCGAGCTGGAGGTGGTGTTCAACTTCCGCTACTCGACCGAGCTCAGCCACGAGACACTGCGCCGGCGCACCGAGGCGATCCTCGATGCCCACGGGCTCGACTACCGTCTCGACTGGACGCTCAACGGCGAGCCCTTCCTCACCGATCACGGCCCGCTCATCGAGGCCACCGTGGCCGGGGTCGAGGCGGTGACCGGCCTGACGCCGACCCTGTCCACCGCCGGCGGCACCTCGGACGGGCGCTTCATCGCCACTCTCGGCTGCCAGGTGGTGGAACTCGGCCCGCTCAACGCCACCATCCACAAGGTGAACGAGCGCGTGCGCGCGGCGGATCTCGATACACTGAGCCGGGTCTACGAGTCGATCCTCGTCCGGCTGTTCACCTGAGGTTGCCATGGAACGCTACCCCGATATCGAAATCTATCTGGCCGGCGCCGACCTCGAGGCCCTCAACGCCTGGCTGGGGGAGCGCCTCGACGCCGCCCCGCTGCAGCCGGCCGGCAAGCGCAAGTGGCGCGGGCGCGGCTACTGTGGCGGCGAGACGGTCCCGGTGCTGCTGGTCGAGGGCGTGGCCGACGGCTTCGCCAGCCTGTGGCTCGACAGCGCCGCCACGCCCTGGCCCCGGGACATCGATCTCGCCCGCGAGGCCGTGCAGCGCCTGGGCTGCGAGGTGCGCTGCTCGCTGGGCGGCTGGCAGCCCGGCGACGACCCCGACCGCTTCTGGCAGGTCTGCCCGAGCGGCCAGGAAGGCCCCATCGACTGGCCGGACTCGGGACAATAGGCCATGCTGCGGGCACATCGCCCGTTCTCCACCCTCCCCGTGACGACAAGGATGCCATGCCATGGCGGAATCCAAGCCGGTCATCTATGCCGCCATGGGCGGCAACCTGCTGATCGCGATCACCAAGTTCGTTGCCGCCGCCTTCACCGGCAGTTCGGCGATGCTCTCCGAGGGCATCCACTCGGTGGTCGACACCGGCAACCAGGGCCTGCTGCTGCTGGGCCTCAAGCGCGCCAGCCGACCACCCAGCGCGCAGTTTCCCTTCGGCCACGGCAAGGAGGTCTACTTCTGGAGCTTCGTGGTCGCCCTGCTGATCTTCGCCGTGGGCGCCGGGGTGTCGATCTACGAGGGCATCAACCACATCCTTCACCCCGAGCCGATGCAGTCGCCGCTGATCAACTACATCGTGCTGGGGCTGGGGATTCTCTTCGAGGGCGCCTCCTGGGCCTTCGCGCTGAACGCCTTCCGCAAGACCAAGGGCAAGTGGGGCTATGTGCAGGCGGTGCGCCGCGGCAAGGACCCGACGATGTTCATGGTGGTGTTCGAGGACTCCGCCGCCCTGCTCGGGCTGCTGGTGGCGCTCGGCGGCGTGGGGCTGAGCGAATGGACTCACAACCCGATCTTCGATGGCATCGCCTCGGTGATCATCGGCCTGATCCTCGGCGGCACGGCGATCTGGCTGGCGGTCGAGACCAAGGGGCTGCTGATCGGTGAAAGCGCCAATCGCGGCGTGGTCGACGCCATTCGCCGCCTGGCGGGTGACACCGACGCCGTGGAATCGGTCAACGAGGTGCTGACCATGCACATGGGCCCGGACTTCATCCTCGCCACGCTGAGCATCCGTTTCCGGCGCGGCACCCCCGCCGAGCGCATCGAGCGCGCCATCGCCACGCTGGACCGGGACATCAAGGCCGAGGTGCCGACGGTCAAGCGGGTGTTCGTCGAGGCCGAGGCCCGCGCCGATGTGGACGAACGCCCGGATCACGGCGAGGAGCCGGCCAACGCCCCGGCCTGAACGACATCGCCCCGGCGAGGGCCGGGGCGATGGCGTTTCGGGAAGCGCGGGTGGGACTCAGGTGATGACGGTGACGTCGTCGGCCTGCAATCCGCGCTCGTTCTGGACCACGTGGTAGCGCACCTTCTGCCCCTCGGCCAGGGTACGATGCCCCTTGCCGCGGATGGCGCGAAAGTGCACGAATACATCCTCACCGCTCTCGCGAGTGATGAAGCCGTAGCCCTTGTTGACGTTGAACCACTTGACCTCGCCGGTCTCGCGATCATCGCTTTCGATGTCCGCCAGGTTGGCCAGCTGTGGGGTGAGAATGTTAACGGCCAGCGTCGCCACCAGTAGAATCACGAAGATCGCCACGGCGCTGGCCACGTAGATACGCTCGATACCATCGAGCTCCAGGGCCTTTTCCAGTTCGCCGGTCAAGGCGCCGTCGGCCAGCGAGGCAAAAAGGGCGATCAGCAGCGGGGCGGGAGCGGCCAGCAGGAGACTGATGATACTGCAACGCAGTAATACCTTTCGATTCATGGACCTCGGGTTCTCTTGTTGTCAACCAATAACGGCCCGGTCGCCGAGGCGACGGGCGATGTCAGGAAAAATCAAGGTGTCGCGATGAACGGCAACACACAGCGCAGCGATTCTAGCATGATCGAAAACGACCCGCTTATCAGCCGCCTGGAGGCGCGAATCGAGGCCCTGGAGAGCCGGCTGGCCTATCAGGAACACTGGCTGGACACGCTGGATCGCGCCGCCGTGCGCCGGGAACAGCGCCTGAGCCAGCTCGAGCGCATCAACGCGCTGATGCAGCAGCGCCTGCGCGATCAGCACCAGGCCCTGGAAAGCCTGGCTCCGGATCTCGGGGCGCCGGACGAGCGCCCGCCCCACTACTGAGCCCCGCAAGACGCGACGTGCCGGCCGGACCCGAGGCGGCCGGCAAGGGCCGGGGGGACAACGAAAGCGGAAACGAAAAGGAGCGCCGCATGGCGCTCCCCGAGTCGATCAGACTGCCGTCAGGCGCAGCCAGCCCGACCAGCGATCACTCCAGACCGTCGAGATAGCGCTCGGCGTCGAGCGCGGCCATGCAGCCGCTGCCGGCGGAGGTGATGGCCTGGCGATAGACGTGGTCCATGACGTCGCCGGCGGCGAACACGCCCGGCACGCTGGTGGCGGTGGCATTGCCCTCGAGCCCTGAACGCACCGTGATGTAGCCGCCGTTCATCGCCAGCTGGCCCTCGAAGAGGCCGGTGTTGGGCGTGTGACCGATGGCGATGAACACCCCCGGGGCCGCCAGCTCGCGGGTGCTGTCGTCCAGCATGGAGCGCAGCCGCACGCCGGTGACGCCGGAGGCGTCGCCCAGCACCTCGTCGACGGTCTGGTTCCACTCGACGGCGATGTTGCCGTTGTCGACCTTCTCGAAGAACTTGTCCTGCAGGATCTTCTCGGCGCGCAGGCTGTCGCGGCGGTGCACCAGGGTCACCCGCGAGGCGATGTTGGACAGGTACAGCGCCTCCTCGACGGCGGTGTTGCCCCCGCCGACCACCACGACCTCCTGATTGCGGTAGAAGAAGCCGTCGCAGGTCGCGCAGGCCGACACCCCCTGCCCCATGAACTGCTGCTCGGAGGGCAGGCCCAGGTAGCGGGCGCTGGCGCCGGTGGCGATGATCAGGGCATCGCAGGTGTAGAGGCCGTTGCTGCCCTTGAGGGTGAAGGGCCGGCGGCCCAGCTCCACCTCGTCGATATGGTCGAAGAGGACCTCGGTGTTGAAGCGCTCGGCGTGACGCTTCATGCGCTCCATCAGCTCGGGGCCCTGCACGCCGGTATCGTCGCCGGGCCAGTTGTCGACATCGGTGGTGGTGGTCAGCTGGCCGCCGGCCTGCATGCCGGTGATCAGCAGCGGGCTGAGGTTGGCCCGGGCCGCGTAGACCGCCGCCGTGTAGCCCGCCGGACCGGAGCCCAGGATGATCAGTCGCTGATGACGCGCTTCACTCATGAAAGAATCCTCTCGCGCAGCGGGCACCGTCCCGGGACGGTGCCCTCCGTTGACATTGCCTGATGAAGTGGCCGGGTTGGCTGTGAGCTGGGCTCGGCCCGGTTGCTGACAAGGCCAGATCACAGCCGCCCGCGGGAACAAGGCCCGTAGACGACAAGGGGCGGCCCGCAGGCCGCCCCATCGCACCCGGGAACCGTTACAGTTCCTTGGAGTGCTCGCCGAGGTACTTGGCGACACCCTCGGCGGTGTCCTTCATGCCTTCCTGGCCTTCGTCCCAGCCGGCCGGGCAGACTTCGCCGTGCGTCTGGTGATGCTTGAGCGCCTTGACCATGCGCAGCATCTCGTCGACGTTGCGGCCCAGCGGCAGGTTGTTGACGGTCTGGTGCTGGACCACGCCGTCCTCGTCGATCAGGAAGGAGGCGCGCAGGGCGACACCCGCTTCCGGATGCTCGATGCCGTAGGCCTGGACGATCTCGTGCTTGACGTCCGCCACGACCGGGAAGCCGACTTCGCCGATGCCACCGTTGTCCGGCGAGGTCTTGCGCCAGGCATAGTGGGTGAACTGGGAGTCGATGGACGCGCCGATGACCTCCACACCCAGCTCCTTGAACTGCGCCAGACGGTTGTCGTGGGCGATGATCTCGGAGGGGCAGACGAAGGTGAAGTCCAGCGGCCAGAAGAACAGCACGCGCAGCTTGCCGTTGCTGTCGGACAGCTTGAAGTTGTCGACGATGGTGCCATCGCCCAGAACGGCGGCCGCTTCGAAATCCGGTGCCTGACGTCCAACCAGTACGCTCATGTAACGCTCCTTGAGAGTTGAGTGTGGTCGCTTGTGAATGATGACAGGGACGAGATTACGATCGCCCCCGCGATCTGCCAATTTGATAACCCCAATGATCGATATAGGACAGGGCTATCGGCTGCCGATCCGGCCTGTCCTACACGATGTCGTCGTCACGCGCCACCGTCACCCGTTCGATGTCGCCGACCACGCTGGAAACCTCCACGCCGATCTGCATCGGGGCACAGCAGCGCGGGCAATCTTCCCAGGTCACATGACTGCCCTGGCTGGCATCGACCAGCAGATCGAAGGCCGACCCGCAATAGGGACAGTGCGTCGCATGCGCGGTGAGCATCTCTTCGTTCATGATCGGCTCCCACTCTGCCATGATCGGCGCGTCGATGCCGTCATGACAGACGATCTGGGGGCATCGGCGCCGGCTTTCAAGGGGCGAATTGACGGTCCTGTTCAGGATAGTCGAGCCGGCGTCGAACACCCACCGCCGATTGGGCCCGCTTGAATTCTCGACCTATCATTGCCATGTGATGAAGAAAGGTAATGCGGGTCAAGTGTCGACAATCCCGCCCCCGGGCGTAGTATCGTAGCCCTAGTCAAGCAGGAGCCTGACCACTCGGGAGGTGCTTCCCGGCACCACCGGCAGGTCGCTGAAGCCGGCGACTCCGCCGCCCGAGTCGACGCCCACGCAAGGCATGAGGAGGAGTCCATGAGCGCTGACGAAACGCCGACCACCCTGAGCACTCTCGAGGCCGGGGGCTCGACCTACCACTACTACAGCCTGCCCAGGGCCGCCGAGGCACTGGGCAACATCGACCGGCTGCCCTTCACCCTCAAGGTGCTGCTCGAGAATCAGCTGCGCTTCGCCGACGACGAGACGGTCTCTCGCGAGGACATGCAGGCGCTGGTGGACTGGCAGAAGGAAGGCCGCTCGAGCCGCGAGATCGGCTACCGCCCCGCCCGCGTGCTGATGCAGGACTTCACCGGCGTGCCCGGCGTGGTGGACCTGGCCTCGATGCGCGACGCCGTGGCCCGCCTCGGCGACGACCCGGCGCGCATCAACCCGCTGTCGCCGGTGGATCTGGTCATCGACCACTCGGTGATGGTCGATCACTTCGGCGACCCGTCGGCGTTCAAGGACAACGTCGCCATCGAGATGGAGCGCAACCGCGAGCGCTACGAGTTCCTGCGCTGGGGCCAGCAGGCCTTCGACAACTTCCGCGTGGTGCCGCCGGGTACCGGCATCTGCCACCAGGTCAACCTGGAGTACCTGGGCAAGGCGGTGTGGACCAAGGAAGAAGACGGCAAGACCTTCGCCTATCCCGACACCCTGGTGGGCACCGACTCCCATACCACCATGATCAACGGCCTGGGCGTACTCGGCTGGGGCGTCGGCGGCATCGAGGCGGAGGCCGCCATGCTCGGCCAGCCGGTGTCGATGCTGATTCCCGAAGTGATCGGCTTCAAGATCACCGGCAAGCTGCGCGAAGGCATCACCGCCACCGACCTGGTGCTGACGGTGACCCAGATGCTGCGTCAGAAGGGCGTGGTCGGCAAGTTCGTCGAGTTCTACGGCGACGGCCTCAAGGACATGCCGGTGGCGGATCGCGCCACCATCGCCAACATGGCGCCCGAATACGGTGCCACCTGCGGCTTCTTCCCGGTCGACGAGCAGACCCTCGACTACCTGCGCCTCTCCGGGCGCGACGAGGCGCAGATCGCCCTGGTCGAGACCTACGCCAGGGAACAGGGCCTGTGGCGCGAACCCGGGCACGAGCCGATCTATTCAGACACCCTGGAACTCGACATGGGTGATGTCGTGGCCAGCCTGGCCGGGCCCAAGCGCCCGCAGGACCGGGTGGCACTGACCGACATGAAGACCACCTTCGAAAAGCTGATGAACGGCGACGCGCCGGATGCCCCTCCCGAGGAGCAGGGCAAGTGGCAGTCCGAGGGCGGCCACGCGGTGGACGACGTCGAGCTTCACGACCGTCATCGCCATTACGAGCATACCGACAGCCAGGACGTCGAATTCGACGGCGAGTCGTTCAAGCTCAACCCGGGCGCGGTGGTGATCGCCGCCATCACCTCCTGTACCAACACCTCCAATCCCAGCGTGATGCTGGCCGCCGGCCTGCTGGCCCGCAAGGCGGTGGAGAAGGGGCTGGCCACCAAGCCGTGGGTCAAGACCTCACTGGCACCGGGCTCCAAGGTGGTGACCGACTACCTCGCCGCCGGCGGCGTGCAGGACGACCTGAACGAACTCGGTTTCAATCTGGTCGGCTACGGCTGCACCACCTGCATCGGCAACTCCGGCCCGCTGCCCGAGCCGATCGAGAAAGCAATCGACGATGGCGACCTGACCGTGGCTTCCGTTCTCTCGGGCAACCGCAACTTCGAGGGCCGCGTGCATCCGCTGGTGCGGACCAACTGGCTGGCCTCGCCGCCCCTGGTGGTGGCCTATGCCCTGGCCGGCAACGTGCGTGTCGATCTCTCCAAGGAGCCACTGGGCACCGGCAAGGATGGCAAGCCGGTCTATCTCAAGGACATCTGGCCCAGCCAGGCCGAGATCGCCGCCGCCGTGGAGCAGGTCAAGACCGACATGTTCCGCAAGGAGTACGCCGAGGTCTTCGACGGCGACGAGACCTGGCGCTCGATCAAGGTGCCGGAGAGCAAGGTCTACGAGTGGTCGAAGGATTCCACCTACATCCAGCACCCGCCGTTCTTCGAGGGCATGGGCAAGGAGCCCGACCCGGTCGAGGACGTCAAGGGCGCGCGTGTACTGGCCATGCTCGGCGACTCGGTGACCACCGATCACATCTCGCCGGCCGGCGCGATCAAGCCGGACAGTCCCGCCGGGCGCTACCTGCAGGAACATGGCGTGGCGGTGAAGGACTTCAACTCCTACGGCTCGCGGCGCGGTAATCACGAGGTGATGATGCGCGGCACCTTCGCCAACGTGCGCATCAGAAACGAGATGCTCGACGGTGTCGAGGGCGGCTATACCCGTCACGTGCCCTCCGGTGAGCAGCTGTCGATCTACGACGCGGCGATGAAGTATGTCGAGGACGACACGCCGCTGGTAGTGGTCGCCGGCAAGGAGTACGGCACCGGCTCGTCACGCGACTGGGCCGCCAAAGGCACGCGGCTGCTGGGTGTGCGCGCGGTGATCGCCGAGTCCTACGAGCGCATCCACCGCTCCAACCTGATCGGCATGGGCGTGCTGCCGCTGCAGTTCCCCGAAGGCGAGGACCGCAAGTCGCTGGGACTGACCGGTGACGAAACCTTCTCCATCGAAGGGCTCAAGGACCTCGAGCCGGGCAGCACCGTCAAGGTGACCATCGGCACCGACAAGGGCGAGAAGACCCTCGACGCCAAGTGCCGCATCGACACCGCCAACGAGCTGGAATACTACCGCCACGGCGGCATCCTGCACTTCGTGCTGCGCAACATGCTCCAGTGAAGCCGTGCCGGGGAAGCGCCCCGGCCATCACTCGGCGCAAACGGAAACGCCCTGCCAGCGAGGCAGGGCGTTTTCACGTCATGGCATAGTCGGCCGAGACAAGGCTACGCGAGGGCGCTGTAGACCCTTCCCTGGGTGCTACTTTTGCCATCTGACCGCCATGGATGGCGGAAATGCCGAAATGGAAGGGATCATTTTTCGGCCATGGCAAAAGACCCTCGCGTCGACTTGTCACTGCCTGCCATGACCCGCTTTTTAGAAAAGCGCTTAGAACGCGCGACGCCGATAACGCCGATAACGCGGATACCAGAAGTTGTGCTCGATCGCCTCCCACAGCACTTCATCGCTGGAGGACAGCGCCACGCCTTCCTCCTGGGCCTGCTTGGCGACATCGAAAGCGATCGACTTGCTGATCTCGCGGATATCCTTGAGTGACGGCAGCAGCGCGCCTTCGCCCTTCCTGACGATCGGCGCGCCGTTGGCCAGGGCGTTGGAAGCCGCCATCAGCATGCCGTCGGTGACCCGCGAGGCGTTGGACGCGACCACGCCGAGCCCCACGCCGGGGAAGATGTAGGCGTTGTTGCACTGGGCGATGGCGATCTCGCGCTCGCCGACCTTGACCGCCGGGAAGGGGCTGCCGGTCGCGACCAGCGCCTGGCCGTCGGTCCAGTCGGCGATTTCCTGGGGCGTCGCCTCGACCCGCGAGGTGGGGTTGGACAGCGGCATCACCACCGGGTTGGGGCAGTTCTCGTGCAACGTGCGGATCACCTCTTCGGTGAACAGGCCGCGTTGACCGGATACCCCGATCAGGATGGTCGGCCTGGCCGAGGCGATCACGTCGAGCAGCGAGCGACCCGGCCAGTCGGCAAGCTCCGCGGGGTCATGGGCCAGGCGCTGCTGGAAGTCGCGCAGGCCGTCCATGTCGCTGGTCAGCAGGCCGTGGCGATCCACCATGTAGACCCGCCGGCGTGCCTCGTCCTCGCTCAGCCCCTCGGCCTGCATGGCGACGATGATCTGCTCGGCGATGCCGCAGCCGGCAGAACCGGCGCCGACGAAGGCCACCCGCTGGTCGCCGAGCCGGACATCGCGCGACTTGCAGGCCGCCAGCAGGGTGCCCACGCAGACCGCGGCAGTGCCCTGGATGTCGTCGTTGAAGCAGCACAGCTCGTCGCGGTAGCGTTCGAGCAGCGGCATGGCGTTGGTCTGGGCGAAGTCCTCGAACTGCACCAGGGCGTTGGGCCAGCGACGCTTGACCGCCTGCATGAACATGTCGATGAACTCGGCGTACTCCTCGTCACCGATGCGCTTGTGGCGCCAGCCCATGTACATCGGATCATCGAGCAGCTGCTGGTTGTTGGTGCCCACGTCGAGCATGATCGGCAGCGTGTAGGCCGGGCTGATGCCGCCACAGGCGGTATACAGCGAGAGCTTGCCGATGGGAATGCCCATGCCGCCGATGCCCTGGTCGCCGAGCCCCAGGATCCGCTCGCCGTCGGTGACCACGATCACCTTGACCCGGTCCTTGGTGGCGCTGCGCAGGATGTCGTCCATGTGCTCCCGGTCGGGATAGGAGACGAAGATCCCGCGGTGGTTGCGATAGATATTGGAGAACTCCTCGCACGCCTCGCCCACCGTCGGCGTGTAGATGATCGGCATCATCTCCTCGAGATGCTCTTCCAGCAGGCGGAAGAACAGCGTCTCGTTGTCGTCCTGGATCGAGCGCAGGTAGATGTGCTTGTCCAGATCGGTCTTGCACAGGCGGTACTGACGGTAGGCGCGCTCCGCCTGCTCCTCGATGGTCTCGACATTCTGGGGCAGCAGCCCGATAAGATTGAAGTCGATGCGCTCCTTCAGGGTGAAGGCGCTGCCCTTGTTCAGCAGCGGCATCTCCAGCAGCGACGGACCGGCATAGGGGGTATAGAGGGGGCGCTTGGCGTTCTCGCTCATCTCTCGACTCGAGGTTGGTGTGACGACGTTCGCGCGGGCTGCGATGACGTTCAGCAAACGACGCGGCGAACACGGAAAAGCGACAGATACGATAACACAGCCGCCCGTTCGACCGCCCCGAAAGCATGGCGCTTTCCTGCGCTTCGACAGGAAGTGCATTGACCGGGGCATCGGGCTTTGCTCAACTGATGGCTCGCGATCGACGGCAAGAGACACAGCATGGCAGCCCTTCCCCCGGTCCGGCGCAGCGCCGAGACGTCGGCCGCCGGAGCGCCGGCCTCCGGATTCGCCTTCAACGGGCAGGAGATCAACGGCGCCCTGGGGGATCTGGGTACCCTGCTGCCGCTGACGCTGGGCATCCTGGCGGTAGGCGGCCTGCCGCCCGGGCCGGTGCTGTTCGGTTTCGCGGCATTCTATCTCGCCACCGCGCTCTACTATCGTCTTCCGATCCCCGTCCAGCCCATGAAGGCCGTGGCCGCGATGCTGCTGACGACGAGCCTGTCGCCGCAGGCGGTGGCCCTGAGCGGCGTGATGATCGGGGGAGTGATGCTGGGACTCGGGCTGACGGGCTGGATCAACCGCCTGAGCCGCCCGATACCGCAGTCCGTGCTCGCCGGGCTGCAGCTCGGCCTGGGCGTGATGCTGGCGCAGACCAGTTTGTCGCTGATGGCCGGGGCACCCTGGCTGGGCGGCGTGACGCTGGCGGTCCTGCTGGTGACCATGCGCCTGCCCCGCTGCCCTTCCGTCCTGATCACCCTGCTGGTCGCGGTGGGGCTGGGCCTGCTGCAGGGTGGCGGCGGCCCGATCGCCACACCCGACTCTCACCCCCTGCTGGCACTTACCGGCTGGCCGGACATCGCCACCATCGAGCATTCCCTGACGACGCTGGTCCTGCCGCAGCTATCGCTGACGGTGACCAACGCCATCGTGCTGACCGCCCTGGTGGCCGGCGACTACTTCGGCGAGCGCGCGGCCCATGTCACGCCCGCACGCCTGTCGATCTCCACCGGCCTCGCCAACCTGGTGCTCGCACCGTTCGGGGCGCTGCCTATGTGCCACGGCGCGGGCGGGCTGGCAGCCCACTACCGCTTCGGCGCACGCACCGGTACGGCCCCCCTGCTGCTGGGCCTGGCCCTGCTCGTCATGGCCTGCCTGCCGGCACAGTGGGGGCTGGCGATGCTGGCCGCCATCCCCGCCGCCGGGCTGGGCGCCCTGCTGCTGGTGGCCGCCTGGCAGCTGGCCGTCACCCGGCGGCTGTTCGACAGCCGGCCCGACTGCTGGCCGGTGATCGCCGCGACCGCCGCGGTGACGGTCGCGGTGAATCCCTTCTGGGGGCTGGTCGCCGGTGCCGCCGCCGAATGGGGACGGGTCAGATGGACCCGGTACCGTCGCGCTCGCGACGCCTCAGCGCGGTGACGCCGCGAAGAACCACGGGCGCAGCCTGACACCCAGCATGTTGCCGGCGAAGGCGGCCAGCGAGGCCGCGAGGACCAGGCAGCCGGGCGCCCCGTCGTCGAAGCCGGCCCTGTGTGCGCTACCGGCCGCTAGATGAAGCGCCCCAGACCGACGGCGTGACGCAGCCTGTCCATCAGCGGCGCGGCTTCCGCCCGGGCCCGATCGGCGCCCTTGCGCAGCACGGCCTCGATATGCCCCGGGTCCTCCATCAGCGCCTGATAGCGCTCGCGGGGCTCGCGCAGGTGGGCGTTGAGGTACTCGAACAGCTCGTTCTTGGCCTCGCCCCAGCCGATGCCCTCGGCGTAGCGCCGGCGCATCGCCGCGCTTTCCTCGGCGCTGGCGAAGGCCGAGTAGATCTGGAACAGGGTGCAGGTATCCGGGTCCTTGGGCTCGCCCGGCTCCAGGGAGTTGGTCTTGATCTTGCGCACCAGCTTGAGCAGCTTCTTCTCGGAGACGAACAGCGGGATGGTGTTGTTGTAGCTCTTGGACATCTTGCGCCCGTCGAGCCCGCCGAGCACCTCGACCTTCTCGTCGACCACGGCCTCGGGCAACGTGAAGTACTGGCTCTTGTAGAGGTGATTGAAGCGCCCGGCCATGTCGCGGGCCATCTCGATGTGCTGGATCTGGTCGCGCCCCACCGGCACCTTGTTGGCGTTGAACATCAGGATGTCGGCGGCCATCAGCACCGGGTAGCCGAACAGCCCCATGGTGATGCCGCGATCGAGGTCCGGGCTGCCGGCCGCCTCGTTCTCGGCGACCGCCGCCTTGTAGGCATGCGCGCGGTTCATCAGCCCCTTGGCGCAGACGCAGGACAGCATCCAGGTCAGCTCGGGGATTTCCGGGATATCCGACTGGCGATAGAAGATGGCGTTGTCGGTATCCAGCCCCAGCGCCAGCCAGGTGGCGGCGATCTCCAGACGCGACTGCTCGACGCGCCCGGGGTCCTGGCACTTGATCAGGGCATGCAGGTCGGCGAGGAAGTAGAAGGACTGGACGTCGGGGTTCTGGCTCTCGGCGATCGCCGGCTTGATCGCGCCGACGTAGTTGCCGAGGTGGGGCGTGCCGGTCGTGGTGATGCCGGTGAGCACGCGGGTCGTCTTGGCGGCTGTACTCATGGAAAGCGGACTCTGCTGTCGGAAATGCCCGCTATGGTAACGCGCCCCCCCGGCCAAGGCGACCGACGCCCGGCGGTAACGCCGGGCGTGCGGCGGGAAGACCCCGGCCCGTCAGCTCGCGACCAGGCTGGCCGGGTCGACGCTGTCGAGGCCGAAGGCCTGGGCCACGGCACGGTAGGTGATCTTGCCGTCGTGGACGTTGAGGCCGGGCAGGAAGTGCGGGTCATCGGCCAGTGCCTGCTTCCAGCCCTTGTCCGCCAGGGCGATGATGAACGGCAGGGTGGCATTGGTCAGCGCCTGGGTGGAGGTGCGCGCCACGGCGCCGGGCATGTTGGCCACGCAGTAGTGCACCACGCCGTCGACCACGTAGGTGGGCTCGGCATGGGTGGTCGCCTTGCTGGTCTCGAAGCAGCCGCCCTGATCGATGGCGACGTCGACCAGCACGCTGCCCGGCTTCATGTCGGCCAGCTGCGCACGGGTGATCAGCTTGGGCGCGGCGGCGCCCGGTACCAGCACCGCACCGATGATCAGGTCGGATTCGCGAATCGCCTCTTCCAGGGAATCCGCGGTGGAATAGACGGTGCGCAGCCGTCCCTGGTAGCGATGATCGAGCACCTCCAGGCGCGGCAGCGACCGGTCGAGCACGGTCACCTCGGCGCCCAGCCCCAGCGCCATGCGTGCGGCGTTCTCGCCGACCACGCCGCCGCCGATCACCGTGACCTTGGCCGGCGCCACGCCGGGCACCCCCGGCAGCAGCACGCCGGAACCGCCCTGCGCCTTCTCGAGGCTGTGCGCCCCGGCCTGCACCGCCATGCGACCGGCGACCCGGCTCATCGGTGCCAGCAGCGGCAGGCCGCCCTGGGCATCGGTGATGGTCTCGTAGGCGATACAGGTCGCCCCGGAGGCCATCAGCCCCTTGGTCAGCGACTCCTCGGCCGCCAGGTGCAGGTAGGTGAACAGGGTCTGGCCCGACGAGAGACGCGCGACTTCCTCGCGCTGCGGCTCCTTGACCTTGAGGATCAGCTCGGCGGCGCTCCACAGCGCCTCGACGTCGGACTCCAGGCTCGCCCCGGCCGCCTCGAAGGCGCTGTCGGCGAAACCGGAGCCATCGCCGGCCCCGGTCTGCACGATGACCTGATGGCCGCGCTCGACCAGCTCGCGCACTCCGGTCGGGGTCAGCGCGACGCGATACTCGTGGTTCTTGATTTCCTTGGGAACGGCAATCTTCATGACACCCTCCTGCGATGGACGTGTTGGACAGGGGCGAGCCCGTGGATTCACACGCCATTAGTACAGCAGCTCCGGGGGATCACGATAGACAGCCGACGCAAAACAAAAACTTCGCTCGGGCAGCCGTTTCCTGCCAGAAAAAACCGCGGCAAGAGCCCGTCACACGCAAAACTTTCGCGACTCAGCCAGGCTCCGTTACCAGCGCGCCGCCATAGGTGTCGCGAAAGGCGTCCGGCAGGCGACGGGGACGACCGCTGGACAGCGCCACGCAGGCGAAGCGGGTGCGCGCCCGCAGCAGCGTCGCCCCGTCACCCGGCCGGATCAGCTGGAAGCGGCGCGTCAGTGTCAACCGGCCGTCGCAGGCCACGATCCAGGTCGCCAGGCGCAGGTTGTCGCCGGCGAAGGCCGGCGCCAGGTAGTCCAGCTCGTGGCGATGCACCACCATGCCGCGGTCCAGCGCCCGATAGTCATCGAGGCTCAGCCCCAGCGAGCGGGAGTGCGCCCAGCTGGCCTGCTCGACCCAGCGCAGGTATTCGGCATTGTTGACGTGACCGTAATGGTCGATCGCCGCCGCGTCGACGACGATCGTGATCGTGAAGGGGGTCGACAGATCCCAGTCCATGCCTTGCCTCCCGGCCACCTCGGCTAGTCGCGGAACACGCGCACGCCCAGCGCCTTGAGATAGGCCGTCTCGGGAATCGACGGGTGCACCGGATGATCCGGCCCCTGACCGCCCTGATAGAGGATCTGCCCGTGGCGATCCTGGTGGCGCACCGCGCCGCGCACGCATTCCACCAGCCGTTCGGTGGTCAGGTGCATCGAGCAGGAGGCCGAGAGCAGCAGGCCGTCGCGTCCCAGCAGGCGCATCGCCTCGCGGTTGAGACGGGCGTAGGCGCGCTCGCCGTTGGCGATGTCCTTGCGCCGCTTGATGAAGGCCGGCGGATCGAGGATCACCACGTCGAACTGCTCGCCGTCGGCCTTGAGCGCGGCCAGCGCCTCGAAGGCATCGGCCTCGCCCACCGCCACCCGGTCGTCGACCCCGTTGAGCGTGGCGTTCTCGGCCACACGCTCCAGCGCCTCGGCGGAGCGGTCCACGCACAGCACCTCGCGGGCGCCGTGCGCCGCCGCCTGCACGCCCCAGCCACCGATGTAGCTGAACAGGTCCAGCACCCGCTTGCCCTCCACCAGGGCATTGAGCCAGGCGCGGTTGGCGCGGTGGTCGTAGAACCAGCCGGTCTTCTGGCCGTCGAGCACCGGCGCGACGAAGCGCACGCCGTTCTCCTCGAGCAGCACCGGCTCGGGCAGCTCGCCATGCACCACCGAGACCTTGCTCTCGAGCTGCTCCTGGCGCCGGCCGGAGGTGTCGTTCTTGAACACGATCGCCCGCGGCGAGAGCACCTTGTCCAGCGCCGCGATCACTTCCTCGGCCAGCCGCTCCATGCCCAGGGTGTTGAGCTGGACCACCAGCACGTCCCCGAAGCGGTCGACCACCAACCCCGGCAGCAGGTCGCCCTCGCCGTGCACCAGCCGATAGAACGGCTTGTCGAACAGCCGCTCGCGCAGGGCCAGCGCCTGATTGAAGCGATGCACCAGCAGCGAGCGGTCCAGCCTCACGTTGACGTCGCGGGACACCACGCGGGCGCAGATCAGCGAATGCGGATTGACGTAGGCGATGCCCAGCGGCTTGCCATTGGCGGCCTCGATGATCGCCTGGCTGCCCGGCTCCACCGTCTTGAGCGGCGTGGCCTGGATATCGATCTCGTTGGAATAGAGCCAGAGATGACCGGCCTTGAGGCGGCGATCGGCGTTCTTCTTCAGGCGCAGGCGTTCGGTCACGGTAACTCCGGTTCAGGTTATCGGGAATGCGGGCATTTTAACGCGCTCGCGCGCCCCGGGGAAAAGCCCGGACACGTGGTGCAGCGTCTCGAAAGGGAGCGACGAGGCGGGGGATCAGGTCTGGCAGCGCGGACAGAACACGCTCGCCCGCTGGCCCAGGGTGACGCCGCGCAGCTCACCGCCACAGCGGCGGCAGGGTTCGCCCGCGCGCCCGTAGACATTGAGGCGCTGGGCGAAGTAGCCGGGCTCGCCCACGCCGCTGACGAAGTCCCGCAGCGTGGTGCCGCCCTGGGTGATGGCCGCGGCGAGCACCTCGCGGACGGCCTCGGCCAGCCGATCGTAGCGCTCCCGCGCGATGCGCCCCGCCGAGCGACGCGGGTCGATGCCGGCAAGGAACAGCGCCTCGGCGGCATAGATGTTGCCCACGCCCACCACCACGGCGTTGTCCATCAGAAACGGCTTGACCGCCAGACGCCGCCCGCGGGACAGCCGATGCAGGCGCTCGCCGTCGAAGTCCGGCGACAGCGGCTCCGGGCCCAGCCGCGTCAGGCGCGGGTCGTCGCCCACATCGCCGCGCAGCCAGTCGACGAACCCGAAGCGCCGCGGGTCGTGATAGCGCAGGATGGCGCCATCGTCGACCACCAGGTCGACATGATCGTGCTTCTTCGGCAGCTCGCCCAGCCGGGCGATGCGTAGGCTGCCCGACATTCCCAGATGCCACAGCAGGGTGCGCGTGCCCACGGGGATCGTCAGATACTTGGCGCGGCGGCCCGGCTCGCCGATTTGGCGGCCGACGAGCGCGTCCTCGAGGTCCACCGGCACCGGGGTGCGCAGACGGCGCTCGCGCACGATCACCTCGCGGATCTCGCGGCCTTGCAGGTACGGCGCGATGCCGCGGCGGGTAGTCTCGACTTCGGGCAACTCGGGCATGGAGAGACTCCGTCACGAACCGAGGAGAGGGCAAGTCATATAGAGAGCAGAGACGAAAAGACCCGGCAAGGCCGGGTCTTTCTCGGCAGGCGCAACACGCCTGCGGCGGAAGCACAGCTTCACGTGCCGGATCGCGCCACCGCAAAAGGCGCCGCGTTCGACGGCAACGCGTTACTTGATCTTGGCTTCCTTGTACATCACGTGCTTGCGGACCACCGGATCGTACTTCTTGAATTCGAGCTTGTCCGGGGTGTTCCGCTTGTTCTTGTCGGTGGTGTAGAAGTGGCCGGTACCGGCGCTGGACACCAGCTTGATCTTGTCACGCATGAGTCTCGTCTCCCCTTAGATGCGCTCGCCGCGCTTGCGAATATCGGTCAGCACCGCCTCGATGCCCTTCTTGTCGATGATGCGCATGCCCTTGGAGGAAACACGCAGCTTGACGAAGCGCTTCTCGGCTTCCACCCAGAAACGGTGGGTGTGCAGGTTCGGCACGAAACGACGACGCGTCTTGCGCTGGGAGTGGGATACGTTGTTACCAGTCACCGGACGCTTGCCGGTAACCTGACATACTTTGGACATGAGAGCCTCCAACCGCTGGGCGAGTTGTTCAAAACCTGTCGGGCAAACCGGGAAGAGAGAATGGCAGGTAACCGCCTTCCGCCCCTTAATTAACCCAAGGAAGTCAAAGGGCGTACTTTATACCAGACGCCCCGCCTCCCGGCAACCGGAAATGGCGACAAAATGCCTGACGGCCCCCCTCGCCGCGAAGGTTACAGCCAGCCGCGCTCGGCGAACGACACCACCTCGCCGTCGCCGACCACGAAATGGTCGAGCACGCGGATCTCGAACAGCGCCAGCGCCTCCTTGAGCCGATCGGTGATGCGCCGGTCGGCGTCGCTGGGCTCGGCCACGCCCGAGGGATGATTGTGGGCGAAGATGATCGCCCCGGCGCCCAGCGCCAGGGCGCGTCTGGCGACCTCGCGGGGATAGACCGAGGCGCTGTCCAGCGTGCCGCGGAACAGCGACTCGAAACGGATCACCCGATGCTGAGTATCCAGAAACAGGGCGGCGAACTCCTCGTGCCCGAGATGACGCAACTGCGACGCCAGGTAGCTGCGCACCAGCGACGGCGAGGTCAGCGCGTCGCCACGCTCGAGCTGGCTGGCCAGGTGCCGACGGGACAGCTCGAGCACCGCCTGGAGCTGCACGTACTTGGCCTCGCCCAGGCCGTGCTCGGCGCAGAAACGCTGGCGATCGGCTTCCAGCAGCGGCCGCAGGCCACCGAAGGCGCCGAGCAGATCCCGCGCCAGGTCCACCGCCGAACGCCCCTTCACCCCCACCCGCAGGAAGATGGCCAGCAGCTCGGCATCGCTGAGCGCCTCCGACCCCAGGCTCAGCAGCTTCTCGCGCGGGCGTTCGCCCTCCGGCCAGTCACGAATCCCCATCGGCTCCCCCCACTCCCGCTTCGGGTCTCTTCACGGCATCCAGGCACACAATATCAGCAATTACGCATTAATGGACGACCTCCGGGGAAACGGTATCGGCTTTGCGGCTCGACAGGCCTGCTCCGGCGCCCGGGCCGACTATACTGAGGCCGCCCACGGCCATCGCCTGGCATGGGATACGCGGCGACCAGCGCGACAAGGAGTCAGGAGATGGCACTTCACAGGGTGGGCAGCCAGTATGCAGACGCCCGGTCGGGTATCGTCCACCTCGGCCTGGGTGCCTTCCACCGCGCCCACCAGGCGGTCTACGTCGAGCGCAACCTGGCGCGCCACGGCGGCGGCGACTGGGGCATCGTCAGCGCCAACATCCGCTCCAACCACCGCCTCGTCGAGTGCCTGCGCGAGCGCGGCCGGCGCTACCATGTCGTCGAATACACCGACCGCGAGCATGTCACGCTGCGCGAGATCGGCGCGATCCGCGAGACGCTCTACGCCGGCCCCGACGGCGCCGACCGCGAGGCGCTGCTGGCGCGCATGAGCGAGCCCGGGGTGCGCATCGTCACCCTGACCGTCACCGAGAAGGGCTATCATCTGAATCCCGCCGATGGTCGCCTGCTCATCGACGCCCCGTCGATCGCCCACGACATCGCCGACCCCGCCACACCGCACAGCGCCCCGGGGATGCTCGTCGAGGCGCTGGCCCGCCGCCGTGCCGCCGGCACGCCGCCCTTCACGGTACTCAGCTGCGACAACATGCCGGACAACGGCAAACGCGTTCGCCGCGCGGTGATCGAGCTGGCGTGCCACCGCGACGCGCACCTTGCCGGGTGGATCGCCGAGCACGTCGCCTTTCCCTGCAGCATGGTCGACCGCATCGTCCCGGCGATGACCGACGACGACGTCACGGGCCTCGCGGCGCTGGGCATCGACGACCCGGCGGCGGTGGTCTGCGAGGCCTTCAGCCAGTGGGTGGTCGAGGATGACTTCCCCCAGGGCCGCCCCGACTGGGAGCACGAGGGCGTGCAGATGGTCGCCGACGTCGCGCCCTTCGAAGCCATGAAGCTGCGTCTGCTCAACGGCAGCCACTCGCTGCTCGCCTATCTCGGCGCGCTGGCAGGCATCGAGACGGTCGAAGAAGCCGTCGGCCGCCCGGAATTCGTCACGCTGCTGTGCCGCTACATGGGCAACGAAGCCGCGCCGACACTGACCATGCCCACGGGCACCGACCTCGACGCCTACGCCACGAGCCTGCTCGCGCGCTTCGCCAACGACAGCCTGCGCCACCGCCTGCAGCAGATCGCCATGGACGGCTCGCAGAAGCTGCCCCAGCGCTGGCTCGCCGGCGCCCGCACACGGCTCGACGCCGGCGGCGACCTCGTCTGCACGGCGCTCGGCGTGGCGGCCTGGATTCGCTACACTGCCGGCAGCAACCTGTCGGGCGAGAGCCACCCGGTGGACGACCCCATGGCCGAGACCTTCGCCGCCCTGCACGAGGCCCATCAGGAGCCGGCCGGACTGATCGCGGCCTTTCTCGCCCTCGATGCCATCGTCCCGCGCGAGCTGGCCGGGGACGCCCGCTTTTCCGGGGCGGTGCTCGATGCCTACCGCGCACTGAACGAGAGCGGCGTGGAAGCCGCGATCCGCCGGGCGGGCTGACGCCGGCATTACGCACCGCGCCCCGCGAAATGGTAAAGTTGCCCTTTCATTCTCGAAGGTGAACCGTCATGTCGGGTTTCGGGCCGCCCCTGGCCGGAAAGCGTATCCTGCTGGGCATCAGCGGCGGCATCGCCGCCTACAAGAGCGCCGTGCTCGCGCGCCTGCTCAAGAAGGCGGGCGCCGAGGTGCGCGTGGTGATGACCGAGGGCGCCCAGGCCTTCATCGCGCCGCTGACCCTCCAGGCACTGACCGGCGAGGCGGTGCGCACCTCGCTGCTCGACCCCGAGGCGGAAGCCGGCATGGGCCACATCGAGCTGGCCCGCTGGGCCGAGCTGGTGCTGATCGCCCCGGCCACCGCCGACCTGATGGCCCGCCTGGCCCACGGCCACGCCGACGACCTGCTCACCACCCTGTGCCTGGCCACCGGCGCCGAGTGCGTGATGGCCCCGGCGATGAACCAGGCGATGTGGGCGCACCCGGCCACCCGCGACAACGCCCGCCGCCTCGCGGACCACGGCTGGCGCCTGCTGGGCCCCGACAGCGGCGACCAGGCCTGCGGCGACATCGGCGCCGGACGCATGCTCGAGCCCGAGGCGATCGTCGAGCGGCTTCTTGTAGCGCCCGGCGGCGCGCCTGACACGGCAACCGATGCGGCGCCGTCTACCGTGACGCACGAGCCGCCCCCCGGCGATGCCGCGGGCCTGACCGTCACCCTGACCGCCGGTCCGACCCGCGAGGCGCTCGACCCGGTGCGTTATCTCTCGAACCACAGCTCGGGCAAGATGGGCTATGCGCTGGCCGCCGCGGCGGCCGCCCGCGGCGCCCGGGTGCGCCTGATCAGCGGCCCGGTGGCCCTGGCGACGCCCGCCGGGGTCGAGCGCGTCGACGTCACCTCGGCCGACGAGATGCTCGCCGCCGTCCGCGAGGCCGCCGCCGACAGCGACGTCTTCATCGGCTGCGCGGCGGTCGCCGACTACCGGGTCGAGCGCACCGCCGAGCACAAGATCAAGAAGACCGAGGGCCAGGACACCCTGACCCTGGAACTGGTCAAGAACCCCGACATCATCGCCACGATCGCCGCCGAGACCCCGCGCCCCTTCGTGGTGGGTTTCGCCGCCGAGACCCGCGACCTCGAGGCCTATGCCCGCGACAAGCTCGCCCGCAAGAACCTCGACATGATCGTCGCCAACGACGTCTCGCGCGCCGGACTGGGCTTCGGCTCGGACCGCAACGCCGCGCTGATGCTGTGGCGCGACAGCCGCGGCAGCGAGGGGCGTCGCGAGCTGCCGGCCCAGTCCAAGGCCGCGCTGGCCGAGGCCGTGATCGACCAGGTCATCGCCCGCTTTCGCGAGCGCGCTTCCACGAACGCTTCCGCGTCCCGACAGGACTCCCGATGAACGACACCGTTTTCCCGACCCCGCAAGCCACCCGTCCGCAGCTGGCCGTGAAGGTGCTCGACGAGCGCGTCCACGCCTACCCGCTGCCGCACTACGCCACCACCGGCAGCGCCGGCATGGACCTGCGCGCCCTGCTCGACGCGCCGCTCGAGCTGGCGCCGGGCGACTGCGAGCTGGTGCGCACCGGCCTGGCCGTGCACATCGCCGACCCCGGGCTCGCCGGCATGATCCTGCCGCGCTCGGGGCTGGGCCACAAGCACGGCATCGTGCTGGGCAACCTGGTGGGGCTGATCGATTCCGACTACCAGGGCGAGCTGATGGTCTCGGTCTGGAACCGTGGCCGCGAGCCCTTCGTGCTCGAGCCCGGCGAGCGCCTGGCCCAGTTCGTGCTGGTGCCGGTCGTGCAGGCCGACGTCACGGTGGTCGACGACTTCGCCGCCAGCCAGCGCGGCGAGGGGGGCTTCGGCCACTCCGGCCGACACTAGGGTTTGTCCGAAAAGTCGGCGAGCGACGACCAGGCAAGGCAAAAATCAGCGAAAAAGCGGAGTTTACGGGGTGTAAATGAGCATTTTGAGATGATTTTTAACGCAGCATGGTCGAGCGCAGCCAGTTTTCAGACAAAGCCTAGGCAGACCGGGCCGCCGAGGGCGGCCCACCACCGGCGGACGACCATCCGCCCCGTTCGTTTGCATCCCATGACCAAGGAGGGACCCATGAGCGATATCACCCCATCCATCTTCCGTGCCTACGACATCCGCGGCACCGTCGATGACACCCTGACCGAGGCCAATGTCGAGCTGATCGGCCGGGCCATCGGCAGCGAGGCCGCCGAGCGCGGCGAGCCGACCGTCATCGTCGCCCGCGACGGCCGCCATTCGGGGCCGCGCCTGCAGGCCGCGCTGATCAAGGGACTGACCGCCGCCGGCCGTGATGTCATCGACATCGGCATGGTGCCCACGCCGGTGCTCTACTTCGCCACGCACACCCTCGAGGGCAGCGCTTCCGGGGTGATGGTCACCGGCAGCCACAACCCGCCCGAGTACAACGGCTTCAAGATCGTGCTGGGTGGCGAGACGCTCTCCGGCGATGCCATCACCGCGCTGTACCAGCGCATCGTCGACGACAACCTGACCGGCGGCGAGGGCCGCGTTCGCGAGCACGACGTGCGTGATGCCTATCTCGATCGCATCCTCGGCGACGTCAGGCTGGCCGGCCCGATCAAGGCGGTAGTCGACTGCGGCAACGGCGTGGCCGGCGAGCTGGGCCCCCAGCTGGTCGAGCGCCTCGGCGCCGAGACCGTGACGCTGTTCGGCGAGATCGACGGCGACTTCCCCAACCACCATCCGGACCCGGGCAAGCTCGAGAACCTCGAGGACCTGATCCGCACCGTCAAGGAAACCGGCGCCGACATCGGCCTGGCCTTCGACGGCGACGGCGATCGCCTCGGCGTGGTCACCCCCAAGGGGGAAGTGATCTACCCCGATCGGCTGATGATGGCCTTCGCCGAGGACATGCTTACCCGCAATCCGGGCGCCAGGGTGATCTTCGACGTCAAGTGCACCGGCAACCTCGCCAAGGTGATCGACGCGGCCGGGGGCGAGCCGGAGATGTGGCGCACCGGTCACTCGCTGATCAAGGCGCGCATGAAGGAGACCGGCGCGCAGCTCGCCGGCGAGATGAGCGGGCATATCTTCTTCAAGGAACGCTGGTACGGCTTCGACGACGGCCTCTACGGCGCCGCGCGGCTGCTGGAGATCCTCTCCAAGCAGGCCGACGATGCCGACGCCTTCTTCGCCCACTTCCCGCAGGACCTCGGCACCCCGGAACTCAACGTCAAGGTCACCGACGACAACAAGTTCGCGATCGTCGACAAGCTGGCCCGCGAGGGCGACTTCGGCGACGACGGCGTCAAGACCACCCTCGACGGCATCCGTGTCGACTACCCCGACGGCTGGGGTCTGTGCCGCGCCTCCAATACCACGCCGGTGCTGGTGCTGCGCTTCGAAGGCAAGAGCCAGGAAGCGCTCGAGCGCATCCAGGGGTGCTTCCGCGACGCCCTCAAGCAGGTCGCCCCGGACGCCGAACTGCCGTTCTGATCCCCACCCCGCCGCCGGCCTGAGGGCCGGCGGCGCCCCCATCCTGAGGAGACCGATCGCCCATGAGCGAACAACCCCGCGATCCCCGCCTCGTCGTCGAGGTGCTCTCCGAGGCGCTGCCCTACATCCAGCGCTTCTCCGGCAAGACCGTGGTCGTCAAGTACGGCGGCAACGCCATGACCGAGGATACCCTGATCGACTCCTTCGCCCGCGACATGGTGCTGATGAAGGAGGTCGGCATCAATCCGGTGGTGGTCCACGGCGGCGGCCCGCAGATCGGCGAGCTGCTCGCCAAGCTCCAGATCGAGTCACGCTTCGTCAACGGCATGCGGGTCACCGATGCCGAGACAATGGATGTGGTCGAGATGGTACTCGGCGGGCTGGTCAACAAGAGCATCGTCAACCTGATCAACCAGTGCGGCGGCAAGGCCATCGGCCTGACCGGCAAGGACGGCGCTCAGATTCGCGCCCGCCAGCTCAAGGTCGAGCACAAGACGCCCGAGATGGCCGCCTCGGAAATCATCGACATCGGCCACGTCGGCGAGGTCGAACACATCTCCACGGACCTGATCGAGATGCTCACCGCCCGCGACTTCATCCCGGTCATCGCGCCGATCGGCGTCGACGCCGAGGGCCGCAGCTACAACATCAACGCCGACCTGGTGGCCGGCAAGGTCGCCGAGGCACTCCAGGCCGAGAAACTGATGCTGCTGACCAACGTCGCCGGCCTGATGGACGCCGGAGGCGAGGTGCTCACCGGACTGACCACCGAGCAGGTCGACGCCCTGATCAGTGACGGCACCATCCACGGCGGCATGCTGCCCAAGATCCGCTGCGCTCTGGAAGCGGTGAAAGGCGGCGTGGCCAGCTCGCACATCATCGATGGCCGCGTGCCGCACGCCACCCTGCTGGAGATCTTCACCAACGCCGGGGTCGGCACGCTGATCTCGAATCAGCCGGCACCCGGGGAGACGGCCTGACACACCGCCCAACGGCAGGATGACCGCTGCTGCCGAAAACGCCTGAGCATGGTTTGCTACCAGGCAGACCCGCCAGTACGATTGGGGACATCATAAAATATTAGAAGAATCCTCATGACGCAGGTAACCACCAAGCAGAACCGCCGCGAGCAGATCCTCCAGGCGTTGGCGCTGATGCTCGAGGAGGACAGCGGCAAGCGCATCACCACGGCCTCGCTGGCCCGCCAGGTCGGCGTCAGCGAAGCCGCGCTGTACCGCCACTTCCCCAGCAAGGCGCGGATGTTCGAGGGGCTGATCGAATTCATCGAGTCGACCCTGTTCGAGCGCATCCGGCTGATCCTCGACGACACTCAGGAGGCCCTGCCCCGCTGTCAGCATATCCTCATGCTGCTGCTGGGCTTCGCCGAGAAGAACCCGGGACTGTGCCGGCTACTCAACGGCGACGCCCTGACCGGCGAGACCGCCCGGCTGCGGGTACGCATGGGCCAGCTCTTCGAGCGCCTGGAAACCCAGCTCAAGCAGGTACTGCGCGAGGCCGAGCTGCGCGAGGGGATGCGCCCCTCGCTGCCGGTCCCCGCCGCCGCCAACCTGCTGCTGGCCTACGCCGAGGGGCGTATCGGCCAGTACGTGCGCAGCGACTTCCGGCGCCGCCCCACCGAACAGTGGGACACCCAGTGGGCACACCTGTCCCGAGAGCTGCTGGCCGGCGTCGCCCAGCCCCAGGCCGGCTGATCAAGATCCTGAAAACGACGACGCCCGGCCTGGAGCCGGGCGTCGTTCATCATGCGGGGCAACACGGAAGCCGGAATCAGGCCGCCATTGTCATCTCGCCGAGCTGCTGGCGAATCTTCTTCATGGCGTTCTTCTCCAGCTGGCGGATGCGCTCAGCCGATACGCCGTAGACGTCCGCCAGTTCGTGCAGCGTCGCCTTGTTCTCGGCCAGCCAGCGGCGCTGCAGGATGTCGCGGGAGCGGTCGTCGAGGCTCGCCAGCGCGTCCTGCAGGCGGCGGGTCGAGTCGGCCTCCCAGTCGCTGTCCTCGAGCTGGGTCGCCGGGTCGTAGCTGGCATCGTCGAGGTAATGGGCCGGCGCCTGGTAGCCCTGCTCCTCCTCCTCACTGGGCGAGGCGTCGAAGCCGGCGTCGAACGCGGACAGGCGGCCTTCCATCTCGCGCACCACCTCGGGCTTCACGTCGAGGTCCCTGGCGATGGCGTCGACCTCGTCGCTGTTCAGCCAGGCCAGACGCTTCTTGGCGCTGCGCAGGTTGAAGAACAGCTTGCGCTGCGCCTTGGTGGTCGCCACCTTGACGATGCGCCAGTTGCGCAGCACGAACTCGTGGATCTCGGCCTTGATCCAGTGCACGGCGAACGACACCAGCCGCACCCCCTGGTTGGGGTCGAAGCGCTTGACGGCCTTCATCAGCCCGACGTTGCCTTCCTGGATCAGGTCGGCCTGCGGCAGGCCGTAGCCGGAGTAGCTGCGCGCGATATGCACGACGAAGCGCAGGTGGGACATGACCAGTCGACGTGCCGCCTCGAGATCGTTCTCGTCGTGCAGGCGGAAGGCGAGCTCGCGCTCCTCGTCGGCGGTCAGGACCGAAATGCTGTTGACTGCCTGAATGTAGCCGTTCAGGTCATGGCCGGGTGAAAGCTGGCCAATAGGCTGAAGACTGGTGCTCATGCAAGATGTCTCCATGTTGCCCTTGAAGGATCGGTGCCGCATGGCGTCGATCCGGTAACCCTTCGTTATCCAACCTTGATTCCCTGACCTCGGACCCTCAGCGTAGAAAGAAGTTCAACTTTCGTGCAAGCCGCCGAGGCGCCTGTACAGGGTGTTGCTTGATCCGAGTCTAGCGTGGGCGCGCGTCGGCCAGATGACGATGCACGGCGATCCAGCCGCCCAGCCAGCCAACCAGTGTACTCGAAAGCAGCAGCATTGCCGAGCCCTGCCAGCCCAGCGTCGGCATGCCGAAATGCGCCCCGTAGCTCTCGGCCAGCTCGTGCAGCGGTGCCGCCAGCCAGCGCCCGCCCAGCGCCAGCAGCAGCCAGGCGACCACCCCGCCCCCCAGGCCGTACCAGGCGCCGCTGTAGAGGAAGGGCCGACGCACGAAGGCATGGGTGGCGCCGATCAGCGTCACCACCTCGATCTCCCGGCGCCGGCTCTCCACCGACAGGCGAATGGTATTGCCCACCACCAGCAGGGCGCCGAGCCCGAACAGCCCGCCCAGGGCCAGCGTCAGCCGCCGGCCGAACGCCGCCAGCCGCCGCAGGCGCTCGAGCCAGGCCAGGTCGACACGCACCTCGTCGACGCCGTCGACCGCCTCGAGCTGATCGCCGAGATCGCGTACCGCCGCGGGAGCCGTATCGACGGGCGAGATCACCACGCTGGCCGGCAGCGGGTTGTCATCGAGCTCGGCCAGGGCATCCTCGAGCCCCAGCGCCTGCTGGAATTCGGCCGCCCCCTCGGCGGCGGTGATCAGTCGGGCGCTCGCCACGTCCGGATGACGCCTCAGGGTGTCGGCGATCGTCATGGACCGGCTCTCGCTGACTGCGGGCGACAGGTAGACGGTCAGCGTGGCGCTGTCCTGCAGCCGCCGGCCGACGTCGTCGGCACCGGACAGCGTCAGCCACAGTCCGGCCGGCAGCACCAGAGCGATGCCGATGGCGAGCATGGTCAACAGGCTGCTCAGTGGATGGCGCAGCAGGCGCCGGGCGCTGTCGAGCCCCACGGCACGATGGTGGCGCAGCCAGGCCCGCGCCCGGCTGTCGATGCCCGGCCGTCGGCTGCGTGCCCCGCGCCGCGGCGGCTGGCGAGATCCCGATGCCTTCATGCGCCCTCTCCGTCGCTGACCTGCTCATCGCTGACCAGGCGCCCTTCCCGCAGGCGCAGTACGCGATGCCGCAACCGCGCGATCAGCGCCAGGTCGTGACTGGCCACCAGCACCGTGGTGCCGATGCGATTGAACTCCTCGAACAGGCGCATGATATCGGCGGACAACTGGGGATCGAGGTTGCCGGTGGGCTCGTCGGCGAGCAGCAGCGGCGGCTTGTTGACCACCGCCCGCGCGATGCCCACGCGCTGTTGCTCGCCCGTGGAGAGTTCGATGGGCAAGGCCCGTTCGCGATGCAGCAGACCCACCTTGTCGAGCGCCGCGCGCACCCGCCGTGCCGATTCGTGCGGCTCGACGCCCTGGATCGCCAGCGGCAGGGCGACATTGGCGAAGACATCGCGGTCGAACAGCAGCTGGTGGTCCTGGAAGACCACGCCGATCTGGCGCCGGTAGTAGGGGATCTGGCTGGCGTGCAGGCGATCGATATCGTGCCCGGCCACCAGCAGCCGCCCCCGCGAGGGCCGTTCGAGGCGCATGATCAGCCGCAGCAGCGAGCTCTTGCCGGCCCCGGAGTGGCCGGTCAGGAACAGCATTTCACCGCGGGCGATGCGGAAGTTGATGTCGGCGAGCGCCTCGTAGCGCCCGCCGTAACGCTTGCCGACGTGCTCGAAGGCGATCATGCGCTCACGAATCCGCCGGCTCGTCGCGATCGAACAGGGCCGTCACGAAGTCGTCGGCGGCGAAGGGCCGCAGGTCGTCGAGCGACTCGCCCACACCGATGAAGCGGATCGGCGTGGCCAGCTGCTTGGCCAGCGCGAAGATGATGCCGCCCTTGGCGGTGCCGTCGAGCTTGGTCAGGGTGATGCCGGTGACCGGAATCGCCTCGTTGAAGGTCTGGGCCTGGGCCAGGGCGTTCTGGCCGGTGCCGGCGTCCAGCACCAGCATCACCTCGTGCGGGGCCTCGGCGTCGAGCTTGGCCATCACCCGCTGGACCTTCTTGAGCTCCTCCATCAGGTGACTCTTGTTGTGCAGGCGCCCGGCGGTATCGGCGATCAGCACGTCGACGCCACGCGCCCTGGCGGCAGCCAGCGCGTCGTAGATCACCGAGGCGCTGTCGGCGCCGGTGTGCTGGGCGATCACCGGCACCGAATTGCGCTCGCCCCAGACCTTGAGCTGCTCCACCGCCGCGGCACGGAAGGTGTCGCCGGCGGCGAGCATCACGCTGCGCCCCTCGTTCTGGAAGCGCTGGGTCAGCTTGCCGATGGTGGTGGTCTTGCCCACGCCGTTGACGCCGACCATCAGAATCACGAACGGCCCCTCGCCCTTGGGCGGCAGGGTCAGCGGTGTGGTCACCGGCGACAGCAGCGCGCCGAGCTCCTCCTGCAGGGCGCGATACAGCGCCTGCGGATCGTCGAGTTCCTTGCGCGAGACCCGCTCGGTCAGGTTGTCGATGATCTCGGTGGTGGCCTCGATCCCCACGTCCGCCATCAGCAGCTGGGTCTCGATCTCCTCCATCAGATCGTCATCGATCTGCTTCTTGCCCAGGAAGAGGCCGGCCAGCCCTTCGGTCAGGTTGGCGCGGGTCTTGCCGAGCCCAGCGCGGATACGCGCCAACCAGCCCCGCTTCTCGCCGCGCGGCTTCTCGCGGCCGGCAGTGGCGCTATCGGCCCGCGGCTCGGGCTCGGGCTCGGGCTCGGGCTCGGGCTCGGGCTCGGGCTCGGGCTCGGGCTCGGGCTCGGGCTCGGGCTCGGGCTCGGGCTCGGGCTCGGGCTCGGGCTCGGCAACAGGCTGTACCGGCGTCGCGACGGTGTCATCCTCAACGGCTTCCTCGTCCGGCGTCGGCTCAGCCGCATCGGCGGGCCGCCCGGCCGGTTCGGCGAGAGACTCGCGGACGGTACCGGGGTCCACCGGCGCCTCCTCGAGCGCGCTGCGGGCCTCGCCGGGCGCGACGTCACCACCGAGCGCCTCGCGGGCGGCCACCTGCTCGCGCGTCTCGGGGGTATAGTCGGTGACCTCGTCGGTCTCGGGGTCCACCGTGTGGACGGCCTCCTCCGCGGCCGGGGCGGCACGCGTTTCGCCATCATCGACCCCGCCGTCGGGCTCGGCCCCCGTCGCCGCCTCTTCCTCATCGCCCTCGGTCTCCTCGACCGACGACTGCCGCGGCTCCTCGCGTTCCGCGGCCTCCTGCTTCTTCTTGCGCTTGAAAAAACCGAACATGGGCAGTCAAAACCTGGACGGAAACAATCGCCGTATCCTAACACCCCCCGCTACCACTGTGGACACGGCGCGCGTACAATCCGCCGATCATGAGTCGTCACCGTCACCGCAAGCCCGCGTCGCACCGCAACGCCCGGGCCTCGTCCCCGCACAGCGGCAAGCTGCGTCTGATCGGCGGCCGCTTCAAGCGCCGCCTGTTGAGCGTGCCCGACAGCCCCGGCCTGCGCCCCACCCCGGACCGCGTCCGCGAGACGCTGTTCAACTGGCTGGCTTTCGAGCTTACCGGGCAACGCGTGCTGGACCTCTATGCCGGCACCGGCGCGCTGGGCTTCGAGGCGCTGTCCCGCGGTGCGGCCGAGGCGGTGTTCGTCGAGGCCCAGCCTGCCGTGGCCCGGGCGCTGCAGGCCAACATCGACACGCTCGGCGTGACGGCGCGACTGGCCAACGCCACGACCGAGTCCTTTCTGGCCGCCCCCGCCGAAGCGCCCTTTGCGCTGGTGTTTCTCGACCCGCCGTTTCGTCAGGGGCATGTCGCGCCGACCTGCAGGGCTCTGGAGGACGGCGGCTGGCTGAGCGAGGACGCCTGGATCTACGTCGAGCATGAAGCCGAGCTGGCACCGGAAGTGCCCCCCACCTGGAGGCTGTATCGCGAGGTCCGCGCGGGCGACGTGCACGGCCGTCTCTACCGCCGCACGCCGCCGCCCGCCGGCGGGGCTCAGCAAGCACCGCCGCCCGCCGGCGGTGCTTGCTGAGCCCCGCGCCACGGCGTAGTCTGCGCAGACACGGCCCCCGAACGCGATCAGCGACCAGGAGAAACGGATGAGTAGCGAACTTTTCAATCAGCTCGAACAGAAGGTGACCCATGCGGTCGAGTCGCTCGAGATGCTGAAGATGGAAGCCGAGGAACTGCGCGAGGAAAACGCCCGCCTCAAGCAGCAGCACGACGAGTGGGAACGCCGCCTGAGCGGCCTGCTGGAGAAGTTCCGCGAGATGGAAGGCAGCGAGACGTCTTCCGTTTCCTGATTCGCGCCGCGGCCGCTTACAGCGGCCGCGACATCAATACGGCCGCCTCCCGCCGCCCCGCCTCGGCAGGATAATAGTTCGGCCGCCGCCCGTCCTCCCGAAAACCCATCGCCGCATACAGCGCCAGCGCCGCCGCGTTGGAGGCGCGCACCTCGAGCAGCAGGCGTTCGCTGCGCCAGGCGGCCGCCCGCACCAGCAGTCGCTCGATCAGGAGTCGGGCGATGCCCCGGCGTCGCGCACCGGGCGCCACGGTGATCGCCTGCAGTTCCGCCTCGAAGGGCAGCCGATACAGCGCGGCATAGCCGAGCAGTTCCGTGCCCGTCGCCGAGTCGTACGCCCCCCAGAGTTCGTACGCTGATGATGCCAGCGCGTCGGCCAGCGCCGCCTCCGACCAGGGATGCGCCTGGCCGGCGCGCTCGACGGCGACCAGCGCCTCCCGCGCCGCCGGGGTCAGCCGTTCGAGTACCAGCATCACGACACGGCTCCCTCCAGCGACCGCCAGGCCGCCCGCCATCCGGCAAGGCGCGGCCACAGGGCGCGCTTGGCCTCGGCCGACGTCGCCAGAGCCGGCAGCGTCTCGCCCTGCCACAACGGCAGCTCCAGCAGCCCGCACCGGTCTGCGTCGGCCGCCAGCACCCGGCTCAGCACGGGGGCGTCGCCGAACAGCAGGACCCGCTCGGGCTGCCAGCCCCGCCGGCGGCGCCCGTCGATAAAGGCCCGCAGCCCGTCCTGCGCCTCCTGCAGCGGCGCCTCGGCACTCAGCCCGTCCATCAGCGGCCAGCGGAACGCCTGGAATGCCGGCATCTCGACCTCGATGCCGGCGGCACGCAGCAGGTTGCCGAGCAGGCGCAGGGCCTTCGCGTCGGGTGGCGTCTCGCCGGGCAGCAGGATCAGCCATCGCCCCTCCAGCGCCGCCACCTGCAGCGCGAAACGCAGCGCTTCCCGAGGTTCCGGCGTCGAAACGGTTTCCGCCTCCGCGGCGGCGGGCACGGCTTGCGGCGTCTCGGGCTCGGGGGGCTCAGCAGCCCCTCCCAGCAGGGCCCTGGCACGCCGGGCGTTCGCGCGCGGCAGCACCGGGGCTTCCTCGCTCGCTGCCATCGGGCGTGGCTCGGGCGCGGCCTCGTCGAGCAGGGCGTGCAGGCGTTGCGCCGGCGGACGCGCCGGTTCGCGCGACGGCTCCGGCCAGTCGCAGGCCTGGCTCTCGCGGGCATTGGGCAGGCGATAGCGGCCGACCCAGGCGGTCAGCCCCATGGCCTCCAGGTACTGCGAACGCTGCGGCTCGCCGAGCGGCTCAGCGACCACCGCCGCCTCGGCAGTTCGGCGAGTCGGGGCGCTGGCTGCCGCGGGCGTCCCACTCGGCCGGGGTATAGAGATGCAGCGCCAGGGCATGGACCGGCCCGGACAGCTCCTCGGCCAGCAGCGCATAGATCTGCTGGTGGCGTTTGACCGGCATCAGCCCCTCGAAGCGCGTCGACACCAGCGTCACCTTGAAGTGCGTCTCGGAGTTCGGCGGCACGTGATGCTTGTGACTTTCGTTCTCCACACTCAGATGCACGGGCTCGAGGGTGTGCAGCTTCTCTTCGATGCGTGCCTGAACACTCATGACCACTCCTCCTGGCAAGAATACAGCCATTGTAACGTCTGGCGGCGACCCGCGATAAGCCGGGTCACCGAGCGTGGCGGGCCAACGGTATCCGCCGCAGGCTCAAGGCCAGGGCCAGGCTCACGGTGACGACACCGAGCCACAGCGCCAGCGTCAGCGAGCCGATCGGCGACTCGGGCGCCCCGAGCGACAGCGCCAGGACCAGTCCCACCAGCGCGGTGCCCACCGCCTGGCCGAAGGTACGTACCGACGCCATCACCCCGGAGGCATTGGCACTGTAGGCCATCGGCACGCCCCCCAGCAGCTCGCGGTTGTTGGGCGCCTGGAAGATACCGTAGCCGATGCCGCACAGCGCGACCCGCCAGATGATATGGCCGAGGGTGGTGTCATCGCCCAGCAGCGCCAGCGACAGCATGCCCGCCAGAAACAGCGCCAGCCCCAGCGACGATATCACCGCCGGATTGAAGCGGTCCGCCAGGCGGCCGGCAAAGGGGCCGGTGACCATCAGCGCCAGCGGCCAGGGCGTGAATAGCATCGCCGATTCGAGGGGACTGCGCCCCATGACGCTCTGGAACAAAAACGGCAGACCGACGAAGGCCGCCCCTTGGGCGATGAAGGCGCACATCGAGATCGTCGCCGCGTAATTGAAGCGGGCCTCGTGGAACATCGCCAGCGGCACCAGCGGGGTCGCCGCCCGACGCTGGCGCCGGATGAAGCCCGCCAGACAGACCAGGCTGGTGGCCAGCGGCACCAGGGCGATCAGGCGCACCCCGCCGTGCCCCAGCTGGTCGAGCGCCAGAACGAAGGTGGAGACCATGCCGGCGGAGAGCAGCGCTCCCGGCCAGTCGAAGCGACCGGCCTCGGCGGCCTCGCGGGGCAGCGCCCTGAGCGCCAGCAGCAAGGCGGCAATGCCGATCGGCACGTTGATGGCGAACAGCCAGGGCCAGCTGGCCAGATAGAGGATGCCGCCGCCCAGCGACGGGCCGAAGGCGATGCCGAAGGCCACCACCAGGGCGCCGATGCCGATCGCCGAGCCCAGCAGCCGCGGTGGGAAGATCACCCGGTACATCGACGGACCGATGGACAGCATCGCCGCCGCCCCCAACCCCTGGACGACCCGCGCCCCCACCAGCCAGGCAAAGTCCGGCGCCAGCGCACAGGCCAGCGAGGCCACGGTGAACACCGCCAGGCCACCGATGTAGAGACGATGCCGTCCCAGCAGGCGGCTCAGTGCCGCAAAGGCCAGCAGCGACGAGGCACTGACCAGCTGGTAGACATTGGTGATCCACACCGCCCGGGATTCGCTGACATCCAGCTCACGGGCCAGGGTCGGCAGGGCAATATTGACGATGCCGCCGTCGAACACCGCCATCAGCGTGCCCATCACCAGCACCAGCAGCGCCCAGCGCCGTTGCGGGCCGGGCAGGCCGGTGTCGCCGGGTCGGGTCTCGAACAGGCGGCGCGTCAGCACGCCGGAGGATTCCGGCGGCCGAAGCGGGAGCGGCAGTCAGGGCAAGGCGAAGGCGGCACCGCGTGGTCAGTCCTCGTCGGCGTCCATCAGCAGGTCGTCGTCGATGTCGGCGATCTCGATAGGCTCGTCGTTCTCGAGGTCCAGGGCGAGATAGCTGTGCTCGACGACGAGAAAGCGCTCGAACAGCGCCCAGTCCAGGGATTCCGGCCACTGCCGGGTGTCCTCCTCCCAGGCGCGCAGCTCGTTCTCGAGGATGTCCAGATACCGCTCGCGGACATAGGCCTGCAACGCTTCCGGCGTATCCATCTCGGGGATCAGGTACACCGTGCTCTCGCTGTCGACGTCACCCAGCGTCAAGTCGTCGTCCCCCATCACGGGCTCGAGCGAGTTGACCCAGTCGACGAACGCCTGGGTGGGCTTGACGCTCAGGGCGGAGCGGTTGAGCAGTTTCATCGGGATTCTCCTCGCAGACGGGGCGCGACGCCGAAACGCCGCCCGCCATTATGGGCGCTTGGCGCGCCCCTTACCAATGTTTCCCGATCCCGCCGCCGCGCAGTACCGTCAGTCGGCGGCCGGGCGCATCGCCGGGAACAGCAGCACATCGCGGATGGAAGCGCTGTCGGTGAGCAGCATCACCAGCCGGTCGATGCCGATGCCCTCGCCCGCGGTGGGCGGCAGACCGTGCTCGAGGGCGCGGATGTAGTCGGCATCGTAGTACATGGCCTCGTCGTCGCCGGCCTCCTTCTCGGCCACCTGGGCGGCGAAGCGCTCGGCCTGGTCCTCGGCGTCGTTGAGCTCCGAGAAGCCGTTGGCGATCTCGCGGCCGCCGACGAAGAACTCGAAGCGGTCGGTGACGAAGGGATCCGAGTCCTTGCGCCGCGCCAGCGGGCTGACCTCGGTCGGATAGTCGGTGATGAAGGTCGGCTGCTGCAGGCGATGCTCGACGGTCTTCTCGAAGATCTCAATCTGCACCTTGCCCAGCCCCCAGCCGTCCTTGACGTCGATGTCCAGACGCTCGGCGATCTGGCGGGCGGCGGACTCGTCGGCCAGCGCCTCGGCCCGGATCTCCGGGTTGTACTCGAGGATGGCGTCGAACACGCTCAACCGACGCAGCGGCTGACCGAAATCGTACTCGAAGGTCTCCAGCACCTCGCCGTCGGCGTCACGCACGGTGTTGGTCACCGTGGTGGTGCCCAACACGGAACGCGTCACCTCGCGCAGCATGGCCTCGGTGAGATCCATCAGGTCGTGGTAGTCGGCATAGGCCTGATAGAACTCGATCATGGTGAACTCGGGGTTGTGCCGGGTCGACAGCCCCTCGTTGCGGAAGTTGCGGTTGATCTCGAAGACCCGCTCGAAGCCGCCCACCACCAGACGTTTGAGATACAGCTCCGGGGCGATGCGCAGGTACATGTCGATGTCCAGCGCGTTGTGGTGGGTGATGAACGGCCGGGCCGTGGCGCCGCCGGGAATCGGCTGCAGCATCGGCGTCTCGACCTCCATGAAGCCGTGGTCCTCGAAGAAGCGGCGCATGGCGCTGATCACCCGGGCCCGGGTCTCGAACACCCGCCGCGAGTCAGCGTTCATGATCAGGTCGACGTAGCGCTGGCGATAGCGGGCTTCCATGTCGGTCAGGCCGTGGAACTTGTCCGGCAGCGGGCGCAGGCTCTTGGTCAGCAGCCGCGCTTCGTCCATCTTGACGTACAGGTCGCCCTTGCCGGACTTGTGCACCGGACCGCGGCCGGCGACGATATCACCGATGTCCCAGCCCTTGATCTCCTCAAGGGTCTCGGCCGGCAGGCCCTTCTTGTCGACGTAGAGCTGGATCTGGCCGGACGCGTCCTGAATGACCACGAAGGGCCCGCGCTTGCGCATGATGCGCCCGGCCACCGCGGCCTGGCGGTCCAGCGCCTCGAGCGCCTCCTTGTCCTTGTCGCCCAGCTCGGCCTGCAGCGCCGCGGCGGTGCTGTCGCGGCGGAAGTCGTTGGGAAAGACGCTCGTGCCGTGCGCGGCGGCCTGCTCGCGCCGCGCCGCCAGCTTGGCACGACGCTCCGCGATCAGACGGTTCTCGTCCTGGCCCTCGACGGCCGCTTGGTTGTCCTGGTTCGCCATGGTTCTGCCTGTCTATGGAAGGTCGCTATCGATTGTGGCGCGATGAAGGTGCCACCCAGGTCGAGACGCGTCATGAGCGACGACGAGGCAAGGCGCGGCGGTGCGAATCAGCGCAGTGGACGCGGTTGTCCATGAGCATGATGAGCAGCGCCGCAACACCGCCTCGTCGAGCGCAATAGCGTCGCTCAAAGGCCTTGTTTGAGGCTGGCCACGATGAACTGATCCAGATCCCCATCCAGCACCTTCTCGCAGTTGCTGGACTGCACGCCGGTGCGCAGATCCTTGATGCGCTGGTCGTCCAGCACGTAGGAGCGGATCTGGCTGCCCCAGCCGATATCGGCCTTGGATTCCTCGGCCGCCTGCTTGGCGGCGTTGCGCTTCTCCATCTCGTGTTCCCACAGCTTCGCCTTGAGCTGCTTCATGGCGAAGTCACGGTTGGCGTGCTGGCTGCGCTGGCTCTGGCAGGCCACCACGATGCCGGTGGGTTCGTGAGTGATGCGCACCGCCGAATCGGTGGTGTTGACGTGCTGACCGCCGGCGCCGCTGGAGCGATAGGTGTCGACGCGCAGGTCCGAGGGATTGATCTCGATCTCGAAGCTGTCGTCCACCTCCGGCGACAGGAACACCGAGGCGAAGGAGGTATGGCGACGGCCGCCGGAGTCGAACGGGCTCTTGCGCACCAGACGATGCACACCGGTCTCGGTGCGCAGCCAGCCGAAGGCGTACTCGCCCTGGACGTGCACGGACGCCGACTTGATGCCCGCCACCTCGCCGGCGGAGAGCTCGGTGATCTCGGCCTTGAAGCCGTGATGCTCGGCCCAGCGCAGGTACATGCGCAGCAGCATGTTGGCCCAGTCCTGCGCCTCGGTGCCGCCGGAGCCGGCCTGGATGTCGAGATAGGCGTTGTTCTCGTCCATCTCGCCGGCGAACATGCGCCGGAACTCGAGCTTCTCGAGACTGGCCTGCAGATTTCCCAGCTCGCGCTTCACCTCCTCGACGGTATCCTCGTCCTCCTCCATCACCGCCAGCTCCAGCAGCTCGCGGTTGTCGGCCAGCCCCTGGTCGAGCTGGTCGATGGTGGCTACGATGGTATCGAGGGTGGCGCGCTCCTTGCCCAGCTTCTGGGCATGGTCCGGATCGTTCCAGATATCCGGGTTCTCGAGCTCGCGGGTGACCTCTTCTAGCCGATCCTTCTTCTCGGCATAGTCAAAGATACCCCCTCAGGACGTCTGTCCGTTCGGACAGGTCCTTGATGAGATGGTTGATCGGATTGATCTCTTGCATGGTGGTCCCGTCTTGATGGGCGATGGCGACACCCGGCGCCGGCAAGGCAACGGCCGGCCGTCGCGGGTCGAAAGGCGCCCATTGTAGCCAAACAGCCCGGAGGCGTCATCCGCACGACGGGGGCCGGGCCCGGCCTTCCGGCCGAGCCCGGCGGGGACGTGAAGGGATCAGAAGCGGTAGGTCAGCTGGGCCCCGATGCCGTGGATCTTGTTGTGGTAGTCGGCCTGGTAGCGGCCGGCCGTGCGGGAGGCTTCGTCGACCGAGGCGGTCGCCTCGTCGATATAGGTATAGGCAACGTCGAGGGTCAGGTCCGGCACCGGTGTCCAGCCCGCGCCCAGCGAGTAGATGGTGCGGTCGCCGGAGGGCACGCGCACGGTACGCACCGAATCGCGGATCGGCGAGTCATCGTAGGCGATGCCGGCGCGCAGCACCCAGGCCGGCGAGACCCGATAGGCGGTCCCCAGCGCGTATTGCCAGGCATCGTCGTAATCCTGGACTTCGGTGCGCGTTCCCAGCGGGCTGTCATTCGCGATCACCAGTTGATCGAAGCTGCTCCACTTGACCAGCGCCGCCCCGGCCATCAGCTTCCAGCGGTCGTTGACCTCGTGCGTCACCGAGAAGTCGATGGTTTCCGGCAGGGTGATGTCCAGCGAGGCATCGTAGGAGGCATCGGGCAGCGGGCTCCTGCCACCGGCGTAGACATTGCGGGTCTTGAGGTCGCCATCCAGGGTGTAGTCGACATCGGAACGGTAGGTCACGCCGAGGGTGGTGGACTCGACCGGCTTGTACATCAGGCCGAAGGTGAAGCCCCAGGCCTCGTCGTCACCCTGGACATTGACGCTGCCGTCGCCGAAGGGCCCGCCATAGGTGGCCTTTTCCAGCTCGCCGTCGATGCGGTTGTAGGTCACGCCGAAACCGGCCGAGAACCGGTCGTTGAACTTGATCGACAGCGTCGGCTGGACGGTGATCACCTCGACGTCGCTGTAGCTGCCGAAGTAGCGCCCCTCGAAGCTGCTCTTGTAGTCGGTGATCACCCCGAACGGCGCATAGACGCCGAGACCGAAGTGCAGATGGTCGTTGATCGGCTGGACGAAGTAGCCGAAGGGCACCGTCTTGCCCGGCACCATGTCGCCCCCGTTGGTCCCCGGGGTCACGGGGGTGCCCAGCGCCGTGGTCCCCGCGGCGTTGTCGATATTGCTGTTGACGTCGAGGTAGGTGGCCCCGGCGGTGACCTGGGCGCGATCGAGAAACGACATCCCCGCCGGGTTGCCGAAGACGATCGTGGCATCGGTGACGTTCGAGGTGCGCCCGGCAAACGAGGTGCCCTGGGCACTGACGCTCTGCTCGTTCAACTGGAAGCCCCCGGCCGCAGCAGAGGTCGAGATCGCGGCCGAGACAGCGGCGATGGCGATGGCGAGCTTGTTCCTGTTGTTATGCATGATTATCGACATCCTGTTCCCCGAAGGGCTGGCGGTGGATCGGCTTGCCCATACCGGACAATGAGACGTCTCACCGTTTTGGCTGATCGCCGATATCAAGTCAAGGACAAACGTCCGTTTTAATCCGCCCTGTGCCTCCCCCATTGGTCGTATTCCGCTGCACACGCTTCCTTGACCATTGTGTTACCCAAAGGTTTTAAGCTTTCGGTTACCGTCAGGGAGGAATCAGACATGAAAGTGGGTGAACTGGCCAAGACGGCGAACGTGACCGCGGAAACCGTGCGCCACTACACGCGAGAGGGCTTGCTGAGCCCCGTGCGTGACCCCGACAACGGCTACCAGATCTACGATCAGGCGGATCTCAACCGCCTGCGCTTCATTCAACGCGCCCGGACCCTGGGCTTCAGCCTGCGGGAAATCGGCGAGATCCTCGATCACGCCGACCACGGCGACTCCCCCTGCCCCATGGTGCGCGACCTGCTCGCGGCCCGTCTGCCCGAGATCAAGCAGCGCATCATCGAGCTCGAGCGCCTGGCCGAGCGCATGGAAAATGCCCTGGCCAACTGGTCCGGCATGCCCGACGGTGCCCCCGACGGTCATACCATCTGTCGCTTGATCGAGCACTGGAACCTGCCGCAGGAGACTGAACACCATGAGTGATACCGCGACTCGGCGCCAGCCCCATGCGCTGGCGCTGCAGGGGCTGACTTGCAACGGTTGCGTCAACAAGACGCGACGGGCACTGACCGCGCTCGATGCCGAGGCGGACATCGACCTCGACACGCGCCTGGCCCGCGTTACCACCACGGAAGACACCGAAGCGCTCATCGCGGCGATCCGCGAGGCCGGCTTCGATGCCGCGCCCGTCGATCGCGCGCCCCACGCCTTCCTGACCGAGGGCGTCAGCTGCCAGGGGTGCGTCGGCAAGATCCGCCGGACCATTCAAGAACAGGACGCGGCGGCCGTCGTCGAGGGCGAGCCCAAGGCGGGATGGCTGACGGTCGACAGCACGCTGGACACCGCGACGCTGACCGAGGCCATCGAGGCCGCCGGCTACCATGCCGACCCCGCGCCCTTCACGACCCGCACCCGCCAGGTGCCCGGCATGTCCTGCCAGGGCTGCGTAAAGCGCATGCGCGAGGCGCTTCAGGCACGCGACCCGCTGGCGCGGGTCGAGGGCGAGCCATCGGAGAAGCGGCTGACGGTGGCCAGCTACCTGCCGGACGCCCTGATCGACACGACGCTCGCCGAGGCCGGCTACCCGCCGGAAACTGCCGATACCGAATCGGCCTCCGCCGAGGCGCCAGGCGCCGCACCCGCGGCGCCCGAGCCCGAAGCCGACGCCAAGCCGTCTCCGGCGTCCACGGCATCCGAGGGGCAGCCCCGGAACCTCGAGCTGGCGCTGTCCGGCATCACCTGTGCGAGCTGCGTGCGGACCATTCAGCAGGCGCTGGATGCCACCGACGGCGTCGCCCGGGCGGAGGTCAACTTCGCCAGCCGCACCGCCTCGGTCAGCGGCTCGGCCTCGCCGGAGGCGCTGGTCAAGGCGGTGGAAGACGCCGGCTACGGCGCCGAGGTGATCGAGGACCTGGAGCGCGGCGAGGCCAAGCGCGAGGCCAACGAGGCCCACGAGTACCGCCGCCGGCTGCGCGACACCGTCATCGCGCTGGTCCCCGGGCTGGCGCTGATGGGCCTGGCGTTCGTCCACGAGCCGGTACTCGCTGGCGGCGAACGCTGGCTGTGGGTCCTCGTGGGGCTGGCCACCCTGGGCGTGCTGGCCACCGCCGGGCGCGTGTTCTTCGTCGGCGCGCTCAAGGCCTTCCGCCACCACCAGGCCAACATGGACATGCTGGTCGCGGTGGGCACCGGCGTGGCCTGGCTGTACTCGATGGTCGTCGCCCTGGCCCCCGGCATCGTGCCGGAGGCGGCGCGCTCCCTGTACTTCGAGGCCTCGCTGATGATCGTGGGCCTGATCAATGTCGGCCAGGCCCTCGAGGTCCGCGCCCGCGGCCGGACCTCCCAGGCCCTCAAGCACCTGCTCGACCTCAAGGTGCACACCGCCCGCGTGGTGCGTGACGGCGAGGAGCGCGACGTGGCCATCGACGAGGTCCGCGAGGGTGACCAGATCCGGGTCCGCCCCGGCGAGCGCCTGCCGGTGGACGGCGAGGTGGTCGAGGGCGACAGCTTCATCGACGAGTCGATGCTCACCGGCGAGCCGATGCCGGTCGCCAAGCGCCAGGGCGACGAGGTGGTCGCCGGCACCGTCAACGGCAAGGGCTCGCTGGTCTACCGCGCCACCCGCGTGGGGCAGCACACCCGCCTGTCGCGGATCATCGAGCAGGTCCGCAACGCCCAGAACTCGCGCCCGCCGATCAGCCGGCTGGCCGACCGGGTCGCGGCGGTCTTCGTGCCGACCGTGATGATCCTGGCCGTGATCACGGCCCTGGTGTGGTTCAACGTCGGCCCCGAGCCGCGCATCATCCACATGCTGGTGGCCGCCACCACGGTGCTGATCATCGCCTGCCCCTGCGCCCTGGGCCTGGCCACGCCCATCTCGACCATGATCGGCGTCGGCAAGGCCGCCGAGCACGGCGTGCTGATCCGCAGCGGCGAAGCCCTGCAGACCGCCAGCCACCTGACCACGCTGGTGGTCGACAAGACCGGCACCCTGACCGAGGGCAAGCCCGGCGTGACCGACTGGCAGGCCTTCGACGACGAAGCGCGCGTGCTGGGCCTGACCCTGGCGCTGGAGCGCGGCTCCGAGCACCCGCTGGCCACGGCGCTGGTGGCCCATGCCGAGGCCGCCTCGACCACGCCCGCCGCCATCCGCGACTTCACCTCGCTCACCGGGCGCGGCGTCCAGGCCCAGGGGCCCGACGGCGAGCGCCTGCTGCTGGGCAATGCCGCGCTGATGCAGGAGGCCGGGGTCGATCTCGCGCCGGGCCGCGACTGGATCGATGACGCCGAGTCACGGGCCCGCACGGTGATCCACCTGGCCGTCGACGGCCGGCTGGCGGCGCTGTTCGCCGTCGCCGACCCGCTGCGCGAGGACGCCGTGGCGGCCGTCGCCCGGCTCCGCGAGGCGGGGCTGAAGGTGGTGATGCTCACCGGCGATGCCGCCTCCACCGCCGCCGCGATCGCCGCGGAAGCCGGCATCGACGACTACCGGGCCGGGCTGCTGCCGGAGGACAAGCACGACGCCATCGCCGAGCTGCAGTCGCGCGGCGAGACCGTCGGCATGGTCGGCGACGGCATCAATGACGCGCCCGCCCTGGCCCGCGCCGACGTGGGCTTCGCCATCGGCGCCGGCACCGACGTGGCGATCGAGTCCGCCGGCATCGCGCTGATGCGCAACTCGCTGCACGGCGTCGCCGACGCCATCGCCATCAGCGGCGCGGCGCTGCGCAACATCAAGCAGAACCTGTGGGGGGCGTTCGGCTACAACGTGCTGGGCATTCCCATCGCCGCCGGGGCGCTCTACCCCGCCACCGGCATGCTGCTGTCGCCGGTCATCGCGGCGCTGGCGATGTCGCTGTCCTCGGTCACCGTGGTCAGCAACGCCAACCGGCTGCGCCTGTTCACCCCGCAAGAAACGACACGGGAGGCTTCGGCATGAGTGTACTCGTCAACCTCATCGGCCTGGCGCTGATCGCCGGCATCGCCTGGTGGTTCTGGGCGCCCCGCCACTGACCCGCCGAGCCCGGGCCGGCCGAGCCATCGGCCGGCCCGGCTGTTTCCCGCCTCAGTCGGGCAGCCGCTCGGCATGCTCGACCATCAGTTGCAGCGACTCCCGCCCGCGCCAGCGATTGCGCGACAGCTTGTAGGCACAGCGCAGCCGTGCACCGAGATCGAACGCCGGCAGCTCGCCGGGCGTCAGGGCGCGAAACCAGATCGCCCTCACGCTGACGGCGCCCTGCGACAGCGTCAGCATCAGGTGGCTGCCGTCGGCGCCCACCACCCGCAGCTGCTCGACCCGGAACTCGCCGTCGAACAGCGGTGCCTCGAACTCGCGACCGTAGGGCGCCAGGCGCTCGAGCTCGTCCAGCGTCGTCAGGTCGAGCTGCTCGGGGGCCAGCGCGCCGTCGGTGAGCACGCAGGGATAGAGCTCGCGCTCGCCGAGCTGCGCGTCCACCGCACGGGCGAACGCCTCGCGGAACGCCGCCAGCCGCTCCAGCGGCACGCCGACCCCGGCCGCCCCGCGATGCCCGCCGAAGCGCGGCAGCGCCTCGGGCGAGAGCTCGTGGGCGCGCTGCAGGGCGTCGCGCAGGTGCAGCGCCTCGACCGAGCGGCCCGAGCCGGTCAGCATGCCCGGCTGGGCCGCCGGGGTGAGCACCAGCGCCGGGCGGCCGAAGGCCTGCACCAGCCGGGAGGCGACGATGCCCTGCACCCCGGCATGCCCGGTTTCCAGGTAAACGATCAGCACCCGCGCGCCGTCGGCGACCTGCGCCATGGCCATCGCCCGGGCCTGCTCGACCATCTCCGCCTCGATCGCCTTGCGCGACTGGTTGTCGGCATCGAGCACCTCGAGGTGACGGCGCGCGCTGGCGTCATCGGTGGCGAGCACGAAGTGCAGCGCCGCGTAGGGGTCGTCGAGCCGCGAGCGGGCATTGATGCGCGGCCCCATCTGGAAGGCCAGCGTCTCGGCGTCGAAGGGCACGCTGTCGGGACCCAGGCGTTCGGCCATGACCCGCCAGCAGGGCGCCTCCATGCGATTGATCAGCGTCAGCCCCTGGGCGACCACGGCACGGTTGATGGCGCTGCCGCCCAGCGACACGCAGTCGGCGACGGTGCCCAGCGCCACATAGGAGAGCCAGGGCGAGAGCTTGGGGGTCGAGGGCGGCAGGTGGCCGATCTCGATCAGCACTGCGCGGGTCAGCGACATCACCAGCCAGGCGACCATGCAGCCGGCGATGGTCGGATCGGGGAAGTTGCAGTCGCGGCGAGTGGGATTCACCGTGGCATGGGCCGAGGCCGGCGGCCCCGCCTCGGGCAGGGCGTGGTGGTCGCTGACGATCACGTCGATGCCCGCCGCGGCGAGCCGGGCGATGCGCGGCTCGTCGGAGGACCCGCAGTCGGCGGTGACGATCACGCTGGGCCGCGGCGTCAGCGCCAGGGTGCGCTCCACCAGCGGCAGGCTGATGCCGTAGCCGTCGAAGATGCGGTGGCCGATCAGGCTGTGGATGCGCTGATCCGGCACCCCGAACAGCTCGCTCAGGGTGCGGCGGATCACCACGTGGGAGGTGATGCCGTCGACATCGTAGTCGGTGAGGATGCCGATGTGTTCGCCCTCGGCCACCGCCCGGGCGAGCCGTTCGGCGGCCCGCCGGGCATCCGCCAGCCGCTCGGGGTGCTCGAGATGCCGCAGGCTCGGCGCCACCAGCGGCGCCAGCTCGCCCTGATAGCCGGCCAGGCGCCCGGCCAGCACCCGCGCCTGGAGCTCGGTCAGGCCGGCCTCCCGGGCACGGCGGTAGAGCGCCTCGTCACGCGTGCGCGGCAGGATGCGGGGCGTCAGCGAGGCATCGGAAACGCGCGTCGGAGTGGTGTCCACGATAACTCCCGGAAATAGCGGCAAGACGCCCGGCGAACCGGGCGTGTTGGCTTCTGCGAGGATGACGCGGGGCGCCGGATACAGGTCGAAGAGGGGGTCCGACGCCATGGATGGCGTCGGTAGCGCCCAGGGAAGGGTTTACAGCGCCCCCTCGCAGGCCTGTCTCCGGATCAGCCCCGCGTGGTACAGGCTCACCGGCGATTGTCGGCGACGAACCGCTGCACGGCGTCGAGCTCGGCCGGCAGCACGCTGTAGCGCTCCTCGCGCTCGAGCAGGTCGTCCATGTGGCTGGGCAGCGGCACGCCGGGGAAGCCGGCCTTGACCACCGCATCGGCGAACTTGGCCGGGTGCGCGGTGGCCAGGGTGATCATCGGCACCGTGGCATCGCCGCGGCAGACCTCGGCCGCCCGGTAGCCGGTGGCGGTGTGCGGATCGAGGATCTCCTTGGTGCGATGGTGCGCCTCGCGGATCACCTCGAGGATCGTCGCGTCGTCCACGCTGTGGCTGGCGAACTTCTCGCGCAGCCGGGCCAGCGGCGCGTCGGCGAGCGCCGTCGGCTCGTTCTGGAAGCGCTCGAGCAACGCCCGCACCGCGTCGCCGTCACGCTCGTAGGCGTCGAACAGCAGCCGCTCGAAGTTCGACGACACCACGATGTCCATCGACGGCGCCAGCGTGGCCGCGAGCTCGCGCTTCGAGAAGTCGTTGGCGGCCAGCGTACGATGCAGGATGTCGTTGGCGTTGGTGGCGATCACGAAGCGCTCCACCGGCAGGCCCATCTGGTAGGCCATGTAGCCGGCGAAGACATTGCCGAAGTTGGCCGAGGGCACGCAGAAGCTGACCTTGCGCTGCGGGGCGCCGAGCGCCACGCCGGCGGCGACGTAGTAGACGATCTGGGCCATGATGCGCGCCCAGTTGATCGAGTTCACCGCCACCAGCCGGGTGCCGTTCAGGAACGCCTGGTCGGCGAAGCTGGCCTTGACCATCGCCTGGGCGTCGTCGAAGTTGCCCTCGATGGCGACGTTGAAGACGTTGTCGGCCAGCACCGTGGTCATCTGGCGGCGCTGCACCTCCGAGACCCGGTTGTGCGGGTGGAGGATGAAGATGTCGAGGTTGTCGCAGTGGCGGCAGCCCTCGATCGCCGCCGAGCCGGTGTCGCCGGAGGTGGCGCCCATGATCACCGCGCGCTCGCCGCGCTTCTTGAGGAAGTGGTCGAGGATCCGGCCCAGCAGCTGCAGGGCGACGTCCTTGAAGGCCAGGGTCGGGCCGTGGAAGAGCTCGAGCAGGAAGTGGTTGGCGCCGAGCTGGTTGAGCGGCACCACCGCCTCGTGGCTGAAGGTCGCGTAGGCGTCGCGGACGATGTCGCGGAAGGTGTCGTCATCGATCTCGCCGCCGACGAAGGGCTTCATGACCCGGAAGGCGATCTCGGCATACGACAGCCCGGCCATCTCGGCCAGCGCGTCGCGGGACAGCTGCGGCACCGTCTCGGGCACGTAGAGACCGCCGTCGCTGGCCATGCCGGTCAGCACCACATCCTCGAAGTTGAGCGCCGGCGCCTGCCCGCGCGTACTGATATAACGCATCTTGATTTCCACTCGGTCGTGAGCTGTTAGCCCCTACTGTAAGTTGCGCCGAAGGCGGAGGCGAGCGATGGCCAGGCTAGGCGAAACGTGGCGCGGACGCGGAGTTTACCGAGGTAAATGAGCAGTCCAAGCCACGTTTCAACGACGCATGGCCGAGCGCAGCCCCGGATTCGGGGTGACTTACTCCTGTTCGTCCAGGGCCTCGACCCGAATCCGCATCACCGGCCCGGCGATGTCGGACAGCGACTCGAGCTGGCGGATCGCCTCGTTCATGTGCTGCTCGCGGGTACGGTGCGTCAGCAGGATGATCGGCACCAGCTCGCCTTCGGTGGCTTCCTTCTGGATCAGCGCCTCGATGGAGATGCCCTGCTCGGAGAGGATCGTCGCCACCCGCGCCAGCACCCCGGGGCGGTCCACCGCCAGCAGGCGCAGGTAGTAGGCGGTGACGATCTCCTCCATGGGCAGGATCGGCAGGCTCTGATCGCCCTCGCGGATACCGCTGAAGGCCAGGTAAGGCACTCGGTAGTGGTGGGCGGTGGTGATGTCGCGGGCCACGTCCAGCAGGTCGGCGACCACCGCCGAGGCGGTCGGCTCGGCACCGGCACCGGCCCCGTAGTAGAGGGTCGGGCCCACGGCGTCGCCCATCACGGCGATGGCGTTCTTGACCCCGTGGACGCTGGCCAGCAGCCGCTCCTTGGGAATCAGCGTGGGATGCACGCGCAGCTCCAGCCCGGTCTCGGTGCGCTTGGAGATGCCCAGGTGCTTGATGATGTAGCCCAGGTTGTCGGCCTGCTCGACGTCCTCGGCGGTGATCCGCGAGATGCCCTCGGTGTAGGCCTTCTCGAACTGCAGCGGCACGCCGTAGGCGATCGAGGCAAGGATGGTCAGCTTGTGGGCGGCGTCGATGCCCTCGACGTCGAAGGTCGGGTCGGCCTCGGCATAGCCCAGCGCCTGGGCCTCGGCGAGCACGTCCTCGAAGGCCCGGCCCTCGTCGCGCATGTGGGTGAGGATGTAGTTGCCGGTGCCGTTGATGATGCCGGCGACCCACTGGATGCAGTTGGCCCCCAGGCCCTCGCGAATCGACTTGATCACCGGGATGCCGCCGGCCACCGCGGCCTCGAAGGCGACGATCACGCCCTTGTCGTGGGCGGCCTGGAAGATCTCGTTGCCGTGCACGGCGATCAGCGCCTTGTTGGCGGTGACCACGTGCTTGCCGTGCTCGATGGCCGTGAGCACCAGCTCGCGGGCCACGTCATAGCCGCCGATCAGCTCGACCAGCACGTCGACATCGGGGTTGCGCGCGACCTCGAAGATGTCCGCGGTGACCTTGACCCCGGCGGTGTCGCACTCGGGGTTGTCGCGGCGGGCACCGATCTGCTCGATGACGATCGGCCGCCCCGCGCGTCGCGCGATCTCGTCGGCATTGCGCATCAGCACATTGAAGGTGCCGCCGCCGACGGTCCCCAGTCCACAGATCCCAACTCTCACCGGTTTCAACGTCTTGCTCCCCAGATTTTCCGTGCTTCGATCGCGGCCCGCCAGGGCCGCCTGTGTCCAGTCTCCCCGATAGGCCGGGGCATGTCATTGTCGATCGGCGCGCCCGAGCGGCACCGAGAGCGGCTCAGCCGGCGGGGTCCAGCCCCAGCATGGCAGCCAGGCGCCTGGGCGGCACATAGCCGGGCACCAGGCGACCGTCGGGCAGGACGATCGCCGGCGTGCCCTGAACGCCGAGTTCCAGGCCCAGATGATACTGGTCAGCCACCGGATTGTCGCAGTCCGGCGGATTGGTGGGCGCCTTGCCGTGCATCGCGTCGGTCAGGGTTTCCTGACGGTTGTCGGCACACCAGACCTGGACCATCTGCCGGGCACCGGCGGAGCCCAGGCCGCTGCGCGGAAAGGCCAGGTACTCCACCGCGATGCCCATGCGGTTGAGGGTCGGCACCGCCTCGTGGAGCTTGCGACAGTACGGGCAGGTCACGTCGGTGAACACCCGCAGGACCGCCTTGGGCTCGTCGGTGCCGCGGAAGATGACGCGCTGCGACTCGGGAATCGCGGCCAGGCGCTTGTCGCGCTCGGCGTTCTCGGCCTGACGGGTCAGGTTGACCAGCCCTTCGTCGCGATTGGCATAGAGTTCGCCGGCGACGAAGTACTCTCCCTCGGCATCGCTGTAGAGCGTTTCCCCGGTGGTCAGGCGCACCTCGTAGAGGCCCTTCAGGGGGGTCTCGCTGACCGTCTTGACCGGGACCGGCTTGCCGTTGACGGTGAAGGTGTCGGTCAGCGCCTCGGGGACCGCCGCCCGGGCCACGCCGGCCAGCATCAGGCCGCTCAGGAAAAGGCAGGACAGGATCCGTGTCATTCGCTGCATGATTCAACCTCGCGGATGGTGTGCCGCATGCAGGGCTTCCAGGCGGGCCTGGGCCACATGGGTGTAGATCTGGGTCGTCGACAAGTCACTATGCCCCAGTAATAGCTGGACGACACGCAGATTGGCACCATGATTCAGCAGATGCGTGGCGAAGGCATGGCGCAGCGTGTGCGGCGAGAGCGGCTTGTCGATGCCGGCCAGGCGCGCATAGTGCTTGATGCGATGCCAGAAGGTCTGGCGGGTCATGAAGTTGTCGCCGCGGCCGGGAAACAGCGGCGCCCGCCGCACGTCGCCCATCAGCGCGGGACGGCCCGTGCGCAGGTAGCGTTCCAGCCACGCCTGCGCCTCCTCGCCCAGCGGCACCAGCCGTTCCTTGTCGCCCTTGCCCAGCACGCGCACCACGCCCTGGCGGCTGTTGATGCTGTCGTGGCGCAGGCCGACCAGCTCCGAGACCCGCAGGCCGCAGGCATAGAGCACCTCGAGCATGGCCCGGTCGCGCAGCCCCAGCGGGGTGTCGGTGGCCGGCGCCTCGAGCAGACGCTCCACCTCGTCCTCGTCGAGGGTGTCGGGGAGCTTCGCCCGCACCCGCGGCAGGCGCACGTCGGCCAGCGGGTCGTGCTCGCACTCGCCCTGCTCGAGGGCCCAGCGGTAGAAGCGTCGCAGGCTGGACACCAGCCGCGCATTGCTGCGCAGCCGATAGCCGGCCTCCCGGCGACCGTCCAGCCAGGCCGGCAGCGCCTCGGCCCCCGGCTGCAGCAGCGACCCGCCGGCCTCGCCCAGATGCGCCAGCCAGGCCAGCAGGTCGTGGCGGTAGGCGCTCAGGGTGTGTTCGCTGGCGCCCTGCTCCAGCCACAGGGCATCGAGAAACGCCTCGATGCGCCGTTCATCGCGGTCCCGCGTGTGGCTCATGGACGCGGCTTGCCTCCTTCCGGATACGACAAACCCCGCCCCGCATGATGCGGCGACGGGGTCGCACGGCACGGTGCGCGGCTCCTGCCGCGCCCCGGGACGAAGGCCGTATCAGGCCAGCTTTTCCTTGATGCGTGCCGACTTGCCGCTGCGCTCGCGGAGGTAGTAGAGCTTGGCCTGGCGCACGTCGCCGCGACGCTTGACGGCGATGGAGTCGACCAGCGGGCTGTAGGTCTGGAAGGTGCGCTCGACGCCGACACCGTGGGAGATCTTGCGCACGGTGAAAGCGGAGTTCAGGCCGCGGTTGCGCTTGCCGATCACCACGCCTTCGAAGGCCTGCAGACGCTCGCGGTTGCCCTCGACGACCTTGACCTGCACGACCACGGTGTCACCCGGACCGAACTCCGGAATGGCCTTTTCCATCTGCTCGGCTTCCAACGCCTGGATCACCTTGTTCTTGCTGCTCATGATGCAAACTCCTTGACTGATAGTGTGCCGGGCGGGCTCGCCGCGTTGCGCTGACGGCTCCTGGCCGTGGCGATGCCCGCCCGACGTGTGATCCCGACGCTCGAAGACGCGGGAACGACTGTATGGGTGACGCGTGGCGTTCAGTCGTCGACGACCGAACCGTCACGCTCCTCCGCCCTTGCGGCGTGCTCCTCGATGAACGCCTCGAGCAGCGCGTGCTGCTCCGCATTCAGCGTGCGCCCCTCCAGCAGCTCGGGGCGCCGCAGCCAGGTGCGGCCCAGCGCCTGCTGGAGGCGCCAGCGACGAATCCACTCGTGGTTGCCGCTGAGCAGGACATCCGGCACCTGACGCCCGTCGATCACCTCGGGGCGCGTATAGTGCGGGCAGTCCAGCAGCCCGTCGGTGAAGGAGTCCTCCTCGGCCGAGCCCTGATGGCCCAGCACCCCCGGCACCAGCCGGGCGGCGGCATCGATCAGTACCATGGCCGGCAGTTCGCCGCCGCTGAGCACATAGTCGCCGATCGAGATCTCCTCGTCGATGTCGCTTTCCACGACGCGTTCATCGATACCTTCGTAACGCCCGGCGACCAGTACCAACGGGCCGTCGGCCGCCAGTTCGCGCACGCCCCGCTGATCCAGAGGTCGCCCCTGCGGCGACAGGTAGACCACCTTCGGCGGGACGCCGAAACGCGCTTCGCCGCGATCACGCGCCGCGTGGATCGCCTGGCGCAGAGTGTCGACCTTCATCAGCATGCCGGGGCCACCGCCATAGGGCCGGTCGTCCACCGTACGGTGGCGGTCCGTGGCGTAATCCCGCGGGTTCCAGAACTCGAGATCCAGAAGCCCCTGCTTGACCGCCCGCCCGGTCACGCCGTAGCCGGTCACGGCCTCGAACATGTCCGGAAACAGGGAAACGACACCAATCCACACGGCTTGCCCCATGGCCCAATCACGGCTGCCACGCCGTGGCGCGGCATGCGGCCGGGTTCCCCCGGTCCTAGAATTCCGGATCCCAGTCGACCGTCAGACGACCGGCCTCGAGATCCACCTCGAGGATCACCTCGTCGGGCAGAAACGGCAGCAGACGTTCCTCGGCATCGCGACTGTCCGCGTCACCGCGCACCACGAGCACATCGTTGGCGCCGGTCTCGAACAGGTAGTCGACGAAGCCCAGGTCGACGCCCTCGCGCGTCACGACCCGCAGGCCCTCGAGCTGGTGCCAGTAGTAATCCCCGGGTTCGAGCCTCGGCAGCTGCTGCTTGGCCAGACGAATCTCGGCACCGGCCAGCTGCTCGGCCCGCTCACGGGTCTCCACGCCTTCCAGACCGGCGACCAGGCCCTTGCCGTGGCGCCGCCCCCCGGCCACGCGGTAGACATGCTGCGTGCCGCGCTGCACGAGGATCCACTCCGGATAGTCGAGGATGCCTTCCATCGGGTCGGTGTACGAGTACACCTTGAGCCAGCCCTTGACACCATAGGGGCTGGTCAGCTTGCCCAGCACGACGTAATCGTCCGCTGCCGCCTCGGGCGCTGCGTCCATCGGCATGCCGGGGGTCATCCTCAGGCCTGGGCCTGAGCCTGCTGCTTGCGGGCTTCCTTGACCAGCTCGGCGACGCGCTCGGTCACCTGGGCGCCCAGGCCTTCCCAGTGGCTGACGCGGTCCAGGTCAAGACGCAGGCGCTCTTCCTGGCCCCGGGCGACCGGGTTGAAGAAGCCGACGCGCTCAATGAAACGGCCATCGCGAGACTTGCGGGAATCGCTGACGGTCACGTGATAGAAGGGACGCTTCTTGGCGCCACCCCGTGCCAAACGAATGGTAACCATTGCGTTATGAGTCCTTCGGTTGAATTCAGACATTACGCCGCCGCACTCGCGGCGACGGCATCTCGTGCCACGCGCCTACGCGCAGCCTGCCACGAAGACGCAGCATTTTACGGAAATCGGCCCGGCTTGGGAACCTTTTTCCTTGACAACGCGGCCGGCGCGCCCCGTTCAGCGCTTCGGAAAGCCGCCGCCGAAGCCGCCCGGGCCGCCCATGCCGCCAGGGCCACCCATGCCACCGGAGCCGCCCATGCCCGGCATGCCGCCCATGCCGCGCATCATCTTCTGCATGCCGCCCTTCTTGCCGGCCTTCTTCATCATCTTCTGCATCTGCTTGTGCTGCTTGAGCAGACGGTTGAGGTCGGGCACCTGGAGGCCGGCGCCCGCGGCGATGCGCCGCTTGCGCGAGCCGTTGATGATCTCCGGCTTGTGGCGCTCCTTCGGCGTCATCGAATTGATCAGCGCCTCGAGCTTGCCCAGCTCCTTCTCGACACCGGGGCCCTGGGCCATCTCGGCCATCTGCCCCATGCCCGGCAGCTTGCTCATCAGGCCGCCCATGCCGCCCATCTTCTTGAGCTGCTGGAGCTGGTCGCGGAAGTCCTCGAGGTCGAAGCCGTCGCCCTTCTTGACCTTTTTGGCCAACCTCTCGGCCTTGCCCTTGTCCACCGTGCGCTCGGCTTCCTCGATCAGCGACAGCATGTCGCCCATGCCGAGGATGCGCGAGGCCACGCGATCCGGGTGGAAGGGCTCGAGGGCATCGACCTTCTCGCCCATGCCCATGAACTTGATCGGCTTGCCGGTGATGTGGCGCACCGACAGCGCGGCCCCGCCGCGGGCGTCACCGTCGGCCTTGGTGAGGATCACCCCGGTCAGCGGCAGGGCCTCGTGGAAGGCCTTCGCGGTATTGGCGGCATCCTGGCCGGTCATGGCATCGACGACGAACAGGGTCTCCTGCGGCGCGATGGCCTTATTCAGCGCCTGGATCTCGTCCATCATGTCGCTGTCGACGTGCAGGCGACCCGCGGTATCGACGATCACCACGTCATGGAACTGGATCCGCGCGTGCTTGAGCGCCGCCTCGGCGATGGCCACCGGCTGCTGGTCGCTGCGCGACGGGAAGAAGTCGACCTCGACCTCGCCGGCCAGGGTCTCGAGCTGGTCGATGGCCGCCGGACGGTAGACGTCGGCGGACACCACCAGCACCTTCTTCTTCTCGCGCTCGCGCAGGTACTTGGCCAGCTTGGCCACCGAGGTGGTCTTGCCCGCCCCCTGCAGGCCGGCCATCAGGATCACCGACGGCTGCTGCTTGAGGTCGAGCGGGACGTTGCCCTCGCCCATGATCGCCTCGAGCTCCTGCTGGACGATCTTGACGAACTGCTGGCCCGGCGACAGGCTGCGCGAGACTTCCTGGCCGACCGCCCGCTCGCGAACGCGCTCGACGAAATCCTTGACCACGGGCAGGGCGACGTCGGCCTCGAGCAGCGCCCGGCGGACCTCGCGCAGCGTATCCTTGATGTTGTCCTCGGTCAGGCGCGCCTGACCGGTGATCGACTTGAGCGTCTTCGACAGACGTTGCGAGAGACTTTCGAACATGTGACTCTCCGGCAGTGGGTGCACGAGGCCCCGATGGCGGGCCATGATGGCCGGCCCGGCGGGTGCCGACGCGTTGGCGGGTGATTATACGCGTTACGCCGCGCCGTCTCCATGCCTGCCCCGCGCCGCGATCAGGCTGGGCGGCGCCGGGCGATTCCGATATAGTGACCCGCGAATGATTCTCTCTCGTTGAGCCACTCCACGGGTCGATTAGGTCCTCATGCAGGTGCTTCCGTTCGCATTTCTGGCCATCGCCTTCTATCTCGGCGCCGGCTCCTGGCAGAGCCTCGTGCTGCTGCGCCGCGTCCCCGCGCGCCCGGCCCTGGTCCGCGGCCTCGGCCTGCTGGCCGTGGCCTGCCACACCGTGGTGGTGGCCTCCACCCTGCGCGAGCTGGGCGAGGTCAGCCTGGGCATCTCCGCCAGCGCCTCGCTGATCAGCTGGCTGGTGGCCATCCTGCTGGTGCTGACGAGCTTCATCAAGCCGGTGCTCAGCGCCGCCGCGGGGCTGTTCCCGGTCGCCGCGCTGACCATCGTGCTGGCCACCGAGCTGCCGGTGGGCAGCCACCCCGCCGGCCTGACGCCGGGCATCATGGTCCACGTGCTGACCTCGATCCTGGCCTTCGCGCTGTTCGCCATCGCCGCCGTGCAGGCCATGCTGCTGGCCCGCCAGAACCAGGCCCTGCGCCGCCATCATACCCGCGGCCTGGTGCAGTCGCTGCCGCCGCTGACCGCCATGGAGCGCCTGCTGTTCGAGCTGATCTGGGCCGGCATGATCCTGCTCACCGTCTCGCTGATCAGCGGCATGCTGTTCATCGACAACATGTTCGCCCAGCACCTGGTGCACAAGACCGTGCTGTCGCTGGCCGCCTGGGTGATCTTCGCCGCCTTGCTCGCCGGGCGCCATTTCTTCGGCTGGCGCGGCGCCCGGGCGGCCCGCTGGACGCTCGGCGGCTGCCTGCTGCTGCTGCTCGCCTACTTCGGCAGCAAGTTCGCCATCGAGGTGGTGTTCCACGACGTCTAGCCGCGTCGCGCCTTGACACCGCGCGCCCCCATTCCCTACAAACGAGCCTGGTACGCGACTGAGGATCCTCCGACCTTGAGCGACGACATCCCGTTGGGACTGCTGTTCGGCCTGCTTGCCCTGCTGATACTCCTGTCTGCCTACTTCTCGAGCTCCGAGACCGGCATGATGTCGATCAACCGCTACCGCCTGAGCCATCAGGCGAGAAGCGGCGAACGTCGCGCCCAGCGCGTGCTGCGCCTGCTCTCCCGCCCCGACCGGCTGATCGGCGTGATCCTGATCGGCAACAACTTCGTCAACAACCTGGCCGCCTCGATCGGCACCATCATCGCCATCCACTTCTTCGGCGAGGTCTCCGGTCCGGCCATCTCCACCCTGGCGCTGACCATCGTGGTGCTGATCTTCGCCGAGGTCACGCCCAAGACCTACGCCGCCATCAAGCCCGAGCGCATCGCCTACCCGTCGTCGCTGGCGCTGGAGCCGCTGCTCAAGCTGCTCTATCCGCTGGTGTGGATGGTCAACGCCATCTCCAACGGCCTGCTGCGCCTGCTGGGCGTGAAGAACATCGAGGGCGGCGCCGACAGCCTGTCCCGCGACGAGCTGCGCACCGTGGTCCACGAGGCCGGCACCATGATCCCGCGCCGCCACCAGTCGATGCTGCTGTCGATCCTCGATCTCGAGAACGTCACGGTCAACGACATCATGGTGCCGCGCCACGAGATCGCCGGCATCGACCTCGACGACGACCTCGACAGCATCCTCGCCCAGATCCGCGCCAGCCAGCACACCCGCGTGCCGGTCTACAAGGGCGACATCAACAACGTCATCGGCATCCTGCACCTGCGCAACGCCGCCCGCTTCCTGTCCAAGCCCGAGGTCACCAAGGCCTCGATCGTGCAGGAAGCCCGCGAGCCCTACTTCATCCCCGAATCGACCCCGCTGCATACCCAGCTGCTCAACTTCCAGCAGCAGAAGCGGCGCATCGGCATCGTGGTCGACGAGTACGGCGACGTGGAAGGCCTGGTGACGCTGGAGGACATCCTCGAGGAGATCGTCGGCGAGTTCACCACCGACGTGGCCGGTATGCACCAGGAGATCCATCTGCAGGACGACGGCAGCTACGTCATCGAGGGCACCGCCAACATCCGCGAGATCAACAAGACCCTGGGCTGGCAGCTGCCCACCGATGGCCCCAAGACCCTCAACGGCCTGATCATCGAGCACCTCGAGTCCTTCCCCGACGCCCCGGCCTGCCTGCAGCTCGGCCAGACCCGCATGGAGATCCTGCAGGTCAAGGACAACCTGATCACCGCGGCGCGCTGCTGGCAGCCTGCGGTACGCCGCCAGCGCAGCGCCTGAGCGGGCTCAGTCGCTCAGGAAGGCGTCGGCCTCGCGCTTGAGCGCGCGCACCCGGGTCTCCAGCGTCTCGCGATCGGCCGCCTCGGGCGCCACCGGCTCGCCGAAGATCAGCGCCACCCGCGCCCGGAAGCGGCGCGGGCGGGTGGAAAAGGCGCGTCCGTGGCGATGCGAGGTCCACGAGCCCCACAGCCCGGCCAGCGCCGCCGGCACCACCGGCACGGCATCACGGGCGAGGATCATGTCGACGCCGCGCCGGAAGCGATGGATCTCGCCGTCGGTGGTCAGCCGCCCTTCCGGGAACACCATCACCACCTCGCCGGCGCGCAGTGCCCGGCTGACCTCCGCCATGGCCCGGCGCACGCCGCCCGGATCACGCCGCTCGGAATCCACCGGGATCGCCCCGGCCAGGCGGAAGAACCAGTTCAACCCGGGCGACTCATAAATCGGCCGGTCCATCAAAAAGCGCAGCGGCCGCGGGCAGGCCCCACCGATGATCAGCGCATCCATGAAGCTGACGTGATTGCAGACCACCAGCGCCGGCCCTTCGGCGGGCACCCGGCTGCGGCCCCGGAAGCGCAGGCGGTAGACCAGATGCATCAGGGTGAAGATCGCCAGGCGCAATACCGCTCGCGGATTGATGATCATCACGCCCAGACAGATGGCCAGCGCCACGCCCGCCAGCGCGGCAAAGAAGACGGCCAGGGGCAGGTCGAGCAGCGTCAGCAGCACAATGCCGAACAGCGCGGCCAGGATCATGAACAAGGCATTGAGCAGGTTGTTGGCGGCGATCATTCGCGCTCGGTGGCCGTCGCTGCTGGCCACCTGTACCAGCGTGTAGAGCGGCACGATATACAGTCCCCCGCCCACGCCGACCAGGGCCAGGTCGAGACTCATGCGCCAGAATGCGGGCATGAGCAGCAGCTCGGACAGTACCGTATCGCTCCCCGCCAGAGCGGGGCGAATCGCAAAATCGAAGCCGCCCAGCGCGATTAACAGCGCGCCCAGCGGCACCAGCCCCAGCTCGAGCCGCCCGGCGGAAAGCCGCGCACAGAGCAGCGCCCCGCCGCCGACGCCCAGCGCGAAGGCACCCAGCAGCCAGCTCACCGCGGTTTCCTGGCCGTGCACCATGTCGCGCACCCAGGCGGGCAACTGGGTCAGGTAGCAGGCCCCCAGGAACCAGAACAGGCTGATTCCCAGCAACCCCCGGAAGACACGCCGGTGGCGCCAGCTGTCGCGCAGCACGGCGATGCTGCCCGCCAGCGGCTGCCAGCTGACGTGACCCGGGTCGCTGGACGGTGCCGCCGGCACCGCCAGGCTGGCCAGATACCCCATGACCGCCACGCCGATCAGCGCAGCAGCAATGGCGCCGCGTGCCAGCGCCCCCTCCAGCGACGCCAGCACGCCGGCCAGCAACGTGCCCAGCAGGATCGACACAAAGGTGCCCAGATTGACCCAGGCATTGCCCTTGACCAGCTGGGTGCGCGGCAGATGCTGTGGCAGGATGGCGTACTTGACCGGTCCGAAGAGCGCCGACTGGGTGCCCATCAGAAACAGCAGCGCCAGCAGCAGCAGGAACTGCTCGAACCATACCGCCGCCGCCGCCAGGGTCATGGTCGCCAGTTCGAGGAGCTTGAGCCGACGCACCAGCACCTGCTTGTCGAGGCGGTCGGCCAGCGTCCCGCCCCAGGCGGAGAACAGCAGGAACGGCAGGATGAACAGCCCCGCCGCCAGATTGTTGAGCAGCCCCGTGTCCCAGCCGAAACGCGGCACGGCGACGAAGGTCAGCAGCAACAGCAGGACGTTCTTGAAAACATTGTCGTTGAAGGCCCCCAGTGCCTGGGTCCAGAAGAAGGGGGCAAACTCGCGACGCCACAGCAGGGAACGACTCATGCCGTCCCCGGTGACGCCCTGAGGCCGGCGAGGATGGTGGAGAGCAGCTGGTCGAGCAGCTCGCTGACCTCGAGCGGCTGCCCCTGCCAGTAGCCCAGCCGCTCGTTCAGACCCAGCTGCACCAGGCCGTGCACGCTGCCCCACAGGGTTCGTGCCATGCGCCGGGCATCCAGGTCGCCGAGCGCCGGCTGGTACTCCTTGAGCGTCGCCTCGACCCGGGTGAACAGCCCCTCGATCATGCTGTGCTGGCGCTGGTCGAGCTCGCCTTCCTGGGCCAGCGGATAGTCGAAGAGCAGCTGCCAGCGATAGGGCTCGCGTTGCGCGAACTGCCAGTAGGTCAGGGCCAGCGACTTGAGCCGCGGCTCGGGCGGGGCGTCGTGCAGCCCCTCGACGGCGCCGCCCAGATGCTCCAGTGTCTGGATATTGACGTACTGCAACAGATTGTTGAAGCTGCCATAGAGCTTCAGCAGGGTACTGGGCGCACAGCCGATCTCGCGCGCCAGCGCACGCAGGGACAGCGTGTGCACGGGGTTTTCCCGCAGCCAGGCATCGCATGCCGCCATGACCTGGGCATGCAGCGCCTCGGGCGCGTGCTGTCTGGGACGTGCCATGAAATTGCCTCGTCAGTCGCGCGTCCCCGGAGGACGGCGTGGTCGAACAGTGTTTTCACCCAGCATATCGACACCGCGCGCAAACGCAAGCCTGCCGAGGCCCTTGCGCTACACGGTTTCCCGGGGCGACTGCTACCATGCCCTCCGCGACACGGCTGACCGGAGCGCCAGGCCGGTTCCGGCGGGAGCGTGTCGCTTCGCTCGCCTATCGAGATCGGGAGGCCCGATGGCCGGACGCCTGCACATCGCCGACCTGGCGCTCAACCCCCTGGTGCCGTCGCTGCATCGTGACCAGCCGCTGCGCACCAGCCCCAACCGGGCCCCTCGCCACCCGCTGTCGGCGATCCGCCTGGAAAGCGGCGCGCCGCATCTCGTCACCCTGTTCTGGGGGCTCACGCCGCCCTGGCTCAAGGTGCTCGATCATGCGCCGCACTGCGCCCGGGCCGAGTCGCTGGACGAACGCCCGATGTTCCGCGACGCCTTCGCCGCCCGGCGCTGCGTGGTGCCGGTCAGCGGCGTCTATGCCTGGCGGCCCCAGCCACGCATGAAGCAGCCCTTCCTGATCACCCGTGTCGATCGCGGCCCATTGCTGCTGGCCGCCCTGTGGTGCCGCTACCACACCACCCTGACCACCTGGACCGACTCCACGGCCCTGATCACGGTGGCCACCAGTCCGCTGCTGAGCCCGCTGACCGACCGCCTTCCGGCGCTCATCGCCGCCGAGGATCTCGCCGCCTGGCTCGATCCCGCCACCCCGCTGGGCACGGCCCGGGCCCTGCTGCAACCGGCACCTGCGGAACTGTTGGGCGCATTTCCGGTATCAAGACAGGTGAATGATCCTTCGAATCAGGACTGGGCCTGCGGACGCCCCACCGGCCGGATGCTCCGCTGGGACCCCGAACAGGAGAGATGATGCCTGCACTGCGACTCCCCCTCGGCGCCTGGGCGCTGGTCATCGCCACCGCGCTGGGCGGCCCTGCCGTGGCCGCGGCGGCCGACGCCCCGAATGCCGCGGCGTCCCTGCCGACCTCCGACGGCGTGATCGTCAGTCCCAACGACGCCCGCGACTATCGGACCCTGACCCTCGACAACGGCCTCGAGGCGCTGCTGATCCACGACCCCGACGCCGACAAGGCGGCCGCGGCGATGAACGTCGCGGTGGGCAGCGACCAGAACCCGGACGCCATCCCCGGGCTGGCCCACTTCCTCGAGCACATGCTGTTCCTGGGTACCGACAAGTACCCCGAGGCCGACAGCTACCAGCACTTCATCAGCCAGCACGGCGGCGACCACAACGCCTTCACCGCCGACCGCGACACCAACTACTTCTTCGACATCGAGCCCCAGGCCCTGAAGGGCGCGCTCGACCGCTTCAGCCAGTTCTTCGTCGCGCCGCGCTTCAACGCCGAGTACGTCGACCGCGAGCGCCACGCCGTGGCTTCCGAATACCAGGCGCGCCGGCGCGACGACGCCCGACGGGTCAACGAGGCGATGAACCAGGCGCTCAATCCCGATCACCCCGCCACACGCTTCTCGGTGGGCAGCCTCGCGACCCTGAAGGACGGCCAGCAGCCCCTGCGCCAGTCGCTGATCGACTTCTACAAGGCCCATTACGGGGCGCACGTCATGGACCTGGTGGTGATCGGCCCGCAGCCGCTGGACCAACTGGGCACCTGGGTCCGCCAGGACTTCGCGGCGGTCCCCGACCGCGGCCTGTCGCGCGAGCCGATCCCCGAGGCCCTGGTGACCCCGGCCCAGCTGCCGGCCCGGCTGCGGGTCCAGAGTCTCAAGCAGCACCGCCAGGTGCGCTTCGCCTTCCCGATCCCCGACCCACAGCAGGATTACCGCCACAAGCCGATGGACTACCTGGCCAACCTGCTCGGCCACGAGGGCGAGGGCAGCCTGCTGGCGGCCCTGCGCCGCGCCGGCTGGGCCGACGGCCTGTCCGCCGGCAGTGCCCGGAGCGACGGCGACGATGCCCTGTTCGTGGTGAACGTCGACCTGACCCCCGAGGGCGCCCGGCATCTCGACCGCATCCAGGCCAGCCTGTTCGCGATGATCCGCCGCATCCGCGACGACGGCATCGACGCCTGGCGCTACCGCGAGCAGGCCGAGCTCGCCGAGCAGGACTTCCGCTTCCAGCAGCGCGGCGAGCCGATCCACACGGCCAGCAGCCTGGCCATGAACATGAGCTACTACCCCCTGAAGGACGCCCAGTACGGCCCCTATCGGATGGACGGCTTCGAGCCCGGCAAGCTGCGCGACCTGCTCGGCCGGCTGACGCCGCAGCACCTGCTGCGCGTCTACAGCGGCCCCGAGGTCGAGGGCGACAGGACCACCCGCTGGTTCGACGCCCCCTACCGCCTCGCGCGGGTCGACCACTGGCCCCAGGCCACGCCGCTCGACGGCCTGGCCCTGCCCGGCCACAATCCCTACATCGCCGACGATCTCGAGGTGCTGCCGCTCGAGGCCCAGCCGCCGAAGGCACTCGTCGACACCGCCGAGCACGTCCTGTGGTACCGGCCCGACAGCCACTTCGGCACGCCACGGGTGGAATGGCGCTTCAGCCTGCAGACCCCGGACGCCGCCGACTCGCCGCGCGACGCGGTGCTCGCCCGCCTGCTGGCCGGCTGGCTCGGCGACAGCCTCAACGAGGCGCTGTATCCGGCCCGCCTGGCCGGCCAGTCGTTTTCCGCCTATGCCCACGGCCGCGGCATCACCCTGGCCTTCTCGGGATGGCGCGATCATCAGGACGTGCTGGTGAAACGGGTGCTCGAGCAGCTCAAGACGGCCGCCATCGATGCGGACAGCGTCGCGCGGGTCAGGCTGCAGCTGAAGCAGCAGTGGCAGAACGCCCCGGACGCGCCGCTCTACCAGCAGATGCAGCGCACCCTGGGTGACGCCCTGATGCGTCCGAGCTGGTCCCCCGAGACCCTGCTCGCCGCCCTCGACGACACCTCGCTGGACGCCCTGCGCGACTATCGCCGCCGGTTCCTGGACCGGCTGCACCTGGAAAGCATGGCCGTGGGCAACCTGGATGCCGACCAGGCCCGGCAGGTCGACACCCTGGTCCAGCGCGCCCTCTCGCCGACCCTCGACAAGGCCGGCGTGCCCGAGCTGACACCACTGGCCGTGCCCGCCACGCCGCCCGTGCTGCACCCGGCCTCGACGCGCAACGATACCGCCGTGCTGCGCTACCTTCAGGGGCCGGACCGCAGCCTCGCCAGTCAGGCCCGCCTGGCGGTGCTCGGCCAGCTGATCCAGGCGCCCTTCTACAGCCGACTGCGCACCCAGGAGCAGCTCGGCTACATCGTCAACGCCGGCTACCAGCCGCTGCTCGACGCGCCGGGCCTGGGGCTGCTGGTGCAGTCGCCGAGCACCGACGTGGCGACGATCCGCTCGCGCATGGACGCCTTCCTGGGTGACTTCGACCAGCGCATCGCCGGCCTCGACGAGGCGACTCTGGCGCCCTATCGCAAGGCGGTGCACGACCGCCTGCTGGAGCGTCCCGCGTCGCTGTCCGAGCTGACTGGACGGCTGTGGCAGGAAACCGTTCACCCGACGCCCGACTTCCAGCACCGCCGGCACCTCGCCGAGACGGTCGCCGAATTGACGCCGGAGGACGTTCGCGCCGCCTGGCAGGCCCTGCGCGGCAGCGCGCCACTGAGCCTGCGCTTCGCCCCCGGCGACACCGCCAGCGACGTCGCCGGACTCACCGACGGTTTCACACCGCTGCCGGCCACCCGCTGAGCACGATCCGCCCGCCTCGCGGCGGGCGGATCGTCGATCATCCGAAGGCCTGGGGCGGAACGATCGCCTCGACGTGCATCACCAGCTCCTCGAGAATCTGCCGCTCGCGATCGCCGAGCGGCTGCTGGTTGAGCCGTTCGATCTCGCGCGCGAAGCCCTTGAGGGTCAGGGTGCCGAGACTGGCATCGTTCATGCGCGCCCAGCGGAAGGCTTCCCACTGCGCCTGCTCCTCGGCACCCAGGGTGTCGGGATAGCTGCGCGCGCGCATGCGAAACAGCATCTCCTCGAGCCTGGGGTCCTGAAAGGCGAAGGCGGTGTCGCCCAGCGACTCCGGCGGCGTCTCATGGACCCGCTGCATCTGCTGGCGGTCGGCCGGCGAGAAGAAGCCGCCCGAGTAGAGCATCAGGTCCGGATCCCGGGGCCCCTCGGGAGGCGGCTCGGCGAACGCTTCGGCCGCCTTGCGCGCCGCGTCGGGCCGACCGCTCAGCGCCTTCCAGTGGCGGCGGCAGGCGGCGATGTCCAACCCCAGACGCTCGACGATGTCGCCGTACTCGCCACGTCGCGGCCCATCGACATCCTTGAGAAAGGTCGCCGGCATGACCACCGGGCTGCGGTTGATGTGAATGACCTTGAGCGGAATGCGCGACTCGCCCTCGCTGAGCTCGTCGACACTGGCGAAGACCCGCTCGCGGATCGCCGCGGCGTCGAGCTCGAACAGCGGCGCCGGATCGACGCCGAGGTCGTAGACGATCACGCCATTGGGGTTCGAGGGGTGCTCGGCCAGCGGCATCACCAGTGCGCTGCAGGCCCGGCTGGCCGGATAGCGGCGCGAGATGTGCAGCATCGGCTTGCCCGACGGCACGTCCAGCTGGCGGGCCACGGTACGCTTGTCGCGCAGTGTCAGCAGGTAGTCGAAGAGCCGGGCATTGCAGCGCTTGAGCAGGCGCGCCAGGTCGATGGTCGCGCGCACGTCGGCCAGCGCATCGTGGGCGCCGGCGTGGGCGATGCCGTTGGCGGCGGTGAGGTCCTCGAGCCGGAAGCTCGGCGAGCCGTCCTCGCGCCGGGGCCACGCGATCCCCTCGGGGCGCAGCGCATGGAAGGCACGCACCACGTCGATCAGGTCCCAGCGCGAATTGCCGTTCTGCCATTCGCGGGCATAGGGGTCGAGCAGGTTACGGTAGAAGAGATGCCGCGACACCTCGTCGTCGAAGCGCAGGCTGTTGTAGCCCAGCGCACAGGTGCCGGGCTCGCTCATCAGCGCATTGACGCGCTCGGCGAAGGCCATCTCGGGTAGCCCGCGGCGCAGCGCGGCCTGGGGCGTGATGCCGGTGATCAGGCAGGCCTGCGGCGAGGGCAGGTAGTCGTCGGCCGGCCGGCAATAGAGCGTCAGCGGCTCGCCGATTTCCCGGAAGTCGCTGTCGGTACGGATGGCCGCGAACTGGGACGGCCGGTCACGCCGGGGGTCGGCGCCGAACGTCTCGTAGTCGTGCCAGAGAAAGGTCTGCTGCGAATCGCCGCGACGGGCCATGCACGCTCTCCCAACGCCTCAGAGGAAAGCGCCCAGCCTAGCACAGCCCCGGCGACGACTCAGCCGCCCCTCAGCGCGGCAGCGTGACGTTGAGCTCGAGCACCGAGCAGTCGTCCTCGCTGTCCAGGCTGATGTTGATGGCTTCCTGGTCGACGTTGACATAGCGGCGAATCACTTCCAGCAGCTCCTTCTCGAGCAGCGGCAAGTAATCCGGCTGATCACGCTGGCTGCGCTGGTGCGCCACGATGATCTGCAGCCGCTCCTTGGCCACCGATGCCGACTTCTTGCGTTCACGCTTGAGAAACTCGAGTAGCTTCACCGACGGCCTCCTCCGAACATGCGCGAGAGCAGTCCCTTCTTCTGATACTCGTGAAAGCGCAGCGGCACCTCCTCGCCCAGCAGGCGTGCCACGGTATCGACATAGGCCAGCCCCGCATCGCTCTTCTGGTCATGCGTCACCGGAATCCCCTGGTTGGAGGCCCGCAGCACCGCCTCCGACTCGGGAATCAGCCCGATCAGGTGGATGGCCAGGATCTCCTGGATATCCTCGAGGTTGAGCATGTCGCCACCGGTCACCCGCTCCGGGTCGTAGCGGGTGATCAGCAGGTGCTCCTTGACCGGCTCGCGGTTCTGCTCGGCGCGGCGGGTCTTCGAGCCCAGCAGGCCGAGAATCCGGTCGGAGTCGCGCACCGAGGACACCTCGGGGTTGGTGACCACCACCGCCTCGTCGGCATAGTACATGGCCAGCTGGGCGCCGCGCTCGATGCCCGCCGGCGAATCGCAGACCACGTAGTCGAAGTCCGATGACAGCGTGTCGAGCACCTTTTCCACGCCCTCGGCGGTCAGCGCGTCCTTGTCCCGGGTCTGGGAGGCCGGCAGGATGTGCAGGTTCTCGACCCGCTTGTCGCGGATCATCGCCTGGTTGAGCCCGGCCTCGCCCTGGATCACGTTGATCAGGTCGTAGACCACCCGCCGCTCGCAGCCCATGATCAGGTCGAGGTTGCGCAGCCCCACGTCGAAGTCGATCACCACGGTCTTCTTTCCGCGCAGCGCCAGCCCGGTCGCGATTGCCGCTGCACTGGTCGTCTTTCCGACCCCGCCCTTGCCGGAGGTCACTACAATGATCTTGGCCAAGGTAAGCTTCCTGTTGCTGAAATCGAAGATCGTCCGTTCACGCCCTGGTCGTCAGTCCAGCGGCGTGATGCTCAATTGGTCGTTGTCGAGGGTCGCCTGCACGGCCCGTCCCAGCAGCCTGGGGTCGATGTCCTCGAGACGCTTGTAGTTCCCTGCCAGCGACAGCAGTTCCGCCCGCAGTTCCCGGCAGAAGATGCCGGCCTCGCGGTCGCCGTGGATGCCGGCCAGCGCCCGCCCGCGCAGCGCGCCGTAGACATGCACGTTGCCGCCGGCCAGCACCTCGGCCCCGGCATTGACCGCACCGACCACCACCAGATCCCCCTCCGGGGCGCTGACCTGCTGCCCCGAACGCACCGTGCCGCGATGAATGCGGCTGCCGACCCCGCCCTGCACGACCGGCGCCGCGGCTTCCGGAGGCGCGGTGTCCTCGGCGGACGGCTCGCCGGCCCCGGGCAGCACGCTCTCGAGGGTGCGCGGGCGCACCTCCTGGGGCGGAAACCAGCCCAGCCCCAGCGCCCAGGCCGACTGCTTGACGGGATCGCCCCCGCCGCGCACGGCCACCGGCAGCAGCTTGTGGGCTCGGCACACGGCACAGATCCGCTCCAGCGCCAGGTGCGGCTCCTCGAGCTTTTCGACACTCAGCATCACTGGCGTATGCTGAAAGAAGGCCGGCGCCTGATTGAGCTTGCCGACCAGCTGCTCGCGTATCTGTTCGGGGTCTGCACTGGTCAGCTCCATGACCGTCATGGGCAGCATCCCCCCCTTGAAGGCGAAGGCACTGCCGGCCCTGTCCATGTTGAGGCTCATTGCCGGTCTCCACAGTCGGATGGTGACATTTAAAGCTAAGCGAGGGGTTGCCGGGCTGCAACCGATCATACGCCCTGTGGACATGACCTGTCAGTGTCTCCGGGCACCGACGCCCGGCCTTTTCGGCCACGCCGAGCCATGCTTAGATAAACGACTGGAACGCCTTGCGCGCACGCCGCGTCGACAGGCCCGGCCGACGCCGTGCCGGCCGGCGTCTTCCGCGCCTCTTTCAGGGATGTATCGCGACCTATGCCCGGATTCCTACGACGATTCTTCGCGCCCCGCTGGCAGCACCACGACCCCGCCGTGCGCCGCCAGGCCATCGAGCGCCTCGACCCCGACACCGACGACGATCGACGGCGCCTCGAGCGGCTTGCCGGCGACCCCGACCCCGCCGTGCGCCGCGCCGCGCTGGCGGCGCTCGACGAGCCGGCCGCCCTGCTGGCCCTGCGGGACACGCACGACAGCCCCGAGCTGCAGGCGCGCCTGCGCGAGCTGCTCAGCGGCCGCGAGGGCGCCACCCCGCTGGCCCGGCGCCTGACCCTGGTCGAGACGCTCGATGACCCCGACCTGCTCGAGACCCTGGCCCGGGAGGGAGACAATCAGGCGCTGCGCCTGGCCGCCCTGGCCCGCCTCGACGACGAGGAACGCCTGCTGCGCCAGGCCTGCGACAACGGCATCGCCGCGGTCCGCCACGCCGCCGCCGAGCGGATCACCAGCGAGACCGGGCTGACCCGCCTGGCCCGCCGCTCGCGGCGCGACAAGCAGGTGGCCCGGCTGGCCAAGGCCCGACTCAACCGGCTGCGCGAGGACGAGGCTCAGGCCCGCGAGGCCCGCGAGCGCCGTGAACGGATCCTCGCCGCCCTCGAGGCCCATGCCCAGCACGCCTGGGAGCCCCTCTACCCGGGCCGCTACCGTCACCTCGAGCGCGAGTGGGAGGCGCTCGGCGACCTGCCCACCGCCGCCCAGGAGCAGCGCTACCAGGAGGCCTCGCAGCGCTGCCGCAAGGTGATCGCCGACCACGAGGCCCGGCATCATGCCCTGGCCGCCGCCGAGGAGCGCCGCGACGACGCCGACGAGACCCGACGCTCGCTGATCGAGTCGCTGGAAGACACCCTGGCCAGCTTCACCCAGGGCGAGTGCCTCACCGAACAGGACATGGCCAGCCTGCAGGCCCAGAAGCACCTGGTGGCACACCAGTGGCAGACCCTCTCCGACCGCCACGCGCCGGAGGCGGCGCTCAGCGAGCGCTATGCCCGCGCGCTGGAGGAGTACGACCGGCTGCTGCAGGCCTGGGAACGGCTCGACCGGCAGGGGGCCGAGCTGGCTGCGGCACTGGAGGCCGAGGACGCCGCCGCCCTGACCGGCATCCTCGATCGCATCGATTGGCCCGGCGACCTGCCGCCCACGCCGCAGCTCGCCCGCGCCCGGCAGGTACTCGCCACGCCGCCCGCGGAGCCGGCCGGGTCGCCACAGCAGAGTGCCCGCTTTGCCCGTGATCTCGACGCCCTGGACGACCTGCTCGACCGCGGCGCCTTCAAGCGCGCCAGCCGCCTGCACCAGAGCCTGCGCCAGCGCCTCGCCCTGCTGCCCGAGGCGGAGCGGCGTCGCCACCAGCCCACCCTCAAGCGGCTCGGCGCCCAGCTTGCCGAACTGCGCGACTGGCGCGGCTTCGTCGCCGGCCCCAAGCGCGAGCAGCTGTGCGACGCCATCGAGGCGCTGGCCGAGGACACCACCCACGGCGATGCCGAGCTGGATCGCCAGCACCGACAGCTGGTCAAGGACTGGAAGAACCTCGGCGACGCCGCCGCCGATCGCGCGCTCTCCACGCGCTTTCGTGCCGCCTCGGATCGCATCCACGAGCGCCTGGGCCCCTGGAAGCAGCGGCGCGAGGCCGAGCGCCAACAGAACCTGGCCGCCCGCGAAGGCCTCTGCGAGCAGCTCGAGGCGTTGCTCGACAATCCCGACCCGCATGCCGATCCGGACGCCCTGCGCCAGATCCGTGACCGTGCGCGCGAGCAGTGGCAGCGCTTCGCCCCCGTGCCCCGCGACCAGGCCCGGACGATCGGCCAGCGCTTCGGCCGCATCCGTCACGCCCTGCAGCAACTGATCGATCACCGCGCCCAGGAGATCGCCACGGCCAAGCGCGAGCTGGTCGAGGCGGCCCGCCTGCTGCAGGAGGACACCGACACCCGGGCGGCCTCCCGCGCCGAGCAGGCCAAGGCACTGCAGCGGCGCTGGCGTGAGCTCGGCCGGGCGCCCAAGGGCGAGGAGCAGACCCTGTGGCGGGCGTTTCGCGGCTACTGCGACGCCATCTTCGCGGCGCGCGAGAACGAGCGCGACGACCGTGCCCAGCGCAGCCGCCAGCGCCTCGAGGCCATGCAGGCCCTGATCGAGCGCCTGGATGCCTGGCAGCCCGCCTCCAGCGACGACGTGGCCACGCTGGAGGCGGCCATCGCCGAGGCCGAAAGCCTCGAGCCGCTGCCCCAGGGGCGGCGCAGCGACGGCATGCGCCGACGGTGGTCGGGCATCGTCCGCGCGCGCCGCGACCGCCTGGCACGCCTGGCGGTCAGCGAGACGATCGCTCGCTGGCAGGCACTGCGGCCGCTGCTCGAGGCCCATCTGGCCGCCGACGCCCGGCTGATCGACGGCCGCCCGCCCGAGGACGTCCCGGCGCCTCCGGCGCTGGGCGCCCCGCTGCAGTCGGCCCACGAGCGGCGCAACGCGGCCCGGCTGGACCCGCCGCCGGCCGCCGAGGTCGCGGAGCACCTGACCCGCCTGCGCGTGCACCTCGCCCTGCTGGCCGGCGCCGCGGTGAGTCGCGAGGACGAGCCCCTGCGGCTGGCCATCCAGGTACAGCGGCTCAACGACGGGCTGGGACGCGACCTGACCCGCGCCGAGGAGCTCGAGGGGGTACTCGCCGCTATCCTCGCCACCGGCCCGGTCGCCCCCGATCCCTGGCGGCGCGAAGCCGCCGACATGGATCACCACCTGGCGGCCCTGGCCGAGCTACCGCCGCCCTGAGCGAGCCCCGAAACGCCGCGAGCGAGGCCGGGGCCTCGCTCGCGGGTGCGGGTGATGAGTGACGGGGCGCCGGCCAGGGCTTACCCCATGAACTGCCCGCCATTGATGTCCAGGTTCGCCCCGGTGATGAAGCCGGACCCCTTGTCGGCCAGGAAGCACACCGCCCGTGCGATTTCGTCGGGCTCGCCGAAGCGCTTGACCGGAATCGACTCGCGGATCGACTCGCGGATCTTCTCCGGGACCTTCTGGATCATCTCGGTGGCGATGTAGCCGGGCGACACGGTATTGACGGTGATGCCCTTGGCCGCCGTCTCCTGGGCCAGCGCCATGGTCAGGCCATGCATGCCCGCCTTGGCCGCCGAGTAGTTGGCCTGGCCGAACTGCCCCTTGCGCCCGTTGATCGAGGAAATGTTGATGATCCTGCCGTAGCCCGCCTCGAGCATGTCCTCGATGACGCAGCGGCAGGTGTTGAAGACGCTGTTGAGGTTGCAGTCGATCACCTCGCGCCACTGCTCGGGGCTCATCTTCTTGAGCGTGGTGTCGCGGGTGATGCCCGCACAGTTGACCAGCACGCTGACCGGCCCGTAGGTGTCACGAATCTCGCGCACCCCGGCCTCGCAGTCCTCGTAGTCGATCAGGTTGGTGCCCGACAGCGCGATGTTGTCGAAGCCGGCCGCTCGCTGCTCCTCGAGCCAGTGCCGGGCCTTGTCGGGATTGTGGTAGCCGGCCACGACCTGATAGCCCTCCCTGGCCAGCTCACGACAGATGGCGGTACCGATGCCGCCGGTGCCACCGGTTACCCAGGCGACGGGTGCTGCTTGTGTCATGTGTTCTCCCCCTGAGTCATGACGTTCAACCACGAACAGTCTCCGCGAACGGCGATGTCAGCTTTGTGACCTCGCCTCCGCCAGTATGGCCAATATTCGCCACGGCGTGCGAATACCCGACGGACTCTTGACATGACGCAGTTTCTGCGTATACTGGGCTCCACAATTTGATGCGGGGTGGAGCAGCCTGGTAGCTCGTCGGGCTCATAACCCGAAGGTCGTCGGTTCAAATCCGGCCCCCGCTACCAAATTTCGAAGAAGCGGATCGGTCATTGGCCGGTCCGCTTTTTTCGTTGTCGCCTGCCCGACGGCACCCGGCTCCAGGGCGCGCCTGCCGCGTCCGCCCCGGGACCGGGCAGGCACCCCTGCCGACACTCAGCCGAGCAGGCTCAGGCGCACCACCACCGCCAGATGACACGCCACCACCACGGGCGACAGCAGGCTGCGCAGCCCCTGATACCAGCCCGGCAACCGCACGAGGCTGGCATCGCTGCGCTCGTAGAAGCGCAGCAGCCAGAAGCCGACCATCAGCACCAGCGTCGCCAGCCGGTACTCGATCATCAGCGCGGCCCAGCCGACCAGCCCGGGCATCAGGCTCACCCACAGGCGCATGGCAAACGCCGGACTCGACTCGCGATCGCGACTCATGGCGACACCCCAGTGGACGCCACCCAGGAAGGTCAGGGTCAATGCGCTGTAGAAGAGGAAGGCCTTGATGGCCAGGGCCTGCCACAGCACCGGGGCGACGTAGACCCCGGCCGTGGCAATGACGAAGGGCAACAGGCCCACCGCCCCCAGCCCGAAGGGCAGGCGGACGGAGGGCGACACCTCAGTGAGCATGGCAGCATCCTTGCAACCGTTGATTATCCGAGTAATGCCACAGCGTAGATGGATTGCCGGTTACTGACCAGTAACAACCGTCGATAACGTCATGATCGAACGCCACGCCTCCGGCTCCACCCGGGGCCGGCCGAAGCGCGCGGGGTCATGCCACCAGGGGGCGTGCCGGGCCGGCCCCGGCGGCAGCGACGCCAGATCGGGCAGCCAGTGGGCGACGTACTCGCCGTCGGCATCGTAGCGCAGCGCCTGGCGCATCACGTTGAAGTAGCGATTCCGCCGCGGGTCCCGGCCGCTCCCGGCCACGTAGCGCCAGTTCTCCCAGTTGCTGGCGGCATCGTAGTCGACCAGCCAGCGCTCGAACCAGGCGGCGCCCAGGCGCCAGTCGACCTGCAGATCCTTGACCAGAAAGCTCGCCACGTTCTGTCGTGCCCGATTGGACAGCCAGCCGGTACCCACCAGCTCGCGCATGGCGGCGTCGATGAAGGGCACGCCCGTGGCCCCCGCACACCAGGCCTCCAGCGCCGGCTCGTGACCTACCGGCAGGCGGCGCTCGCCGAACAGCGCCGCCCCCTCCTGACGGGCGGCCCAGTAAAAGTATTCACGCCACAGGAGCTCGTCGACGAAGGCCCGGCGCGACGCGCTCACCCCCTCGCCGGCCGGCCGCTCGGCCAGCTGCGCCATGACCTGCCCCGCGGACAGGCACCCCCAGGCCAGCCAGGGCGACAGGCGGCTCGAGAAATGATCGCCCAGCAGCGCATTGCGAGTGTCCCGGTAACGCTCGAGCGGCCCGTCGACAAACCCCTGCAACCGCTCGTGCCCCGCCCGCTCGCCACCCTCGGGCCACGGCCCGCCCCTGGGATCGGCACGCCACTCGGCGGCCTGCGGCGCCACCCGGGCCAGCGGCGGCAGCCCGCGCGGCGCCTCGTCGGGCCACGGCGGCAACGTTACCGGTGCTGGCCGGGCCGGGTGCGGCTCCAGCGCCGCCACCCGGCGCCGGAAGGCACTGAAGGTGCCGGGCAGCGCGGACAGGGAAAACGGCAGCTGCTCGCGGGTGAACAACGTTCCACCGGAGACGCTCTCGAGACGCACCGCCGACGGCAGGCGACTGGCCAGGCGCTCCACGTCGTCGCGCTCCTGCCAGCCGGAATCCTCACGCACGCGGATCACGTCCGCGGGAGCGCGCCGCAGCACGGCCTGCAGCTCATCCACCGGATCGCCGACGCACACCAGCAGGTCACTGCCCCGCACCAGCAGTTCGCCGCGCAGCGCCATCAGGCTTTCCCAGAGAAAGCGCAGCCGTGCCGGACCGACCCGGGCCCGCGTATCGCCCGGCCGCCACGGCGCCAGCCAGCGACGATCTAGCACATAGACACACAGCATCGTCTCGACGGGGGCGCCGACGGCCCACAACGGATTGTCGGCAACGCGCAGATCATTGCGCAACCACACCAGTACGCGACTCATCGAGCCTCCTCACGATCCACCGGGCGCAGCGACGCCCGCATCGTCTCGGCCTTGCGGGAACCACTCTTGTAAAATATTTTACCCTTAAAGATACACATTTTGTACATGAATGGCCCGGCCCGGCGGCTGGATACACCGCGGGGGGCATGGTAGAGTCGAACACTGACTTCATTTCGGCGCTGTCTTTCCGACTTATTTCCATAATCAAATCAGTCGACTAGCCATTCCCGACGCGCCAGGGAGCCATGAAGGGAGGAAGACACCATGACGGAGCGTCCCCCGCACGGTATCGGCCGTGTGCGCCGCCATTTCGGTGCCGACACTCTGCCCATCGCGCGCCTCGCGGATCGCACGCCTGCCTGGATGCTGACGCCCCGCGCCGTACGCCGCCCCTTCCTGACCGACCCGCCCCGCATTTCCGCTTGATGGTCGTATCCGCAACGACTGAACTGTGAGCCATGCCGCGGCGCCGCGCGCCGGGCCCGCCAGAATGCCAACGACAAGAGCGAGTCGTTCATGTCCGTGTTACTGATCGTGCTGTTGCCCCTGGTCGGCAGCCTGCTGCCCGTCATGGGCTCGAATGAGCGGCGCGGCCGCTGCGCCCTGATGACGGCGATTCCGCCGGCACTCGCCCTCCTCGTCGCCGGCCGGCACGCCGCCACGGTCTTCGCCGGCGGTGTGCCGCGTGCCGCCGTCGACTGGATACCGGCCCTGGGGCTCGAGTTCGCCATGCGCCTCGACGGGCTGTCGCTGCTGTTCGTGCTGCTGATTCTGGGGATCGGTCTGCTGATCATCCTCTACGCTCGCTACTACCTGTCGCCACGGGACAACCTGCCGCGCTTCTACGCCTTCCTGATGCTGTTCATGGCGGCAATGCTGGGCATCGTGATGGCCGACAACCTGCTGCTGCTGTGGTTCTTCTGGGAGCTGACCAGCCTGTCGTCCTTCCTGCTGATCGGCTTCTGGTACCACCAGAGCGAGGCCCGCAAGGGTGCGCGCATGGCGCTGACGGTGACCGGTGCGGGCGGCCTGTGCCTGCTGGCCGGGTTCCTGCTGCTCGGCCACATCGTCGACACCTACGACCTGCAGACCGTGCTCGACAGCCGCGAGCAGATCCAGGCCGACCCGCGCTACCTGCCGGCGCTGCTGCTGGTGCTGCTGGGCGCCTTCACCAAGTCGGCCCAGTTCCCCTTCCAGTTCTGGCTGCCCCACGCCATGGCCGCGCCGACCCCCGTCTCGGCCTTCCTGCATTCAGCCACCATGGTCAAGGCCGGGGTCTTCCTGCTGGCCCGCCTGCACCCGGCCCTGGCCGGCAGCGACGCCTGGCTCTACCTGGTCGGCCTCACCGGCCTGGCAACCCTGCTCTACGGCGCCTACTTCGCGCTGCTCAAGTACGACCTCAAGGGGGTGCTGGCCAACTCCACGATCAGCCACCTGGGGCTGATCACCCTGCTGCTGGGGCTCGACAACCGCATGGCGGTGGTTGCCGCGCTTTTGCATATCCTCAACCACGCCACCTTCAAGGCGGCATTGTTCATGACCGCCGGCATCGTCGACCACGAAACCGGCACCCGCGACATCCGCAAGCTGCAGGGGCTGTGGCGGGCCATGCCGCTGACCGCGACCGTGGCGGTGATCGCCGGCGCGGCCATGGCGGGGGTCCCGCTGTTCAACGGCTTCCTGTCCAAGGAGATGATGCTCACCGAGACCCTGGAGACCTCCCTGCTCGGCGGCCTGGGCTGGCTGATCCCGGCGCTGGCGACGCTGGGCAGCCTGCTGTCGGTGGCCTACTCGATCCGCCTGGTGCACAACGTGTTCTTCAACGGCCCGCAGCGGGAGCTGCCCAGGACCCCGCACGAGCCGCCGCTGCCGATGGTCGCGCCGGGCCTGCTGCTGGCGGCCCTGTGCCTCGTGGTCGGCGTGATGCCGGCGCTGACCGCCACGCCCCTGCTCGAGGCCGCCGCCCGGGCCGCCCTCACCGGACCGGCTCCCGAGCTGCACCTGGCGGTGTGGCACGGCTTCAACCTGCCGCTGCTGATGAGCGCCGTCGCCCTGATCGGAGGCACCGCGCTCTATGTCCAGCGTCGCCACCTGTTCGACTTCCAGCGCCAGTTCCGCGTCCAGAATGCCCGCCTGAACTTCGAGGCGACCGTGCAGTGGATCGTGCGCGGCGCCCAGCAACTGATCGACACCCTGGAGAACGGCTCGCTGCAGCGCTACATGCTGTGGCTGGTGATCACCATTCTCGCCCTGGTGGGCGGCGCGCTGACCCATACCGTGCAGCTGCGCGGCTCCCTGCCGCTTCAGCCGCTCGACGGACTGCTCGTCGCCGGCGCGCTGATGGCCATGTTCGCGGGGCTGGCCACCGCGGTGCTGCACCGCCGGCGTCTGATCTCGCTGCTGATGCTGTCGATCGTCGGCCTGGTGACCTCGCTGGCCTTCGCGCGCTTCTCGGCACCCGACCTGGCGCTGACCCAGCTGGCGGTGGAAGTGGTGACCATGATCCTGCTGATGCTGGCGCTGTTCTTCCTGCCGCAGCGAACGCCCAAGGAATCCGGTGCGCCACGCATCCTGCGTGACGCCCTGCTGGCGGCGGGCTTCGGCGGCATCGTCGCCAGTCTCAACTTCGCGGTGCTGACCCGGCCGCTGGAGTCGATCTCGCAGTTCTTCATCGACAACAGCGTCTCCGGCGGCGGCGGTCACAACGTGGTCAACGTGATCCTGGTCGACTTCCGCGGCTTCGATACCCTGGGCGAGATCACCGTGCTGTGCATCGCCGCGGTGGGCATCTACAAGCTGCTCAATCGCCTGCGCCTGTTCATGCCCTCGAGCGATGCCGACGGCCGCCCCTGGTCGAAGGATCGCCATCCGATGATTCTGGTCAGCGTCTCCCAGACCATCCTGCCGCTGGCCCTGCTGGTGTCGGTATTCATCTTCCTGCGCGGCCACAATGCCCCGGGCGGCGGCTTCATTGCCGGACTGGTCACCGCAGTGGCCCTGATCCTGATCTACATCGCCCGCGGCGTGGACTGGAGCCAGCGCCGGCTGTCCTTCCAGTATCAGCCGATCGCCGTCGCCGGGGTTGGCGTCGCCGCGCTGACCGGCCTGGGCAGCTGGGCGTTCGGCCACCCCTTCCTGACCTCGTCGTTCGGTCACTTCCACATTCCGCTGATCGGCGACGTGGAGCTGGCCACGGCGATGCTGTTCGACCTGGGCGTCTACCTCACGGTGGTCGGCGCCACCCTGATGATTCTGGCCAACCTGGGCAAGCTGACCACGCCCCACCGACCCAGCAAGCAGAAGGAGAAGGCCTGATGGAAGCGCTGTTCTCGATGACCACCGGCGTGCTCGCCGCCTGCGGCCTGTTCCTCGCCCTGCGCGGCCGCACCTTCCCGGTGGTGGTGGGGCTGACCCTGCTGTCCTACGCGGTCAACCTCTTCCTGTTCTCCATGGGCGGGCTGGACACGGGCGGTGCCGTGGTGCTCGGCGACAAGGGCGGCCCCCATGCCGACCCGCTGCCCCAGGCCCTGGTGCTCACGGCGATCGTGATCGGCTTCGCCATGACGGCGTTCTCGGTGATTCTCGCCATGCGGGCACGCGGCGACCTGGGCAGTGACCATGTCAACGGCAATCGTGTCGACGAGCCGCGGGAGGAGCGCAGTTGATGAACCACCTGATCGTCCTGCCGATCCTGATCCCGCTGTTCGCCGGGCTGGGCCTGCTGCTCAAGCGCGAGGGGCCGGCGCTGCCGCGCCGGCTGATCGCCCTGGCCGCCACGGTGGCCCTGCTGGTCTGCGGCGTGCTGCTGATGCGCGAGAGCGCCGGCGGCACCATCCAGTACTACGCGCTGGGCGACTGGCAGCCGCCGTTCGGCATCATCCTGGTGCTCGACCGGCTATCGGCGCTGATGGTCACCCTCACCGCGCTGCTGGCACTGGGCAGCCTGTGCTATGCCAGCGCCGGCACCGACGAGGAAGGCTCCAACTTCCACGGCCTGTTCCAGTTGCAGCTGATGGGCATCAACGGTGCCTTCCTCACCGGCGACCTGTTCAACCTGTTCGTGTTCTTCGAGGTGCTGCTGATCGCCTCCTACTCGCTGCTGATGCACGGCGGCGGCAAGGCGCGCATCCATTCCGGCTTCCACTACGTGGCGCTGAACCTGGCCGGCTCTGCGCTGTTCCTGATCGGCCTGGGGGTGCTCTACGGCACCATCGGCACACTCAACATGGCCGACATGGCCGCTCGGGCGCCGGGGCTGGACAGCGGCCGGCTGGTGCTCGCCGAGGCCGGGGCCATGCTGCTGCTGGTGGTGTTCGGCCTGAAGTCGGCGATCCTGCCGCTGTACTTCTGGCTGCCGCGCGCCTATGCCGCGGCACCCGCCCCGGTCGCGGCGTTGTTCGCCATCCTCACCAAGGTCGGCATCTATGCAATCCTGCGCGTGTTCACCCTGATCTTCGGCCCCCAGGCGGGCTCGCTGGCGAATCTGGCCCAGCCCTGGGTGTGGTGGCTGGCGCTGGCCACCCTGGCGCTCGGCGGGGTCGGCGTGCTGTCGTCGCGGGACCTGCGCACCCAGGTCGCCTACCTGATCATCATCTCGGTGGGCACGCTGCTGGCCGGCATCGGCATGAACAGCATCGACGCCCACGGCGCCCTGCTCTACTACATGGTGCATACCACACTGATCACCGGCGGGCTGTTCCTGCTCGTCGACAGCATCGCGCGCCAGCGCGGCAAGGCCGGCGCCCGGATCGTGCGCGGCCGGTCGGTGCAACAGGTCGCCCTGCTGGGCACGCTGTTCTTCATCGCCGCACTGACCGTCGCCGGCGTGCCGCCCTTCTCGGGCGCGGTGGGCAAGGCGTTGCTGCTGCAGGCCGCGACCCCGGGCCAGCAGGTCTGGCTGTGGCCGATCCTGCTGTCGAGCAGCCTGGCGGCGATCGTCGCCCTGTCGCGCAGCGGCTCCACGGTGTTCTGGCGCGCTTCGGGCAACGAGCGCAGCGAGGCCCGGGACAATAATGGTGACACGCCGGGCATCGGCGCCCTGCGCACGCTGGGCCTGCTGCTGCTGATCGGCGCCTCGCCGCTGCTGGTGGCCTTCGCCGGGCCGCTGAGCGCCTACACCGAGGCCGCAGCCGACCAGCTGGCCGATCACGAGGCCTATATCCAGGCGATCCTCGAACGCCACCGGACGGAGGGTGACTCATGATTCCCGTGCAACCGTGGCTGCCCATGCCGCTGCTGTCGATCCTGCTGCTGGCGGTGTGGCTGATGCTGCAGCAGAGCATGGCCCTCGGCCAGGTGCTGCTGGGCGGCTTTCTGGCCATCGTCATCCCGCTGCTCACCCGACGCTTCTGGGAGCACCAGCCGACCATCAAGCGGCCCTGGCTGCTGGTGCGCTACATCCTGCGCCTGCTCGGCGACATCATCGTCGCCAACCTGGAGGTCTCGAAGCTGATCCTCGATCCGCGCGGGCGCATGCAGCCGGCCTTCGTCGAGTATCCGCTGGAACTCGAGGAGCTGTTCCCCATCACCATCCTCGCCAGCACCATCACGCTGACGCCGGGAACGGTATCGGCCAACCTGCGCCAGGACCGCCGCACGCTGCTGATCCACGTGCTGGACACCGACGACATCCCGGCCACCATCGACACGATACGCGAGCGCTACGAACGACCGCTCAAGGAGATCTTCGGATGCTAGACGTTGCCTTCTGGATCAGCCTGGCCCTGTTCACCGCCGCCATGCTGCTGTGCCTGTATCGCGCGGCGATCGGCCCCGGCCAGCCCGACCGCCTGCTGGCGCTCGACACCCTGTACGTCAACTCCATCGCGTTGATCGTGCTGCTCGGCATCTGGCTCAACGACAAGACCTATTTCGAGGCCGCCCTGCTGATCGCCATGCTCGGCTTCATCAGCACCGTGGCCGTCTGCAAGTACCTGCTGCGCGGCGACATCATCGAATGACACCGGCCCGACACCGGCCAAGGAGCGAGACATGATCGGCTTCTACAACCTCATGGAAGGCGTGATCGCCTGCCTGCTGATCACCGGCGGCGCCTTCGCCTTCATCGGCTCGCTGGGGCTGACCCACCTGCGCGACATCTACATGCGCCTGCACGGCCCCACCAAGACCACCACCCTGGGGGTGGGCTGCGTGCTGCTGGCCTCGATGCTCTACTTCTCGCTGGTCGACAAGGGCCCGAGCTTCCAGGAGATGCTGATCACCATCTTCCTGTTCATCACCGCGCCGGTGTCCGCGCACCTGCTGGCCAAGAGCGCGCTGCACCAGAAGCTCCCCCGCGACCCGCGCACCCGGGGCGAGATCGAGGAACTCACCGAGGACGAGGAGCACGAGGCCAACGGCGACCGCCTGCCCTGAGGCCCTACCAGCCGCGGGTGTGCTGCTCCACCAGCTGCGCGAACAGCGCGATGTGGTCGGCACGGTCGTTGAGCGCCGGGATGTAGCGATAGACCCGGCCGCCGGCGCCGAGGAAGTTGTCGCGGTTTTCCACCTCGAGCTCCTCCAGGGTCTCCAGGCAGTCGGCGGCGAAGGCCGGGCTGATCACGTCGACGTGTTCGACACCCTCCTTGCCCCAGGCCTTCAGCGTTTCGTCGGTATACGGCCGGAGCCACTCCTCGCGGCCGAAGCGCGACTGATAGCTCATCAGCCAGGCGTCGTCATCCAGCTCCAGCGCCTCGGCCAGCGCCCGGCTGGTGGCCGCGCACTGCTGGGGATAGGGGTCGCCCGACTCGGCATAGCGCTTGGGTATGCCGTGATAGGACATCAGCAGCCGCCCCCGTTCGCCGCCGTGACTCGCCCAGTGCTCGCGCACGCTGGCCGCCAGCGCCTCGATGTAGGCCGGATGATCGTGATAGTCGTTCACGAACCGCAGCTCCGGCAGGTGCGGGCAGGGCTTGAGCGCCCGCGCCAGACGGTCGAAGACCGCCGCGGTGGTCGAGCGCGAAAACTGCGGGAACAGCGGCAGCACCAGGATCCGCGACACCCCGGCATCGCGCAGGGCCTGGCCGGCCCGCTCCATGCTCGGATTGCCGTAGGTCATCGCCAGCTCCACGGGAATCGTCTCGCCGAAGCGCTCGGCGAGCCGCTCGGCCAGGGCGCGCTGCTGGCGGCGGCCGATCGCCAGCAGCGGCGAGCCCTCCGCCTGCCAGACCGCGGCATAGTTGCGGGCCACCCGTCCCGGGCGCACGCGCAGGATCACGCCGTGCAGGATCAGCCACCACAGCGGCCGCGAGACATCGACCACCCGTTCGTCCCACAGGAACTCCGCCAGATAGCGGCGTACCGCCGCCGGGGTCGGCGCATCGGGGGTACCGAGGTTGGCCAGCAGGACGCCGAAGCGGGGCTGAGACATGAACGACTCTCCTTGAATGCAAGCAGGTGACAGTCCGGGCAGTCTACCAAGCCCCCGGCGCGCCGGGGGAGTAAAGCGTGACCATGCCGGCCATTTGTACAATTATTGAACAACGGAATACCGGGGCAGTGCACCGGCCCCGGCAACGCTCGGAGGAACCATGACCTCACCGGCCACCGCCCAGCCGCCGCTGACGATGCTCTACGACGGCGACTGCCCGATCTGCCAACGCCAGGTCGCCTGGATCCAGCGGCAACGCCATCGCGAGCGCATCCGCTGCGTGAACATCCGCGCGGCGGATTTCTCGCCGGCGGCCTGGGGGCGCGAGTGGCAGGAACTGCTGGGACGGATGTTCGCCCGCGACGGGCGGGGCGAATGGTTCGCGGGAATGGCGGCGGTTCGGGCGATGCTCGCCCTGCTGGGCTACCGCCGGCTGGTGTGGCTGTCGCTCCGGCCGGGGCTCAAGGGAATGCTCGATCGGGGCTATCTGTGGGTGGCGCGGCACCGCTTCACCCTGGGCCGGCTGCTGCCGACCCGGTACTGAGCCTCAGAAGACCAGCGGCATGCGCGAGGCCAGCGGCTCGTGATAGTGGGCCTCGTGGCCGATCATCTCGTCGTGGGCGACGAACTGGACCAGATAGGCACGATGGATGCCGGCCCGCTTGAGTTCCAGGTAGACATCATCCAGCGCCCGGAACAGCATCGGCTTGCCCCGGCGGGTCAGCAGGTGGCGCTGCCCCTCGAGGTCCTCGAGCTCGACCTGGTAGAAACGGCTGCCGGCGTGGCTGATGACGCGAACTTCGAAATTGTCGTGCTCGTGCACGTAGTGCTTGAGTGCGTGAAGCTCCATGAGGCTCCCTCCTTGTGCTTGTCGATCCATTTGGTGGGCCTGCTTATCCACTCAGGCTAGCCACCGGGTGTGACAGATCCATGTCATCGGTCAATCTTTCCAGACCACGCAACGCGGCTGAAGTTCACGCCGGATAACGGGCCACCACGCGCCCCGTGGCGTCGCGCTTGGCCTGTGCCTTGAGGTTGCGCCAGCAGTCCCCGAAACTCGTCGGCATGCGCTCGCCGGAGAGCACGAGTGCGGCGATGGACAGCCGTGGCAGGCCGAAGACACGCCGCTGGCCGAAGCGGTCCACCCCGTCGAAACCGCCGGCCCGGACGATGGCGTCGGGCACCAGCGCCTCGCAGGCCCGCCGGAAGCGCCGCTGGATGTCGGCCAGGCGGGCGTGGCGATCGCCGGTGTCGTCGAGCAGCAGCACGAAGTCGTCGCCGCCCAGATGCCCCAGGAAGTCGCCGTCGCGCAGCGACTCGCCGAGCAGTTCGGCCAGCACCAGCAGCAGGCGATCGCCCAGGGCGTAGCCGAAGCGGTCGTTGAACGGCTTGAAGTGATCCAGGTCCAGATAGGCGGCGATGAAGGGCCGGGCGCGCCCGGCGAAGCGGTCCAGGGCGGCGCGGATTGGCGCATTGCCGGGCAGCTGGGTCAGGGGATTGGCCTGGCGGGCGATCTCGACGCGCTGCTCGGTGATGACCTGCAGCAGGTCGACCACCCGTCCCATGCCGCGATAGCGCCCCGCCGCGGTGATCACGAAGTCCTCGTCGCGCAGGTCGCGTTCGCGCCCGGTGACCTTGCGCGAGACCTGATCCAGCGAGGCGCTGCCCTCCACGCACAGCGGGGCGTGACGCATCACCCGGGTGACCCGCTGGCGCCCGTGGAGGTCGAAGCCGAAGCGCTTGCCGACCAGTGCCAGGAGGCGCTGGCGGTCGAGCACGCCGATGGGGATGCCCTGATCGTCGACCACCGCCAGGCAGCGCGAGTCGGGCTCGGCGGCGAAGCGCTCGCTGGCCTCGGCCACGCTGGCGTCTGCCGGCAGCGGCGTCACCGCGGTGCAGAGTCGCTCGATGATCACCGCCTCCAGCGGCCGACGGTGGCGCCGCGTCAGGGTCGCGAGCCGCTCGTCCAGCGCCGGCCGCCGTCGGGCCGGGTCCGGCGCCGGATGGGCGAAGAGCCAGCCCTGGCAGTAGTCGGCCCCCAGCTCCCCCAGGCAGGCCAGCTCCGCCTCCCGCTCGACGCCCTCGGCGATCACCTGCGAGCCCATGCTGTGGGCGATGTCGATGATCGCCCGCACGAAGCGACGCTTGACCGGGTCACCGTCGAGCCCGCTGACGAAATGCCGGTCGAGCTTGACGAAATCCGGGGCGATCTCCGACCACAGGCGCAGCCCGGCATAGCCCTCGCCGAGATCGTCCAGGGCGATGGCGAAGCCCATCGACTGATAGTGGCGCACCGCCTCGGCCATCAGCGTCGGATCGATGCCCGGTGACTGCTCGGTCAGCTCGATCACCACGCGATGGGGCGGCAACCCCAGGATCTCGAGCAGGCGCCGTGTCTCGCCACTGCGATGCTGCGGGTCCAGCAGCACCTCCGGCGAGACATTGATGAACAGCCGCTCGTCGAGGCCCGCATCGACCCAGCGGGTCATGGCCCGCTCGCGACACACCGCTTCCAGCGGTGCCAGCAGGCGCTGCGCCCGGGCGGCCCGGAAGAGCGCCAGCGGCGGCTCGAGCGACGTGCCGGCCGGCCCGCGGGACAGGGCTTCATAGGCGAAGACATGGCCGGAATGCACCGACACGATCGGCTGAAAGTGAACCGTGATGGCCGCCGTGTCGATGAAGGCATCCAGCCCGGCAATCGGCGAGATACAGGAGATGTCGGGATTCATGCCGCCATTGAGCGGCATGACGATGACACTCTCGTGACAAACGCATCCTTTCGCGACCGGCGCCGCCCACGGCGGCGGCGCTCCTCAGGCGTCGGGCCGGTAGGTCGAGGGATCGATGGCGATGCCCAGCGAATTGCGGTCGACCCAGTTGCCGGCCTTGGTCTGCTTGTAACGGAACACCACGTAGTCGCCCTCGCCGACCGGCAGCTCTGCGTCCTCGGTCTGGTAGCTGTAGGTCTCGCCGTCGACCACCAGCGTGTAGCGGTACAGGTCGGGCATGCCCAGCCATTCCTGAAAGGGGCCCTCGCGCTCGATGCTCTCGAGCGTGCCGCGTGCCTCCAGCTTGGGGGTACGCTTGCGATAGCCGCGACGATATCCGCCCGCCATGCCTCTCTCCTCTGTCGTCTGTGCCGTCGATGGTCACCCGGGGCCGGTTGACGCCCGAGGGGCGGCATTATACGGCCGCACCGCCCGGCCTCAACCCCGGGTCATTCGCCGAAGTGCTGGCCGTAGCTGTCGGGGGCGAGATCCTCGAAGCGCGTGTACTTGCCGATGAAGGCCAGATGCACGGTGCCGATCGGCCCGTTGCGCTGCTTGCCGATGACCAGCTCGGCCAGCCCCTTGTTGTCGGGGTTATCCGGATTGTAGACCTCGTCGCGATAGACGAAGGCAATCAGATCGGCGTCCTGCTCGATGGCGCCGGACTCGCGCAGGTCCGACATCACCGGACGCTTGTTGGGCCGCTGCTCCAGCGAGCGGTTGAGCTGCGACAGGGCGATCACCGGGCAGCCGAACTCCTTGGCCAGCCCCTTCAACGAGCGCGAGATCTCGGAGATCTCGCCGGTGCGGTTCTCGGAAAAGCCGGGAATCTGCATCAGCTGCAGGTAGTCGATCATGATCAGGCCGAGGTTGCCGTGCTCGCGGACGATGCGGCGGATGCGCGAGCGCATCTCGTTGGGCGACAGCGCCGCCGTGTCGTCGATGAACAGCTGCTTGTCCTTGAGCAGGTTGACCGCCGAGGTCAGCCGCGGCCAGTCCTCATCCTCGAGCTGGCCGGTACGCACCCGGGTCTGGTCGATCCGCCCCAGCGAGGAGAGCATGCGCAGCATCAGTGCCTCGGCGGGCATCTCCATCGAGAACACCATCACCGGCTTGTCGCTGGAGATCACCGCATGCTCGACGACGTTCATTGCGAAGGTGGTCTTGCCCATCGACGGGCGTCCGGCAATGATCACCAGGTCGGAGGGCTGCAGGCCCGAGGTCATGTCATCCAGGTCGCGGAAGCCGGTGGACAGCCCGGTCATCTGCCCCTGCATGTTGAACAGCTCGTCGATGCGATCCACCGCCTTGGTGAGCAGGTCGCTCATGCCGACCGGCCCACCCATCTTGGGGCGCGACTCGCTGATCTGGAAGACCAGCCGTTCGGCCTCGTTGACCAGCTCGTCGGCCGGGCGCCCCTGGGGAGCGAACGCGCCGTCGGCGATCTGGCTGGCGGCCTGGATCAGCTTGCGCAGCGTGGCGCGCTCGCGAACGATGTCGGCATAGGCGCGAATGTTGCTGGCCGAGGGCGTGTTGCGGGCCAGCTCGGCGAGGTACGCCAGCCCACCCACGGTGTCGAGCTGGTCACGGGACTCCAGCGCCTCGGACAGCGTCACCACGTCGAGCGGGTGCGCGCTCTCGGCCAGCTGGATCATCACGTTGAAGACCAGGCGATGCTCGTAGCGGTAGAAGTCATCCGCCACCAGGCGCTCGGAGACGGTATCCCAGGCAGCGTTGTCGAGCATCAGGCCACCCAGCACCGACTGCTCGGCCTCCAGCGAATGCGGGGGCACCTTGAGGGCGGCCGCTTCCGGATCCAGTTCCAGGGAGTCACTCATGGGCTCGTTCCGACATCGGGGGCATGGCGGCCGCAACGACCGCCGCGCCATTCTAGCCTATCTCGTCTCGCCGCGCCGCCGACCCGAACGCCGACGCGCGCGCAAAAGAAAGCGCGACCCCCCGGAAGGCGTCGCGCTGTTTCTCGACCGGCCGGGCCGGCCGTGGCGGGGCGTGTTACTCGGCCACCACCACGATACGCACGGTGGCGTCGACTTCCGCGTGCAGGTGCAGCTGGACGTCGTACTCGCCGGTCGCGCGGATCGGCCCTTCGGGCATGCGGACTTCGCTCTTGGCGACGTCGAGACCGGCCTGGGTCAGGGCATCGGCCAGGTCGCGCGGCCCGATGGAACCGAACAGCTTGCCTTCGTCGCCGGCCTTGGCGACCAGCGACAGCTCGATGTCGTTGAGCTGCTCGGCGCGCTCCTCGGCTTCACGCTGGCGCTCGACGGCCTGGGCTTCGAGCTCCGCACGCTGCGCCTCGAAGGCGGCGACGTTGTCCTTGGTCGCCGGCACGGCCAGGCCGTAGGGGACCAGATAGTTGCGGCCGTAACCGGGCTTGACGGTGACCTTGTCACCCAGCGCACCCAGCTTGCCGATCTTGTCGAGCAGAATGACTTCCATCTCGTTAACCTCTTGTCATTGGCTGCGGGCCAGCCGGCCGCGGAAATCCGCGAAGGTATCGACCAGGCCCAGCAGCAGCACGATCAGAATCATGGGCCAGGTGGTCAGCAGCAGCGCATAGAAGGCGACCAGCCATAACCCGTTCATCCCTTTGAGACCAATCAGGCCGTGAATCAACGCAATGCCACCGATCAGCAGCGGCACCCAGCTCATGAACACCAGCGCCGGCCAGGTCACCAGACCACCGACGATGGCCATGGCGAACAGCCCCAGCAGTTCCCGGCGGGTCAGGCGCAGGCCGTGAAACTCGCTGCGGAAGCCGCCCGGGTTGTAGAGCCCGGCCTGCCAGCTGCGGGCCAGCGCCAGGCAGGCCACGCTGGCCAGCATGACGATCAGCCCGGTGATGCCACCGATCAGCAGCGTGGCCAGCCGTTCGGTGGACACCCCCTGGGCGGCCAGCTCGTCGAGCATGCGGGCGAACTCCGGCGAGCTCTGGCGCAGCGTCTCGAGCAGCGGATCGACGCCGCCCGGCGGCAGGAACACGCCCAGCTGCACCATGACGGCCGCGGCCAGCGCACCGACGATCAGCGTCTCGCTCCACCGACGGCGTGCACGCAGCACGACCGCCATCAGCGTCACCAGCAGCAGCGTGGCCAGCGGGATGCTGTCGCCCCGCGTCCACCACCAGCCGGTGGGCAGTGCGGCGGCGATGATCACCGGCATGGCCGGCGCCAGGCCGCGGCGCAGCGTCACCAGCGAGGCGATCGCGGCGCTCAGCCAGAACAGCCACGGCACGAGGGCGGCGGCGGCAGCGGCACCCGCGGCATGCGGCGTGCCGCGCATGACCCAGCGAGCCAGGGGTAGCATTGCGTGGTATCGGCTTACTGGTGGCTATCGGTGTACGGCAGCAGCGCCAGGTAGCGGGCCCGCTTGATGGCGGTGGACAGCTGACGCTGGTACCGCGCACGGGTGCCGGTGATGCGGCTGGGAACGATCTTGCCGGTCTCGGTGATGTAGGCCTTGAGCGTATCGATATCCTTGTAATCGATATACTTCACGCCTTCAGCGGTGAAGCGGCAGAACTTGCGGCGACGGAAAAAGCGTGCCATGGATTATCCTCCTGGACGGGCAGCGATTCAGTTGGCGGCGGCTTCGGTGCGCTCGGCGCGGGGCTTGTCGGACTTCTCGTCGCGACGACGGCCCTTGTCCTCGGCGGCCTTCATCATCGGCGACGCCTCGGTCACGGCTTCCTTGCAGCGCACCACCAGGCTGCGGATGATGGCATCGTTGAAGCGGAAGATGTTCTCGATTTCCTCGAGAGTCTCGCCGCGGCATTCGATGTTCATCAGCACGTAGTGGGCCTTGTGAATCTTGTTGATCGGGTAGGCCAGATGACGGCGCCCCCAATCCTCGAGACGATGCACGGTGCCGCCGTTGTCGGTGACGAGGCTGGTGTAGCGCTCGACCATCGCCGGAACCTGCTCGCTCTGATCCGGGTGGACCATGAACACGATTTCGTAATGACGCATGGTATCTCCTTTCGGTTTGACAGCTTCCCGATGGCGACAGTGGAACCGGCCATGCGGAAGCAAGGAGTCTTGAGTACGGGGTGAGGGTGTTCAAAGAACCGCACAATTGTAGTGATGCGCCCCACCCCATGCAAGCGGCGTTCAGCCGCCGGCCGCCCCTCGACGCTGGCGCACGGCCTCGAACAGGCACACGCCGGTCGCCACCGAGACGTTGAGACTGGAGACGCTGCCCGCCATGGGCAGCTTGATGAGAGTGTCGCAGGCTTCACGGGTGAGCCGCCGCAGCCCCTTGCCTTCGGCGCCCATCACCAGCGCCACGGGGCGGTCGAAGTCGGCCGCGAAGACGTCGTCGGTCGCCTCCCCGGCGGTACCCAGCACCCAGACGCCGGCGTCCTTGAGCCGGCCCAGGGCGCGCGCCAGGTTGGTGACGCGATAGACCGGCACGCTCTCGGCGGCCCCGCAGGCTACCTTGCGCACGGTGGCGTTGAGCGGCGCCGACTTGTCCTTGGGCACCACCACGCCGTGCACGCCGGCGGCGTCGGCACTGCGCAGGCAGGCGCCCAGGTTGTGGACGTCGGTGACGCCGTCGAGCACCAGCAGCAGCGGAGGCTCGGCGTGCGGCCAGCCGCCGAGGCGATGCCACAGTGACTCCTCGCTCTGTGCCTCGAGCGGCGGACAGAAGGCGATCACCCCCTGGTGGCTGGCGCCCTGGGCCAGACCGTCGAGCACGTCACGGGGCTGGGCGGTGAGCCGCGCGCCGGCATCAGCGGCCCGGGCAAGCAGCTCGCCGAGCCGCCGTTCGGCCGCCCCCTCCTGATACCAGAGTTCGCGGGGTGGCTCGCCACGTTCGAGCAGCGCCTCGACGGCATGCACACCGAACACGCTGTCCAGCCCGGCCGGGGTCGCAATACGCGGCGCTTTTGCCGTACCGCGACCCTTGCCGCCGGCGGGCGAACGGGCCTGACGACGACTCACGACGACTCCCCGCCGCGACGCTCACGCTTGCCGGGCCGCGACTTGCGCCGCGAGCGCTTGCGCCCGCCACCCTCGTCACCGCCGCCGCTGCCACGCGGCCCACCGGCCTTGCGCGGCGGTTTCTGGCGTCGCGGGTGCTCGTCGACCAGATCGAAGTCGATCTTGCGTTCGTCGAGATCGACCCGCGCCACCTGTACGGTGACCCCGTCGCCCAGACGATAGGCGATGCCGCCCCGCTCGCCCTTGAGGCGATGCTTCTCGGGCTCGTAGTGGTAGTAGTCGGAGGGCAGCGAGGTGACATGCACCAGCCCCTCCACATAGACGTCGTCAAGACGCACGAAGATCCCGAACTGGGTCACCGAGGCGATAGTGCCCTCGAAGGTGTCGCCGACCTTGTCGGACATGAACTCGCACTTCAGCCAGTCGGCGACGTCGCGGGTCGCATCGTCGGCACGGCGCTCGGTCATCGAGCAGTGCTCGCCGAGCTCGATCATCTGCTCGAAGGTGTACGGACACCAGATGGAGGGCTTCTCCACCGGCGCCCCCTCGGCACGCAGCACGTTGCTGGTCTGGCGCGGGCCGCGGATGACCGAACGGATCGCCCGGTGCACCAGCAGGTCCGGATAGCGGCGGATCGGCGACGTGAAGTGGGCATAGGCCTGATAGGCCAGGCCGAAGTGCCCCTCGTTGTGCGGCGAGTAGACCGCCTGACTCATGGTGCGCAGCATCACCGTCTGGATAATGTCGGCGTCGGGACGGTCCTTGATCGTCTCGCGCAGGGCCTGGAAGTCCTGCGGCGTGGGCTCGTCGCCGCCGGGCAGGGTCAGGCCCAGCTCGTTGAGGAACAGCCGCAGCTTGTCGAGCCGCTCGGCGGCCGGCGGCTGGTGGATGCGATACAGCGCCGGCAGGTCGTGCTTGTCGAGGAAGCGCGCCGTGGCCACGTTGGCGGCCAGCATGCACTCCTCGATCAGCTTGTGGGCGTCGTTGCGCGAGCGCGGCACGATGGCCTCGATCTTGCGCTCGGCGTTGAACAGGATCTCGGTCTCGGTGGTCTCGAAATCGATGGCGCCACGCTCCTCGCGGGACTGGCGCAGCAGCTTGTACAGCGCGTGCAGGTTGTGCAGCGAGGGCAGCAGGCTGTGATAGCGCTGGCAGAGCTCCTGACCCAGCGGGCTGTCGGGGGACTCGAGCATCTCGCCGACCTGGGTGTAGGTCAGGCGGGCGTGCGACCGGATCACCGCCTCGTAGAAGCGATAGCGGCTGATCGCCCCGGTCTTGGAGATGTTCATCTCGCAGACCAGCGTCAGGCGGTCGACCTCCGGGTTGAGCGAGCACAGCCCGTTGGAGAGCAGCTCGGGCAGCATCGGCACCACCTGGCCGGGAAAGTACACCGAGTTGCCGCGAACGTGAGCCTCCTGATCGAGCGCCGACCCGGGGCGCACATAGTGCGAGACATCGGCGATCGCCACGAGCAGCTTCCAGCTGCCCGACTTGGTCTTCCACGCGCAGACCGCATCGTCGAAGTCCTTGGCGTCCTCGCCGTCGATGGTCACCAGCGGGGTGTCGCGCAGGTCGATGCGATGGTGCTTGTCGGCCTCGGCCACCTGATCCGACATGCCGTCGATCTGGGCCTCGACCTCGGGCGGAAAGGCATCGGGAATCTCGTAGCTGCGGATGGCGATGTCGATCTCCATCCCCGGGTCCATGCGCTCGCCGAGGATCTCGGTCACCTCGCCCACCGGCTGCACGCGGGTTTCGGGCTGCTGGGTGATGCGTACCGAGACCACCTGGCCGTCCCGGGCGCCGCCGGCGGCGCTGTGCGGCACGATCACTTCCTGGGTGATGCGGGTGTTCTCGGGAATCAATACCCCGAACTCGCTCGAACGCTCGCGGAACACGCCGACCAGCGCCTGGGTGTTGCGGGAGA
>Ga0209300_1000013_pt1 | contig 157377 bp, 145 predicted proteins | sample Shrwel_input2_RT_FD_187535 | JGI IMG/M metagenome (GOLD analysis project Ga0209300, IMG submission 187535) | Subsurface microbial communities from deep shales in Ohio, USA - Utica-3 well 1 S input2 RT (SPAdes) (version 2) ... | reverse complement strand
CGACGCCGGCGTAGAACGGCGACTCGACGCGGGCCAGGTCCTGCATGAAGCGCAGCGCCCAGGGGCTGAGGTGACGCTGGAAGAAGTCCGCCTGGGCGGCGTCGCCGGCGTCGATGAGCATGGCCATCACCTCGCACATCGCCGAGAAGTGATCCTCGGGTTCCTTGACGTGCTCGGCGCGCTCGAAGCCCAGCCGACCGAGGTCCTGGCGCAGCGCGACCAGCGGCATCTCCATCAGCGAGCCGGTCAGGTACCAGGAGGCGTAGGGCACCAGCTCGCCCTGGATGACGCCGACGAGCAGGCCGAAGTGGACGTCGTGCAGGGTATCGACCCGGGCGTGGCGGGCGGCCAGCGACAGCGAGGCCCAGTGGCGCTTGAGCGGCGAATTCTCGTCGTCCGGCTCGAGGCCGGCGAGGAAGTCCAGCAGCTCGGCGTTGGGGGCCTCGCGGACCAGACGTGCCAGCAGCCGATAGATATCGGCGCGCAGGGCGTTGCGCTCCGCGGCGTCGGTGCTCGGGGCGGTGGCGTCGGCCATGGCGAGGGACTCGGGCGTTGTCATGGTCACACCTTCAGCTGAGCATTGGGGTCACGCGCCAGGTCATGCCAGATGTCCTTGACGCGGCAGTCCTCGCACATCTCCAGACGCTTGATGGCGTCGCCGGCGAAGTATGGGTGCGCGGCCAGCTTTTCCTTGATCGAGGCGATGGTGCTGGCGGTGGCGAAGGCCTTGCCGCAGCTGATGCACTCGAAGGGCGGCTCTTCCTTGACCGTCTCGATACGCCGGCGTGCCTCGGGCGCGGCCAGGAAGCCCGGCTCGAGCTGGATGACCTGTTCCGGACAGGCGCTCTCGCACAGGCCGCACTGCACGCAGGCACTTTCCTGGAAGTGCAGGCTCGGTGTGTCCCCGGCGGTGGAAAGTGCCCGGGTCGGGCAGACCGCCACACAGGCCATGCACAGCGTGCAGTGGTCGGCGTCGATGGCCAGGGTGCCGAAGGGCGCGCCCTCGGGCATGGGCACTCGTGCCTCGGCGGGCGTGCCGTGGTCGGCGAGGAAGTCGAGAATGTCGTTGAGCGCCTCGCGCTTGGCGGTGGGGCGCTCGCCCTCCAGGCGCTCGGCCAGCGGCGTCAGGATCGGCAGGGCATCGCGGGCGTCGTCATCGCCGGCGGCGACCAGGGCCAGGCGGCGCGTGTCGTGGCCCAGCGCCTCGAGCATGGCGCGGGCCTGGGCGTACTGGTCGCGGATCAGCCGCGCCAGCGACGGCGGCAGGTCGTCGCGCAGCACCACCCGCACTTCCCCGGCCCCGCGGGCGAGGGCGCCCAGCCAGTGGTCGAGCCCGGCGGCGCCGATCTCCTCGAGGGGGATGTCGAGCACGTGGCCGGCGGCCGCGTCGGTCTCGGCGGCGTGGGTTTCCTGGTCGAGGAAGCGCACCACCGCGGTCTCGCCACCCTCGGCATGGTAGGTCGCCAGCAGGCGGGCGATATAGGCGTCCAGGCTCTCGGGGGCGGGCAGGGCGTAGCGGATGGCGCCGGTGGGGCACACGCTGGTGCAGCTGCCCGCGCCGTGGCAGCGGAACGGATCGATGACGATTTCCTGCTTGAGGCTCGAGATCGCATCGGCCGGGCACACCTCGAGACAGCGGGTGCAGCCGGTCTGGCCGCGGCCGGCATGGGCGCACAGGTCGCTGTCGATCTGGAAGTAGCGCGGCTTCTCGAAGTCGCCGACACACTCGCGCAGCGCCTCCAGGGCGTCCGCCAGCGGGAGGTCCGTGCCGGCACGCGTCCCGACACGATAGTAGCCGGGCGGCGGCAGGTCGTGGGGCAGCAGCGGCGGGGTGCCCAGGTCGAGCACGGCGTCGAAGTGGTCGCGGCCGATGGCGGCCCGGGCCAGCGATTCCCCGCCGTCGCGGGCGGTCAGGTGGAAGGCGCCCAGGTGGCCCTCCAGCTGCGGCGCAGCGCAGGCGATGGCATGGGCGCCGGGGAGGTCGTCGACAGTGTTCTGGGCCGCGTTGCGGGTGGCGACCAGGGTGAGGCTGGCGAGTTCGCTCTCGGCGAGCGCCCGGGCGGCCGGACCGATGGCCTCGGCCGGGCCGACGATGGCCACGTGGCCGTGGCTGGTGTAGCTCACGGTGGCGGGGGCCAGGTTGCGCGGCCAGGACACCTGGCGCAGGGCGGCCTCGCGGGCGGCGGCATTGCGGGCGTCGTCGTTCAGCGCCCGCGTATCGATGAACTGGGGCATGTCACCTCATCAGCGTGTCGGTCTTGCCACGGTCTTGTGCCTGCCACACGGGTGGCAGCGGCCCGATCTGCGCCGGGTCCGGTTATCTGGCGTTTTCCTTTGCAGGCGGGGTTCCCATTCGCGCTGCAAACGAAGGGGGGACCGGGCAAGATATGGGAGTGATTCGGTCCGTCCGGTCAGGCGTGTGGGTCAAGTTGACGCACTCGGATGCCGGGTTGGGTCATTTGGTGTCGTTTCGTCACCGTCGGCAGGCGCGGTGGCCTGCGTGGTCGAGGGAGCCGGCTCGACCGCCTCGTCGGTGTTCCCGGCGAGAGGCTCGTCGGCGTCGGGCGTCTCGGCCGCCGTTTCGGAGGTCGCCTGCGGCTCGGCCGGTTCGGCATCGCGGCGCAGCCACTGGCGGATGCGTTCGCCGGCTTCCGGCGCCAGGCTCTTCAGGGTCGTGTAGTCGTCGTCGTAGTCGTTGAGGCCGTCGCGCACGTTGTAGTTGCCGACCTTGAACATGCGGCGCAGCGCGCGTCGCTTGAGCAGGTCGCCGACCCCGGGCAGCAGGAAGGCGCGGAAGTCGTCGCCGGCGCCGAGCGTGTCGGGGTCGGGCAGCTGCTCGTCCAGCGGGCGCTGCGGGTCGTAGCCGGGAATCAGCGCGGCGGCACCGGTCGGGGCGTCGGCCGTGTCGTCGGCTGCCGCGTTCTGTGTCGCATCGTCGTCGAGCGGGGCGGGTTCCTCGGCCTGGCCGCGCTTGCGCTGCGACCAGCGGTTCACGAAGCTCATGGCGTCACTCCTCGCGGGCGCGGCCGGCACCCGCGCGTTTCTTCTTGCGTCCGGCGTCGATGCGTTCGCCGTGGCGGGCCAGGTAGGCCTCGATCCAGGCATGAAGCGCCGGCGGCATGGGGGCGTCGAGCACCTGCGTCTCGCCGTCCATCCAGTTGGCGGCGACCTCCTGGCTGGCGGTGATCTCGCGCGGTTCCAGGGTGTCGTCGCCGGCCTCGCAGCGCACGAACAGCCGCGGCTGGCGGGACTCGAGGTTGAAACGATAGGCCGTGCGCTCGGTGAGGAACAGCGTCAACGGCAGCACGTGGGGGCCACGGTCGTGACAGCCCATGGCGGTGATGTGCCAGGCCCGGGACGTGAAGCCCTTGATCTCGCGGGTCCGGCAGGTCAGCTCGAGGCTGACGTGTCGCAGGTTGTCGTCGGTCGCCATGCGGTGCTGGCCTCCTGGTTGCGGGAATCCTGTCGGGGCGGGGCTTGCGGAGCCGCCGCCAGCACGTCTTTCGCGAATCTCTTGCAAGCGGCGTGCCTGACGCCGCGGGAAACCCGTCGAGGCGGGCCTGTCGGGGATTTTGCTTGCGCATGGCGGTGGCGCTTTGCGTATCCTGTCGGCAAACGCAAGGAGTAACGCATGGCCACTATCGTGTTGAGCCGGGCGCGCATGCCGACCACGGTCGAGATCACCGTGACCGACGAATACGGCGAGCCGCGTCGCCAGGCGATCGCCGCCGAGCGGGCGCTGACCGTGTACCTGAACCGCCAGGAGATCGTCACCCTGATGACGCTGGGGGCCGAGCCGGAGGCGCTGGTGCTGGGCTACCTGCGCAACCAGGGGCTGTTGACCCGCGCCGAGGATGTCGAGGTGCTGCAGGTCGACTGGGAGGTGGAGGCCGCGGCGGTGGTCACCCGGGCCCTGCCCGAGGATCTCGACGAGCGGCTGGCGCAGCGTACCGTGACCACCGGCTGCGGGCAGGGGACGGTGTTCGGGCGCCTGCTGGACGCCACCGACCTGAATCCGCTGCCGCGCACGCCATTGCCCCAGTCGGTGCTGTATCGCCTGCTCGAAAACCTCAAGTCGTTCAACGAGACCTACCGCAACGCGGGGGCCGTGCATGGCTGCGCGCTGTGCCGTCAGGATCGGGTGCTGGGCTTCGTCGAGGACGTGGGCCGCCACAACGCGGTGGATACCCTGGCCGGCCGGCAGTGGCTGGCGGCGCTGGGCGAGGGGGCGGCCGAGGACGCCGAGCTGGGCGAGGCGGACATCTTCTACACCACCGGGCGGCTGACCTCCGAGATGGTGCTCAAGGTGGCGCAGATGGGCATCAGCGTGCTGGTGTCGCGCTCGGGGATGACCCAGAAGGGCGTCGAGCTGGCGCGGCGCTTCGGCGTGCTGCTGGTGGCACGGGCCAAGGGGCGCCACTTCCAGGTCGTCGACGACCTGGCGCGGCTGCACCTCGACGCCATGCCGGCGCCGCGTCCGGGAGAGCGTTCGACACGTCTTGCAAGGGGCTCCGATGAGTGAGACCGTCGCCTCGCCGTTTCTGACCGTGCATCAGGTCGCCGAACTGCTGCACCTCAACGAGAAGAAGATCTATCAGCTGGCCAGCGAGGGCGCCATTCCCTCCACCAAGGTCACCGGCAAGTGGCTGTTTCCCCGGCGGCTGGTGGAACAGTGGATCCTGGAGTCCTGCCACCACGGCGTGCTGGCGGACCGTCTGATGATCACCGGCAGCGACGACCCGCTGCTGGCGGCGCTGATCATGCGCCTCAACCAGCGCCAGCAGGCCCAGGCCTTCTACGGTTACAGCGTGACCGGTACCCAGCTGGGGCTGTCGCTGCTCTCCCAGGGGCGTGCCGATGCCTGCGGCATCCACTGGGGGCGCGCCGAGGAGAGTGAGCTGCGGCATCCGGCGCTGGTGCGCAGCCACAGCGGCTACCGCAACTGGGTGCTGGTGCGCCTGTTCCGGCGCAGCCAGGGGTTGATCATCCGTGCCGAGGACCGGCATCAGCCGCACGACCCCTCGGGGTTGTTCGGCGCCGGCCGGCGCTGGGTGGTGCGCCAGGAGGGCGCCGGCGGGCAGCGCTTCCTGAAGGAGTGGCTGGCCGGCCATCAGCTGCGCCCCGAGCAGCTCAACACCCAGGCCATCGCCTACAGCGAGCGGGAGGCCGCGTCGCTGATCGCCCGCCACGAGGCCGACATCGGCCCGGGGACGCTGTCGGCGGCCAACGAGTTCGGTCTGGGCTTCATCCCCATCACCGAGGAGGCGTTCGATCTGGTGACGCCGCGCAACGTGTATTTCCGCTCCCTGCTGCAGCAGATGTTCGACTATCTGCATGACCCCGCCGGGCTGACCCTGGCCCAGTCGCTGGGCGGCTACGACCTGAGCGAGTGCGGCAAGCTGCTGTGGCGCGGCGACGACGTCCAGCACACCTGACCCCGGCCGTGGCGTGCCGGGTCAGTCCAGCGTCACCACCAGGCGGCCACGCACGCGCCCGGCCAGCAGTTCGTCGGCCTGGGCAATGGCCTCGTCCAGGCCGATGGTGCGGGTGATGGCGTCCAGCGACTCCGCCGGCAACAGCTCGCCGAGCCGGCGCCACGCCTCGATGCGCACCTCGCGCGGCTGCATCACGCTGTCGATGCCGGTCAGGGTCACCCCGCGCAGGATGAAGGGCGCCACCGTGGCGGGCAGGTCCATGCCCTGGGCGAGACCGCAGGCCGCCACCGCGCCGCCGTAGCGGGTGGCGGCCAGCACGTTGGCCAGGGTGTGGCTGCCCACCGCGTCGATGGCGCCGGCCCAGCGCTCGCGGGCCAGCGGGCGGCCGGGGTCGGACAGGGTGCGCCGGTCGATCAGTTCTTGTGCGCCCAGCGACTTCAGGTAGTCGGCCTCCTCGGGGCGGCCGGTGGACGCCACCACGGCATAGCCCAGCCGGTTGAGCAGCGTGATGGCGTAGCTGCCCACGCCGCCGCTGGCGCCGGTCACCAGGATCTCGCCGCTTTCCGGCGTCACGCCCTGGCGCTCGAGCGCCATGACCGAGAGCATCGCCGTGTAGCCGGCGGTGCCGATGGCCATGCACTGGCGGGCGTTGAAGGCGGCGGGGCGCGGGATTAGCCAGTCGCCGCTCAGCCGGGCCTTCTCGGCCAGCCCGCCCCAGTGCTTCTCGCCGACGCCCCAGCCGTTGAGGACCACCTCGTCGCCGGGGCGGTAGTCGGGGTGGCTCGATTCCTCGACGGTGCCCGCCAGGTCGATGCCCGGCACCATGGGGAACTCGCGCACCACCGGGCCCTTGCCGGTGATCGCCAGGGCGTCCTTGTAGTTGAGGGTGCTGCATTCGACCCGCACGGTCACGTCGCCGTCCGGCAGGCGGGCCTCGTCCAGCGCCTCGAGCGTGGCCTGCTGGCCGTCGTCCGTCTTGTCGATGAGGATGGCCTTGAACATGCGGTTGTCTCCTTTTAGACCAGTCGTCTAGTCGGTGGCCTGAAAAAGCGCCTAGCGGGGCAGCCCCGCCAGGAAGTGGGTGACGAAGGCGTCCAGCGGCCAGGCGTCAGCTTCGAGCCGGGCACGCATGACAGCGCCTTCCCAGCCGATCCAGAAAGCCTCGGCGAGCCGCGCGCAGTCGGCCCGGGGCGACAGCTCGCCGGCGTCCTGCGCCTCCTGCAGGCAGCGGGCCAGCCGCTGCTGCCAGTCCGCGAGGGTATCGCGCAGCCACTGGCGGTAGTCGTCCGACAGCCCGCCTACCTCCTGACCGAGATTGCCCACCAGGCAGCCGCGGCGGAAGTCGTGGCGCGCCATGCCGGCCCGGGCGTCGGCGACGAAGGCCTCGATGCGGCGCAGCGGCGTCAGCTCGGGATTGGTCAGGTGGCGGTCGAGCTTGCGGGCGAAGTACTGCCCGTAATGCTCCATGACCGCCCGGCCGAAGGCCTCCTTGCTGGAAAAGTAATAGTAGAAGGATCCCTTGGGCACGCCGACGCGCTTCAAGATGCCGTCGATGCCGGAGACCGCGAAGCCCTGCTCGGTGAGCACCTCGGTGCCGCTGCGGATCAGCGCGGCCCGGGTATCGGGATCATCGCGGGGCGTTCTGGGCGGCCGCCCGCGGCGGGGCGGAGATGCGGTTCGAGTCATGTCTGGAATATAGACCGGTCGTCTAGTTCGGGTCAATTCAATGCCGCGCCGGCGATGCCCTGGCATGCCGTCACATCGTCTCTTCCACCAGGGCGATCAGGTTGGCCAGCGCCGGCGAGTCGTTGCCGGTTCGCCAGGCGAACCACAGCGGCATGTCGCAGTCGTCGAGCTCGGGCAGGCGCAGAAAGCGAATGCCGGGCATCGGGTGCGCGCTGCTGGAGGCGGGGACGACGGCGATACCCAGCCCCGCGGCGACCAGGCTGAGGATGGCGATGTTGTCGGCGCCGTACTGCACCACTCGGGGATGGAAATCGAGCCGCCGGAAGTGGGCGAGCATGCGGTCGTAGTAGACCGGCGACGCCTGGCGAAAGCCCCAGACGAAATCGGCATCGCGCAGTTCGGCGAGCGTGGCCGGTGGCGAGACCGCCCAGCGGGAGGCGTCGGGCACCGCGAGAATCAGGTGGTCGCGGTGCAGCAGGCGGGTTTCCAGGCCCGGCTGGTCGGCGCCGTCGAGATAGAGAATCCCGGCGTCGAGCTGCTCCTCGCGCAGCCGGTCGAGCTGGGGCCCGGACAGCAGCGGGAAGACCTCGAAGGCGACGCTCGGGTAGCGCTCGCGATAGCCGGCGAGCAGCCGCGCCACCTGTGGCACCCACAGGTGGGTCACCGTCACCCCCAGGCTGACCTTGCCGATGACCCCCTGACCCAGCGCCGTGAGCCGGGAGCGGATACGGTCGTGGTGATCGAGCAGTGCCCGGGCTTCCTCGACCAGTGTGCGGCCGGCCACGGTCAGCTGCATGCCGCGGGCGTGGCGGTCGAACAGCCGGGTTTCCAGATCCTCCTCGAGCAGCCGGATCTGGCGGGTCAGCGCCGGCTGGGCGATGTGGACCCGTCGGCTGGCCGCCGATACCGAGCCTTCCTCGACCACGGCCAGGAAGTAGTGGAGTTGCCGAAATTCCATGGAGACGCCTCGTCGATATCCATGCCGAAGCGGTATGGGTGGCATCGATTATAAATATTTTTTCTATGCTGAAGGGAAGCCCATAGTGGAGTGACAATCCACAACAACCTCGCCGCGAGCGAGGGGGACTCCAAAAATGACCAAGACCTATCAGTGTCTGGTCGGGCTGCACTTCGCCATCTGTACCCTGGCGATGATCTGGCCCGGCGCCCTGATCGCCAATCGCATCGAGCCTACCGTGCTCGGCCTTCCCTTCCTGTTCTTCTGGTACATCCTGTGGATGCTGGTGCTGTTCGCCGGCATGTGGATCGCCTTCGTCGTGCGTCATGGAGGTGACCGTCATGAGTGATTCCATGATCGTGGTCGGCATCACGCTCGCCTACCTGGCGATGGTGCTGGTGGTGGGCCTGCGCGCCCGCGGCCAGTCGAGCTCCAGCCTGGAGGGCTATGTCGCCGGCGGCCGCCATGTCGGCGTGGTGATCCTGTTCTTCATCCTCGGCGCGGAAATCTTCTCCGCCTTCGCCTTCCTCGGCACCCCGGGCTGGGCCTACCAGCGCGGTGCGCCGGCCTTCTATATCCTCGCCTACCTGTCGCTGGTGCCGATCACCATCTGGGTGCTGGGCCCGCGGGTGGCCAAACTGGGGCGCGAGCGGGGCTACCTGACCCAGGGCGACATGATCGCCGATCACTACCGCAGCAAGCCGCTGGGCATGCTGGCCGGGATCATCGGCGTGGTGGCGCTGGTGCCTTACCTGACCATCCAGATCGCCGGGGCCGGGCTGCTGTTCCAGGCGGCCACCGACGGCCTGGTGCCGTTCTGGCTGGGCGGCCTGCTGGCCTTCGTGGTGGTCGCCGCCTACGTGTTCTGCAGCGGCCTGAGCGGCATCGGCTGGACCAACCTGGTGCAGGGCATCATGATGATCTTCATCGCCTGGTTCCTGGGGCTGGCAGTCTCGGATCGCCTCTACGGCGGGGTCGGCGAGATGTTCGCGCAGATCCAGCAGACGGCCCCCGAGTACCTGACCATGCCGGGCGCCACCGACATGAGCTGGGGCTACTTCAGCACCGCGGTGCTGGTCAGCGCCTTCGGCGGCGCCATGTGGCCGCACCTGTTCATGAAGTTCTACTCGGCGGACAGCGGCCGCACCCTGCGCAAGGTGAGCGTGTTCTATCCGCTCTACGCCTACCTGCTGGTGCCGCTGCTGCTGATCGGCTTCGCCGGCATCCTGACCTTCGCCGACGCCCCGCTGAAGCGCCCCGACACCGTGCTGCTGAAGATGGTGCTGGACGTGGCCAACTTCTCGCCCTGGGTGATCGGGCTGATGCTCTCCGGCGCCCTGGCGGCGGCGATGTCCACCGGCGCCAACCTGGCTCATACCGCGGCCATCGTGCTGGTGCGCGACGTCCTCGGCCCCACCGTGATGAAGGGCGCCAGCGAGAAGGCCACGGTCGGCGCGACGCGCTGGAGCGTGCTGGGCCTGTCGCTGGCCGCCTATGGCCTGGCGCTGCTCAACCCCGGCTCGCTGGTGATGATCCTGCTCACCGCCTACGGCCTGATCGTGCAGCTGTTCCCCATGGTGCTCGGGGCGCTGTTCCTGCCGCGCCTGCGTCGCGCCAGCGTGATGCTCGGTGCCCTGGTCGGCAGCGTCGCCTACCTGCTGATGGACTTCGTCTGGTCCTCGCCGCTGGGCTGGCATGCCGGTGTCTGGGCGATGCTGCTCAACGTCCTCGTGGTCCTCGCCTGTCAGGCCTTCATGCAGCCAGCCGCCCGGGGTCCCTCCCTGGCGGGCCGGCGTCACTAACCGATCCAGGAGTTTTTCGATGACGACGCAAGCGCACGCTTTTGAACTGCGGGACGCGATCGGCCGCCGGACGGACGACGCCCTCGAGACGACCCAGGCCCTCTATCGCTGGATTCACGAACACCCCGAGCTGCCGTTCCAGGAGCATGCCACCAGTGCCCGCCTCGCCGAGGCGCTGGAGGCGCTGGGCTATGAGGTGACCCGCGGCGTCGGGGGCACCGGCGTGGTGGCCCTGCTGCGCAACGGTGACGGCCCGACGGTGATGCTGCGCGGCGACATGGACGCCCTGCCCATCGCCGAGCAGACCGGGCTCGACTTCGCCAGCCACGAACGTGCCGAGACGCCCGAGGGCAAGCAGGTGCCGGTGATGCATGCCTGTGGCCACGACCTGCACAGCAGCTGCCTGGTGGGCGCCGCGACGGTGCTGGCGGGACTTCGCGAGCAGTGGCGGGGCACCCTGATGCTGGTCTGCCAGCCGGCCGAGGAGGTCTTCGGCGGTGCCCAGGCGATGCTCGACGACGGCCTCTACGAGCGCTTCGCGCGGCCCGACATCGTGCTCGGCCAGCACAACATGCCGGCCCTGGCCGGCACGGTGGGGCATATCGCCGACAGTGCCATGGCCGCCGCCACCACCCTGGGGGTGACCATCCACGGCGCCGGCGGCCACGGCTCGATGCCGGCGCAGACCGTCGACCCGGTGGTGATCGCCGCGCATGTGGTCACGCGGCTGCAGACCATCGTCTCCCGCGAGGTGCCGCCGGAGCAGACCGTGGTGGTGACGGTGGGCAAGCTGCAGGCCGGTACCCAGGGCAATATCATCCCCCACAGCGCCGAGCTGGAGATCAACGTGCGCGGCTTCGACGATGCCCTGCACCAGCAGGTGCTGGAATCGATCCGGCGCATCATCCGTGCCGAGTGTGAGGCGGGTCGCTCGCCCAGGGAGCCGGAGTTCCGGGTGCTCTCGGAGACCATCACCCTGAACAACGACCCGGACGGCGTGGCGCAGTTGCAGCGGGCGCATGCCGCGCAGTTCGGCGAGGCTCAGGTGTTCGCCATGCCGCGCCTGAACGGCAGCGAGGACTTTCCCTACTTCGGCACCGCCGCGGCGGGCGGCTTCGGCGGCGAGGACATCCCCTACGTCTACTGGTTCATCGGCGCCACCCCCGAGGAGCGCTGGCAGGCCACGCCGGGCCAGAGCGTGGCGGAAAAGATGCGCCATCTGGAGATGCCGCACTCGCCCTACTACTTTCCGGGCAACCCCGTGACCCTGCGCACCGGCATCGAAGCCCTGGCGAGCGGGGCACTGGCCTGGCTGACGGCCGACTGAGCACAGCGGGCGGTTCTCGCCCGACCTTCGCGGGGCGTTCCTGCCGGGTGGCTTGCAGCCCGGATTTGCCCCGCTCCAGCACTACCTGATCGTTGCCGACCTGCCTCTGCCGGGGCAGGCCCGGCGGCGTGCGTCCGGTCGCCACGCCGACCCCGCGAGATCGACTACAACGACAACACTACACGAGGTCATCATGATCCCTTTTACCCGTACCCTGGCAGGCAGTGCCCTGTTGTTGAGCCTGGCGCCCACCCTGGCTGTCGCCAGTGGGTTTTTCGCCGACGGCCAGACACAGCTGCAGTACCGTCAGTACTACTGGAACGAGGACCCGGACGGGGGTGTCGGTCCGACCCGCGACGAGTGGGTCGAGGCGCTGCTGCTCGACTATCGGTCGGGCTATTATCGCGACACGCTGGGTCTCGATCTCGGCTATGCCGCCGCCGACGCCCTGCATGTGGGCGACGAGGCCGACAACATCAGCAACCTCTCCGCCGACGGCGACGTCCAGGACCCGGATCCCATCGCCAAGCCGATCACCGCCTACCTCAAGCTGCGCTTCGGCGATGACGGCAATCGGCTGCATATGGGCTGGGGCAAGAAGGTGCGCGACTATCACCTCTACGCCGACAACACCACCCGCATCCTGCCGGCCGCCTCGATCGGCTACGATATTGCCTACGACTATCGCGATCTCGAACTCTATGCGGCACGCATCGAGCATTTCAGCCGGCGCGACGAATCGGGCTGGGGCGGCGACCTGCATACCATCGACGGCCAGACCATTGACAGCGTGGACCTGGCCGGGCTGAGCTACGTGCTGCCGGGCGAGGCCCGGCTCGATGCCGAGTACTTGACCGCCCACGATTATCTCGACGAGTCCTTCCTCGGGCTGAGCCGCGACTTCTCGCTGCCCGGAGACTCGACGCTGGCGGTCGGACTGAAATACGGCGCCCAGCGTGATGGCGGCAACCTGTTCGAGACCCGGGCCGTGCCCGGCCGCTACCCGGCGGAGGCGTCGCACGATGCCCGTTACACGGAGCTGGCCGCCACCTGGCGGCGCCATGGCGGCTATCTGGGGCTCGCCTACAACAAGGTGAGCGGCGACAACTACGATCGCCTGCTGTTCGCCGGGGATTACGGCAGCTGGGACAGCGCCGCCAACAACTTCTACTGGTTCGGGCTTCAAGGCGAGGCGATGTGGAAGCTCAGCGCCGGCCTCGATCTTGCCACGCTGGGTCTCGACGGGTTGCGCTGGGACGGCCACTACGCCGCTTCCAGCTCGGCCGATGGCTATCGGGACTTCTCGCGCCGCGAGTTCCTGAGTCTGTTGAAGTATCGTTTCTCGGGGCCGCTGGATGGTCTGTCGCTGGCCTGGCTGCACGTCGACTTCAAGACCCGGGGGCAGCCGGCCGCGGACGGCGGCAAGGCGTTGTCCTATGCGCCTCCGGCGGGATTCATCACTCACGATGCCGACCGGCTCTATCTGACATATTCCTATAATTTCTGAACAGAGCGGCCGCTCCTCGGCATCCCATCGCAGACGAGGTGTTTCACTTGGCACATTGGATCTACTGGCTGGATTTGTCCGGGGTGGCGGTATTCGCGCTGTCGGGGGTGATCCTCGCCAGCCGCACCCGCATGGACCCGTTCGGCATGCTGGTGCTGGCGGCGGTGACCGGGATCGGCGGCGGCACGCTGCGCGATCTGCTGCTCGGCGTGCGGCCGGTGTTCTGGGTCACCGCCCCCAGCTATCTGTGGGTGATCGCCGCCACCGTGGCGCTGTCGCTGGTCGGCCTGCGCCACGTTCACCGGCTCTCGCAGGCCGTCCTGCCGGTGCTCGATGCCTTCGGCCTGGCGCTGTTCACGGCGATCGGCACCCACAAGGCCCTGGTGCTGGGGCATGGCGGCAGCGTGGCCGTGCTGATGGGCATGCTGACCGGGGTGGCCGGCGGCATCCTGCGCGACGTGCTGGCCCGCCGCGTGCCGCTGGTGCTGCGCCAGGAGATCTACGCCACCGCCTCGATGGCCGGGGCCACCGCCTATGTGGTGCTGTTCCGGCTGCCGCTGCCCGCCGGGGTGGCCATGCTGGCATGCATCGGCATCACGCTGGCGCTGCGGCTGGCCGCCATCCGCTGGCACCTGGCGCTGCCGGTGTTTCCCTGATCCCGCCTGACGCCTGACGCCTGACGCCTGACGCCTGACGCCTGACGCCTGACGCCTGACGCCTGACGCCGCCTGCCCGGTTCACGGGTAACGTCCGCTGCGGCGGTTTTCCACCATCACCTCGAGAATCGCGTTGGCCTCCTGCATGATCGGGCCGGGCGCCTCGTTGCGGCGCCGACTGCAGAGAATCGGGATGGTGATGTGCCTGTCCGCCAGGTCGGTATAGGTGACTCCGTCGCGCTGGAGGCGGCGCACCTGCTCGGGCACCAGGGTGATGCCGAAGCCCGAGGCGATCAGGCCCAGCGTGGTCTGCAGCTCGTTGGCCTCCTGCACGACCTCGATCTTCAGGCCGCGGCGGCGGTACATGCCCAGCACGATGTCGGCCAGGCTGGGGCGAGGGGCGGCGGGGAACAGCACGTGCGGATACTCGGCCAGTTCGGCGAGGGTCGGGCGTGTGCCCTCCAGCGGATGCCCGGTGGGCATGGCGACGATCATCGGCTCGTCGAATAGCACCTGCTGGACCACCTCCGGGTCGTCGATGCGCAGGCGGCCGAAGCCGATGTCGATGCGGCCCGCCTTGAGCGCCTGGACCTGCTGCACGGTGGTCAGCTCGGCCAGTGTCAACTCGATGTCATCCTTTTGTCGTAATTGCCGGACCAGCAGGGGGAGCTGGCCATAGAACACCGAGGGCACGAAGCCGATGCCGAAGAGCTCGCGGTGGTGGCGGGCGAGGCGCCGGGTGCCGGTCACCGCCGTGTCGAGTTTTTCCAGTATCTGCAGGGTATGCTCAAGGAAGAACTGTCCGGCCGGGGTCAGGGCCATGCCGCGCGTGCTGCGGGAGAACAGCCTGGCCCCCACTTCCTCTTCCAACTGATTGATTTGCCTTGTTAATGGCGGCTGTGACATGTGCAGGCGGCGGGCCGCTCGGGTCAGGTTCAGCTCCTCGGCGACGACCCGGAAGTAGCGAAGGTGGCGCAGCTCCATGATACCTCCTGGGTATGGCTGGTGACCCAAACAATATTGGTCGGTGTTCGCCCCGGCAAGCAGACTTTCACACATTCCATGCATCCAGGCTTTCGGGAGCTGCCATGTCCGCCGTCGTCGAGTCCATCGAGACCCTGCTGGTCGATCTGCCGACCATCCGCCCCCACAAGCTGTCCATGACCACCATGGCCTGCCAGACCATGGTCATCGTGCGGATGCGTCACAGCGACGGCCTCGAGGGGCTCGGCGAGGGCACCACCATCGGCGGGCTGGCCTACGGGCCGGAAAGCCCCGAGAGCATCAAGTGCAACATCGACACCTACCTGGCGCCGCTGCTGATCGGCCAGCCGTCGAACAGCGTCAATGCGCTGCGGGCGCGGATGAACCGCCATGTGCGCGGCAATGCCATCGCCAAGTCGGCGCTGGAGACCGCGCTGCTGGACGCCCAGGGCAAGCGGCTGGGCGTGCCGGTGGCCGAGCTGCTCGGCGGGGCCCGCCAGGCTCACCTGCCGGTGCTCTGGACCCTGGCCAGCGGCGATACCCGGAAGGACATCGACGAGGCCTTCCAGCGTCTCGACGAGCGTCGTCACTGCGACTTCAAGCTCAAGATCGGCGCCAACCCGGTCGACCAGGACGTGCGGCATGTGGCAGCGATCAAGGCGGCGCTGGGCGATCGCGCCAGCGTGCGGGTCGACGTCAATCAGGCCTGGGACGAGGCCACCGCCGTGCGCGGCATCCAGGCGCTCCAGGATGCCGGCATCGAGTTGATCGAGCAGCCCACCCCGGCCCGCGGGCATGATGCCCTGATCCGGCTCTCACGGCGTTTCACCGTGCCGATGCTGGCCGACGAGGCGGTGCAGGATGCCCGTGACGGGCTGATACTGGCCGCCGGCGGCTTCAGCGGCGCCTTCGCGCTCAAGATCGCCAAGTCCGGCGGCGTCGGCGGGGTGCTGGAGCTGGCCCATGTGGCCCAGGCCGCCGGCATCGGCCTCTACGGCGGGACCCTGCTCGAGGGCACCATCGGCACCGCCGCCGCGCTGCATGCCTGGGCGACGCTGCCCGAGCTGGCCTGGGGGACCGAGATGTTCGGACCGCTGCTGCTCACCGACGACATCGTCGCCGAGCCGCTCCACTACCACGACTTCGGGGTCGAGCTGCCGACGGCACCGGGCCTTGGCATCACCCTGGACGAGGACAAGCTGGCCCATTACGCGCGCCGGTGACGTCGCTCACGTGATGTCCGTCATGAATCCCGGCGTCTCGCCGGCGAGACATGCTCCGGGCGTCGCCCTATCGAGAGGAGAGAACCATGCTGTTTCAGGTGGAAATGACCGTCAAGCTGCCGCCCGACATGCCGGCCGAGCAGGCCGCCGAGATCAAGGCGACCGAGAAGGCCTACTCGCAGGACCTGCAGCGCCAGGGCAAGTGGCGTCACCTGTGGCGGGTGGCGGGCAGCTACTCGAACGTCAGCATCTTCGATGTCGAGGACAACGCCGAGCTCCAGGAGCTGGTGTCCAACCTGCCGCTGTTCCCCTACATGGAGATCGCCGTCAAGCCGCTGTGCCGTCACCCGTCCTCCGTCCGCGACGGCGACGCCTGACGTCGCGCCGGCTCACTTCACGCACCGAAGACCACGATAACAAAGCGAGGGCAAGACCATGACCGTCAAGATCTTCGATACTCCCGAAGTCCAGGATTTTCTCAAGACCATCGCCGGTTTCGACCAGGCGGGCGGCAGCGATCGCGCCAAGCGGATCCTGCACCGGATCCTGTCGGACCTGTTCCGTACCATCGATGACTACGACATCACCCCGGAAGAGTACTGGTCCGCGGTGAGCGTGCTCAACGCCCTGGGGCAGGGCACCCAGTTCGGCCTGCTGTCGCCGGGTCTGGGCTTCGACCACTTCCTGGACATGCGCATGGACGCCGCCGATGCCGAGGCCAAGCGTACCGGCGGCACCCCGCGCACCATCGAGGGGCCGCTCTACGTGGCCGGTGCGCCCGAGGTACACGGCACCGGGCGCATGGATGACGGCAGCGACACCGACGGCGAGGTGATGTGGCTCAACGGCCAGGTGCGCGACACCCAGGGCAACCCGGTCGCCGGTGCCAAGGTCGAGGTGTGGCACGCCAACTCCAAGGGCGGCTACTCGTTCTTCGACCCGACCCAGAGCGAGTACAACCTGCGTCGCACCATCATCACCGACAGCGACGGTCGCTACGCGGTGCGCAGCATCATCCCCTCCGGCTACGGCTGCCCGCCGGACAGCCCGACCCAGGAGGTGCTCAACCTGCTCGGTCGCCACGGCGAGCGCCCCGCGCATATCCACTACTTCATCTCGGCGCCGGGCTATCAGCACCTGACCACCCAGATCAACCTGGCGGGCGACCCGTACACCTTCGACGACTTCGCCTACGCGACGCGCGAGGAGCTGGTGATTCCGGCCAACCGCATCGAGGACGCCGACGAGATCGCCAGGCGCGAGCTGGACGGCCCGTTCTCCGAGGTGACCTTCGATATCGTGCTGACGGCGACCGACGACCCCGAGCTCCAGCATCGTCACGCGCGTCCGCGTGCCAAGGAAGACGAGCAGGACAAGGCCAGCCAGCTGGCCGGTACCGCCAAGGTCTGAGGCCCGGCGCCTCCCTGGCTTCCAGATGACCGGGAAGGCCCTGCCGCCAGGGTCTTCCCCCGACAACCATCGAGGATCCCGATCATGACGACCAAGCTTGATCTTCTCGAGGAACGCGTCCGCGGCGCCGTGGTCGATGACGCCGACGCCGGTATCTATCGTGTTCACCGCAGCATCTTCACCGACCCCGAGTTCTTCGAACTCGAGATGAAGCACGTCTTCGAGGGCAACTGGGTGTTCCTGGCCCACGAGAGCCAGGTTGCCGAGCCCGGCGACTACATGACCGTGACCGTGGGTCGTCAGCCGGTGGTTCTCACCCGCGACAAACAGGGTGACCTGCATGCCCTGATCAACGCCTGTGCTCACCGCGGCGCCACGCTGTGTCGCAAGAAGCGCGGCAACAAGGGCACCTTCACCTGCCCGTTCCACGGCTGGACCTTCAAGAACGACGGCAAGCTGCTCAAGGCCAAGAACGAGAAGACCGGGGCCTACCCGGAGGGCTTCAAGCAGGACGGCTCCCACGACCTCAAGCGCCTGCCGCGCTTCGAGAACTACCGCGGCTTCCTGTTCGGCAGCCTGAGCGATGACGTCGTCCCGCTACAAGAGTATCTCGGCGAGACCACCAAGATCATCGACAACATCGTCGACCAGGCGCCGGAAGGGCTCGAGATCCTGCGCGGCACCTCGTCGTACACCTTCAACGGCAACTGGAAGCTGGGCGCCGAGAACGGGGCCGACGGTTACCATGTCAGCACCGTGCACTGGAACTACTCCTCGACCATGGATCGGCGCAACTACGACGCCGGCGGCACCAAGGCGGTGGACGCCAACGGCTGGTCGAAGAGTCAGGGCGGGTTCTACTCGTTCGAGAACGGCCACATGATGCTGTGGACGCGGCTGCTCAACCCGGAGGTGCGTCCCGTCTACAACCAGAAGGACAAGCTCGAGACCGAGCTGGGCGAGGCCCGGGCCGACTCGATCGTCAACCAGACCCGCAACCTCTGCCTGTACCCCAACGTCTACCTGATGGACCAGTTCTCCACGCAGATCCGCGTGCTGCGCCCGCTCGCCGTGGACAAGACCGAGGTCACCATCTACTGCTTCGCGCCCAAGGGCGAATCCGCCGAGAGCCGCCGGGTGCGCATCCGCCAGTACGAGGACTTCTTCAACGTCTCCGGCATGGGCACCCCGGACGATCTCGAGGAGTTCCGGGCCTGCCAGGAGGGCTACAACGGCGCGCTGGCCGAGTGGAACGACCTCTCCCGCGGGGCCAAGCAGTGGATCGAGGGCGCCGACGACAACGCCAGGGCGATCGGCATGAAGCCGCTGCTCAGCGGCGCGGCCCCGGAGGACGAAGGCCTCTACGTGCTGCACCACCGCCACTGGGTCGAGGAAATGCTGCGCGCCATCGACAAGGAACGCAGCCAGTACATCGCCACCGCGTGACAAGGGGAGAGAGACCATGAGCATCAGCTATCTGGATATCCAGGCCTTCCTCTACCGCGAGGCGCGCCTGCTCGACGACCGCCAGTGGGACGAGTGGCTCGAGTGCTACAGCAAGGACGCGGTGTTCTGGATGCCGGCCTGGGACGACGACGACCAGCTGACCCGGGATCCGCACAGCGAGATCTCGCTGATCTACTACCCGAATCGCGAGGGGCTCGAGGACCGGGTCTACCGGATCAAGACCGAACGCAGTGGGGCGAGCACGCCGGAGCCGCGCACCACCCACCAGGTCAGCAACCTCGAGGTGCTGTCCCAGGAGGGCGACACGGTGGAGCTGCGCTTCAACTGGCACACCCTGAGCCACCGCTACAAGCGGACCGACAGCTACTTCGGGACCTGCTTCTATACCCTGGACGTGTCCGGCGAGACCCCGCTGATCAAGAAGAAAGTCGTGCAACTCAACAACGACTACATCCACCAGGTCATCGATATCTACCATATATGACCGGTGGGGGAGGAGATTCGACCATGAGCTACACCATTGCCCTCAACTTCGAAGATGGCGTGACCCGCTTCATTGGCTGCAAGGAAGGGGAAACGGTCCTCGATGCCGCCTATCGCCAGAAGGTCAACCTGCCGATGGACTGCTCCGACGGCGTCTGCGGCACCTGCAAGGGCCACTGCGAGAAGGGCGAGTTCGACCTGGGCGACGAGTACCTGGACGAGGCGCTGTCCGACGAGGAGGCCGCCGAAGGCCAGGTGCTGACCTGCCAGATGGTGCCGTCCTCCGACTGCATCATCCAGATTCCGGTCGCCTCCACGCTGTGCAAGACCGCGGTGGGCAAGCTCGAGGGCACCGTGGCCATGGTCGAGTCGCTCTCCGAGGACAGCATCGAGCTGGCGGTGGATCTGGACGACGAGGCCGCCCTGGCCTTCCTGCCCGGCCAGTACATCCATATCGACGTGCCGGGTACCGAGGAGCACCGTTCCTACTCCTTCAGCTCGAAGCCCGGTGATCGGCGGGCGACCTTCCTGATCCGCAACATCCCCGAGGGAGTGATGAGCGGCTACCTGACCGAGCGCGCCAAGGTCGGCGACCGGCTGGCCCTGACCGGGCCGATGGGCAGCTTCTACCTGCGCGACATCACCCGCCCGGTGCTGATGCTGGCCGGCGGCACCGGTCTCGCGCCCTTCCTGTCGATGCTCGAGCGGCTGGTGCAGAAGAAGGCCGAAGGGGAGGTCAACGACCAGCCGATCCATCTGATCTACGGCGTCAACAAGGATGACCATCTGGTCAAGGTCGATGCCCTGGAGCACTTCGCCAGGGAGCTGGACAACTTCACCTATGCCACCGTGGTGGTGGATGAGGCCAGCGAGCATCCGCGCAAGGGCTACGTGACCCATCACATGGACGCCGGGGTACTGCACGACGGCGACATCGACGTCTACCTGTGCGGGCCGCCGCCGATGGTCGATGCGGTGCTCAGGTACTTCGACGAGCAGGGCATCACCCCGCAGAGTTTCTACTACGAGAAGTTCACCCCCAACCAGGCACCGGGGGGCGCGGCATGAGGCGCTTTCAGGACTCGCGTTTCCAGGACCGGGTGATGGTGATCACCGGCGCGGCCCAGGGCATCGGGCGTCGCGTCGCCGAGCGGGCCGCCACCGAGGGCGCGCGCCTGGCGCTGGTCGATCGTTCCGATCTCGTCCAGGAGGTGGTGGCCGACCTGGTGGGGCAGGGGGCGGAGGCCATCGCCCTGCAGGCCGACCTGGAGACCTGGGAGGGGGCCGAGACGGTCATGGCCCGGAGTGTCGAGCATTTCGGGCGCATCGACATCCTGATCAACAACGTGGGCGGGGCGATCAACTTCAAGCCGTTCACCGAGTTCACCCCCGAGCAGATCTCGGCCGAGATCACCCGCTCGCTGATGCCCACCCTGTGGTGCTGCCGGGCGGTGCTGCCGACGATGATCGCGCAGGGCGGCGGGGTGATCGTCAACGTCTCCTCGGCGGCGACCCGCGGCATCCACCGGATTCCCTACTCGGCGGCCAAGGGCGGGGTCAACGCCATGACGGCGTCGCTGGCCTTCGAGTACGCCGAGCACGGCATCCGCGTGGTGGCCACCGCGCCGGGCGGCACCGAGGCGCCGCCGCGCAAGATCTCGCGCGGCACCCCGGAGCCGCGCAACGCCACCGAGCAGGCCTGGTTCCAGGCGCATATCGACCAGACCCGGCAGAGCTGCCTGTTCGGCCGCTACGGCACCCTGGACGAGATGGCCGCGCCGATCCTGTTCATGGCGTCGAGCGAGGCCAGCTACATTACCGGCAGCGTGCTGCCGGTGGCCGGCGGCGATCAGGGGTGAACGTCACCGCATCGGCCCATGACTAGCCCGGAGGATGGCTGCATCCTCACTTGCCCGCGCCTGTCGCGGGCTTTTTTGACATGGCATGGCCGATGCGGTGAAAACGAGGAGACACGACAATGTACAAGGACTTCTCCCTGTCGGCGCTGGCGGCCGGTTTTCTGGCGGTGCTGATTTCCTATGCCGGGCCGCTGGCGATCTTCTTCCAGGCGGCCCAGAGCGCGCATGTGGCCCCCGAGATGCTGACCTCCTGGGTCTGGGCGATCTCCATCGGGGCCGCGTTGTCGGGCATCCTGCTCAGCGCCTGGCTGAAGATACCGGTGATCACCGCCTGGTCGGCGCCGGGCACGGCGCTGCTGGTGACGCTGTTCCCGGGGCTGTCGCTCAACGAGGCGGTGGGCGCCTACCTCGTCGCGGCGGCGCTGACGGTGGTGATCGGCATCACCGGCACCTTCGATCGCCTGGTGGCACTGATTCCCCGGGGCATCGCCGCCGGGATGATGGCGGGCATCCTGTTCCAGTTCGGGCTGGGTGCCTTCCGCTCGGTGGAGACCACGCCGCTGCTGGCGCTGAGCATGCTCGCCGCCTACCTGGTGTTCAAGCGCCTGGCACCGCGCTACTGCCTGGTACTGCTGCTGGTGACCGGCATCGCGCTGTCGGTGGGGCTCGAGGGCACCTCGCTGACCGGCGTGCGCTGGCAGCTGGCGACGCCGCGCTTCATCGCCCCCGAGTGGAGCTGGCACGCGACCCTGAGCCTGGCGCTGCCGCTGGTGCTGGTCAGCCTGACCGGCCAGTTCCTGCCGGGCATGGCGATCATGCGCGGTGCCGGCTACCGGGTGCGCTCGCGGCCGATCATCGCCACCACCAGCCTGGTCTCGCTGGGCACGGCGCTATTCGGTGGCATCACCACCGTGGTGGCGGCGATCACCGCGGCGATCTGCACCGGCAAGGACGCCCACGAGGATCCCGACCGGCGTTACGTGGCGGGCATCGCCAACGGCCTGTTCTACCTGCTCGGCGGGCTGTTCGCCGGGACCATCGTGACGCTCTTCACGTCGCTGCCCGATGCCTTCGTCGCGGTGCTGGCCGGGCTCGCGCTGATCGGCGCGATCGCCGGCAATCTGGTTGCCGCGGTCGAGGATGTCGCGCACCGCGAGGCCGCGGTGATCACCTTCCTGGCGACCGCTTCGGGGATGAGCCTGCTGGGGCTGGGGTCGGCGTTCTGGGGCGTGGTGTTCGGCATGCTCGCGCATGGGTTGCTGCACTGGCGCCCCGTCCGGTCGATGGGCGAGAGCCGCTCGACGCCAGCCGCGACGCCGCGGGCGGCGAAGGCACGCGACTGATGCCAAACCCGGATCCATGGCCAGTGGCGGTCGGACCCCATTGGCGCAGGAGTGAATGGTCGGTTCGTCTGCTTGACCGAGCTAAACCCCCTATGATGCATCCAAAGACCCCTTTTCGACTGATTTCGCCAGCGCGGGCATCACTCACGACTTTTGGGACGCTAATTCTCTGAGCGTCCAATCGACCAACTCGCTGGCGAGCTGGTCGGCGGCGCGGCCGAAGGCTTCGACCACGGACTCCAGGCTGTCGTCATCACTGGGTGCCGCTACCTCGATGCGTTGGCTGGCCAGCACCTCGCGGTTCGCCTCGTCGAGAAGCTGGACGTCAAGGCGGACCATTACCTCGAGCGTGCCCTTGCGGTAGCGGCTATAGAAGGCCCCTAGCTGGCTCGCTAGGGTGGCGTCGCTGCGCGCCCGACTGGCATCGTCCACCACAGCGGCCAGCCGACCATCGAGGCGGAAGGCTTCGATTAGATGATCGCGCACTAGCAGCGGGGCATCATCACGCCAGCGTGCCCCGGCATAGGCTTGGAACTCGCCGGGGGAAGGCATGATCAGTAGGCGCGGGCCATCCAGCGGCGACCCGGCACTGGGGGTATCGACCCTCAGGGTCAGGTCACAGGCGCTACCAGGGGACGCTGAGAGTGACGGTTCGGATAGCGTGAAAAGGCGTACCGGCTCGCGTTCGGGGAGCAGGCTGCAGCCTGCAAGCAGTCCGCTCAGCACCAGCAGCGGCATGGCGAGGCGTGGCATGCGCGATAGGCTCATGGACTGAACTCCTGCATCTCGTTGCGGCCCTGCAAGGCTTCGGCCGGATTCTCCTCGAAGCGCCGCACCAGACGGTTCAGGACGCGCAGCGTAGCGTGCAGCTCGCGCATGGCCGGGTCGAGTTCGCCCACGCCTTGAAGGCCCCTGGCCAGAGACCCCTCGTGGCGTGCGGTCAGGCGATCCAGCCGGGCGGTGGTGGACTCCAGCGATTGCATCGCACGTCGTGCACTCTGCAGAGTCTCGCGACCCTCCTCGTCCAGTAGGCCGTCGGCAGTCTCGCCCAGGCGGCTGAAACGTTCGAGGGACGCCTCGAGTTGCTCGCCGGCCCGGCCGAAGTGTGCGATGGCTTCGCCGAGGGCGTGGCGCTGGTCGACCAGCGCCCGAGAGGCGACTTCCAGGTTGCCCAGGGTGCGTGTCAGGCTTTGGACGTTCTCCGCGGAAAGCAGCCGATTGGCGCTGTTCAGCAAGCGTTCCACCTGGGTGAAGAGTTCCTCGCTGTTGGCGAGTAGCGAACTCAGCGGCGACGGCTCGGCCTGGATCAGTGGCGGGTTGTCGTGGCTGCCTTGCAGACGCGGGCTCTGCGGAGTGCCGCCGAGCAGTTGGACGTTCATGGTGCCGGTAATATTGGCCAGCGCCAGGCTGGCGTGGGTGTCCTGCTTCACTGGAACGTCACTGTAGACACGGATCAGTGCCCGCACCTGGCGCGGGTCCTGGGGATCGAGGCGTAGCCTGACCACATCACCGACCTCAATGCCGCTGTACTGGACTGCATTGCCCTCGGAAAGTCCGCTGACGGCCCGATTGAAGCGGATCTCGTACCAGGCATAGTCGCGGTCGACGCTGGGCTTGCCGAGCCAGAGGGCGAACAGCAGTGCGCTACCCAGGGTAATCACCGTGAATAACCCGATCAGCACATGATGGGCACGAGGTTCCATCGTCAGGGGGACTCCTCCGAATGGGCCGCCCGGTGGGCGGCGCGGCCTCGGGGGCCATGAAAATAGTCATGGATCCATTCATCATCGGTGGCCGCGACGATGTCGAGCCGATCAGCAACCAGTACACGCTGGCGTGATAGTACAGCTACCCGATCGCAGACGGCATAGAGGGTGTCCAGGTCATGGGTGACCAGGAAAACGCTCAGGCCCAGAGCATCGCGCAGGGTCAGGATAAGACGATCGAAGGCCGCAGCACCGATCGGGTCCAGACCCGCCGTCGGCTCATCCAGGAACAACACCTCCGGATCCAACGCCAGGGCACGTGCCAGTGCGGCCCGCTTGATCATGCCCCCAGAGAGTTCAGCGGGATACTGGGTCGCGGCCTCTCCCGTCAGGCCGGCCAGAGCCAGCTTGACCCGAGCCAGGGCCTCAGCGTCGGTGCGGGTGAGTTTGGCGTGCTCGATCAGCGGCAGAGCGACGTTCTCTTGCAGGGTCAGAGAGGTGAACAGTGCGCCACGTTGAAAGAGTACCCCGAAGCGGCGCTCCACTTGGGAGCGGGCCCGGTCGGGGAGCTGCTGGAAGTCCGCACCGAACACCTCGATGCGTCCGGCACGGGGTCGCAACAGGCCAACGATGCTGCGCAGCAGGACTGACTTGCCGGTGCCCGAGCCGCCGACCACCCCGAGGATCTCGCCCGGGTAGAGGTCGAGATCGAGGTTCTCGTGCACGCGGTGCTGGCCGAAGCGGTTGACCAATCCGCGGACCCGGATCAGCGGTTCCCGGGACGCGTTCACCAGCCCATCTCCATGAAGAACAGCGCTGCCACCGCATCCAGCAGGATAACCACGAAGATCGACTGCACTACGCTCGAGGTGGTGTGCTCTCCTACCGACTGGGCGCTGCCGCTGACCTTGAAGCCCTCCAGGCAACCGATCACCGCGATCAGGAAAGCGAACAGCGGCGCCTTGGCAAGGCCCACCAGAAAGTGGTTGAGCGGGATGTCGCGCTGCAGGATGGCCAGAAACTGGATGGACGAGATATCCAGGGCCAGCAGGCAGACCAGGGCACCGCCGAGGATGCCGCTCAGCATGCCCACGAAGGTGAGGATCGGTAGGGTCAGCATCATCGCCAGCACCCGCGGCAGCACAAGCAACTCGATGGGGTCGAGGCCGAGGGTACGCACGGCGTCGAGTTCCTCATTGACCTTCATGGCACCGAGCTGGGCCGTAAAGGCGCTGGCGGTACGACCGGCGAGCAGGATGGCAGCGAGTAGCACGCCGAACTCACGAAGGAAGGCAAAGGCGACCAGGTTGACCGTGTAAATAGTGGTGCCGAAGTCGCGCAGCACCGTGGCGCCGAGAAAGGCCACCACTGCGCCCACCAGGAAGGTCAGCAAGGCAACAATGGGCAGGGCATTGAGGCCTGTCTGGTGCAACTGGGCCACCATCGAGGTAAGACGCCAGCGGCCCGGCCGCCAGCCAGTGGCGACGAGGGCGGCGAGCACCTGGCCGATGAAGCCGAGCAACTGGCGTTGCTGCTGCCAGATTCCCTCGACGAGCTGGCCGATCCGGGCCAGGATGTCCCACAATGGTCGGCCGGGGCGCACCGTGGGAGGCGGGTTGTCGGCCATGGCTTCGCCCAAGGTGCGCAGCAGGGCGCGGCGTGTCGCCGGCAATTCGGGTGCCCGTTCGTCGATCTCAGCAAGCCATCGGGCACCGACGAGTTCCATCAACAAGGCGGCACCGGCGGTGTCCAGGGCTCGGAGTTTAGTGAGATCGATGGTCGTGGCGGTAGTCTCATGCCGGGGGCGGCGATCGAGTTCGAGGCGTAAAGCGGCATAATACGGCAGCGTCCAGTCACCGACGATGGTCAGATGGTTACCGTGCTGGTCAATATAGCCCGGCTCTTTCATGGGCGAAGACATCTCGGAAGAATTACGGTTCCTAGCAGTAAGCATGACAACAGGTATGTTCTTTCAGCTCAGCGACTTGCGTAGCCGGGACAGGGCGAACAGGAAGAAAGCCGCGCCAATCACCAGCAGTGCCAATAGCTGCGGCCAGACGATGGCCAGCCCCGCCCCTCGAAACAGGATGCCTTGCCCCAGCATCACGAAATGGGTGGTAGGCGCGGCGAGCATGATGTTCTGGATGAGCTCCGGCATGCTTTCGCGCGGTGTCATGCCGCCAGAAAGCACCTGCAGAGGCATGAGGATCAGGATGATCAGCAGGCCGAGCTGAGGCATGGAACGGGCCACGGTGCCGAAGAAGATGCCCATGGAAGTCGTGGCGAACAGGTGCAACATGGCGCCGAACAGGAACAGGGCGACCGAACCGGCGATGGGGACCTGCAACCAGGTTTCCACGACCACGCGCAGGGCGAAGGCGGAGGCCACCAGGACTACCAGGCCCATCGACCAGACCTTGGCCGTCATGATCTCGAAGGGCGTGACCGGCATGACCAGCAGGTGCTCGATGGTGCCATGCTCGCGTTCGCGGATCAGCGCCGCGCCGGTGAGGATGATCGACAGCATGGTGATCTGATTGATGACCTCGTTCACGGCGCCGAACCAGGCCTGATCCAGATTGGGATTGTAGGCCACGCGCACCACCGCCTGAACGGGAGTGACGGCATCGGGGTCGTGTCCCGCCAGGAAGGTGGCGACTTCATCGTTGACGATTTCCTGGATGTAACCGGCGCCGGTGAATGCCTGACTGATCTGGGTCGCATCGACGTTGAGCTGGATCGTGACCGTATCGCCGTCGAGCAGATCGCGCTGGAAACCGGGCGGGATGTCCAACGTGAAGGTGTAGCGTCCCTCGTCCATGCCGACGTCCATTTCGGCAGGGGTGGTCAGCACCGGTTCGAGGAAGTAGGGCTCTTGAAAGGCATCGATGAGGCGCTGCGAGAGGGGCGAACGATCCTCGTCGACCACCGCGATGCTCGCCCGGTGTGGCGCCTCGGGGATCGCGGTGGCGCCTTCGTAGATGGCCAGGGTGAACGAATAGATGATCAAAACCAGCATCGCCGGGTCACGGTAGAGGCTGCGCAGTTCCTTGAGGCCGAGCTGGAAGATGTTGCCGAGTTTGCGTCGCAGGCCGCCCATGTCATTTCTCCTGCTTGCGCAGGCCGGCGACGCTGAGCAGGGTCAGCAGCGGGATCGCCAGCAGCATGGGAATGAAATAGGGGTACAGCTCGGCCAGCCCCAGCGACTTGGAGAACACCCCGCGGCTGATGATCAGGAAGTGGCTGGTCGGGTAGAGCTTGCCGACAAAGGCGCCGGCGCCCTCCATCGCCGAGACCGGGTGGATCAGCCCGGAAAACTGGATGGCCGGCAGCAGGGTGACGATGGTGGTGCCGAAGATCGCCGCGATCTGGCTGTTCAATATCGACGACATCAGCAGGCCAAGGCCGGTGGCGCAGGTCACGTAGAGCAGCGCGCCAAGGCAGAGGGTGAGGATGCTGCCCTTGATCGGAATACCGAAGACGAACACCGCCAGCAGCGCCAGGGTGGCGAAATTAAACATGCCCAGGGCGATATAGGGCAGTTGCTTGCCGAGCAGGAATTCCAGGCGGGTGGTCGGCGTGACGTAGAAATTGGTGATCGAGCCCAGTTCCTTTTCGCGCACCACGCCGAGGGCGGTGAGCATCGCCGGGATCATCATCAGGAGCAGCGGGATCATCGCCGGTGCCATGGCTGGCAGGCTCTGCACGTCCGGGTTGTAGCGATAACGAATGGCCACGTCAGCCGGTGCCAGCTGCCCGTCGACGCCCGCCTCGCGGGCCAGCTGCTGCAGGTAGCTCAGGTGGATGCCTTGCACATAGCCCTTGATGGTGTCGGCGCGCATCGGCATGGCGCCATCGATCCAGAACGCGACTTGCGGCACGGCGCCGCGCTTGAGGTCGCGGCCGAAATTCGGCGGAATCTCCACGGCCAGGCTGATGTCGTTGCTGCGCATGCGCTGGTCCAGCTCGGCATGGCTGGCCAGCGGCGCCTGCTCGATGAAGTAGCGCGAGCCGGCCATGTTCAGCAGGTAGTGCTGGCTGGTGGTGGTCTGGTCGCGGTCGAGCACGGCGTAGGTCAGGTTCTCCACGTCGAAGCTGACGCCGTAGCCCATGATGAACATCAGCAGCACGCTGCCGAGCATCGCCAGCGTCGCCCGAATCGGGTCGCGGCGCAGCTCCATGGCTTCGCGGCGGGTGTAGCTGAGCAGTCGCCGTTGGCTGAAGCGCGGCGGCGTATCGGCAGCGGCCGGTGCCGCGGCGGGTGGCGCCTGGGGCGGTGTCGAGTCCGCCGCCGTATCCGGTGCTTGGCTAGCCTCGCGCAGATAGGCGATGAAAGCCTGTTCCAGGGTGTCGGCGCCGCGCTTCTCCTGGAGCGCCTGAGGCGTATCGCTGGCCAGTACCCGGCCGGCATGCATCAGCGAGATGCGGTCGCAGCGCATGGCCTCGTTCATGAAGTGGGTCGAGATGAAGATGGTGACGCCGTCCTCGCGTGACATCCTGACCAGCTGGGCCCAGAAGTTGTCGCGGGCGACCGGATCGACACCGGAAGTCGGCTCGTCGAGGATCAGGATCTCCGGACGGTGGAGTACCGCAACGGCCAGCGACAGGCGTTGGCGCACCCCCAGCGGCAGCCTGCTGGGCAGGGCGTCGATGACGTCCTGCAGGTCGAACTGCTTCAGCAGCTCCTGACGGCGTGTCCGATAGTCGGCGGCGTCCATGTGGAACAGCCGGGCATGCAGGTCGAGGTTCTGGCCCACGCTGAGTTCGCTGTACAGCGAGAACGCCTGGGACATGTAACCGACCCGGCGTCGCGATTCGATGTCGTTGGGGTCGACCGCCTGGCCGAACAGCCGAGCCTCGCCCTCTTCGAACGGCAGCAGGCCGGTGAGCATCTTCATGGTGGTCGACTTGCCGCAGCCGTTGGAGCCGAGGAAGCCGAAGATCTCGCCACGTTCGATGCGAAAATCGACATGATCCACCGCGGTGAAGTTGCCGAAGCGCTTGGTCAGGCCATGGGCCTCGATGGCCACTTCGTCGTTGGCGGGGCGCGGGGGGATGACGAGCTGCCGATGGCCGCGGCGTTTTTCCGTCGGCAGCAGTGCGACGAACGCCTCTTCCAGCGAGCTGCAGCGGGTCTTCTCGAGCAGCGCCCGGGGCGTGCCGGTATCGAGCACCTGGCCGTCGTTCATCGCCACTAGCCAGTCGAAGCGTTGGGCCTCGTCCATGTAGGCCGTGGCCACCAGGACACTCATATCGGGACGCTGTTGTCGGATGCGGGCGATCAGGTCCCAGAATTGCGCGCGCGACAGCGGATCGACCCCGGTCGTCGGCTCGTCGAGGATCAGCAGGTCGGGATCGTGGATCAGTGCACAGCACAAGCCCAGCTTCTGTTTCATGCCGCCGGAGAGCTTGCCGGCCGGACGTTCGGTAAAGTCGCCCAGGCCGGTGCTGCGGGTCAGGTCGGCGATACGGCGCTCGCGCTCCTCATGGCCCTGGCCGAACAGACGGGCGAAGAATTCGAGATTCTCGCGTACCGTCAGGGTCGCATAGAGGTTCCTGCCGAGTCCCTGGGGCATGTAGGCGATACGCGGCCCGGTGCGGCGGCGATGCTCGGCGTCGCGCATGTCGCCGCCGAGCACTTCCACCCGCCCCTGCTGGAGGCGCCGCGCGCCGGCGATCAACGCCAGCAGGCTCGACTTGCCGACGCCATCGGGACCGATCAGACCGACCATCTGCCGGGCCGGGATCTCAAGGTCCACGTTGGCCAAGGCTATGGTACGGGCGTACTGCTGCCCGACGTTGTGCAGCCGCGCGACGATGTCCCCGGTCATGACGAAACGTTCACTTGAAGAAAGTCGGGCCACCCGGCTTCGGGGTCGAGCTTGAGATAGGCCATGCCGGGCAGGCCGGTCTTGACCTGCTCGAGATGCTCCTTGAGCAGCTGCGGGTCGATGCGCGCCTTGACGCGGAACATCAGCTTCTCGCGCTCGCTCTGGGTCTCCACCGTCTTGGGCGTGAACTGGGCGGCGCTGGCGACGAAGCTGACACGGGCGGGGATCACGTAGCCGGGGGCGGCATCGAGGATCAGGTGTGCCTCGTCGCCCAGCGCCACGCGGCCGGCCTGCGAGGTGGGCAGGAAGAACGTCATGTAGACGTCGGTCAGATCGATCAAATTGAGAACCTTGCCCCCAGCGGCCAAGACTTCGCCGGGTTCCGCCACGCGATACTGCACCCGGGCCAGGCGGTCGGCACGCAGCTGGCTGTCTTCCAGATCCGCCTGGACCCGTTCCACGCTGGCGCTGGCGGCCTCCACCGCCGACTCAGCCTCGACGACCTGCGATCTGGCCGCGGCAATGGCGGCCTGGGCGGACGCCACCTGGGCTTTGGAGGCAGCCAGTGCCGCCTGGGCGCTCTGCATGGCCGCCAGGTCATCATCCACCTGCTGACGGGAAATGACGTTACGCTGGAGCAGGGCATTGGAGCGCTCGTAGCGCTTGCGCGCCGCGGTCAGCTCCGCCTGACGCTGGCGCACGACGGCTTCCGCCGCCGCCTTGTTGCTTTCGTTCTGCGCCACCATGGCCTGGGCGGTCTGCAGGGCGTTGCGCAGGCGCTGCAGTTCGGCCTGGGCCTGGCGCAATTGTGCATCGAGCGTGCGGGTGTCCATGCGGGCCAGAAGCTGGCCGGGCGCGACGAAATCGCCTTCGTCGACCAGGATCTCGGCGACCCGGCCGCTTAGTTGGGTGGCGATATCGATTTCGGTGGCCTCGATACGTCCGTTGCCGCTGGCGATGGCGTCGCCCAGGCCGTCGGGTCGCAGCGCTGTCCAGCCCAGCAGGGCGACGGCCACCACGATGGCGATGACGACCAGACCGCGCACGAGGCGCTTGCGGAGTTCCTGGGGCATGACTGGTATCCTGATGATGGCGAGAGCGATCCGGTGCAGCCATTATCCGTTGTCGGCGCATCAACGATGTGACATACATCAATGAATATTGGATCGAGCCGTTTCCGCCAACGATTCCGCATCGGCGGTGCCTGGTGACGCCGTCGGAAAGCAGGGCTCGGTGACGACGTGGACGATGATCGAGGCGATATGAGCAACGACAACGACGGCGTGCGACGCACCGGCCTGGGCATGATGGTGCTGTTCTGGGTGATCCTGCTGGGCCTGGCCGTACTCTGGTTCCAGGATAGCCTGACGACGCGGCACAATCCTAATGCCGGACTCGTGGAGGACGAAGGTACTGGGCCGATCACTCTGACGCGCAATGCCGGCGGGCACTTTGTGGCCACCGGGCGTATCAACGGTGAGCCGGTGACCTTCCTGCTGGACACCGGCGCCAGTCTGGTCTCGATTCCCGCCGGTCTCGCCGATCGCCTGGGGCTCGAGCGCGGTATTCGGGCCACGTTCGATACCGCCAACGGGCGCGCCAGCGGGTTCATGACTACACTCGATCGGGTCTCGCTGGGCGGTCTTCAGGCCCGTGACGTACGCGGTTCGATCAATCCCGGCATCGGGGGTGACACCGCCTTGCTGGGAATGAGTTTTCTGGGCCGTTTCGATATCCGCATTCGCGGTTCACAGATGGTCCTGCGCGCCCCGGAGCAGGACGAGACGTAAGCGCCATATCGATAAATCAGGCCCGAGCGGCTTGGGCATGGAGGGGAGGCTGTGATGCGCCAATGGATGGGAGTGGTGTTGCTGGGACTGCTGCTCAGCGGCTGTCAGGGATTACAGAGCATGCTGCCGGGGGGCGGCGAGACGGGCCGCCCCCCGGCAGTCATCGAGCGCGGTGGCGAGGCGCCCGGACAGCCGGGGATGGTCGAACGCAAGGTGCCGTTTCCCGCCGAGACCTACGCCAAGCTCGACAAGCACGGCAGCGCGACGATCAAGGGGCGTCTGAGCTACACCACCTCAAAAGGACAGACGCTCGTCGGCGCCCACGAGACGGTGTCGATCGCGCCGGCGACGCAATACTCCGCCGAGGCCGCCGATGTGGCGCTGGCCGGCAAGCGCATCGAGCCCGCCGATCCGCGGGCCCGGGAATACACCCATTACGCCGAGACCGACGCCAACGGGTATTTCGTCGCCAACGGCATTCCGGCAGGGGTGTTCTACGTCGCCGGCAGCGTGCTGCTGCCCGGCGGTGAGTCGCGCAGCCCGCTGATTCTCAAGCAGGTCACGGTCGGCAAGGGGCAGACGGTCAAGGTCGACCTGAGCCGCTGAGATGCCGCGACGTCACGCGTCGCGGGGCTTGTCGTCGCTGCCACCCGACGCCTGGCCGCTGTCGGGCGTGCGGTAGTGGCCGGGAATCGTCTCCCGCTCGCCGTTGGGCAGGTCGCGAACATGGGTGGGGACGTAGACGCGGGTGATGACGCTCTTGCGCTGATTCATTCTCCGAGTACTCCACTCAAGTATTCCGTTGCCTCAAGCTACCGCGTCTCGGTACGCCTGGCAAATTCCCGGGGCAACGGCTCAACGTAAAGACAATACCAAGCTCATGAAGATCACGTCACCGGCCTCGTTGCGCAGCAGTTCGGTGAAGCCCAGTGAGCGATACAGGCTTAAGGCAGTATGGTTGTCAGCATAGACGTTGAGGGTCAGCCGGCGGGCCGCGAAGGCGTCTCTGGCGCGGTCGCTGAGCGCCCGGCAAAGCACGCGCCCCAGGCCGCGGCCGCGATGGGCCGGGGCGACGATCAGCCGGGCCAGGTGCACCACCCGATAGTCCCGCTCCAGTAACTGGCCGAAGCCGAGCAGTTCGCCTTCGCCATCGACCAGCGCGAAGCTGTTCTCCGGGGAGGCCTCCAGCGTCATCCAGGCGGTGTTGGCCGTGGTCGGGAAGGGCAGGCGCGGCCCCGCCCAGCGCCGACACGCCGTGGCGTCGGCGGGCCAGGTGAGCACGCTGTCGAGATCGTCGACCCGGGCGGGGCGCAAATGAGGCGCGGCATGGACGGCATCGGTCATGGCGATACCCTAGCAGGATCAAGGCCCCGGCGCGCCCTGCCACCCGTGGCATTGGTTGAAAGGTTGAGCCGTAAAATCACAATAATGCCTTTGTGGAATATTGTGTATAAGCGCCTCGTGGCGCCCCGGGCCACTTGTCCACTTCCTGACGCCGCCGGATACTCCGATTCAGTCGTCGGCGGTGGCCGCGTGCCCCAGGAAGCTTGCCATGCCCTTTCCCTCATTCAAACGCGGTGACCTGCCTGCCTCGATAACGGGTCTGCACTGGGTCGTCATTCTGCTGTCCTTGTCGCTCACCCTCGTTGCCTGGCAGGTCTCCGCGCGCATGGCCGAGGAGAAGGCACGGGAAGAGTTCGAGCACCAGGTTGGCCAACTCAACGAGCTGATCGTGGACCGCATGAGAAATTATGCGTTTGCCATGGTCTCGGGGGTGGGTGCCATCCATGCCAAGGAGGGTGACATGTCGCTCGAGGCCTGGCGGTCATTCAGCCAGTCTCTTGCGCTGACCGATCGACTGCCCGGCATCAATGGTATCGGCATCATCAAACGGGTCAGCCCGGGCGATGTCGACGCCTTCGTCGAGGCGCAGCGAGCCAAGCGCCCCGACTTTCGTATCCACCCGGCGCATTCGCGCAACGACTACTGGCCCATCGTCTTCATCGAACCGGAAGCGGCGAACAAGGCGGCCGTGGGGCTGGACATGGCCCACGAGTCCAATCGCTACCAGGCCGCTCGGCGTGCCATGGCCACGGGGGAGACACAGATCACCGGCCCCATCGTGCTCGTTCAGGACGCCCAGAAGACCCCGGGTTTCCTCTTCTTCCAGCCGTTCTACGACAGTACGTCGACCCCACCGGCCGGACAACGGGAAGCGCACTTCGAAGGGCTGGTCTATGCCCCGTTCATCATGTCCAGGCTGATGGAAGGCGCGCTGGCCAATGTGACACGCATGATCCAGGTGCGAATTAGCGACAACGGCAGCGTGATGTATGACGAATTCGGCGATGGCGGGGAGAACGTCGATGCGACGCCGATGCTCGCGAAAACGTATTCGCTGGACCTTTATGGCCGTCGGTGGGATTTCGACGTTCAGACCAACGCCTTGTTCGAGCGTATTCATTCGAGCAAGCAGCCCGCCATCATTCTGGCGGCGGGTATCGTCATAGAAGTCCTGATCATACTGGTCATCCTGCTTCTCAAGAATGCCAGGGTCCGCGCGGAAGCCGAGGTGAAAAGGAAAACGCGAGAGCTGCGGGAGAGTCTGGACTTCATAGAAACGCTGACCGACCAGTTGCCGGTGACCATCGGCGTCTGGAATTCGGACCTGAAATGCCAGTTCATGAACGGGTATGGCAAGAATATGCTGCGCTTTTCCCAAGAAAAGGCAATCGGTCGACCGATATCCGACTTCATCGGCGAGGAGCGGGTGGCCGAGCGTCGAAATTTTTACCATCGAGCCTTGCAGGGAGAGACGATTTCCAGCAGTGCGCGATTCACCGACAGGGCGGGTGAACCACGCGAAGTCAGCCTCAAGTATTTCCCTATCGTCATGAAAGACCAGCCGTGCTTCGTTTCCATCGCCCTGGATGTCACGGAGTTGAAGGCGCGGGAAAAGGAACTCGAGCAATTGAACGCGGAACTCGAAGTTCAGACCCGGCAAGCCGAAGCGGCGGCCTCCGCCAAGGCAGCTTTCCTGGCCAATATGAGCCACGAAATACGAACGCCGATGAATGCGATCCTGGGCATGCTGGTGCTGATGCTGGATACGAACATCGAGGAGTATCCCCGGAGCCTGGCGAGGAAGGCTCTGTCCGCGTCCGAGGGGCTACTGTCACTGCTCAACGACATCCTGGATATTTCCAAGATCGAATCCGGCCATGTCGATGTCGACTGTCGGGAATTCGAGGTGCAGGACCTCCTGCAGCGTAGTGTCGAGCTTTTCGCGATCGCCGCGGAAGAAAAGGGGCTGGACCTAGTCGTCGACGTGGCACCGGCGATCCCCGGTAGCATGAAGGGCGACTTGCTGCGGATTTCGCAGGTATTGATCAATGTCATCGGTAACGCCATCAAGTTCACGGAGGCGGGGCGTGTCGCGGTTCGTTTGAGCCGGTCCAGGGCGAATGACACGGAATGCCTGGTCGTTGCCGTGCAGGATACCGGCATCGGCATTCAGGAAAGCGACCAGGCGTATATCTTCGAGACGTTCAGGCAGGCCGAGCGGTCGAAACGTCGCAGTCTTGGCGGTACGGGGCTGGGGCTGGCGATCAGCAAGAGGCTTTGCGAGTTGATGGGGGGGCGTCTGAGCGTCACCAGCCGGGTGGGCGCGGGCAGTACCTTCACCGTCGAGATCCCCGTGGTCTTCGGGGATGAGGCCCGGGTCATTGGCGACGAGTGCCGGGATCGCCGCGACGGTGACGTTTCGACAGGCAGCGGAGCGTCGGCACTCGCGAGTGCCGAGGGCGATGGCGCCGTTCCCCAGTATCCGACTGTGCGGGTGCTCGTCGTCGACGACCTGTCCATCAATTGCGAAATCGTCGAAAGCTACCTCCAACGCTTCGGCGTGTCCGCCACGTCCGTCAACACGGGGGACGAGGCGTTGGCGTACCTGCAAGAGCAGCCTTGCGATCTGGTGTTCATGGACCTGCACCTCGAACGCGAGACGGGACAGGACGTCGCCCGCCGCATTCGGCGTGCCCCGCTGGCCAGACAGCCCTATATCGTCGCCTTGTCGGCCTCCGTACTGGACCAGGACCGGGAGAGCGCGAAAGACAGCGGGATGGAGGCCTATCTGACGAAGCCCGCCTTGCCCGCCGATATCCAGCGGATGCTGGCGCGGTTTTTCTCATCCGCCAAGGCGACGGGGGCCGCGGTCTCCAGCGCACTCGAGGATCGCGAAACCGCGAATGGGTTGCCGGACTGTATATCGGCCGAGCGACATGCGGCCATGTTCGGTCAGATTCCCGAGCTGTTCGCGCAATGCCTGCACAGCTATGCGGCGAGTGCGCGCGAGATCGTGCAACGCCTGACGGAGAGTGTTGCCGCGGGGGACGCCCAGAGCATCAGGCGCCTGGCACACCGGCTCAAGGGGGCGTCCGGCAATATCGCCCATGTCAGGCTGCAGCGCATGGCGGGCCATGTCGAAGGGACCCACGACGATGCCTCGATCGTCGACGAGGGGCGGGCGCTGGTCACTGCACTGAACGATGACCTGGCCGATATAGAAGCCTATCTGCACTCGTTGGAAGACCCGCAGCACCAACCGGCGAGGACGAATGTCGATGCGTTACGGATCCGTTGAGGCGATCGCCAATCGGCGCACCTTCGACGAGCAACTGGAACTCGAGTGGCGGCCGACCGGGCGCTGTATCGGGCCAAGGTGGAGGGCGGGCGCAATTGTGTCAGCCCGGGACCGCACGAGAGCGGCTGATGCCGATGGACGGTGCATGAAAGCCCGTCTCTCCGGTGAGGTCAGGCGCTGACCATCGATCTCGCGGCATCGGACGGGGTAGCGGGCCTGCGTCGGTGCGATTGCCGGTTCCCGACGAGGGGGCCGCCCGGCGAGTCGGGCGGCGCCGCTGCGGTCGTCAGGCCTCGTCGGCGTCTTCACGCTCCCAGTCCATGGTGCGCCGCACGGCCTTCTTCCAGCCCTTGTAGTGGCGTTCGCGCTGGTCGGCGTCCATCGACGGGGCGAAGACACGCTCGAGCCGGCCCTTGTCGACCACCTCGCCCTGGGTCCACAGGCCCACGGCGATGCCCGCCAGATAGGCGGCGCCCAGGGCGGTGGATTCGGTGACCATCGGTCGCTCGACGTCGACGCCGAGCATGTCGGCCTGGAACTGCATCATGAGATTGTTGGCCACGGCGCCGCCGTCGACCCGCAGCGACTTGAGCGCGATGCCGGAATCGGTCTGCATGGCGTCGATGATGTCCCGGGTCTGGTAGGCCAGGGAGTCGAGGGTGGCGCGAGCGATGTGCTCCTTGCGGGTGCCGCGGGTCAGGCCGAAGATCGCCCCGCGGGCGTACATGTCCCAGTAGGGGGCACCCAGGCCGGCGAAGGCCGGCACCACGTAGACACCGCCGGCATCCTCGACCTTGCCGGCGAAGTATTCCGAGTCCTCGGCCGAGTCGATGAGCTTGAGCTCGTCGCGCAGCCACTGCACGGCGGCGCCGGCGATGAAGATGGCGCCTTCCAGGGCGTATTCCACCCGGCCGTTGAGCCCCCAGGCGATGGTGGTGAGCAGGCCGGAGCGCGAGGGCACGGGCGTCTCGCCGGTGTTCATCAGCAAGAAGCAGCCGGTGCCGTAGGTGTTCTTGACCATGCCCTTGTCGAAGCAGGCCTGGCCGAACAGCGCCGACTGCTGGTCACCGGCGATGCCGGCGATGGGGATCCGGGCGCCGGCGAACATCCCGGTATCGGTGGTGCCGTAGACCTCGCTGGAGGAGCACACCGTCGGCAGCAGGCTCGCGGGGATGCCCAGCTCGTCGAGCAGGCGCGGGTCCCACGCCAGGTTGCGGATGTCGTAGAGCAGGGTGCGCGAGGCATTGCTGTAGTCGGTGACGTGGCACTCGCCGCGGGTCAGGTTCCACACCAGCCAGGTGTCCATGGTGCCGAACAGCAGGTCGCCGCGTTCCGCCCGTTCACGCACGCCCTCGACGTTGTCGAGGAGCCAGCGGATCTTGGTGGCGGAGAAGTAGGCGTCCGCCACCAGGCCGGTGGTCTCGCGGATGTAGGTTTCCAGGCCGCGGGCCTTGAGGTCGTCGCACAGCGCCGCGGTGCGCCGGTCCTGCCAGACGATGGCGTTGTAGACCGGCTTGCCGGTATGGCGATCCCAGACCACGGTCGTCTCGCGCTGGTTGGTGATGCCGATGGCCGCGATCTGGGAGGGCTTGACCCCATGGGTTTCCAGCACCTCCCGCGCCACGCCCATCTGGCTGCCCCAGATCTCCATGGCGTCGTGCTCGACCCAGCCGGGGGTCGGATAGTACTGGGTGAACTCCTTCTGGGCGATGCCGACGATCCGCGCGTCGCGGTCGAAGAGGATGGCGCGACAGCTGGTGGTGCCCTGGTCGAAGGACAGGATGTATTGCGGCTCCATGGCGTGCTTCCTCGTGGTCTCGGGTAATGGCCGGTGACTGGGTGTCCGGGTGGCGTCGCGACCAGTGTCACTCGATGATGATAGCCGCCGGGTGTCCCGTGGGCTGCGGATGGCGAGCGTCGTACCATGGTCGGCCATGCCGTGGCCGGCTTACTCCTTCATCAGTTGAGTGCATGACCATGACCCTCTTCAAGCCCCGTGCCCTGGAATATCTCGATGCCGTCGTCTGCCACGGGTCGCTGCGTCGTGCCGCCGCCCGGCTGGGGGTCAATCCCTCGGCGCTCAGCCGGCAGTTGCGTGCCCTCGAGGAGGAACTCGATGCGCCGCTGCTGGTGAGAGGCTCGCGGGTCGCGCTGACGCCGGCCGGCGAGCTGATTCTGCGCCACTATCGAGACCAGCGTGCCGCCGAGCGGGCCACACTGTCGCGCCTGCAGGCGCTGCAGAACCTCGAGCGCGGCGAGGTGCGCATCGCCGTCGGCGAGGGCTTCATCGCCGACCTGATCTCGGCGCCGCTGCAGAATTTCCTCGCCACCTACCCGGGGCTGGAGATCGAGGTGCGCATGGCCGGATTGACCGAAGCGATGCAGCTGGTCAGGGAAGATGCCGTCGACCTGGCCCTGCTCTACGCACCGCCCGACGACCCGCAACTGGTCTCGCACATCGACCGCCGCCAGCCGCTGGATCTGATCGTGCCCGCCGGCCATGCGCTGGCCGAGGCACCGGCGCCGCTGTCGCTGGCAGCGATCGCCGAGCACCCGTTGGCGCTGATCGACAGCCATACCGGCATGCGGCAGCTGGTCGAGATGGCGCTCTATGAGGCTCATCTTTCCTACCGGCCGAGAATGACCACCAATTCGGTGTCGGTGCTCAAGAATTTCGTGCGCTCGGGACTGGGCGTGACCTTCATGCCCGAGCTGAGCGTGCTCGAGGAGATCCATGAAGGCAGCATCGTCGCCCGCGAGGTGGACGCGAGTGTGCTGCGGCAGGCCCGGGCACGCATCGTCAGCCAGGCCGAGCGGCCGTTGACGGTGGCCGCCCAGGCCTTCATCAAGCACCTGCGGCGCAGCATGCGCTTCTTCAGTGCCGATGCGCCACGGCTGCTGGATGCACGCATGTTGCCTTGATAGCAACGCTTGTGTACTTGAAAGGTCAACACCGCAACGGCTAGCGTCGAAGGGTCGTTCATGAGCGACACTGACGTCTTCCCGCGTCCGCACAATAACAAGGAGCCTTTCATGCGCATTGCCACCCTGCATAACGCCCTGCTGGCCGCCGCCGCGACGGGCATGCTCGCCACCGCGAGCCTGGCCAACGCCGCCACGACCATCAACCTGAGCTACAACGGCCCGCCCGACACCGACAAGAACGCCGTGCACCTGTTCGCCAGCAACCTCAAGCGACTGGTCGAGGAGAAGACCGACGGCGACATCCAGCTCAAGCTCTATCCCAACTCGATGCTCGGCGAGGAGCAGGAGCGCATGGAGCAGGTGATCAACTCGCCGAGCCTGAATATCGCCTCGTTCGCCGGGCTGTCGCCGATCGTGCCGGAAATCTACGTCAGCGCGATCCCCTTCCTGTTCGAGGACTATGACGCCGCCCACCAGTTCTTCGACGAGGGCGACTACTGGCACAAGGTCGAGAACACCCTGAAGGAGCGTACCGGCGCCGAGCTGCTCGGCGTGATCGAGGAGGGCGGCTTCCTCGACTTCACCAACTCCAAGCGTCCCATCAGCGGCCCGGACGACTTCGAGGGCCTGCGCTTCCGCGCCATGGACCCCAGCCAGGTGGCGCTCTACGAGGCATTCGGCGCCTCCGGCACGCCGATCCCCTGGACCGATACCTACATGGCGCTCAAGACCAATGTCGCCGACGGCCAGATGAACCCGCCGATGTACATCATCATGGGCAGCCTCTACGAGGTGCAGAAGTACCTGACGCTGGCCAACGTGCAGTACTCGGACCAGTTCCTGATCGCCAACGGCAGCTGGTACGACGGCCTCTCCGAGGAGGATCGCCGGGCGATCGACGCGGCCGTGGAGGAGGCCAACGCGCTCAACCGCGAGGACGTCGAGAAGCGTGTCGACGAGCGCATCCAGTTCCTCGCCGACCACGGCATGCAGGTGATCGAGCCCAGCGAGGAGGAGCTCGCCGCCTTCCGCGAGAAGGGCCAGCCGGCCTACATCGACTGGCTCCGGCAGAAGGACATCGGCGAGGAGTGGATCAAGACGGCGCTCGAGGATGCCGGGCAGGGCGACCTGCTCGCCGACTGATCGCGCTTTCCATTCACCCGAGGAGACGCGCTCACGGCCGGCCATGAGCGTGTGACACCACCATGTTCCGAGACACCCTGCTGACGCTGCTGGGGCGGGTCACCACCGGCCTTGGCGGTCTGGCGCTGCTGATCACCCTGATCGACATTCTCTACGGCGTCGTCACCCGCTACGTGGTCGGCCAGGCGCCGATCTGGAGCGACGAACTCGCCCGCTACTGCCTGATTGCCTCGGCGCTGCTGATCGCCGGCAACGTCTGGGTGCGCGGCGAGCACATGCGTGTGGCGCTGCTCGAGCGCCGGCTGGGCGTGACCGCCCGCCGCGTGCTGCTGGGCTACCAGTGGCTGCTGACCTTGGTGCTGGCGCTGGCGATGACCTGGTGGAGCTGGCACTACGCGCTCTCGGTCGGCTACTTCACCTCCCAGGGGCTGGGCATCAGCCGCACCATCCCGATGCTGGCCATGCCGCTGGGCTTCGGCCTGCTCGCGCTGCAGGTGCTGATCCACGGCCCGAATCCGCTGCCGCAACCCGGCGCCGACGACGCCGTCGAGGGGGCCGCCTCATGATGGTCGCCACGATGTTCGCCACCCTGCTGGCCAACACCCTGCTGGGCATCCCGCTGTTCCTGACGCTGATCGTCACCGCCCTGGTGGGGTTCGTGTTCGTCGACCCGGGAATGGTCGCGCGAATGATGCCGCAGCAGTTCTTCGGCGGCTTGAACAGCTTCTCGCTGATGGCGATTCCGCTGTTCATTCTCGCCGGCAACCTGATGAACGCCTGCGGCATGACCGAGCGGCTGATGCGTGTCGCGCGGCTGCTGGTCGGCCATCTGCGCGGCGGCATCGGTCACGTCAACGTGGTGGGCAGCGTCTTCATGTCCGGCGTCAACGGTTCGGCGGCCGCCGATGCCTCGGCGCTGGGCGCGCTGCTGGTGCCGGCGATGACCCGCGAGGGCTATTCCACCGCCTTCGCCGCCGGGCTGACCGCCGGCAGCTCGCTGATCGGCCCGATCATCCCGCCGAGCATCTTCATGATCCTCTACAGCGCGCAGACCAACACCTCGGTCGGCCAGCTGTTCCTCGGCGGCGTGGTGCCGGGCCTGCTGCTGGCGCTGGCGTTCATGGCCATGAACGCCTTGCACGCCCGGCGCGCCGGCCTGGAGCGACGCACCACGCTGCCGGCGATGAGCGAGGTGTTTACAGCGGTACGTGGCGCGTTGCCGGCGCTGGTCGCGCCCTTCATCATCGTCGCCGGGATCGTTCTGGGCTTCGTCACGCCCACCGAGTCCGGGGCGCTGACCGTGCTCTACGTCGCCCTGTGCGGCCTGGCGATGGGCGAGCTGCGTCCGGGCGCCTTCTGGCGGGCGGTGGTCGAGACCACCCGGCTGGCCGCGGCGATCTTCATGATCATCGGCATCTCCTCGGTGATCAGCTGGGAGCTGGCCTATGCCCAGGCGCCGGATCGCTTCGCCGGGCTGCTCGAGCCGTTCATCGACTCGCCGGTGATCGTGCTGCTGCTGCTCAGCGCCATCACCTTCGTCACCGGCATGTTCATGGAGGAAGTCTCGGCGCTGATGCTGCTCTCGCCGGTGTTCACGCCGGTGGCGCTGGCCGCCGGCATCGACCCGGTGGCGCTGGGCATCATCATCACCCTGAACATCACCATCGCCCTGATCACCCCGCCGATGGGCGCCTGCCTGTTCATCGCCGCGGCGGTCAGCCGGCTCGACATCACCGTGCTGTTCCGCACCATCTGGCCGTTCATCCTGACCGCCGTTGCGGTGCTGCTGGTGCTGATCCTGTTCCCCGGCCTGATCACCTGGCTACCCGAAACCCTGGGCTGATTGCATCTTGGATACCAACCGCGTGAACGTGACTGACCCGACCCGACGCCCCATCGCCGACATCGCCGAGCCGCAGTGGGACATCATCGCGGCGATTCCCATCGCCGACGAGGGCGCGCCGCTGCATCCGTTGAGCCTCGCCGCGCCGGCGCTGCGCACCCTGCCCATCTACCACACCCTGGGCGTGCCCCGGGCGGTGCCCGAGTGCTGGACCCGCGAGGCACTCTACCGGCGGCTATTGACCGTGGCCCGCAACCTGCCGGAAGGGCTGGGGCTGGTGGTGCTCGACGCCTGGCGCCCCTACGTCGTGCAGCGCTACCTCTACGACACCCTGCTGGGCATGGTCGAGACGCGCTACGCCGATCTCGACGCCGCGGACCGCCGAGAGCTGACCCGTGCCTTCGTCTCGCCGCCCAGCGAGCGTCCGGAGTGCCCCAGCCCGCACCTCACCGGCGGTGCGGTGGACGTGACGCTGTGCGACGCCGATGGGCTGCTGCTCGACATGGGCTCGGCCTTCGACGAGGCGCGGGCCAGCTCGCACACCGTGCATTTCGAGCATCACGCCGACGATGCCGAGTCGCGTACCTGGCGCGACCGGCGGCGCATCCTCTATCACGCCATGATCGATGCCGGCTTCGCCAACCTGCCCAGCGAGTGGTGGCACTACAGCTACGGCGACCAGATGTGGGCCTGGTATCGCGACGAGCCCCGGGCACTGTTCGGCGCCACGGCGCCGGACAGCCTGGAAGCCCGCTGGCGGCGCTCGCTGGGGCTGGAGGAGTGAGAGTCAGCGAGAGTTACGGCGCCTTCGGGTGCAGGGTGGCGTCGCGGTCCGGCGTCGCGTCGAGCCGGCCGAGCGCGTAAAGGTCGTGGAGGTACTTGTCGAGCCGGGCCAGCAGGTGGGTCAGCCCGATCAGGCCGTAGATCACGGCCGTCAGTATCCAGGGGGCGTTGGCCCAGCTCAGCCAGGCGGCCGAGAGCGGATAGGCGATAGTGTAGATGCTCAGCCCGCCCAGAAACAGCACCGTCAGGCAGCAGGCCAGGATGAGCAGCAGCAGCACGGTCCGGAAGCTGTGGCGCGGCGGGCGCGTCTGCCAGAACGGCAGGTGCCGGACCCGCAGGCCGCCGTCCAGCACGAGCCGGTGACCGCGACGCAGCAGCGGCTCGGCGCAGACCTGACGCGACTCGCTGGCCAGGACCCGGCGGATCACGCCTTCGTCGACCTGCTCGCCGAACGTCGAGCGTATCGCGCGCCGGAAGGCGTCGTCGTCGGCAGCGGACGCCAGCTGCGCCAGGGCCGCCATGTCCGGCACATCCCCCCGGGCGATCAATTCGTCATCGCCGAAGTTCTGATCGTAGTAGATGTCATAGAGCTGGTAGATCGAGAAGGCGACCCCGATGAAGATCATCAGCAGGGCGAGGGCGTCTAGCATGTCTGGTTCTCCGATGCCTGAGAGGGCGGCAGTCCGTCTGGCGCGATGCCGCGTCGTGGACGGCCTGCCATCGCTCGTGCGGTGTCCGGTCCAGCTTAAGGCAGCGCGAGGATGCGTTACAGTATCAGCTGGACGTGAAAAAACCGGATCAGTTGGCCCCGGTCAAGGGATGGGCGGATAGTCGCGACGCGGTGGGCGGGCCGGCAGGAGAACGCGAAGAACCATGAAGCGCTACGAACAGTTTGCCGAGGAGATCGCCGCGCTGATTCGCAAGCGGGTGCTGGCCCCGGGCGAGCGCATTCCGTCGGTCCGGCAGGCGAGCCGGCGTTACGGCATCAGCCCCTCGACGGTCTTTCAGGCCTACTACCGGCTCGAGCGTCAGGGGCTGATCGTCGCCCGGGCGCGCTCCGGCTACTTCGTGCGTGAGCAGGCCCTGCGGTTGCCCGGCGAGCCGAGGGTCGCCGCGCAGCGCCTGGATCCCGCCGAGGTGGCGGTCAGCGACCTGGCGTTTTCGGTGCTGGACTCCCTGCGCGATACCCGGACGGTGCCCTTCGGATCGGCCTTCCCCGGCCCCGAGCTGTTTCCGCTGGCGCGCCTGGCCGGCAGTTCGCGCAGGCCGCGCGTCATGCTGCCGGCCGCCGCGATCACCGCCGAGATGCCCGAGGGCCATGCCGAGCTGCGGCGTCAGATCCTGCTGCGCTACGGCCTGAACGGCCTGTCGCCGGCGCCCGAGGAGCTGGTCATCACCAATGGGGCCATGGAGGCGCTGAGCCTGGGGCTGCAGTGTGTCACGCGCCCGGGCGACCTGGTGGCCATCGAGGCGCCGGCCTTCTATGCCAGCCTGCAGCTGCTGGAGCGGTTCGGCCTGCGGGCGATCGAGATTCCGGTGCATCCCCGTGACGGCATCGATCTCGAGGTACTGGAAGAGCGCCTGGCGCGCTATCCCATCCGGGCCTGCTGGCTGATGAGCCACCTGCAGAACCCGCTGGGCGCGAGCCTCGACGACACGGCGAAACGCGCGCTCTATGCGCTGTTGAAGCGCCATCAGGTGCCGCTGCTGGAGGATGATGCCTATGCCGAGCTGTATTTCGGCACCCGTCCGCCCCGGCCCGTGAAATGGTTCGACGACGAGGGGCTGGTCATGCACTGCGGGTCGTTCTCGAAGTGCCTGGCGCCGGGCTACCGCGTCGGCTGGATGGCGGCGGGGCGGTTCGCCCCGGCGGTGTCGCGGCTCAGGCTGATGACCACCCTCTCGCCGTCCATTCCGGCCCAGGTGGCGATTGCCGACTATCTCGGGCGGGGCGGCTACGACCGCCACCTGCGCCAGCTGCGGCATACCCTGCAGTCCCAGCAGAGCGCCATGCTGGCCGCCGCCGATCGCTACTTTCCGGCGGGGACCCGCATCACCCGCCCCGAGGGCGGGTATTTCCTGTGGTGCGAGTTTCCCGAGGCGGTCGACTCCCTGGCGCTGTTCCGGCAGGCACTGAACAGCGGCGTCAGCCTGGCGCCGGGGCCGATCTTCTCCGCCACCCAGGGGTTTCGCCACTGCATACGGCTGAGCTACGGCCATTCCTGGACGGCGCGCAGCGAAGAGGCCATGGAGACGCTGGGCCGGCTGCTCGCGCGCTTCTGAGGGCGCGGTTACTTCGGCGGCTCGACGTGGCCGCCGAAGCCGAAGCGCATCGCCGAGAGCAGGCGGTTGGCGTAGGTGTTTTCCTTGCGCGAGCTGAAGCGCGAGAACAGTGCATTGGCCAGCACCGGGGTGGCCACACCCTGCTCGACGGCGGCGTCGATCGTCCAGCGGCCCTCGCCGCTGTCGGCGACGGCGCCGGTGTAGTGGTCGAGCCGCGGGTCGCCGGCCAGTGCCTGGGCGGTAAGATCGAGCAGCCAGGAGGAGACCACGCTGCCGCGCCGCCAGACCTCGGCGACATCCGCCAGGTTCAGGTCGAAGCGCTCATCCTCCGGCAGGGCGTCCGAGGACTTGCTCTGCATCAGCTCGAAGCCTTCGGCATAGGCCTGCATCAGGCCGTACTCGATGCCGTTGTGAACCATCTTCACGTAGTGACCGGCGCCCACCGGGCCGGCGTGGATGTAGCCGCGCTCGGCGCGGTCGTCCGGGGCGTTGCGACCGCGGGTACGCTCGAGATCGCCGTAGCCGGGCGCCAGGGTGTCGAACAGCGGTTCGAGATAGTCGAAGACCGCCTGCTCGGCGCCGACCATCATGCAGTAGCCGCGCTCCAGCCCCCACACGCCGCCGGAGGTGCCCACGTCCACGTAGTGGATGCCCCGGGGCTTGAGTGCCCGGGCCCGGCGGATATCGTCCTTGTAGAAGGTGTTGCCGCCGTCGATGATGATGTCGCCCGGCGCCATCAGCTCGGCGAGGGTGTTGATGGTGGCTTCGGTAGGCTCGCCGGCCGGCAGCATCACCCAGACCGCGCGCGGGGCCTCGAGGCGGTCGACCATCGCCGCCAGGCTGTCGGCATGGCCGGCGCCTTCCTCGATGAGCGCCGAGGTGACGGCGGGGTCCTGATCGTGGGCGACGACCTCATGGCCGCCGCGCATCAGACGACGGGCGATATTGCCCCCCATGCGGCCGAGGCCGATGATACCGAGTTGCATGTTGGTTCCTTTCACGGTGGATCGGGGATAGGGAAGTCGGGACGGCGGCAAGCCTACCGTCAGCGATGCCGGGACGCAAAGCGGGCCATGTCGTGTGACATGGCCCGTCGATGACACGCCGCCGGCAGGCGGGATGGGGTGGCGCTCAGTCCCAGCTCAGCGCGCCGCCCACCTGGTATTCGGTGACGCGGGTCTCGAAGAAGTTCTTCTCCTTGCGCAGGTCGATGATCTCGCTCATCCACGGGAAGGGATTCTGCGCGCCGGGGAACTGCTCCTTGAGGCCGATCTGCGCCAGGCGGCGGTTGCAGATGAAGTGCAGGTACTCCTCCATGATCGCCGCGTTCATGCCCAGCACGCCGCGGGGCATGGTGTCGCGGGCATAGGCGACTTCCAGTTCGGTGCCCTCGAGGATCATCTGGGTGACCTCGTCCTGGAACTCGGCGGTCCACAGGTGCGGGTTCTCGATCTTGATCTGGTTGATCATGTCGACGCCGAAGTTCAGGTGCATCGACTCGTCGCGCAGGATGTACTGGAACTGCTCGGCGACGCCGGTCATCTTGTTGCGCCGACCCATGGAGAGGATCTGGCTGAAGCCGCAGTAGAAGAAGATGCCTTCGGTGACGCAGTAGAAGGCGATCAGGTTGCGCAGCAGTTCCTGGTCGGTTTCCGGGGTGCCGGTGTGGAAGTCCGGACGCGCCAGCGACTGGGTGTGCTTGAGGCTCCAGGCCGACTTGGCGGAGACCGAGGGCACCTCGCGGTACATGTTGAAGACTTCGCCTTCATCCATGCCCAGCGATTCCACGCAGTACTGGTAGGCGTGGGTGTGGATCGCTTCCTCGAAGGCCTGGCGCAGCAAGTACTGGCGGCATTCGGGGTTGGTGATCAGCCGGTAGACGGCCAGCACCAGGTTGTTGGCGACCAGCGAGTCGGCGGTGGAGAAGTAGCCCAGGCTGCGCTCGACGATGCGCCGCTCGTCGGCGGTCAGGCCGTCGTTGCTCTTCCACAGCGCGATGTCGGCGTTCATGTTGATTTCCTGGGGCATCCAGTGGTTGGCACTGCCATCCAGGTACTTCTGCCACGCCCACTCGTACTTGAAGGGCACGAGCTGGTTGAGGTCGGCGCGGGCGTTGATCATGCGCTTGTCCTCGACATCGATGCGCGCGGCACCCATCTCGAGTTCCTCGAGGCCGGCGGCGACGTCGAGTTCCTCCAGCGAGGCACGGGCCCGGGCCAGCCGGTCGCCCTCGGCAGGGCGGTAGTCGCCGCCGGTTTCCTTCACGGCCGGCTCGGCGCGCGGCGCCGGTTGCGGCGCGGGGGCCGGTTCGGGCTGCTCGGCGGCCGGGGCCTCGTCTTCGTAAAAATCGTCCCAGTTCAGCATGATCATCTCTCCTGCTGTCATCGGGTGGCGTGGATGCAGGCGATGGGAGCGAACCTTTTCGTGAACGGCTTCGCTCCCATCCGATCCCCCACCTCGGTTCGGGGTATCAGGGTTACTGGCAGGCCTCGCAGCCCAGCTCATCGATCTCGCCGGCGGAGGGGGCGCGCGAACCGCTGCCGGCCTTGCCGGTCAGGAAGTCATCGATGCCGCGCGGCTCGGGCTTCGGCGCCTCGGCGGCCGGAGCGGGTGCCGGCTCGCCGCCGCCGGCGTTGCTCACGGCGTTGAGCTTGCCGCGGTCGACGGTCGACTTCTCCACCGAGGTGGCGCTCAGGGCACGCAGGTAGTAGGTGGTCTTGAGACCGCGGAACCAGGCCATGCGGTAGGTGACGTCGAGCTTCTTGCCCGAGACCCCGGCAATGTAGAGGTTCAGCGACTGCGCCTGATCGATCCACTTCTGGCGACGCGCGGCGGCCTCGACCAGCCACTTGGGTTCGATCTCGAAGGCGCTGGCGTAGCGCGCCTTGATATCGTCCGGTACGCGGTCGATGGGCTGCACGCTGCCGTCGTAGTACTTGAGGTCGTTGATCATCACCTCGTCCCACAGGCCGCGCTCCTTGAGATCGCGCACCATGTAGGCGTTGACCACGGTAAACTCGCCGGACAGGTTCGATTTCACGAACAGGTTCTGGTAGGTCGGCTCGATCGACTGCGAGACGCCGCAGATGTTGGAGATCGTCGCGGTCGGGGCGATGGCCATGACGTTGGAGTTGCGCATGCCCTGGCTGGCGACCTTGTCGCGGATGCGCTGCCAGTCCTGGGTCGTGCTGGTGTCGACCTCGATGTAGTCGGCGCCGCGTTCGGCCTTGAGCTTTTCGATGGAGTCGATCGGCAGGATGCCCTGGCTCCACAGCGAGCCCTCGTAGCTCTCGTAACGGCCGCGCTCGGCGGCGAGGTCCGAGGAGGCCTCGATGGCATGGTAGCTGACCAGCTCCATGGAAGTGTCGGCGAAGCTCACCGCGTCATCCGAGGCGTAGGCGATGCCCTGCTTGTACAGCGCATCCTGGAAGCCCATGATGCCCAGCCCCACCGGGCGGTGCTTGAAGTTCGAGTTCTTCGCCTGCGGCACCGCGTAGTAGTTGATGTCGATGACGTTGTCGAGCATGCGCACCGCGGTCTTCACGGTCTTCTTGAGCTTCTCGCCGTCGAAGGCGCTGTCGACCACGTGCTGGGCGAGGTTGATCGAGCCCAGGTTGCACACCGCGATCTCGTCGGCGCTGGTGTTCAGGGTGATCTCGGTGCACAGGTTGGATGAGTGAACCACACCAGCGTGCTGCTGCGGGCTGCGCAGGTTGCACGGGTCCTTGAAGGTGATCCACGGGTGGCCGGTCTCGAACAGCATCGAGAGCATCTTGCGCCACAGGTCCTTGGCCTTGACGCGCTTGAAGAGCTTGAGCTGACCGGTATAGGTCATCGCCTCGTACTCCTCGTAGCGCTTCTCGAAGGCGGCGCCGTACAGATCGTGCAGGTCCGGGCACACGGAGGGCGAGAACAGCGTCCACTCCTTGTCGTCGAACACGCGCTTCATGAACAGGTCCGGCACCCAGTTGGCGGTGTTCATGTCATGGGTGCGGCGGCGGTCGTCGCCGGTGTTCTTGCGCAGCTCGAGGAACTCCTCGATGTCGAGGTGCCAGGTCTCGAGGTAGGCGCACACCGCGCCCTTGCGCTTGCCGCCCTGGTTGACGGCCACCGCGGTGTCGTTGACCACCTTGAGGAAGGGCACCACGCCCTGGCTCTTGCCGTTGGTACCCTTGATGTAGGAACCCAGCGCGCGCACCGGCGTCCAGTCGTTGCCCAGGCCGCCGGCCCACTTGGAGAGCAGGGCGTTGTCGCGGATGGCGCTGTAGATGCCGTCGAGATGGTCGGGCACGGTGGTCAGATAGCAGCTGGAAAGCTGGCTGCGCACCGTGCCGGCGTTGAACAGGGTCGGCGTGGAGGCCATGTAGTCGAAGCTGGAGAGCAGCTCGTAGAACTCGATGGCGCGTGCCTCGCGGTCGTCCTCGTTGAGCGCCAGGCCCATGGCGACGCGCATGAACATCACCTGCGGCAGCTCGTAGCGGACGTCGTCGCGGTGGATGAAGTAGCGGTCGTAGAGGGTCTGCAGGCCCAGGTAGGTGAACTGGTTGTCACGGCTGTGGTCGAGGGCGTCGCCCAGACGCTCGAGGTCGAACTCGGCCAGCGCCGGGTCGAGCTGCTCGAACTCGATGCCCCTGGCGATGTAGGCCTGGAAGGCCGGCTTGTAGAACTCGGCCATTTCCTGGTAGGTGGCCTCGTCGGCGATACCCAGGAACGACAGCGCCTCGCGGCGCAGGTTGTCCTGCAGCAGCCGGGCGGTGACGTAGGTGTAGTTGGGTTCCTTCTCGACCAGGGTGCGCGCGGTCATCATCAGCGCCTGGGAGACCCCGTCGGCGCTGACGCCGTCGTAGAGGTTCTTCAGCGAGTCGTCGACGATCTTCTTGGGCTCGACGTTGTCGAGCTCGGCGCAGGCGTCGTGCACCAGGGTCTCGACCCGGCCCAGGTCGAGCGGGCGCACGGTGCCGTCGGCCAGGGTGATGTTGAGCGTGGGGTGGGGCTTGGCGATGTCGCCGCCGGCGGCCTGACGGGCGCGGGCGTGTTCCTCGCGGTAGAGCACGTAGGCGCGGGCGACCTTCTGCTCGCCGGCGCGCATCAGCGCCAGCTCGACCTGGTCCTGGATGTCCTCGATGTGCAGGGTGCCGTTGTCCGGCGTGCGCCGCTCGAAGGCCTCGACGATCTGCGCGGTGGCCTCGGCGACGAAGTCGCGGATGCGCGAGGAGGTGCCGGCGTTGTCACCCTCGACCGCGATGAAGGCCTTGGTCATGGCCACCGAGATCTTGCTGGCGTCGAAGGCGGCAACGTCGCCGTTGCGCTTGATCACCCGCAGTTGCTTGGGAGCGGTCACGTTCATGCCCGTCGGGTCGGGAGCGAGAGAGGTTTCCATGGCGCCGGTCATCTGGTTACGTCATCCGTTTATGCAATTTCTGAAAAGTAATCAGCCACAGCTGAAACTGCGGCGCGAGGATACGGGAAAAGCAAGGTTTTTGCAGTTATTGACAGTGCTTTGGGGAATTGTTAGCCGAAGCACTATCTTGTGGTCGTGCTGAGCACGACCACAAGATAGTGTGGTTGTTGAAGGTCATCAAGTTAATAACTTGTGGATAAGGTGTGTCTTGTCCGGGGGCTTTCAGGCGACCCGGCTGCAGGGTGCATGGTTGCGCCTTTCGGCGCCTTCGGACGTTTTCGATGCCGCGCGTGAGTGTTTACAATGAGATGCATTGACACGTTTTCAGCGCGAGTCGCTCCGGGGCCGTGATGCCGAAGGCAGGCGTCTCGCCGGTGCCGGACTGGCAGGGCCCGCGAGCCGAAACGAGTTCGGCTATCCTCTGCGACGATTCGCTAGGGTTGAGGAGGGCCGTCTCGTAACCCCGTGTTGCAGGGTGTAGCATCATGGAAGCGGTTGCAGGGGCCGATGGGAACCGATCGTCGGCGGCGTCAGGCCGCCCCAGTCAACAGGATGGATGACAGCTTGGACAGCAAACACAAGGATCATGTACTGATCATCGAGGACGATGAGCGCCTGGCGAACCTGACTCGGGAGTATCTCGAGGCCAATGGCTTCCGGGTCACGCTCGAGGCGGATGGCACCCATGCCGTCGAGCGGATCGTCGAGCTGGAGCCGGATATCGTGATCCTCGACCTGATGCTCCCCGGCGAGGATGGCCTGTCCATCTGCCGGCGTGTGCGCCCGCAGTACGCCGGCCCGATTCTGATGCTGACCGCGCGTACCGACGACATGGATCAGGTGCTGGGTCTGGAGATGGGCGCCGACGACTATGTGCCCAAGCCGGTGCAGCCGCGCGTGCTGCTGGCCCGGATGCGGGCGCTGATGCGGCGCAGCGAGCCGATGGAGAGCACCAGCGGCGCGGTCCGCCTGACCTTCGACAACCTGGTGATCGACAGCGCCACCCGCGAGGCCTGGCTGGAAGGCGAGCGCATCGACCTGACCAGCGCCGAGTTCGATCTGCTCTGGCTGCTGGCCGACAACGCCGGCCGGGTGCTGACCCGCGAGGAAATCTTCTCCGCGCTGCGCGGCATCAAGTACGACGGCCAGGACCGCTCGATCGACGTGCGCGTGTCGCGAATCCGGCCCAAGATCGGTGACGATCCCAACCAGCCGCATCGCATCAAGACCGTGCGCAGCAAGGGTTATCTGTTCGTCAGGGACGCCTGATCGCCATGCGCCGGATGCTGGCCGACAGCACCTTCCTGCGGGTCTACGCCGCGCTGCTGCTGGCGCTGGTCCTGACCTTTGGCCTGGCGATGCTGGGTTATCTGGTGGTCGACCAGGTGCGTCGCGAGCACTATCGCGAGCGCCTGGCCAGTGCGCCCATGGTGCTGCTCTCGACCCTGGTCGGCGAGGTCGCGCCCCAGGAGCGCTCCGCCTGGCTCGAGCGCCAGAGCGAGCGCCTCAATATCGCCCTGATCCTGCACGCATCGGATACCCTCGACATCAACTACTTCCAGCGTGCCCGCCTGCAGGAGGGGCGCCCGCTGGTCGAGAGAGACGGCCACGGGACCTGGCACCTGTGGCGGCAGGTGCCCGGTGAAGCCGTGATACTCGAGGCGATGCTCGAGCAGCTGACCGAGCAGCAGATGCGCGGACTGGTCGACAGCCTGCGCGGCTGGCTCGAGTCGGTGCCCGACCCCGACCAGCGCCTGCATGCGCTGGTCGACAAGCAGTCGTTGCCCATCACCCTGAACGCCGATCCGCCCGAGGATCTCGACGAGCGCCAGGCCGAGCGGCTCCGTGGCGGCGAGGTGGTGCTGCGCCTGGAGCCCGTCGAGCGCAGCCTGTCGGCCCATGCCCGAGTGCTCTCGCTGGGCGACGAGGGGACCGGTACGCGCTGGCTGCAGGTGGGGCCGGTGCATGCCTTCGACACCATGCCGCTGACCCTGACCCTGACCCTGGGGCTGGTACTGATCTCGCTGATGCTGCTGGCCGGCGCCATCTATCTGATCGTGCGTGGCGTCGAGGCGCGCATGGCGCGGCTCGAGAAGGCGGCGACGCGCATCGCCGGCGGCTACCTGGACACCCGCGTCAAGGTCGACAGCAGCGATTTCATGGGCCGGCTGGGCATGGCCTTCAACGGCATGGCGGCGCAGGTGCAGTCGCTGATCCGCGCCCAGCAGGAAATGATCCGCGCGGTCTCCCACGAGCTGCGCACGCCGGTGGCGCGGATCCGCTTCGCCGTGCAGATGGTCGACGACATGACCGAACAGGAGGCGGTGCGTCGCCAGCTCGAGGGCATCGACAACGATATCGAGGAACTCGACCAGCTCATCGACGAGATCCTCACCTACGCCCGGCTGGGCAGCGACAACGCCAGCGGCGTGCGCCTGGAAACCGACAGCGTCGACTGCCGGGCGATGGCCGAGCGGGTCGTCGAGGCGCTGGCGCCGCTGCACCCGCGGATCCGGCTGTCGGTGGCGCCGGGGGCGGAGGTCGAGGTGGTCGCCGAGCCGCGTTATCTGCAGCGTGCCCTGCAGAATCTGGTGGCCAACGCCTGCCGGCATGCCGAGGGCCGGGTGCTGATTCGCCTCTCCCAGGACGCCCGGGCCGTGCGCCTGGATGTCGAGGACGACGGGCCCGGGGTGCCGGAAGGGCATCGCATGGAGGTCTTCAAGCCGTTCGCCCGGCTCGACGACAGCCGCACGCGACGCTCCGGCGGCTATGGCCTGGGCCTGTCGATCGTGCAGAAGATCATGCTCTGGCACGGCGGCAGCGTGGTGGTCGACGACAGTCCGCGCCTGGGCGGTGCCCGCTTCAGCCTGCTGCTGCCGGTCACCACGCAGGTCGTGCGCAAGGGCCCCGTCACCTGATCCAAGGAAATCCCATGTCCCGTGAGAATACCGTGAGTGTCGCTGGCCTGGCGGGCGCCTGGCGGCTTGAGCGCTTCGTCTATCGCTGGCCCGACGGGCGCGAACTGGCCCCGCTGGGCGAGGTGCGCGGCCAGCTGCTTTATCTGCTGGACGGCGACGGTCGCCCGGCGCGCATGGCGGTGCAGGTGGCCGCCGGCCGGCGCCCGCCGCTCGACCCGGCCAGCGAGGCCAGCCTGGCCGCCCACTTCCAGAGCGGCTTCGCCTACGGGGGACGCTGGGTGCTGGAAGGCGACGCGGTGCATCACCACGTCGACATCGCCAGCCTGCCGTTCTGGGAAGGCACCCGCCTGACCCGCGAGGTGACGCTTCGGGCAGGGCGCCTGGTGCTGTCCACCGACGAGCCCAGCCCGCAGCAGCCCGAGGGCGGCTACACGACGCTTCTCGAGTGGACCCGTGACGCTACCGGGAAGGTTAAGCCGGCTTGATCCCCGACAGCACCGCGAACGACGTCTCGCGGGCGGTGCGCAGGAAGTCCTCCATCCATGGCAGCTCGCGGGTGTCCTCGCGGATCGCCGCGAACAGCGTGCTCCACACGCCGTGCTCGCCCAGCGGCAGCGCCCGCACGTAGTCGCGCTCGAGATACTCGGTCAGCGCCCAGTTGGGCAGCGCGCAGACGCCGCGGCCGCTGGCCACCAGCTGCATCATCATGATCGTCAGCTCGGCGGTGCGCACCTCGCGCGGCGCCAGCCCGGCCGGGTCGAGGAACTGAGTGAAGACGTCGAGGCGGGCGTGCTCCACCGGGTAGGTGATCAGGGTCTCTTCCGCCAGGTCGGCCGGCGTCACGTAGGGCCGGTCGACCAGGCGGTGCTGCTTGGCCACCGCCAGCAATCCCTCGTAGCGGAACAGCGGCTCGTAGTGCACGCCGGCCAGCGGCTGGGGGTCGGCGGTGATCACCAGGTCGAGCTGTTCGCGGGCCAGCGCCGGCAGCGGGTCGAAGTTGTGGCCGCTGGGGATGTCCACCTCCACCTCCTGCCAGTGATCGCGGAAGCGGTCGATGGTCGGCATCAGCCACTGAAAGCAGCTGTGGCACTCGATGGCCATGTGCAGCCGCCCCTGTTCGTCGCCGGCCAGGCGCGCCAGGTCGCGTTCGGCCATGCGTACCTGGGGCAGGATCTGATCGGCCAGGGCCAGCAGGCGTTCGCCGCTGCGGGTGAAAGCCACCGGGCGTGTCTTGCGCAGGAACAAGGGGTTGCCGAGGCGCTCCTCGAGATCCTTGATCTGGTGCGACAGGGCGGACTGGGTGAGGTGGACCCGCTCGGCGGCCTCGACCAGCGAGCCGGCATCGCGCAGGGCAATCAGGGTGCGGAGATGACGAAGCTCGAGCATGACATGAAAGCCACTCACGTTGATGATTAGTTAATTTAGTTTGATTCACCTTGCGTGGCCAGTGAGACTTGCCGTCAACGCGAATGGCGAAACCTGTTCGCATTTTACCGGTTCACGACGGCAAGGAATAATCATGACGCTGGCTCATACCCTGGGATATCCCCGCATCGGGGCACATCGCGAACTCAAGCGTGCCGTCGAGGCCTACTGGAAGGGCGAGATCGACGCGGCCGCGCTGGAGAGTACCGGCCGCGAGCTGCGCGCGCGCCACTGGCAGGCGCAGCGCGACGCCGGGCTGGACTTCATCACCGTGGGCGACTTCGCCTTCTACGATCAGGTGCTCGATGTCTCCGTGCTGGTCGGTGCGGTACCGCCGCGCTTCGGCGCCGAGGACGAGGTGGCGCGCGGCGACGTATCGCTCGACACCGCCTTCCGCATGGCCCGCGGCCGGGCGCCGACCGGCACGCCGGCGGCGGCCTGCGAGATGACCAAGTACTTCGACACCAACTATCACTACCTGGTCCCCGAGCTGTACCGGGATCAGCCACTGCGTCTTGCCGGCACCCGGCTGTTCGACGAGGTGGACGAGGCCCTGGCCACCGGCCATCCGGTCAAGGTGGTGCTGACGGGCCCGCTGACCTGGCTGTGGCTGGCCAAGAGCCGGGAGGCGGGCCTCGAGCGCCTCGCGCGGCTCGACGAACTGGTCACGGTCTACGGCGAGATCCTCGCGCGGCTGGCCGAGCAGGGCGTCGACTGGGTGCAGCTCGACGAGCCGGCGCTGGTCCAGGACCTGCCGCGGGACTGGCAGCAGGCCTTCGAGACGGCCTACCACCGGCTGCAGTCGGCGCCGGTCCGGCTGCTGCTGGCCACCTACTTCGAGGATCTGGGCGACAACCTGGGCCTGGCCACCGGGCTGCCGGTCGACGCCCTGCACATCGACTGCGTGCGGGCCCCGGACCAGCTCGAGCGGGTGCTCGACCGCCTGCCGGCCTACAAGATCCTCTCGGTGGGGGCGATCGACGGCCGCAACATCTGGCGCGCCGATCTGGCGGCACTGCGCGAGCGTCTGGCCACCGCCCGCATGCGCCTCGGCGAGCGGCTGTGGCTGGCGCCGTCCTGTTCGCTGCTGCATGTGCCGGTGGACCTCGACAGCGAGACACGCCTCGACCCCGAGCTCAAGAGCTGGCTGGCCTTCGCCCGCCAGAAGCTCGACGAGGTGGCCACCCTGGCGCGGCTGGTCGACAACCGCGGCGATGACGCCGACCGGGCCGCGCTCGAGGCGGCCACCGCGGCGCTGGACGCCCGCCGCCGCTCCACGCGCATCCATCGGTCGGCCGTCGCCGAGCGTCTCGCGGCGCTGCGCCCCGCGGACGCCCGCCGGACCAGCCCCTATCCCGAGCGGGCCCGCGCACAGCATGCCCGGCTCGAGCTGCCGCTGTTCCCCACCACCACCATCGGCTCCTTCCCGCAGACCGCCGGGATTCGCACGACCCGGCTCGCCTTCAAGCGTGGCGAGCTGAGCCGCGAGGCCTACGAGGCGCGCATGCGCGAGGAAATCGCCCATGCCGTCGAGCGCCAGGAGGCGCTGGGTCTCGACGTGCTGGTTCACGGCGAGCCGGAACGCAACGACATGGTCGAATACTTCGGCGAGCGGCTCGACGGCTTCGCCTTCACCGATTTCGGCTGGGTGCAGAGCTACGGCTCGCGCTGCGTCAAGCCGCCGGTGATCGTCGGCGATGTCAGCCGGTCGCGGCCGATGACCGTGGCCTGGAGCGAGTACGCCCAGTCGCTCACCGACCGGCCGATGAAGGGCATGCTCACCGGTCCGGTGACCCTCCTGCAGTGGTCCTTCGTGCGTGACGACCAGCCCCGCGAGACCACCTGCCGGCAGATCGCCCTGGCGCTGCGCGACGAGGTCGCCGATCTCGAGGCCGCGGGCATCGGCGTGATCCAGATCGACGAGCCGGCGCTGCGCGAAGGGCTGCCGCTGCGCCAGAGCGGGTGGCAGGGCTATCTCGACTGGGCGGTGAACTGCTTCCGGCTGAGCGCGGCGGTGGCCCGCGACGCGACGCAGATTCATACCCACATGTGCTATTCGGAGTTCAACGACATCATCGCCGCGATCGCCGCGCTGGATGCCGACGTGATCACCATCGAGACTTCGCGTTCGGACATGGAACTGCTCGACGCCTTCCAGGACTTCGCCTATCCCAACGAGATCGGCCCGGGGGTCTACGACATCCATTCGCCGAACATTCCCGAGGTGGACTGGATGGTGGCGCTGATGGCGAAGGCCGCCGAGAAGATCCCCGCCGAGCGGTTGTGGGTCAACCCGGACTGCGGCCTCAAGACCCGCGGCTGGGCCGAGGTCGAACCGGCGCTGGCGGCGATGGTCGAGGCCGCCGGGGTGCTGCGCCGGCGTTTCGGCTGAGCCAGGCCGGTCGAGCGCGACGCCCGGTCGCCGGTGTGCGGCCGGGCGTCGCCGCTTGCACGATGACTGATAAGATAGTCCCGATCGCATCGCTTTCATCCGACGGGAGTCATCATGCGCCTCATTCCTGCCTCGCTGCTTTTCCTGATGCTTGCCGGCCCGCTGGGCCTGGCCGGCTGTGCCGTCCGCCAGCCCGGCTCGCCGCCGCCGGCGGTGTCCGATCTGGCCTCCGGGGAGGCGTCGGCCGACACGGCCGATGTGCCCGCGTCTCCGCTGCTGCCCTCGGCCTTCTTCGCCGACGGGGCCGATGCCTTCATCGCCTGGCGCTGCACGCCGGCCCAGGACCTGATCTCGGCGTTTCCCGAGGATCACCTGCGACTGTGGTCGGGCCAGGGCCACTACCGGCTCGACCCGGCGGTGGTGGCCTCGGGCGCCCGCTATGTCAAGGGTGACCTGTCGTTCTGGAACAAGGGCGACAAGGCGCTGGTGGAGAGCGACAACGGCCGCCTGGAGTGCCATGAGGACGTGCATCGCCGGACCCTGACGCGGGCCGATCATCCCGACTCGATCTTCCACGCCGTGGGCAACGAGCCGGGCTGGACGCTGGACCTGGACCGCCGTGCCGCCCGCCTGCACCTGGTGACCGAGTACGGCGAGCAGGCGCGCACCCTGAAGTATCAGCTGCTCGGCCTCGACAACGGCGAGCAGGCCGGCGTGACGCTGCGTGCCCACGACAATGGCGAGCCGATCACCGTGCGCCTGCGGGCGCGAGCCTGCTTCGACGCCATGAGCGGCAAGCCCTATCCGGTGCGGGTACGTATCGAGACGCCCGAGCGCGTCCTGCAGGGCTGCGGGCAGGGCATCGAGCGGTCGCGCTGATACGTCGATTTCATCGAATGGTCGGCGGAGTTTTTTGCGATTTTCATTGCAAAAAAGCCAAGTAACATGGGCGACGTGATCCACTCATCAGGAGGTCAGACCCATGACGACACCGACCAAGGTACTGCTGCTCAACAGTTCGATTCTCGGCGACAACGGCCAGTCACGGGGCCTGGCGGCCCACTTCAAGGCGCAGGCCGAGCGCCGCGGCGGCGTGACCATCACCGAGCGTGACCTGGTGAGCGACGCGCTGCCCCACCTGGACGGTGCCGAGCTGGGCAGCTGGATGGTCGACGACGCCGAGCGCGATGCCGCCCAGCGTGACCTGGCCGCCCGCTCCGAGCAGCTGCTCGAGGAGCTCTTCGCGCACGACGTGATCGTGCTGGCGGCGCCGCTGTACAACCTGGGCATCCCCTCGCAGCTCAAGGCGTGGTTCGACCGTGTGCTGCGCGCCGGCCGTACCTTCCGCTATACCGAGAATGGCCCGCAGGGGCTGGTCGAGGGCAAGCGCGCCCTGGTGCTCGCCGCCCGCGGTGGCCAGTATGCCGACACGCCGCTCGATTCCCAGACGCCGCACCTCACCCACATGCTTGGCCTGATGGGCATCGGCGATGTCGAGTTCGTGTATGCCGAAGGGCTGGCGATGGGCGACGAGGCTCGCGAGTCGGCACTCGATCGGGCCCGGCAGGGCGTCGACGCCTATCTCGATCGCCTCTGAGCCCCTGCCCGTCGCACGGCGGGCATGACATCGATGCACCTCACGACGCCGGGTCGGAAAGCCCGGCGTTGTGCGCCTTGACGAACGTCCGGTGGTCCTGGGCCACGCAGTCGGTATAGCGCATCGCCAGTGTGGTGACCAGGTCGGTGAAGGCGTCGAGGCGGCCTTCCAGCGTCTGGCAGACATGGCGGGCGAAGCGGCCCGGGTCGTCGGGATTGAGCGAGCGCGAGCCGCGCAGGTGTTCGCGGGCGAGGATCCGCCCCCACTGGCGGACCAGCTTGCGGTAGGGCTTGCCGGCGTCGATCTTGTGGGTCGGATAGTCGGCCTTGAACGGCGATCGCTCGCGCACCGAGAACACCGTCTCGCCGAGGTGCAGCCAGCCCAGGTACGGGTCGGGATGCTCGGCGATGGCCTGGAAGGCGGCGGCGTGGCGAATGCCCTCGTGCGGAAAGGCGGCGCGCCAGGCACGCTTCTCGGCGCGGTCCATCAATCGCCAGCCTTCCGGCGGGGTCTGCTGCTTGATGTCGAGAATCACGTCGTCGTGGCCGTGGGCCTCGTCGGCCTCGATCAGCACGTAATAGCGCTCCAGCCCCAGCGAGCCGGTGCCGGCGTTCAGGCGGCGCGCCATGTCCTTGACGCGAAAGTGCGCCGCGCCCTGGTTGGCGGCGCCGCCGGACAGGGTCTGCGGGTATTCCGTCTCCACCGCCTTGCGCAGCTGGCTGGCCTTGTCGGCCGGCAGGCCGGCCAGCTTGTTGGGGCGGTCGGCGAAGCGCCGCCCCTCGCCGTCGCGCCGGGTCCACTTGCCGAGCATGCGCGCCCGGCTGTTCTTGGCGGCGACGTCGCCGAGGAAGCCCTTGAGCACGCCCTTGGCGGTATCGAGGTTGACGGCCTCGGGGATCTCGCCCTCGCGGTGGCGGGCCAGCTCGGCCTGATAGTGGGCGAGCAGGGTGGCGACCGCCTTGCGCGTGGCCTTGGCGGACAGCCCCACGTTCTCCCGGGCGTCGAGCACCACGCTGATCGCCAGGCGCCAGACGTCGTACTGGTAGTCGCCGATCAGGGCGTCGTCGAAGTCGTCCATGCCGTAGCGCACGCGATCGTCGTGGTGGCCGTAGGCGCCGAAGTTGTAGGCATGGGCGTCGCCCTGCAGCCAGGTCTGGGTCTCGGGCGTGCCGCCGAACAGCGCGACGCGCCAGTCGTGCCAGACGTCGTCCCAGTAGAGATGGTTGGTGCCGCGGAAGAAGCGGTAGGGGGAGGCGGCCAGCTTGGCATACTTGGCGTCGCGGTCGGCTGCATCGAGACTCGCGTTGGCCCGGGTGATGGCGTCGATCACCTGGCGGGGCCGGTTGTGCAGGGTCAGGGGCTGTGACATGCGATCGATTCCTGAAAGGTGGCGGCCGCCTGGGGCGGCGGTGCGGACAAGGGCAAGGAGTCTAGCTCGGCCGGATGACCGGCGTGTGTCGGCGGTGGCCAACCTCAGGCCGCGGCCCAGGGCGGACGATGGGCGAGGGCGCGGGCGTGGACCGGGCAGTCCTCGCGATGGGCGCCGGGCAGGTAGCCGGTGCTCATCAGGAACTCGTTGACGATTTCCGGGCCGGTGAAGCGGAAGGTCCGCCGGAACAGCCGGGTCCACTCGGCGAGCGAACGCGGGTGATGGGCGTCCAGCCAGGCCTTGAAGCTGCCGTGCTCGGCCTGCAGGGCCTGCACCACGCCGGCGTTGTGGATCGCGGCGTCGACCTTGCGGCGGTTGCGGATGATGCCGGCATCGCCGAGCAGACGTTCGCGGTCGGCCGCGTCGTAGGCGGCGACCCGGGCGACCTGAAAGCCGTCGAAGGCCGTCTGGAAGGCCTCGCGCTTCTTGAGCACCGTCAGCCACGACAGCCCCGCCTGGTTGATCTCCAGGACCAGGCGCTCGAACAGGGTGTCGTCATCGGCGACCGGGAAGCCGTACTCCCGGTCATGGTAGGGCCCGTGGTAGGGGTGGCCGGGGGCCAGGTCACAGTAGTCGGCCATGGCGGTTTCCGCATCGCGAATGGAGGTACCCGGGCCGCCCGTGTGACGTGGCGGCCGTCATCGGGCATCATGCCCCAGAACGCGTCGCCGGGAAAAGCCGTTCCCGGCAGCCCACCACGGAGGAACCTGAACATGCAGTATCTGCACACCATGGTCCGGGTCAGCGACCTCGAGGCGTCGCTGCACTTCTACTGCACCCTGCTGGGACTCAAGGAGATCAGCCGCAAGGAGAGCGAGAAGGGGCGTTTCACGCTGGTCTTCCTCGCGGCACCCGAGGACGAGGCACGGGCGCGCGAGGAAGGCACGGCAATGATCGAGCTGACCTGGAACTGGGACCCCGAGGAGTACACCGGGGGTCGCAACTTCGGCCACCTGGCCTATCGGGTCGACGACATCTACGCGCTGTGCGAGCACCTCCAGGCCAACGGCGTGACCATCAACCGTCCGCCGCGCGACGGCCACATGGCCTTCGTGCGCTCGCCGGACGGCATTTCCATCGAACTGCTGCAGAAGGGCGATGCCCTGGCGCCGCAAGAGCCGTGGGCTTCCATGGAGAATACCGGCAGCTGGTAAAGAGGGTGCTTGCAAACTACTGCGCTAGGCCATGCTGCGTCGAAATCAGCCTCGCGCGCGAGCCCGGTCAATAGTGCTCATTTACAAGCTCGTAAACTCGTGCGCGAGCCCGGTCCGCTATTTCGGCTGATTTTTCCTTGCCTGGCCGTCGCTCGTAACATTTGCAAACACCCTCTGGGTATTGGTTGAGGCTAGGGAGGAGCGCATGCAGCTGGATGAAACACTGCACGCCGCCTTTCGCCGCGAGGCGGCGGAGCTGGACGGCGTCGATGTCGCGGCCTACGAGAAGTACGGCCGCGACCCGTGCGAGCCGATCATCGGCCTCGGTCCGCGCGAGGCGCCGGTCGGCTTCTTCGGCCGCGACCCGGGGGAGCAGGAGGTGCGCTGGGGCGAGCCGTTCATCGGCGCCGGCGGGCAGAAGGTCCGCGAAGGGCTGTACCGGGCCATCCACGGCGCGGCGCTGCCCGATTTCGAGGCCTCGCGCGAGGTCGGCCGGCTGGCCTTCTGGGCCAACACCGTGCCCTACAAGCCGACCGGCAACAAGGCCTGGCCGATGGCGGTCAAGCGCCGCTTCCAGCCGCTGATGGCCGCCGTGCTGGTGGATCACTGGCAGGGGCGGGAACTGATCACCCTGGGCCGCGAAGCCTTCCTGTGGTTCGGCATCAACCAGCCGCGCGAGACGCGTCAGGCGCTGGAGGCGTTCTGGAAGCGCGACGACCGCTTCGAGAGCCACCATGACACGACGCTGACGCTGGAAAACGGCCACGCGGCGACCTTCCGGCTGTATCCACTGCCGCATCCCTCGCCGCTCAACCAGACCTGGTACCGGCGCTTTCCGGCCCTGCTGGCGGCGCGCCTCGAGGCGCTCGATGCCGCACGCCGGCTGGGGTGACCACAGGCGCGTCAGGGGGGCGTGATCAGTCCGGGCGAATGGCCAGCCGCCCGCTACCCAGCAGGATCAAAGCGAGGGCGCCGATCAGGTACATCCCCTGCAGCTCCAGTGCCCAGCCGCCCTGATCGCTCAGGCTTAGCAGCTGCCCGGTATGCACCAGGGCGATGGCGACGATCATGTTGCCGGCCATCAGCACACCGGCGATGCGCGTCTGCCAGCCGAGGATCGCCATCAGCGGCGCCACCACCTCGCCGACCAGCACGCCGTAGGCCAGGACGGTGGGCAGGCCGTGATCGGCGACGAGCCCGCCGATCCAGTTGAGCGTGGCGGGGTGCAGCAGCTTGGCGATTCCGTGCAGGAGAATCAGGCCGCCGAGGCCGAGCCGCAGCAGCAGCTTGCCGAGGGCGTCGTTGTGGAGGGTGTTGCGCATCGAGTTCCTCGCCGTGAGTGGTGGGCTGATGTGACGTCCTACTATTCCATGATTGGGTCACCGGGCCCAGCCACGCTTTCCACGACGAGACAACGCCGTCGGGCGGCGCGAACAAAATCCCCCGAGCCCCTACAAAAGCCGGGACCGAGCGGCTACCCTAAGGACCGTCGAGCGTGCCGTACCTCGACGGCGCGTCCTGCCGGGCGAAGTGGCAGGGCGTATCTGATCCGGACACAAGAGAACGACATCGCAACCGAAGACTCGTCGCATCGCCAGGCGTGATGCGTCGTCGCGGGCCACCGGGCAAGGACGTCCGTGACACCACGACGACATCGAGCATTCGGACCATGAGGCTCCTCGTACGGCCCGGTCGCCACGAGGAAGCAGCCGCCGGCACGAGGCCGGTGGAAGGAGAAAGGGACTTTCCATGCGAGGCATCTTCCGTCCGTTGCAGGCTCGGCTGGCGCGCATGCTGCCGGTTCGTGTTCTGCCGCCCGAACACCAGCGCTACTTTCACACGCTGTCGCGGTTGTACCTGATCGCCATCGTCACCTATGTCGTCGACTTGATTCCGCTGTTCTGGCTGCTGGGCAGTCAACGGTTGCTGGCGGTATCGCTGGTCGGACTGGCCGTGACGCTGGTGGCCCGCGAGATTCACCGACGCGGCTACATGGGCAGCGCCGTGATGCTGCTGCTGGGGATGATGACCGTCCACATGCTGTCGGCCTTGCAGATCTATGGCAGCGGCCGAGGCTTCGAACTGTATTTCGCCCTGATTCTGTTGATTACCTGCATCAGTGCCCTCGATCAGCGTCTGAAGTGGCTGGTCAGCGCCGGGGTGCTGGCGCTGACCACCTGGCAGTTGACGCGCAACGGCACGCCCGCCAGCGGACTGACGCCGGGGGTGGCGGATAGCGTGCTGATGGTGAACCTGGCCACGGTGAGCGTGCTGTTCGGCGTGATCCTGCGCCAGCTCGAGGGTGTGACCGAGCGTCTCGAGGTCAGCTACCGGCGCCAGGCCAACCATGACGCCCTGACCGGCGTCTACAACCGTCGCGCGGCGCTCAGGACCATCGAGCGCGCTCAGCTGAGCGGCGCGCCCTTCGCGTTGCTGATGCTGGACATCGACCATTTCAAGCGCATCAACGACACCTACGGCCACAAGTGCGGCGACCGGGCGCTGTGTCATGTGGTCGAGTGCCTGCGCCTCAATCTGCGTGACGAGGACATGCTGGGCCGCTACGGTGGCGAGGAGTTCATCGCCGTGTTGCAGGGCATGGATCGGGAGGAGGCGATGGGCGTGGCCCGGCGTCTGCTGGCCTGCGTGAGCGACACGCCCTACGAGACGGACGGCCATGGCGCGCTTTCGCTGACGGTAAGTATCGGGGTGGCGGCGCACCAGGAAGCCACCGATCTCGACGTGCTGGTGGCGCTGGCGGACCAGCGGCTGTATGCCGCCAAGCGCAGCGGCCGCAATCGGGTCTGCGGGCACGACATCGAGTCTTCATCCGGGCGCGAGACAGGCCGGGAGATGCCGCTGACCTTCGTCCCGTCACGTTCCTGAGAGCGACCGGCCCGGCCGAGTGGCCGGGCCGGCGGGGCAGCCGTTACAGGGCGGCGATCTTGTCGCGCTGCTCGGCGAGCACCTGGCGGCTGGCCTGGGCCTCGGCCAGCTTGGCGCGCTCTTTCTCGACCACCTCGGCGGGCGCCTTGGCGACGAAGCTCTCGTTGCCGAGCTTCTTCTCGAGCCCGCCGATGAACTTGTCCTGCTTGTCGAGCTCCTTGCCCAGGCGCTTGAGTTCGGCGTCCTTGTCGATCAGCCCGGCCATCGGCACCAGCACCTCCATGTCGCCGACCAGCTGGGTCGCGGAGAGCGGCGCCGCGGCGGGGTCGTCGAGCCATTCGGCGCTGTCCAGCTTGGCCAGCTTGGCGAGGAAGCGGCGGTTGGCCACGAGCCGCTCGCGGTCGGCGTCGCCGCCCTTGGTCAGCAGCACGTCGAGCGGCTTGCCGGGGGCGAGGTTCATCTCGGCGCGGATGTTGCGTACCGCGACGATCACGCCCTTGAGCCACTCGATATCGCGCTCGGCGGCCTCGTCGAGACGGGCGTCGTCGGCCTGCGGCCAGGGCTGGGTCATGATCGACGCGTCTTCGGTCGGCGTACCGGCGAGCGGTGCCACGCGCTGCCAGATCTCTTCGCTGATGAACGGCATCATCGGGTGCGCCAGGCGCAGGATCGCCTCGAGCACCTGAACCAGGGTGCGGCGGGTGCCACGCTTGGCCTCGGCGCGCGCTTCGCTGTCCCACAGCACCGGCTTGGAGAGCTCCAGGTACCAGTCGCAGTACTCGTTCCAGACGAACTCGTAGAGCGCCTGGGAGGCCAGGTCGAAACGATACTCCTCCAGTGCGTGGGTGACCTGGCGTACGGTGCGCTGCAGCCGCGAGACGATCCAGCGGTCGGCCAGCGACAGCGCCACGTCGCCATCGAGGCCGCAATCCTCGCCCTCGGTGTTCATCAGCACGTAACGCGAGGCGTTCCACAGCTTGTTGCAGAAGTTGCGGAAGCCGTCGAGGCGGCCCATGTCGAACTTGACGTCGCGCCCGGTGGTGGCCAGCGACAGGAAGGTGAAACGCAGCGCGTCGGTGCCATGGGGCTCGATGCCCTCGGGGAACTCGGCCTTGGTGGCCTTCTCGATGGCGCGGGCCTTCTGCGGCTGCATCATGTTGCCGGTGCGCTTCTCGACCAGGCTGTCGAGGTCGATGCCGTCGATCAGGTCGATGGGGTCGAGCACATTGCCCTTGGACTTGGACATCTTCTGGCCCTGGGCGTCGCGCACCAGGCCGTGCACATAGACCGTCTCGAACGGTACCTCGCCGGTGAACTTGAGGGTCATCATGATCATCCGCGCGACCCAGAAGAAGATGATATCGAAGCCGGTGACCAGCACGCTGGAGGGATGGAAGGTCGCGAGTTCCGGGGTCTTCTCGGGCCAGCCGAGCGTCCCGAAGGTCCACAGCGCGGAGCTGAACCAGGTATCGAGGACATCGTCGTCCTGGGTCAGCGTGACGTCGGCGCCCAGGCCGTACTTGTCGCGCGCCTCGGCCTCGCTGCGCGCCACGAAGACATTGCCGTCGGCGTCGTACCAGGCCGGAATGCGATGGCCCCACCACAACTGGCGCGAGATGCACCAGTCCTGCAGGTCGCGCATCCAGGCGAAGTACATGTTCTCGTAGTTCTTGGGCACGAACTGGATGTCGCCGTTCTCGACCGCGGCGATCGCCGGCTTGGCCAGGCTCTCGACGGCGACGAACCACTGGTCGGTGAGCAGCGGTTCGATGACATCGCCGGAACGGTCGCCATAGGGCAGGGTATTGGTGACGGTTTCGGTCTTCTCGAGCAGCCCGGCGGCGTCCATGTCGGCGACGATCCGCTCGCGGGCGGTGTAGCGGTCGAGACCGCGGTAGGCCGCCGGCAAGGTGGGGTCGACCTCGGTGTTGGGTGTACCGTCGAGGTTGAAGACCTCGGCGCTCTCGCGGATGGTGGCATCCGGCGTGAAGACGTTGATCAGTACGTGGCCCTGGCGCTTGCCTACCGCGTAATCGTTGAAGTCGTGGGCCGGGGTGATCTTCACGCAGCCCGAGCCCTTGTCCATGTCGGCGTGCTCGTCGGCGACGATGGGGATGCGCCGTCCCACCAGCGGCAGCTCGACGAACTTGCCGATCAGCGAGGCGTAGCGCGGGTCCGCGGGATTGACCGCCACGCCGGTATCGCCGAGCAGGGTCTCGGGGCGGGTGGTGGCGACCACCAGATGATCGAGCCCGGCATCGGTGGTCACGCCGTCGGCCAGCGGGTAGCGGAAGTGCCAGAACTGACCCTGCTGCTCGCGGTTCTCCACCTCGAGGTCACTGATCGCGGTGTGCAGCGTGGGGTCCCAGTTGACCAGGCGCTTGCCACGGTAGATCAGGCCCTCGTCATGAAGGCGCACGAAGACTTCCTGCACCGCCTTGTAGAAGCCATCGTCCATGGTGAAGCGCTCGCGGGTCCAGTCGACGCTGGCGCCCATGCGGCGCAGTTGACGGGTGATGTGGTCGCCGGACTCCTGCTTCCATTCCCAGATCCTGTCGATGAACGCCTCGCGGCCCAGGTCGTGGCGGCTCTTGCCCTCCTCGGCGGCAACCTTGCGCTCGACCAGCATCTGGGTGGCGATTCCGGCGTGGTCGGTGCCCACCTGCCACAGGGTATTGCGACCCTGCATCCGCTTGTAGCGGATCAGGGTGTCCATGATGGTGTCCTGGAAGGCGTGCCCCATGTGCAGGCTGCCGGTGACATTGGGCGGCGGGATCATGATCGCGTAGGGCTGACCCTCGCCCGAAGGCGCGAAGCGATTGTCGGCTTCCCAGCGCTGGTACCAGCGCGTTTCGATCTGTTCGGGTTGGTAGGTCTTGTCCATTACGAGCTCTGGCTGAAAAGGATGACGCTGACCACTGAGCTGGCCGGCGAGGAATCGCGAAAAATGGGCTCGATTATAGCGCCGCGGTGGGCATGCCGCACGCCGCCGGCGACTTAGAGATGATGGGCCTTCACCGGGTAGCCGCGCTGCTTGTAGGTCTGCCAGCAGCGGCGCTTGGTTTCAAGCACCTCCTGATGCTGGTTGATGATCTCGGCGACCCGCTCGAAGCGCGAGAACCACTCGGGAATGCCGTCGTGCAGGTTGAGCATCGCCTCGACGGGCGGGCTGTCGGACCCCGGGTCGGGGGGCGCTTCCCAGCCCAGGGTCACCGGCGGCGTCGGCGCGACGTCATCGGCGAGCAGGGCGTGGGGCAGGTAGCTCTCGGGCTTGAAGGTCCATAGCCGCTCGTCCATGTCGCGCGCCATGGCTTCGTCCTGGGTGTGGATATGCAGCCGGTAGCCCTTGCGATGGATGGTCTCGGCCAGCCGGCAGGCGAAGTCGAGGCGCGCCTCGAGCGTGGTGTCGGAAAGGATGTAGAAATCGACGTGGGTCACGGCTAGGGCCTGATAATGGGCTACGGGCTACGGGCTACGGGCTACGGGCTACGGGCTACGGGCTACGGGCTACGGGCTACGGGCTACGGGCTGGCATCGTACAGCTCGCGACTCGTAGCCCACCGCTCGATTCTGGGGGTTACGCCAGCCGGGTCAGCCAGCCATGCTTGTCCTCGGCGCGGCCGTACTGCAGGTCGAGCAGTCGGGTGCGCAGGCGCTTGGCGTATTCGCCGCCATTGTCGCCGGACAGACGCAGGCGCTCGTTGTCGCTGACCAGTTCGCCGACGGGAGTGACCACCGCTGCAGTGCCGCAGGCGAAGACCTCGACCAGCTCGCCGGACGCGGCGCCTTCCCGCCACTGTTCGATGCTGATGGGACGCTCCTCCGGGGTCAGGCCTTCCTCGCGGGCGAGCTCGAGAATCGAGTCGCGGGTCACGCCCTCGAGGATGGTGCCGGTCAGTTCGGGAGTGACGATGCGACCGTCCCGGTAGACGAAGAACAGGTTCATGCCGCCGAGTTCCTCGATCCAGCGGTTCTCGACCGCGTCGAGGAAGGCCACCTGATCGCAGCCGTGGGCCTCGGCTTCCTTCTGGGCGGCCAGCGAGGCAGCGTAGTTGCCGCCGCACTTGGCATAACCCGTGCCGCCCGGCGCGGCGCGCTTGTAGTTCGATGACAGCCAGATCGAGATCGGCTTGACGCCGCCCTTGAAATAGGCCGCCGCGGGGGAGGCGATCACGTAGTAGTCGACTTCCTTGGATGGGCGTACGCCGAGGAAGGTCTCGCTGGCGATCATGAACGGGCGCAGGTAGAGGCTGGTTTCCTCGCCGCCGCTCGGCGTCGGCACCCAGTCGCTGTCCTCGGCGAGCAGCGCCTTGAGCGAGCCGATGAAGTCCTCGTCGGACAGCTCGGGCAGTGCCAGACGGCGTGCCGAGGCGCGAAAGCGCGCGGCGTTCTTCTCGGGGCGGAAGGTCCACACCGAGCCGTCGGCGTGGCGATAGGCCTTGATACCCTCGAAGATCTCCTGGGCGTAGTGCAGCACGGCGGCGGCTGGATCGAGGGTCAGGGGCCCGTAGGGACGGACTTCGCGGCCGTGCCAGCCAGCATCCGGCGTCCAGCGGATGTGGGCCATGTGATCCGTGAAATAGCGGCCGAAACCGGAGTTGCCGAGAATCTGTTCGCGGATGGCGGGATCCGTGGGATGGGCGGTAGGCCGTACGTCGAAGCCTGAAGTGGTCACCGGGGGTCTCCGTAGCTGATAGACGGTCGGGGCGAGGCGTGCCCGACCCGTCGTTGCGCGTCGTTCGTTTCGCTCGGACACCGCTCGGGACTGGCCGGGGAGGACCGGGCGGGGCGGTGCCGGGGTTTGTGCCGAGAATGACACAAACGTCACGGGCCGGGAAAGCCCGGCCCGTGATTCGTCACGCGAGACGTTAGCACGCAAATGGTGGGTTGCGAAGCGTCATTCGCCGTCGGTCGCTACCGCCTCGGCCTCGCGATCCAGCAGGTACTGGGTCAGCAGACCGACCGGGCGGCCGCTGGCGCCCTTCTCCTTGCCGCTGGTCCAGGCGGTACCGGCAATATCCAGATGCGCCCAGGGGAAGGTATCGGCGAAGCGCGACAGGTAGCAGGCCGCGGTGATCGACCCCGCCGGACGACCGCCGATGTTGGCCAGGTCGGCGAAGTTGGAGTCGAGCTGGCTCTGGTAGTCGTCCCACAGCGGCATGTGCCAGGCGCGGTCCCAGGCGGTCTCGCCGGCGTCGAGCAGGTCGAGGGCCAGATCGTCGTCGTTGGCGAACAGCCCACTGGCATGATGGCCGAGGGCGATGATGCAGGCCCCGGTGAGAGTGGCGATGTCGACCACGCTGGCCGGCTTATAGCGCTCGGCGTAGGTCAGGGCGTCGCACAGCGCCAGGCGGCCCTCGGCGTCGGTGTTGAGCACCTCGACGGTGAGCCCCTTGAGGGTCTTGATGATGTCGCCGGGCTTGGTGGCGCGCCCGTCGGGCATGTTCTCGGCGCTGGCGACGATCGCCACCAGGTTGATGCGGGGCTTGAGGCCAAGCACCGACTTGACGGTACCGAACACGCTGGCGGCGCCGCACATGTCGAACTTCATCTCGTCCATCTCGGCGCCTGGCTTGAGCGAGATGCCGCCGGTGTCGAAGGTAATGCCCTTGCCGATGAGCACGTGGGGCGCCTCTTCGGCATCGTCGACGCCTTGATAGCGCATCACGATCAGTCGCGAGGGCTCTTCGCTGCCGCGGCCCACCGACAGCAGCGAATGCGCGCCGAGTAGCTCGAGCGCTTCCTCGTCGAGGATCTCGACGTCGAGCACGCCGGCCGAATCGCGGCCGAGTTGCTCGGCCTGCGCCGCCAGGTAGCTCGGTGTACAGACGTTGCCCGGCAAGTTGCCCAGGGTACGCGCGTAGTTGATGCCCTCACCGACGGCGCGGCCGACTCGGGCTCCCCGTTCGCCGGCGGTGGCTTCGGCGGCGTCGCTGACCAGCAGCCCGACGCGCGACAGGCGTGGAGCCGGCGCGGGCTCGGACTTGAATTCGCTGAAGCGGTAGATGGCCCGCTGCGCCGCTTCGGCCGTCGCACGGGCTTTCCAGTCACCGTCGCGGTCGGGCACGGGCACGTCGCTGAAGGCGACCACGGCCTCGTCGAGCGGCAATTTCGCCAGTGCCTGGAAGGTGGCGTCCAGCGCGGTGCGCAGGCTGGCCTCGTTGCACTTGGCGCGCGTGCCGAGGCCGACCAGCATCAGCCGCTCGGTGGCCAGGCCCGGAGCGAAAGGAATCAACTGCACATTGCCGAGCCCGGCATCGAAGTCGCCGCGCTCGATCAGCTGGCCGATCAGGCGCTCGCTGGCGTCGTCGAGCTTGGCGGCTACCGGGAGCAAGTCACCATCGGTGAATACCGGAACCACGAAGCAGGCCGTCTCGACCTTGGCCGGGTTGACGGTGAGAACAGGAAATTCCATGACATCTCCACGACAGATATTGTGCACGGCTGCCTTGCTGACGAGACAGGCAAGCCGGGATTCTGGATAATGCCGACACTGACACGTGGCCGGCTGAACTCCCCCAGTGTACGCAAAGCCGCGCCGCAATGCATGGCGGCGAAGGAGTGCCATGCCGTCGCGGCGCCTGCGGGGCGAACCGTCTCGGGTACCGCCAGTCGACCGGGAGAGAGAGCATTGATCGTATTCCGTTATCTGACACGCGAGATTCTCACCACCATGGCCGCGGTGGCCGGCGTGCTGCTGCTGGTCATCATGGGCAACCGCTTCATTCGATACTTTACCGATGTGGCTCAGGGGGAATTCCCGCCGAGCCTGCTGGGCAGCCTGATGCTGTTTCACCTGCCCAGTTTCGTGCAGTTGATCCTGCCGCTGGCCTTCTTCCTCGGCATCATGCTGGCCTATGGGCAATTGTATCTGAACAACGAGATGACCGTGCTGATCGCTTGCGGGACCAGTCCCACGCGGCTGCTGGGAACCACCTTCTGGCCGTCGGCGCTGGTCGCGCTGCTGGTCGGTGTATGCAGCCTGTGGCTGACGCCGGCGGGCCTGGCGCACAACGAGCGTGTCCTGGCCGAGCAGGCGTCCCACGCCGACTTCGGTTCGCTGATCTCCGGACGCTTTCAGGAACTCAATGGCCTGACCGTCTACGCCGAGTCGATCACCCGCAACAACAGCCTGATGCGCGATGTCTTCATCGCCGACATGAGCCGTGATGGCGCGCGGGATCAGCCGACCGTGACGCGTTCCGAAAGCGGCTATCAGGTCAACGACGATGACGGCAATCGCTATCTGACACTTTCCAACGGCGCCCACTATGCGGTCGAACCCGGCAACGCCAGTGCGGAGCGCGTGATCTTCGATACCTATGCCATGTTGCTGCAACAGAAAAGCCAAGAGGTCGAGTACGACGATACCGAACTGTTGACCACGCCTGCGCTGCTGGCCAGCGGTACGCCGGAGGCCATGGCCGCCTTCCAGTGGCGCCTCAGCCTGGTGCTGATGGTGCCGATTATAACCTTGATCGCATTGCCGCTGTCGCGGGCCAATCCACGTCAGGGCCGTTTTGCCAAGCTGCTGCCGGCGATCTTTCTCTATATCAGTTACATGAGCCTGCTGCTGGCGGCTCAGGATGCCGTGGGTGGCGGGCGTCTGCCTGTCGAGGTGGGCGTGTGGCCGATTCATGTCGGCTTCGGGCTGATTGGTGTGTGGCTGATGCGTCGTGGCGGTGTGCTGGGAGGGCGTCGCTGATGCTCGATCGTCTCGACCGCTATATCGCCCGCAATGTGCTGATGGCGATGCTGGTTGTGCAAGCGTTGGTGCTCGGCCTCGACCTGGTGATCAATTACATTACCGATCTGGAAGACGTCGAGGGCAGTTACGGGGCTCTGCAGGTCTTTCTCTATACGGCGATGCGCTTGCCGTGGCGCTTCTATCAGTATGCGCCGGTCAGCGTGCTGATCGGCGCACTGGTCGGACTGGGCGCGATGGCCTCGAACAACGAGCTGACGGTGATGCGTGCGGCCGGGCGCTCCCTGGCCCGTATCCTGTGGGGCGCCATGAAGCCGCTGGTGTTCGTGATCGTGATTACCATGGCGGTCGGCGAGTATGCCGCGCCGATGACCGAGCAGTACGCCAAGTCATGGCGGGCCGAGCTGCAGCAGGAAGAGGGCATCGCCGACCGTGGCGGTGGCTGGCAGCGGGAGGGGGACAGCTTCTATCGTTTCGGTTCGATTCGCACCGACAATACGCTGATCGATATCACCCGTTACCGTTATGACGGCAAGCGGCTGGTGTCGGCCACCCATGCCGCCCGGGCGGTGCGCACCGACGGTCACTGGCAGCTGCAGGACGTGCGCACCACGCGCTTCGAGACGAACCGCACGACCACCAAGCACCAGGCCACCCAGCCGTGGCAGACCTCGCTCGATCCCGAACTGCTGCGCCTGATCATTACCGACCCCGACAGCCAGTCGCTCGGCGATCTTTGGCGCTATGCCCACTACCTTGGCGATCAGGGTTTGGCGGCGACCAATTCCTGGCTCTACTTCTGGCAGAAGCTGCTGTTGCCGTTGATGCTTGCCTCATTGTTGCTGGTAGCGGCGTCGTTCGTGTTCGGTCCGCTCAGAAGCGTGGCCGCCGGCACCCGTGTGTTTTACGGCACGCTCGTCGGCCTGTCCTTCAAGTACGTGCAGGACCTGCTGGCGCCGGCGGCGACGATCTTCGGCTTTTCACCGGTCTGGGCGATTCTGACGCCGACACTGGCCTGCTTTGCCCTTGGCTTCGTGCTGCTTCGGCGGGCGGGATAAAGAGCGGTACACCCATGGATCGGCGCCTTAGGCGGCGCCGATCCCTACATCCAGTATCTTGACGGTACGGCTGTCGAGTGGTCTGTGCCCCGCCCGGCATTATGCCATATCCATCCTCTTGTTCAGGCGGCGCGCGTAATGAGGCGCTTTAAGGACTGCTTGAGCGACTGGAGCGGCTCGCGCGAGCGAATCACCACGATGAACACCTTGCGGTAGTGGCCGGGTGGGCAGGTGATCTCGCGCACGCCGTGCCAGGAGTTGCCACGGCGTGTGAACAGGAAACTGTAGTTGCCCATGGTGGTCGATTCGATCTCGGCATCGAAGTCCTCGAAGGCCGGGGCGCTACGGTAGTCGAAACGGCCACCGTCGTCGAGTACCACGGTCTGGCCGCCCCATTCGGGACGCCAGTCGTCTTCGCTATTGAAGTAGAAGATATGCGAGCCGAGCTTGTACTTGGCGTCGCAGTGCGGCGAGACCGAGCAGCTGGCCGGCGTGTAGTGCCAGTGAAACTGCAGATCGAAGCTGCGCGAGCCCAGCATGCGGCTCATGAACTGGCGATAGCGTGGGCCCTGGAGTTCTTCCATGAAGGCTTGCCAGTGCGGCGATAGCGTCATGTCGGGCGTATATTCGAGCGCCAGGCGATCATGCGGCTGCTGGCCGTGGCGTCGTGCCTTGCCGAATACCTGCGCGAAGCGCGACGCCTCGGGCAGCGTGTCACACAGGGCCTTGAAGCCCTCTGCAGTGAGCAGCCCGCAGGGATTGGTCCAGGGATAGGGATGCCGCGTCTGGAACGCCCGGGCATCCAGGCGCTCCAGTGCGTCGAAATCCAGATAGGACATTGAGCCGTTCCTCCGGTCACGTAATCGGGTAGCAAGAATGGAGTGGCTGACGCCGCCGGGCCGGAGTGGCCTGGCGCGTGAGCGTGGCAGGGGACGATGCGCCGCGCGATTCGATATATCATGATATTACCTGCCGGCGCGGCGCGCGTCAGCTCGCTGCCGCCAGTGACGTTCGCCGACGCGACGGCGGATCTCTTCAACCGTGGCCTGCATTTCATCGGGGAGTGGTAGGTGGCGCATGACATCGCCCTCGGCAACGCTCAGCTCGGTCAGCAGGCCGCGCACCTTCAATGTCTCGCCTAGGCGCTTGAGATCACGCGGCACGGCGAGCATGCCTCGCGTGAAAGCCCAGTCCCGGACGCGCCCTTTCCAGTCCTGCTGGCGCGGTATGCCGCGTGTGCCGGTCTCCCGTGTGTGGCCCTGCAGATAACTGTCCAGGCGCTGTCGAAAGGGGTGCAGGCGGGTGACAAGAGAGGCTCGCAGGGAATAGACGAACGTGGGCCGGTCGGTCTTGATCGCCTCGGCCAGCATCGAGGCGCTGTCATCGGACACCACGAAGGCATCGCACAGGGCAAGGTAGGCCGGATAGGGGTTGTTGGCGCCCCGGTCATCGTGCCAATGGTAGCCATGGTACGGTACTTCCAGCGCGGAGAAAAAGGCGCTGGCCGCGGCGGCGGGGGTGCGCGGGCTGGTAGTGACAAGCAGTGCGCCGCCGCGTGTCCTGGCCAGGCGGTTGGCTGCCCGCGCCATCTCGACGGCGTCTGTCTCATCGAAGCGCTGCTGGGCGGTGGAGCCGCCGATCAGCACGCCGATCCAAGGGCGCGGCAGCGCGTCGAAGCGGGTGCGCCAGGCGTCTGCGGCTTGCTTGCGCAGGCTTGGGCTGCCGGCGTTGAGCGGCAGAAGGTTGTGAACGATGTTATCGCGTGCCGGCAGTCCATACTGCGGGGTTGTGACGATCAGGTCGAACCAGTGCAGCGGCGCACGCGGCCGGCCGAGATAGACGAGCTGCGTGTGATCATGCGACTGCGCCTTGATCCAGCGGGCGACGATCACGCTGCGCCAGCCGATGCCGAGCACCAGGTCGGGCCAGGGCGGCTGGAGCGTGGCGGCGCTTTCGTGAGTCAGGCAATTCAGCGATGGGCGGCCCTGCCAGGCCGGCTTGCGCGGTTTGCGCCGGTAGAGCAGCTGCTTCTCTTCGCTTGGCCAGCCCAGTTCGCGGGCGAGCAGGCGCAGCTGGGCATTGTCACCATGATGACCGCCCAGCAGCAGCCAGACGCGGGGGAGGGGGCCTTGACCGCTGCGCGCGTTGGTTAGTGCCGATTGGGTGCTGATGAGCTGGCGGCTGTGGGCGGGGCGGATATCGAGATGCCATGCCAGCTGCGGGTCGCGCTGAGTGGCTATACGCAGCTGGCGGCGCCACCAGTAGGGGTTGCGCACCGTTGGGGGGGTATCGCGCGTTGCCGGTAGCGTGATGGCCACATAGAGCAGCCGCCTGGCGGCATGCGCCAGATTCTCCAGCAGCCAGGGAACGTCCTCTACCGGCAGATGCTCCAGCACGCCGGTGACGGCGATCCCGTCGTATGCCCGCGTCGGCACCGGAGCGGCAGGGGAGGGGGACCAGGCCGTGATCTTGGCGGCGTGCAGGGGCGCAGGCGCAGACCGCCACGATGGGGGCCGACACCAGCCCAGGTGGGCAATGGCGAGCCTCTGTGCGAGTCGGTCTGCTTCCGGGCTCAAGTGGCCGTCGAGGGCGGTGCGGGCGTCGAGCGCGCTCAGCGCCGCGGCGAACCAGGGGCTGGGCGTGTGCGTGTTGAAAGGGCCGTAGCCTTCGCGATCGGCGGCACGCTCTAGCTCAAGCCAGAGATCGCCCAGCGGGTGAGGATGATACGAGTAGACATCGGGCCAGGGCTGCCAAGGCTGCAGGTGCAGGGCGGAGTAATGCAGCAGGTTCGCCGGGACGTGGGCATATTCGCTGTCACGCGTGTTCCAGCTATTGTCCAGAGCGCCCCACAGTTCTTCTTCGGCCGGCAGCTGACCCAGCGCCTCCTTGGCGAGGGTTTGCGCGCGTGCCAGGTTCCACCACGGCGCCATGCGTGCACAGTCGATCAACATCACCGAAGTATCCCGTGGGGAAATGGCCAGATAGCCGTGAGCCTGCATGGGCAGATCGAAGAGGAGGGCTGGGTCCTCGAGATAGAGCTGGCCGACATCGTTGTAGATGGCGCGTCCCTGGCATCCGGCGAACTCGGGCACGGCGTAGCGATAGGTGGTGAAGCCGGTACGCCACTGGGCGCGAGCGAATCCTGAAAGATTCTTCATCAGATAGATGCGATATTCGCGCGACACATCACGCACCCGCTCGATGGCATAGCAGAATATCCGCTGAGCGCGGATCTGAGCCGGCTCGGTGCCCACGAAGACACGCACGGGAGGAAGCGGCGTCTCCGGCTGCGTCAGGGCCGGCAGCACTAGGCATGGCGGATGCCCTGACTGGCTGTCGGCCAGCACCGTGATGGGGCGCGAGGCGATGGGTGATACGGCATCTACCATCACGGCTGATCCTTCGTCGTGAGGTTGGCAGGACTGGGGCTGCATCGACAACGCTGACGCCCAGGATAGGCGCGTTCCGGATCGGAGGCGCGTTCGTCCGAGAGTATATGAATAAAATCCTGAGGTTAAGGCATCGGCACGTATTTCTGAGCACGCAGTGAGCGTGGGGCAATAGTGGCGCGTTCAAGTCTATGCGTCTTGCGCCGAGCGTGTGTCGATCCGTTTCACGGACTCGATGGGACGCGGATGGGTGACCCGGTACCTGTGGAAGGTTATCCTCGTCTGTCTTGCGGAGCCGCTCGGCGTTTCCTACCGGAGTTGTACGGCGATAGACGCCCTGTCGGTTGTACAACGCAATGAATGCCAGGAGAGAGATGAATGGCGAACGATTCAGAAGCGGGCGGTGTGGCCGGAACCCCCGGACACGTCGTGGTGGTCATCGGCGCCGGACGCAGCGGAACCAGTACCCTGACGCGTGGTATTCAGGCGCTGGGCATCGAGCTGGGAAATAACCTCAAGCCGGGCACGCCAAAGAATCCGAAAGGTTTTTTCGAGGACGAAGAGCTGCTCGCGCTCAACAAGCGCTTGCATCACGCCTTCGGCCTGCGCGGGACGGGCGCGAGCCTGCGTCTGATCGAGGAGGATGAGTGGCAGGCGGCCTTTCTGAACGAGCATAGGCAGGCCGTGACCGCTGCGATTCAGAAACGTTTCGGCGCTTTCCCGCTGTGGGGCTTCAAGTCCGGCGGCGTCATGCGCCTGCTGCCCTTCTGGGAGCAGGTGTTCGAGCAGCTTGGGCTGAAGGTAAGCTACGTGGTCGCAGCCCGGCACCCGCTGGCGGTGGCCCGTTCGCGGGCCAAGCTGAATGCGCTGCGCGGCGTGCAGGAGAAGAGCGATCTGGAGTGGCTGGTGCGCGTCGTGCCATACTTCCATTTGCTGCGGCGCCACCCTTTTTCCGTGGTGGACTACGATCGATTGATGGCCGAGCCGCAGATTCAGCTGCGACGCGTGGCCGGTGCGCTCGACCTGCCGCTGACGAGCGACGTGGAACGGGAAATCAACGTCTTTGGCGAGCAGTTCATCAATCCGTCACTGCAGCATCATCGTGGCGATGCCAACGCAGGAGGTGAACGCCTCAACCCGCTGGCACGAGACGCCTATCGTTGGCTGCACGCGCTTGCCGGCGATGAAATCGCCCCCGAAAATCCGGAGCTCTGGCGCGACTGGGCGCGCATTCGCGGCGAACTCTACGCCATGCGTCACGCGCTGCGTCACATCGATTTTCTGGAAGACGAGGCGGAACGTCGCCAGACGCAGGGCTGGAAACGACTGTTCGCGCCGCGCTCCAGCCGTGTCAGTCAGGCCGACAGCGATTGAGGCGCCGGTGCAGGCGTGTGCTTTACGCCCGTCATATCGGGGCTTCATTCATTCATTCCGGTAAGTTTCATCAGGCATGCCGCTTATTAAAAAATTGCGCAGGCTTGCGCGCACGGTGGGCGAGATCACGCGAGGCTCGCTGTGGCTGGCACGCGGAGCGCGGCAACAGCGCCGCCAGGATTATGTCGCCGCGCTGAGCCACTACGCGCAGCTGGTACGAGGCGTACAGCCGGCGCGCGAATCGATGAAGACCTACGCGGCGGTCGAGCGGCTGTTTGCCCGTGCCGGTGACAAGCTGGCCGATCAGCGCCCCGACGATCAGCCGCCGCAGCGCTTCGTTTTCTTCGTCGGCTACAGCCGCAGCGGCCATTCGCTGGTCGGCTCGCTGCTCGATGCGCATCCCCATGTCACCATTGCCCACGAGATGCATGCCCTCAAGCAGCTGCGCCAGGGCCATGGGTTCGCCGAGGTCGTCACGGCGATCAAGACCAACGCGATGCTGTTCGACTATCTCGGCCGTGAGTACACCGGCTACGATTATCACGTGCCGGGCCAATCCCAGGGGCACTACACCCAACTGCTCGTCGCCGGCGACAAGAAGGGCAACGGCACCCTGCGCGAGCTGCGCCGACACCCGCACCTGCTCGGCGAGCTGGACCGCCTGCTGCCGGTACCGTTCTCCTTCGTGCATGTGATCCGCAATCCCTACGACAATATCGCCACGCGCGCACGGCGTACCGGCGCCAGCCTGGAACAGGCGGCGCAGGGGTACTTTGCCAACGCCGAGCTGATGGAAAAACTGAAGGCTCGCTATCCCGACAGCGTGCTGGATATTTATCTCGATGATCTGATCGCTGCTCCGGCACCTGAGCTGGAGAGGTTGCTGCACGCGCTGGGGTGTGAAGAGGTCGGCGAGGATTACCTCGCCGCCTGCGCCGCCATCGTCTTCAAGAAGCCCAGCCGCACGGCCCGGAGCGTGAGCTGGGAGCCGGCCCTGGTGGAGCGGATCAACGCCCGTTTGCGGCGCCATGCGTTTCTCAATCGTTTTGCTGACAGGGCGTGGCATGACTAGTTCGGCCAGGCAACGCTCGGGCAGCGGATCTCCGTCACAAGGCAGGCATATCGCGCTGCTGGTCGGGGCCCTGCCGCTGGGGTCGCGCGAGCGCATGATCGTCAGCGTGGCGCAGGCGCTGCTCGACCAGGGGCACCGGGTGGATTTTATCGTGCCGGGCAAGAGCGCCGCATGGCGCGAGGCGGTGCCCGCCGGCGCACGGCTGCTGGAGCTGGGAAGCTGCTGGCTCGACAACTCCCTTGTGCGGATCAAGAACAAGCGGCGTCTGCTGCTGATCGTCCCCCTGCTGGCGGCCTATCTGCGCCGTCAGCGCCCGGATGTGCTGTTCACCATGTCGATTCCGCCCAACCTGACGGGACTCGCCGCGGCGCGCCTGGCCGGTTCAAAGGTGCCGGTGATCGTGCGCCAGAGCAATGTGGTATATATGCCCGATCAGGCCGACTATCGGCATGTGCGCACGCGCTGGCGTGATCGTCTGATTCCCAGGCTCTACCCGCATGCGGCGGCCGTGATCGCGGTATCGCACGGCGTCGCGGATAACGTCGCCAAGCTGACGCTTATTCCCAAACAGCGCATTCATGTCGTGTATAACCAGATCGTGGCGCCCGACATGGCCGAGCGGGCGACACAACCGGTGCCATGCGCGTGGCTGAACCAGCGTGAAAAGCCGGTGATTCTGGCCGTGGGCCGTCTGGTGCCCAAGAAGGATTATCCCACGCTGCTGCGGGCATTTGCCCGGCTGCGCCAGCATCTCGATGCGCGCCTGGTGATATTGGGCGAAGGGCCGCAGCGCGGGGAAATCGAGCAGCTAGTGAGCGAACTCGAGCTGACTCGGGTCGTGGCGCTGCCGGGACGGGTCGACAATCCGTTTGCCTACATGGCCAGAGCCAGCCTGCTGGTACTGTCCTCGATCTCCGAGGGCATGCCCAGCGTGCTGATCGAGGCGCTGGCCTGCGGCTGCCCGGTGGTGGCCACCGACTGTCCGAGCGGTCCGGCGGAGATTCTGGAACGGGGACGTTACGGTGCGCTGGTGCCGGTGGGGGACAGCGATACCTTGGCCCGCGAGATGCAGACAACGCTTGAATCGCCCCCCGATCCGCTCCACTTGAAGCAGCGTGCGAACGCGTTCGCCGTCGGCGGCGCGGTGGATGGCTATATCGAGGCACTGCTGGCCCATGTTCGCCGAGGGTAATGAACGGTTGTCCAGCATTCGGCAGTGCCGTTATTGCCGTTCAACATTGACGTTATAGGGAGTCACCGATGGCCGCCACTCCGAGAATCACGGTACTGATCCCGGTCTATAACCGCGAAGGGTATATTGCGGCGGCGATCGACAGCGTGCTGGCGCAGTCATTTACCGATTTCGAACTGCTGATCGTGGATGATGGGTCGACGGATCGCAGCATGGAAATCATTTCGAGCTACGCTGATCCACGCATTCGCATCGAGCGTAATCCCTATAACAAAGGCGGACCGTGGGCCCGCAATCGTGGCCTGGATCTGGCGCGAGGCGAGTATGTGGCGATGCTGGACAGCGATGATGTGGCTGCACCCGAGCGGTTGGCCCGCCAGAACGCCTTTCTCGATGCTCACCCGAACTATGCGCTGGTAGGAAGCGGTAAGCATACCTTGAACGCCTCGGGCAAGCGGATCAAGGGCCTCAGGTCGAGACCGGATACGGCGGCGGAAATAAAGGCCCAGCTGCTTTTTCGCTGCTGTATTGCGCATACATCGATCATGGCGCGAACCGCGATCATGCGCCGCTATCGCTACGATGAACGGTTTATCCCTAATTCCGCGATTGCCAAAGCCGAGACATAGAAAAACCTCGTGAGATGAGTAGGATAAAGGTAGAAACGGCCTCACCACTCATCACCCACGAGGTTTTAAGGAATGATTCCACAAACCGTGCTGCCCTTCAAGCTGGATTCCACTGCCGAGACGCTGACGGCCCAGGCGGGGCTGGCGTTATTCGGCGAGTATTGTCATGCGCTGGGCCTGCCGGCCTGGCTCGATGCCGCGCTGCCCGAGCCCGGTAGTGGCGCGGGCTATGCCGCCTCAAGCCATGCGCTGTCGGTGATTTTCATGCTGCACGCGGGCGGGCGCAGCCTGGAGGATTTGCGCACGCTGCGCGCAGAGGCCGGGCTTTTGGAATTGCTCAAGCTCGATGCGGTGCCGAGCAGCGATTCGGTGGGGGATTGGCTGCGGCGCATGGGGCAAGGCACCGGGTTGGACGGGTTGGCCGGCGTTCAGCGACAGCTGCTCGAACGGGTTTTGGTTACCCGCGACTGTACTGCCCATACCCTGGACATCGACGCGACCCAGATCGTGGCCGAAAAGCAGACGGCCCGTTGGACTTATAAAGGGGCGCAGGGGTATATGCCGATGGTGGGCCATCTGGCCGAGACCGGGCTGGTGATCGGTGACGAATTCCGCGAAGGCAACGCGGCACCGGCGGCACGTAACCTGGAATTCATCCAGACCTGTGAGGCGCAACTGCCGCGCGGGCATCGCATTGCCGCGGTCCGCGCCGACAGTGCGGCCTATCAGGCGGATATCCTCAACGCCTGCGAGGCACACGGTCAGTCCTTTGCCATCGGCGCGACTCGGGATGCCGCGGTCACCGCCGCGATTGCGGCGATTCCCGAGAGCGACTGGGCGCCGTGGCGCGATGGCGAGATCGCCGAGACCCTGCACTGCATGAATCGAACCGACAACGCCTTTCGATTGATTGTGGTGCGGCGAGGCCATCAAGGCGAGCTGTTCGAGACCGACGATACCTCGCCTTATCGCTACACGGTGGTCGCCAGCAACCGCAACGAAAGTGCCGCGGCCACCATGGCGTGGTATTGCCAACGCGGTGAGGCCAGTGAGAACCGGATCAAGGAATTGAAGATCGGCTTTGGCATGGAACGCATGCCCTGCGGTCAGTTTGCAGCCAATGCGGTGTTCTTTCGCCTAGGCGTACTCGCTTACAACCTGTTCAAAGGCTTCACGCAAGCCACCCTGGACGCCGCTTGGCATCGGCATCAGGTGCAAACCCTGCGCTGGCGGATCGATCAGACCGCCGGCAAGATCGTGCGCCACGCCGGGCAGCAAACGCTGAAGATACGCGATGCGGCGGTGGCGCTGTTCGCATCGATCCGGCAACGCTGCTGGGCATTGGCGGTGAGTGGGGCGACGTAGCGCAGGCGCCTCGTCGACACAGCGAGCGGACCCGCGCTGACCCGGCGCAGGGGCGCTATGCGCGAAAGGAGGTGAAATGAGCCGTTAAGCTATAAATCCCCACGATTTCCAGGGCCTTCCGCTTGGATCGGAGCCGTGAGACCAGCCCGCACGCGGTAAATCAGGCGAAATGGCGGTCTCGGTACCGCGGGTCAGCCTCGCTTTCAAGGCGATCGCGGATTTTGGGTCAGATGCTGGCATTGGCTGGGTCTCGTGAAGCCAGAAAGGCGTAACAGGCCGACTCGAGCGCTGAGCGGGCAATAGGAAACGTAGAAACGACATGCCCTGATAGGGCTTGCTGAACAGCGCTCATAGTCAAGGCGTAGGCGTTGATGGCGAGTAGCCCAGTAGTAGGATTCGCCTCAAAGTCGTTCTCGAAAATCTCTTGGTGAAAAATTTGGTCCATCTGGTCGACCAAGAACATCAGCTGGGGTGGCTCCTCTGCATGTTCTTGAGCGTTTTCCAAGGTGGCTCTCAGGTACTCTCGAAGCGAGCCGGTTTTTATCAGCATTGGCGTTACTCTCAAGCTCTTTCTGACGGCAGTAGTAAATGACCTGCTTGGACACGATGTTGATGCTGTCAGCAATGGCCCTGGGCACCCGGTAGCGTCCTCATGTGGCGAGGCCAATCAGCTTACCATCATGGAGCGATACGGGGCGTGTCGCAGTGTTGGACGTGAGAAGACTGAAAGCCTATGATGCATTTATGTAGCAATATCGCTGCAAATTTGCAGGGAGGTTAGGCTATGGGTGCTGAAGCGATCACCGAGCCGTCCAGTTACGATGCCCCCGACACCTTCGATCAGTTTCTCGCTGACCTGAAAGCTCGAGCACGGCAAACCAAGAGCCCGATCATCAGTCCGAGGATGTTCTGCCTTGCCTTGGGCATGGATGTGCAGACACTGGCCTCCCGGGCTCATGTCCACCGGGTTACCGTAAACCGTGCCCAAGGCGCCGAGAAGCTGCAGGCCTATCTACGGGATGCGGTACGAGTCATGGGCGCAGCGGCTGATGTTAATGGCAGCTTCCAGGATGCTGCTTTCTGGTTTCGCAATGAACCGATCAGCGCATTCGATTTCAGGACGCCTGAGCAATTGGTCAGTGAGGGGCGAGCTGAGGATCTTTTGCGATATGTCCAATCGCTTCACGCAGGCGCGGCCGGATGATCCTTACAAGCCTGGCTGACCAACCGGCTTATCGTGTCCATGTCCCTCGCTGGGCGATCGCGCCAACCAGCGGTGCTGGCGCCGCCCAGCATGGCGGGCGCCTCAATCGGATCGGGGTGTCCGCCCTATACCCGGCTCTGGAAGAGTTGACCGCCCTCGAGGAGTACCGGCAGCTCTCGACACTGATGCCTCCCGGGCTGATTGTGAGCTACACAGCGGCGTTGGCCACCGTGGTCGACTTCAGCCATGGGTACTCAGCTGACTGGGATGCGCTCTGGCAGGAAATGGGATGCGACTGGCGAAGGCTCTGGTTCAACGAGCGCGTTGAGCCGCCTAGCTGGTTGCTCGGCGATATGGCCTTGGAGGCTGGCGCCAGCGGAATTCTGTTTCCATCGGCCGCCAACCCGGGCGGCGTAAACCTTGTGGTCTACACCGACGCGCTGGGCGTTCAGGATCGGCTCAACGCTTACGACCCTGATGGCCGGCTGCCTGTCGACCAGACTTCTTGGCCGTAACCGCGGCAACGCTTCCGTCACACTGTCCCCTACCTCTCCTCGAGACCTGTCATAGCGGGAATGAGGAGAGAGACATGAGCTATCGTCAAATCTGGTGGATGACGGTCAGGCCGCATTCCTGTCTGATTGATCGGTTACCTGCTCTCCGTTCTGGAACTTGACGTTGTTGACGACCAGCTCCAGCTTCTGGAAATGCTTGATGCGCCTCCAGCGCTTCTGAGCGCTCTGAAGCAGTTTGAAGACCATCGCCATCGTCGCCCGGGACCCGCAGTTCCGGCTGCGCTTCGTCCTCAGGCGGACCGTGGCGAATGTCGACTCGATCGGGTTGGTGGTGCGGATATGCACCCAATGCTCTGCCGGGTAATCGTAGAATGCCAGCAACTCGTCCCGATCCTTGGCCAGGCACGCCATCGCCCTGGGGTACTTGGCCTCGAAGCGTTTCAGGGTGCGATCGAAGGCCTTGTGTGCCTCATCGCGGGTCTCGGCCATCCAGATGTCATGCAGGTCGGCCTTGACCTTGGGCTGCACCGATTTCGGCAATTTATTCAGTACGTTAGCCGTTTTGTGGACCCAGCAGCGTTGATGGTCGGTTGCCGGGTAAATCTTGCTCAGCGCCGCCCAGAACCCCATGGCACCGTCGCCTACCGCTAGACATGATGTTTTGACCTGCCCGTCCTCAACGCTCGTGGGTTATCGTTGGGGATGGGTAAACACCCCTTAAACAGAGCCACATTGAGGAGGGCAGGTCATGAACCAGTTTAACGCTGAATTCACTGCAATTCACGCCGTCAGCGCTACGGTCGAACCAGATCAAGTGCCAGTCCATACCGCTTACATTGGCCTGGATGTCCACAAGGAGACAGTGGCGATCGCCGTGGCTGAACCCGGTCGGCAGGAGCCGAGCTACGAAGGCGAGATCGCCAACACGCCCAAGCGGGTTGATCGCAAGTAAGCGTTCATTCCAAGGCGTGCCGGTCTCTGCTTGCTTTATACGTCGCGTAGTGGCTGGATCAGCGCCACCGCGACCTTCCACTGCCGGTTATCTTCCGACTGCACGATGACGGTCTTGCGGTTGATCTTGATGACGCGACCAAAGACTTGCCCCTCGCGGCTCTCGAAAGAGACTGCCTGTCCCAGGGTCAGACGGCTCAGCACCTCCATCTCCTGACGGGCCTGGAGTTCGTCGATACGGCGGCAGATAAGGTCGTTGAGCGCCAGGAGCTGGTCGAGGCTCATGTCGTCGATACGCATGGAAACCGGATCTCGTGCATCGGGAAAGGCGCTACCTTGCCCGATGCGCAGGTGGGTGTCGATTCAACGTTCGATGTCGGAGCGCAGCGGAGCGTCCGCGAACAGGGTCTTCCAGCGGCGCGGCGTCAGCTCGTCGACCCGTGAGGCCGGGTGGATGGCCACGCGCTGGAGCACGTCGACCAGGTAGGTGTAGGGATCGACACCCTGCAGCCGGCAGGTAGTCAGCAGACTCTGCACGATGCCGACGTGCTCGGCGCCAACCTCGCTCCAACAGAACATCCCGTTTTTCTTACCCATGGGAATGCAGCGCAGGCCACGCTCCAGGTGGTTGGTGTCGATCGGCACGTCGGGATCGGACAGGAACACCTCCAGACTCCGCTGTCGCTTCAGCGCGTACTCCGCGGCTTGGCGCAGCGGGTGGCGAGGTTCCAGATCATCCCGTTGGAGCTGGTGGTCGCACCCTTTCCAGAAGTCGCGCACCTGGGGCTCGCTGTAGGTGGTGCGCGCCTTGAGCTTATCGGGGCCTTCGCGGCCTTTCTCGCGGATCCAGGTCTCGGTCTTGTAGAGCCCGGCGATCCGCAGCAGGCCTTCCTCGACCGCCTCATCGCTGCCCTGCGCCTTCTCGAAGTGGCGACGGGTGTGGGCCCAGCATTCGGCGTGGGTCACCCCCGGGCGCTTCTCGGCATAGCGGGCGTAAGAGGCGTTGCCGTCGGTCAGCAGCACGCCCTCGAAATGGTTGCCCAGCACCTTGTCGATATGCGCCTTGGCACGTGACGGGGAGAAGGTGAAGCTGATCTCGTCGTGGTCGCCATACAGCGGCCAGAACCATGCCTCCTGCATCTTGCCCCCTTGATCGGCGTCTCGTCCATGGCCAGCACCTGGCTTTGCAGCACGTGCTCCAGCTGGGCCAGGTGAATCGGTGACAGCAACGCAGCAGCCCGCGCCACCTGCTGGGTCAGCGTGGTGCGGCTGAGCTGAATGCCGGCCTGCTGCAGGCGTTGATGCTGGCGGTAGAGCGGCAGGTGGTAACAGAACTTGTCGACCAGCAGGCCGGCGATGAAGCTGACGTCGGTCACTGAGCCGTCGAACAGCGTGGCCGGCGCCGACGTCGCCTGAGGAGCGGCCTCCTTGCTGACCTTGAACACCGGGCAGCGATACTCCAGCACCTCGAAGCTGGCCCGACGCTGCGCCAGACGGAAGGTACTGCGCGTGGCGATCACCTCGATGTCATCCCGCGTCACGCCCTCCGGCAGCTCCGGCGCCACCTCGATGACCTTGACCGGCACCGAGGCCTCGAAGCGCAGCCCGGTGTCGTTGACGGCATTCTGGCGCGTCTTGCGCGGCGGCGTCTTGGCGGGTGGGGTATCGTCATCCGGCTCGGGTGGTGGAGCCGCCGGCAGATCCTGCAGGCTACCGAGCAGACTCTGTTGCACAGCCGGATTGATGGTCAGCAGGCGCTCCGACTTGCGACCGAACAGCTGCCGCTTGAACCAGTCGAGCTGGCGTTGGAGCGACGCATTCTCTGCCCTGAGGACCGAATTATCGGCCAGGGTCTGCTGATATTTTTGTTCCAGAGAAGGCGTCGTCACAGGATGATAATACCTGATGAATCAGGCTGTTATTTTACCATGCGCTCAGGCCGCTGACACCTTGGGATGCCATCGTTTTCGACGCTTCGTGACCACCAGGTCGAGCCCCTCGATCAGCGCTTCGAACTCGGCATGGCTGAGCGTGATGGCTTGGCCTGCGGGGGCCGACAAGGCGGCGAAGCGCCCACGCTCAAGACGCTTGCTCCACACGCAGTAGCCACCGGCCTGGAAGTACAGGCACTTGAGCTGGGTGCGCCGCCGGTTAATGAAGATGAAACCGTGGCCACTCAGCGGATTCTGGCCCAGCTGCCGCCTTACCAGGGCGGCCAGACCATCGTAGGAGCAGCGCATGTCGGTGGGCTGCGTGCACAGCCAGAGTTTGACGGGCGGTCGCATCATGCGCCCCGCCGAAAGCGCAGGCAAACACCATCGCCCAGGTCGAGCTCGATCTCCCAGCCGCGCGGCTCGTCATCAATATCGTCCTCTTCCGTGGTCGGTATCGACACCGGCGCGAAGAGCGCCGGCTCGGCAGCCGCCTGGTAAGGCATCGGCGCGTCGCCGGTCAGCCGCCGCTTCCAGAGCTTGAAGGAGCTGACGGGGAGCCCGGCCTGCCGACAGAAGGCCTGCTGGGAGAGCCCGCTACGGGCCTGCTCATCGACCCAGGCCTGCCATTGTGAGGCGGGATAGCGGGAGTGGCGTCGCTTCGACATGGGAACTGATTCTCCGTCAGTGAATGACGGAATCAGCGTAAGGGGTCACGCAACCTCGGAAAATAACGCGCCGGAACGACCGCTTACTCCCAGCCGTATTCCCGGACGGGTCAAGCTGGCGCTGATGGCTATCGGCGCGGTACAAATAGGGCTGATGTACATCGCCTACTACGAGTCCTTCCTGATCCTGACGGTGCCCGAGATTCTGCTGTTTACCGTCTTCACGCCGATCTATGTCACGCTGCTCAACGATGCGCTGGCCGGCCGGTTCTCGCCGTTCTATCTGCTGACCGCCTCGCTTGCCGTCATCGGTGCCATGGTACTCAACTATCACGGCGTCAATGATGATTTCTGGAAGGGCTTCATGATGGTACAGGGGTCCAATATCTGCTTTGCCATCGGTCAGGTCGCCTATCGCCAGCTGATGGCACGCGTCAAGCTTGATGTCTCACCGTTTCATAACTTTGGCTGGTTCTACATCGGCGCGTTGATTCTGGTGCTGCCCGCTTTTTTGCTGTTCGGCGACATGAGCAAGCCAGCGACCACGCCACTGCAGTGGGGCATATTGCTGTGGCTGGGCGTGGTGGCGTCGGGGCTTGGTTACTATTTCTGGAACCAGGGCGCCTGCAAGGTCGATGCCGGCACACTGGCGATCATGAACGATATGCTCAAGCCGGCAGGCCTGGCCGTCAACCTGTTGATCTGGAATCATGATGCCGATCTGCCGCGTCTGGCACTGAGCAGCGCGATCATCATCTGCGCATTGGTGCTCAACGCATGGTGGACGCGGCGGCAGACGGCCTCCCGGCTGGCGGCAAAAATTTCTTAAACTAAATTAAAGTTTCATGTTCTCATGAGGGTAAATGTAACATTGCTGGAGCCCTCATGAGTCCTTCCCTGATTGCCCGCTACATCGTTTTCGCTGCCTGCTGTCTGGTCACCGTGGCGGGTATACCGCTGGCCATAACCTATACATGGTTATGGCCAATTGTGCTGGTGGCGGCCTTGCTGACACTGGTCGGTATCGTTGACCTGATACAGACCGACTATGCCGTGCGGCGCAATTATCCGGTCATCGGCAACTTGCGCTACCTGTTTCAGGCGCTGCGTCCCGAGCTGCGTCAGTATCTGTTCGAGGCCGATACCGAGCAACTGCCGTTTTCGCACATGCAACGCGGACTGGTTTACGAGCGCGCCCGCAACCGCAATTCCGCAAAGCCGTTCGGTACGCTACAGGATGTCTACGCGCCCAAATATGAGTTCATCGGCCACTCGATGCAGACGACGCCTGTTGCCGATCACCGTGATTTTCGCCTGACAGTAGGCAATGACCAGTGTGCCCAACCGTACAGTGCCTCGCTGTTCAACATTTCCGCGATGAGCTTCGGTGCGCTGAGCGCCAATGCCATCCGCGCGCTCAACAAGGGGGCCAAGCTGGGCGGTTTCGCTCACGATACCGGGGAGGGCAGCATTAGCCCCTATCACCGCGAGCATGGCGGGGACCTGATCTGGGAGCTGGGCAGCGGTTACTTCGGCTGCCGCACCCAAGATGGCCATTTCGATCCGCGGCGCTTTGCCGAACAGGCGCGTAATGCCCAGGTCAAGATGATCGAGATCAAGCTCAGCCAGGGCGCCAAGCCGGGCCACGGCGGTGTACTGCCGGCGGACAAGATCACGCCCGAGATCGCCAGTACCCGCGAGATTCCGCTGGGGCAGGATTGCGTATCACCTTCCAGCCACAGCGCATTTTCCACCCCCATCGAGCTGCTGGAATTCATCGCCCAGCTGCGCGAGCTGTCAGGCGGCAAGCCGGTGGGCTTCAAGCTGTGTCTCGGTCAGCCCTGGCAGTTCATGGCCATCGTCAAGGCGATGCTGAAGACCGGCATCGTGCCGGACTTCATCGTCGTCGACGGCAGCGAGGGCGGTACCGGCGCGGCGCCGGTGGAGTTCACCGATCATCTGGGTACGCCGCTGCGCGAGGGGCTGCTGTTCGTCCATAACAGCCTGGTCGGTGCGGGGCTGCGCGACAAGATACGTATTGGGGCGAGTGGCAAGATCATCAGTGCCTTCGATATCGCCAGCGTCCTGGCGATGGGCGCGGACTGGGTCAATGCCGCACGCGGCTTCATGTTCGCGCTGGGGTGCATTCAATCGCAAAGCTGCCACACCAACAAATGCCCCACCGGCGTGGCCACCCAGGACCCGCTGCGCCAGAAGGCGCTGGTTGTGGGCGACAAGGCCGAGCAGGTACGTCATTTCCATGACAATACGCTGCATGCACTGGCCGAGATGATCGCCGCTGCGGGGCTGGAGAGTCCCTGGCAGATCACACCGGATCATCTGGTGCATCGTGTCTCGGAAAGCGAGGTCAAGCTGTTCTCGCACCTGCATCCGTTCCTCAAGCCTGGCGAACTGCTGGGTGATACTCGTCAGCGGCCTTTCTACGGGCGCATCTGGAACATGGCCCAGGCAGAAAGTTTTGCGCCGCTGACGTTGGCCGAAGTACCCGGAAGCAAGCAGGTGAAAGAGACGGCAAGCGCCTGAAGGGCGTCGGGGATTGGCGGCGGCGCCTCCATTCCTGACCACTTCGGTCATCAGAGAAATACCGCTCAAGGCCAGAACACAGGGCAGCGCTGCGCAGCTGCAACCAGAGCCGAGGCGATAACTTAAACCCGATCGATTTCTGTCTTGACGATGGGGTCCACTTTAGCCTCGATGGTCTGTGCACCGTGCATGCTGCGCATCGCGGCCTTCAGCACCGCCATGACGATGTAGGCGATCAACGCGACACAGAAGCCAAACAGCGCCGCCCGCGGATAGCCCAGCGTCTGGATCTCGGAGTTGAGGTGCGTCGCAAGCTCCTGGAAGGCCGTCTCGATCGTCCAGCGCTCGCGGTAGAGCTCGGCGACCTTGCGTGCGGGCGCCGCGCGCGCCGGCAGATGGGTCAATAGTGCGATCGTGCGGTCACCGTCGCGAGTGGCCTGGTTGAGCGTGAGCTCCACCCGGCGTAAGACATGGACATGGCCCTGCGGGTCGACCACCTCGACTTTCTGCTGACGGACGCTGCCGGTCGCCGTCTTGCCGGCCAACGTGAGCGCTGAGCCCGCGACGGGCTTCCAGGCGAGCTTCTTGTGCTCGCGCAGGATGAAGTGGCTGCCGCGGTTGACGATCCCGGTCAGGAAACCGTTAGTGCAGAAGTTGCGATCGCCGATCCACAGCTCGCCGGGCGCGACCGTGTCGAGCACCGCCTCGAGCAGGCTGCGCTCCTGGGCATGGCCGTCTTCGCAGGGGAAGACATCGATCGGCAGCGCCAACGCCGGATCGAGCACCACCAGCGATTTGCCCGGCAGCGGGCCGGCGCTCGTCGCACGGAGCTCCTGGAGGCGATGCTCGCTGACGGGCAGGCAGTTGCCATCGAGGAGCTTGATCCGATAGCCCGGCAGCAGCGGCGCCAGCGCGCCGTCGAGCCCCTCGATGAGCGTGCGCGCCTCGCCCGCGGCGTAGCGCACCAGCTCTGCGGAGGTCTGCGGCTCGATGCTCTTCAGCTTGTCGTAGACGGCGACGACCGAGGTCGGGACTTCCTCCCTGGCCGCCTGGTAGGCGGCATTGATCGACCGTTGGCTACCACAGACCACCTGCGACATCAGGCTGAACACCGACGAGAACAGCAGCTCACGCGTATATTGGCTCGACTCCAGGCGCTCGAACCACGCGTCGAGCCGCTCGGGGTGCAGCAGCCGCTCGGCCAATCCGCGCGCCATCACGGAGGCGGGACTGGCTTCGACGAATGCATCAAAAATCTCGTCCAGCATCGGGAACCTCGGGACAGCCGCAATGTTCCAGGCATTCTTGTGATTCACCTTCGAAATGTCCAGCCTTCTCCCGGCTGTGGCGCTGACTCTGGCGCCCACCTGACCCAGCGTGGCACCCGCGGCCCCGGCGTAGGGGCACCTTTAAAGGGCTGGTGCCCGTCAGTTGGGAATCTGGCAGTTCCGTGCGTGGGCGACCCCACCTGTCGAAAGCCGGCAACCCAAGGCTGCGCCAGAGGCTGTACATGGCAGCCGTGGTAAGCCTGCGATGTAATCCTGATATTACGGCGCTTTATCGGCGGATGACGGATAGCGGTAAGAGCAACATGGCGGCCTTGGGTGCAGCGATGAGAAAGCTGGTTCATATCGCCTATGGTGTGCTCAAGACGCAAACCGAATACCGGCCGCAAACCACTTGTTGATGGGTTTGTAGCCGGTTAGGAGAGATGGTATCTAACGATCAGTGTGCCCCCAGCCGGCATCTCCGAACGCCGCCGCCGGATCGTCGTCACGCCAGCACTTGGCCAGTAAGCGCTGACCGTTGATATGGTCGGCTGCCGGGGAAGCCAGCCACAGCAGCGGCGCGACCACGACTTGCGGGTCGAGCAGCTGTGCACGGAAGTGTTCATCCAGGTCCTGCGGAATCATGCCGGTCAGCGTCGCGCCGCCCGGCAGCAGCGCATTAACGGTGACGCCGGTGCCCTCGAGATCATGTGCCCAGATCACGGTCTCCGATTCCAGCGCCGCCTTCGATGGTCCATACGGCGAAAAGCCCCGTCGCCGCATGGTTTCGTGGTTCATCGACATATTGACGATGCGGCCCCAACCGGCGGCACGCATATGCGGTACCGCTGCGCGCGCCATTAGGAAGGGCCCGTTGACGTTGGTCTCTATAACCATGCGCCAAGTCTCGGGAGTCACCTCCCAGAAGTGAGTGGGCTCGGTGAGAAAACGCTCGCTGACGTACTTCATGCCGCGGCCGGCATTGTTGACCAGGATGTCCAGCCTCTGCCAGCGCTCCAGCGCGCTGGCCACCACCCGCTCACAATCGGCCTCTTGGGTAACATCGGCGACCAGCGGCAGGACGCGCTCCTCGCCGCATTCGGCGCATGCCTCGACCGCCACCTGCTCGATCTCCGCCGATTCACGTGCCGCAGTGGCAACCACTCGTACCCCGGCTCGAGCTAGGCCGAGCGTCATTGCCCGACCCAGGCCGCGTCCGCCGCCGGTAACGATTGCCACGCGGCCATCGAGCGCAGCATCAGTCACGCCACTCATTTGTTCAACGCCTGCATCTGAGAGGCATCGTAGCGCTCGCCGGCAGCCGCACCCGGCGGCAGTATGCGGTCGATGCGTGCAAGATCCTCGGGGCTGAGCTTCACGTCCAGCGCCTTGATGTTTTCCTCGAGGCGCTCGCGCCGCTTGGTGCCGGGGATAGGCACGATGTCGTCTCCCTGCGCCAGCACCCAGGCCAGCGCCAGCTGCGCCGGGCTGCAAGCCTTCTCGGCCGCCATACGCTCGACCTCGGCAACCAGGTCCAGGTTCTTCCGGAAGTTCTCACCCTGGAAGCGCGGCGAGTGACGGCGAAAGTCATCCTCCGGCAGGTCCTCGAACCGCTTGATCTGCCCGGTCAAAAAGCCCCGTCCCAACGGGCTGTAGGCGACATAGCCGATGCCCAGCTCGCGCACCTTCGGCAGGACCCGGTCCTCCACGTCGCGGCTCCACAGCGAATACTCGGTCTGCAGCGCGCTGATCGGATGCACGGCATGCGCACGGCTCAGGGTCTCCGGGGCCGCTTCCGACATGCCCAGGTAGCGTACCTTGCCGGCCTTGACCAGTTCGGCCATGGCACCGATCGTTTCCTCGATCGGCACGTTGGGATCCACGCGGTGCTGGTAGTAGAGATCGATATGATCCACCCCCAAGCGCTTGAGCGAGGCATCGCAGGCCTGCCGCACGTAGTCGGCATCACCGCGGATACCGAGAAACTCGCCATTCTCGCCGCGTACGTTGGCGAACTTGGTCGCCAGCACGACGTTATCCCGGCGATCCCGTATCGCCCTGCCCACCAACTGCTCGTTGGTGAACGGGCCGTACATGTCGGCCGTGTCCAGCAGGCTGATGCCGAGGTCGAGCGCGCGGTGGATAGTGGCGATCGACTCGGCCTCATCCCTGTGCCCGTAGAACTCGGACATGCCCATGCAGCCCAGGCCCAGCGCGGAAACTTCGAGCCCCTCAGATCCCAGCCTTCGCGTCTTCATGAATGACTCCTCTCTCCGGTGCCTTCAAAAAGGCTACTTCTGTTTTCAAGCAGCTCTGTCATGCCTGAATCAGTGACTCCGCTCTCAATATACCCGCCAGAGCACCAGTTCGGCCAGAAGGCACCGAATTGCTGATGGGGGCAGGCAATTTTGAGAAGCGATACGTCGCCCGAGGACCAATAGCCACCCATTAATGGTTGGTTTTTGATCGCGTTCCGGGCGTCGGGCAATAGCCCATCGTCCCGACCGGGTTTGTCGGGTGTTTTCAGATGGCAGGGCTTCTCGGATGACTTATGCCGAACCAGGCGCGATCCGGGGCGTTGGCATGGATACTCACGGTCGGTCGGCGCCAGCCCTGAACTTCATAGATCGTATAATGGCGCGCCTGCTCGGGCTTGACCGCGATCCAGGTATGCGCCGCAAATGCCCCACGCCAGGAAAAGGCGCGAGCGGCATAGACCTGCACGATGGCCTCCTCCCGCGTGGTTGCCGCCTCGGGCGCATAGCCGGCACGCTCACGGCTGGCAGTCGCCCAGTCGGCCGCGATATCGATGCCTCCCCGCCACAAGGCTCTTCATTCAGATAAGCTCAGTCAGCCGATAATGTCAGCGATGAGAAAAGTTACGGGGAGGTCTGCTTGGTCGGCATCACCAGCAACTCCTGCGGATTGACGTGTCCCGGCTGGGCAAAGGCATAGACCAGCGCATTGGCGATATCCTCGGCGTGCAGCGCCTCGACCTTGTCACGGCGCACCTTCATCGCCTCCTCGGTCACGTTATGGCCCCAGTTGGTGTAGACCGCCCCCGGCTCGATCAGCGAAACACGAATCCCCTCGCCGCCAATTTCCTTTCTGAGCGCATCATGCAGGCCCACCACGCCGAACTTGGTGGCATTGTAAACCGCCCAGCCGGGCACGCCGTAGCGCCCCCCCACGCTCGAGACGGTATTGATCATCGCCCCTTCGCGACCGCGCATGAGCGGAATCGCCTCCTGGGTGCAATACAGTACGCCATAGAGGTTGGCGTCGATGGTCTTCTTCCATTCGTCGCGCTTGCTGGTCTCGAAGGGGCCGTTGTAGCCGACACCGGCATTGTTGAATAGCAGGTCCAATCCGCCGAAGCGCTTCTTCACCTCGACGAACAGCGCAGTCACCTCGTCCTCGTTGCCCACATCGGTCGGAATGGCCATGGCGCGCTCGCCGATCTCGCCGGCCAGGGCCTCGATACGCTCTTGGTTACGCGCCACCAACACCACATTGACGCCCTCGGCCGCCAGCGCCTTCGCCGTTGCCTCGCCAATCCCGCTCGAGGCACCAGTAACTATCGCAACCTTGTCGGTCAAATCACGAAACTGCATATGGGACTCCTCGTCACCTATGAGCTGGCCCTGCGATGTCGGACCAGTGAATGTCACGCTTCAAACATAGCGCTTTTTAAGCATCCTGAATCCGTGACTCCGCTCTCAATATAACCCTATAGAGCACCAGTTCGGCCAGACAATACGGGCAGATCAGAGCTGACGATGGCCTTGCCAACGGTCATGTATTCAAAGGCTTTGGGAGACCCTTATGTTTTTTCTGTCGGACTCGGTTTCCGCCCGCCTCACAGGCTCACCAGCTCGCGCAACTCGGCGTCGGAGAACTCGGTGATCCACCGCTCGCCGTCGGCCACGGTGAGCTCGGCGAGTTCCTTCTTGGCCTGGATCATGGCGTCGATGCGTTCCTCGAAGGTGTTCTCGGTGATCAGGCGGTGTACCGTGACGTTGCGGCGCTGGCCGATGCGGTAGGCGCGGTCGGTGGCCTGCTGCTCTACCGCCGGGTTCCACCACAGATCGTAGTGAATGACCTGGCTGGCGGCGGTCAGGTTGAGCCCGGTGCCGCCGGCCTTGAGCGAGATCACCAGGGCGCGCTGGCCGCGGCCGTGCTGGAAGGCGGCGACCATGTCGTCGCGCTGCTTGCGGGTGCGCCCGCCGTGCAGAAAAGGCACCTCGATACCGAAGGCATTGCGCAGTGCCGCGACGAGCAGCTCGCCCATGTCGGTGTATTGAGTGAAGATCAGGGCCTTCTCGTCCGCCGCCTCGACCTCGCGCATGATGTCGACGAACGCCGCCAGCTTGCCGGAGGCCTCGATGTCGACCTGCCTCCGGCCCAGGTACTGGTCCGGGCTGTTGCAGATCTGCTTGAGAGCATTGAGCAGCTTGAAGATAAGCCCGCGGCGCGCGACGCTCTCCTCGCTGTTGGCCAACTCGTCCATGATCGTGTCGACGGTGTTCTGGTAGAGCGCAGCCTGGCGGGCGGTGAGCGCACAGTAACGGTCGGCCTCGATCTTATCGGGCAGGTCGGCGATGATCGACTTGTCGCTTTTCAAACGGCGCAGGATGAACGGCGCGGTGATGGCGCGGAATGTTTTCAGCGCGGCCTGGTCGCGCTCGCGCTCGATGGGTGTGGCGAGCGCCTCGGCGAAGCGTTTCTGGCTGCGCAAATAGCCGGGATTGATGAAGTCGAACACGCTCCAGTACTCGCGCAGCCGGTTCTCCACCGGCGTGCCGGACAGCGCGATCCTGATATCGGCTTTCAGGCGCTTGACCGTCTTGGTCTGGGCGGCTGCGGGATTCTTGATGGCCTGTGCCTCGTCGATTACCAGCGCGCCCCAGCGCGGCTTGGTCAGGGTTTTCGCGTCGCTGCGCACCAGGCCGTAGCTGGTCAGTACCACGTCGTGGGCGTCGGGATCGAGCTTGCGCTGCGTTCCGTGAAACACCTGTACCGTCAGCGCCGGCGCGAAGCGCTCGATCTCGCGGCGCCAGTTGGTCAACAGCGTCGTCGGCGCCACGATCAGTGCACAGGATCCGTTCAGCCGGCCCTGGGCCTTGAGATGGGCGAGCAGCGTGATCACCTGCAGCGTCTTGCCCAGGCCCATGTCGTCGGCCAGCAGCGAACCGAACCCCAGCCGGGCGTTGCCGGCCAGCCAGGCGAAGCCGCGCTGCTGGTACGGCCGCAGCTGGGCCTTGAGCGTCTCCGGTACCGCTGGCGGCGCCTCGGGCCGGATCAGCTGGTCGAACAGCGCCCGTGCGTCGTCCCGCAGGGCCACTTCGCCGCCGTCGAGCTCGCCGGCCAGCCCCGCCTGCAGCAATTCGGCGCGTGAGAGCTCGGCCGGCGGCGTGGCCAGCTTATCGAGCAGTTGGCGTACCTCGCGTTCGTCGACCAGGACGTACTGATCCAGCACCCGCACCAACCCCGAGGCGTTGTCGACCAGACGCCGGAACGCATCGACCGGGATACGCTGATCGCCGATCGCCACCTGCCAATCGAAGTCCAGCAGCCGCTCGAGATTGAGATAGGACACCGGTGCCGCGTCGCCCGAGCGCGACAACGACAGGCTCGCCTGCGGCCGCGCCAGGTTGTGCAGCGCCTTGGGCAGGATCACGCCGATGCCGAGCATGCGCAGCGCCGGCAACACCTCGCGCAGGATGGGGGTGAAGGCATCCAGGGCGTAGACAAGCTCATGATTGGCACTGCCCGCATCAGCGTGGCCATACAGGCGCTCTACATCCGGAAAATAATCGGCGAGCACCGCCAGATCGGCGAGCACCGCCGCCTTGGCCTGGCCGCCCTCGGCCCGGACGAGCCAGTCGGCGACGGGCTCGAAACCGTCGTCGCACTCGACGCTCAGCGCGACACTCAAGGCGTCGCCGCCACGCTCGCCGACCATCAGATGCAGCCGGTGCGCACGCTCGCCGAGGGTGAGCCGGCGCAGCCAATGGGCGATGAGCTGCGGTGTCTGCTGTGTTTCGAAGCGCTTGAAGTGCAGCGGCCGGCCGGCGAAGAACAGCCGCTTGACGGCATCATCGCCGTGCGCCTCTGCGGTGTTCTCGAAGCCCCTGCGCATGAACAGTCCCAGCAGCAGATGCAGTGCGGCCATGAGCTGCGTCGGCGCGTCGCCATGGGCATACTCGCGCCGCCCGCTTGTGATGCGAAGCTGCACGAGATCCGACGGACATAGCTCACACAGCCGCGCGAACAGGGCGTCGACGCTGGCGTCCAGCCGCGCCGGGCGCCACTGAATCAGCGTCTCGCCAGCATTGTTCTCGCCCGCCCAGGGCACGTAAGCACCCTGCTCGAGGAGCTTGAGCGCGAAGCGCAGCAGCACGCGCCACAGCAGCACGCTATGCGCCAGCCGCGGCTCGCGTTCGGCGGGCAGCGCATGCAGGCCGGCCAGGTAAGCCGCGAACGGATCGGCGTCATCTTGCTTGTGGCCCGCCGCGAACAGTCGTTTGCCATCGCCGCGCAGTTCGACGAGGGTCCCGCTGTCATCGATGACCGCGGTCAAGTCCACGATCTGCTCGGCCTCGGACCAGGGCGTATCGGCGCCTTTGTCGAAGGCGCGGGCGGCGCGGCGCGCGCGCTGATACTGGGTCGCCAGAATCGCGCGGAAATCCTTGGCATGGAACAGTGGCTGGGCGGACAGGATGGTGAAGATACGCGATTCGAGTGCCGGCACGCGGGAGAGGTCGATGCCGGTGAAGGCGTCGCTGTCCGGTGGCTCGGAACCGGCGATGGTGGATGCCTCGGACCAGCCCGCCGAAACCGCCGGCAGGGTCGCCAGCGCCGCCGGCCGGACTCCAGCGCGCGCCGCCAGCGCCCTGGGCAGATCCAGGCCGTGGAGCGCGAACACCAGGAAGGGGTCCTTGTCGATCTCGTTGGCGATCAGATAGATCACCGCCGCAATATGCTTGCAGGGCAGCGCGACATCGGGACAGGAGCAGCGCGCGGTCATGTCCTGCCAACTGCCCGGAAACAGCCGTATCCCGCGCTCTTCGAGCAGCGTCAGCACCGGCGCGGGGAGCTGGCGATTGAGCAGGCGCGAAAGCAATACCGGGCTGCTTTCCACCACCTCCAGTACGAACTGTCGCTGTGACTCGGAATACGGCGTCAGCGCAACCTCGACCCGGTACGGCGAAGGCCGGCTACCCTTTACGTGCGCGGTGACCGCCGTATCGTCGATCGCAATCGAACGCACCGAGCCATTGCCCGCGTAGCGCCGGCCCCGAGGCAAGCGGTTGCTGAAATCGATGTCGTCGAGAGCGGCCAGCCACTGCTGGCCCCACCAGGTGCGTCCGAAATGCATCGTCTTCCATCTTCCGTCCGGGGCCAAGCATGCCCCCGTTGTCGAGGACCGCCGCCGCGTGTCATCTATCTGTTCCTACCCCGTTCTCTACCCTTCTTCCGCCAGCCTGGCGAGCGTCGCCCGGAAATCATCGAGCCGGCGCTCGCCGTGGGCGTCGAGAGTGTCCACCAAGGATTGGGATTTCTGTTCGGGAGCGCTGCGTCCCAGGGTCGACATGTCCCGCGCGGTACGCACGATGCCCAGATCCTCGGGCGGCAGGCAGGCGTAGAGCGGCCGCCATTGCTCGCCGTCGCGCAGCTTGAGGCGCGGGTTGAGGATGTAATGGCCGCGCTGCAGGCGCACGAACAGCTTGCGGTTGTAGGGATCGCGCCCATCGGCCTCGTTCTTGGACAGGATGCTGCTGATATAGGGGCGCCGCTTGCGCCGCGCCGGCAGCACGCGCTCGGGCAGCCCGGCCAGCCAGTCGGCGAGCTGCTTGGCGGTGTAGGCGTTGCCCCTCGCCTGTGCCGGGCCGAGATAGCGGTAGAAGAGGGCCGTCATCACATGCAGCAGGAAGGTTTCCATCAGCCGCTGGTCGAGCTTGACCAGACGTTCATCGACCTGCAGCGAGACGCTTGACGGTGCCAGCAGCGGATAAAGCGAGGCCAGCCGCTGGCGGGCGAAGGCCTCGTCGATGAACGCCTGCTCGAGCGCGAAGTGCAGCGCCGTGAAGCCGTTGTTGGCGCGTAGCGTCGGGTCCGCGCCGCGCTCGAGCAGTGCCTCCACCAGCGCGGTGTTGCCGAGGCGCGCGGCGATCATCAGCGGCGTCAGGTTGAAGCGCGTGCGGTGATCGACGCCGTAGCGCTCGATCTCCTTGAACACCGCGCGCGGCTGGCTGAACCCGTAGGCCATGAAGCGGTTGCGGTTGAGCTGGCTCACGGCCTTCGCCTCGCCGCTCAGCGCCGGTTTGAAGCCGGCCGCCTCGAGGGCGTTGAGCGTCGGCCGGTGGTGGTGGATCAGGGCGTATTCCAGCGCTTCCAGGCGCGCCTTCTTGCCACCGTCGTCGGCCAGCGCCGCCGTGCGCAGTTCGGCGAAGGCGGCGCGGTCGAGCACCTGCCAGGGCACCGGCTGCTGCTTGAGTACCTGGCTGCGGATCGCCTCCGCCTGCTCGGCCTTGCCCTGCAGCTCGAGCCGGCGCGCCTCCTGCTGCCATTCCTCGACCGAGGATTCCTCGCTCTGTTCGAGGCTGAGCGTGTCGTCGAGGTGTTCGAGCTTGAGCAGTCCGAGCAGCGGGTGCTCGGGGTCGGATTCGACCAGGTAGACGTTGCGCACCGCGCGGGTCAGCGCCACATAGAGGGCGTTGATGTAGAATTTGTAAACTTCGAGCGACTTGTCGCGCTTGTCCCGCGGCCGCGCATAGTCGAGGCTGTCGCGCTCCAGCGCGGCGGGATCGACGCCGGCGGCGATGTCACGGAAGGCCTTCGCCTCGCCGCCGACGACGTCGTAGAGAATGACGTTATCGTACTCGAGCCCTTTCGCCTCCTGGATCGCGAACACCAGCGGCGTGCTGAACCAGCGCCGGGCTTCGGCCTTTTGCTCCGGGTGCATGACGATCACTGCGAATCGCGTCGAGCGGGCGGTACGTGCGTCGAGATCGCGCTTGACGGCGTCGCTGGCGGCGAGCAGCTGCAACTGGCCGGGCTGGCGGCTGACGCTGTGCACCAGGTAGTGGCTTTCGCGATCCACCGAGCCGAAGCGCGCCTGCTTGAGCTTGAGGATGCGGTTGGCGGCCTCGGTCACCACCGCGGCGTTGCGGTAGTTGCTGTGCAGCACGCGCACGATCTCGCCGTGGCTGGTCAACGCCTGCTCCTGGAAGAACAGCGACTTGACGCTGGCCCAGGAGAAGAAGTTGGGGTGGACGATCTGGTTGGAGTCACCGCTGAGCAGGAAGGCGCCGGGCTCGCGCAGCGTCTTGAGGATCAGGTAGAGCTGTACGGTGGTAATGTCCTGGACCTCGTCGACCACCACGAAATCGTAGCGCGGCGCGACCCGGGCGAGGTGGTGGTGGGCAACGATATTGGGGTCGTAGAGCCCGGCCTCGTCGAGAAAGGCCAGGTACTTCTCGAACAGGTCGTAGACCCTGGGCCGCTCTTCCTCGGCGAAGATCGACTGCTTGACGCCGAGTTCGAGATAGGCCTCACGCGAGCGCCAGCCGCCCTCGCTGAGCGGGCCGGTGATTACGCCGCGGAACTCCTCGAAGAGCTTGTGGGCATCGCTCAGGTGGCTGCCGCGGCGGTGACGCTCGAACCAGCCCTGGAAGTCGCGCAGCGTCACTTCGCGCCCCGCCGGCACGTGGATGCTCTCGAGCAGCTCCTGGAAGGAGAGGAAGGTGGCTTCCTGATCGGGATTGTCGTAGTCGTGGGCGTAGTAGAGCTCGCGGGCGTTGTGGACCAGATAGGACGACAGGCTGACATAGAGCACGTCGCCGATGGCCTCCTTCATCTTCTCGAGCAGCAGCGCAGTCTTGCCGCTGCCCGCCGAGCCGACGATGACCAGCGGCGGCGGTAGCTCGAAGATCGCCTGCTGGTCGTCGTCGAAGGAGAGGATCTTGTCGAGCAGATGAAAGCGCTCGCGCTCGGGGTGCAGATAGGGCGCCTCCGGCACCTCGCCGGCTGCCGGCGTCTCGAGCGCCGGGATTTTGGCCTCGTCGATCGACGCGTTGCCGGCCAGAAAGCGCGAGCGATCGTAGGCATGGTTGGCGATGTGCTCGAGGATCAGGCAGCAGGTCTCGTCGCCATGGCGATAGAGACTGAACAGCAGCCGGTCACGCTTGTTCAGCCGGGCGCGGTAGAGGTTGTCACCCACCTTGCGTACATCTGCCTGGGTGAAGTCGTCGCGCTCGAGGGCCTGACGGACCTTGTCGAAACCGGCGATTCGGTGCGCCTCGAGGGCGTTGTAAAGCAGTACGCGCATGAAGAGGTACCTTGTTGTCGACGGCGATCAGGCAGGGAGGCGAGACAGTTCGCTTTTCTCGAGCGGCAACAGTTGCCCCCGTTCGAGCCGATAGACATGATCGGCGGCCTGTACCAGCGCGGGCTGGTGAGAGACGGCGATAATGGTGAGTTCGCTTTTCAGGCTCTGCAGGGTCTTGCTGATCGAGGCTTCAGCTTCCATATCGAGGGCGCTGGTCGCTTCGTCGAGGATCAAGAGCTTGGGACGGTGCGCCAGGGCGCGGGCAATCACAATGCGTTGCCGTTGTCCGCCCGATAACCGCGAGCCGCGCTCGCCTACCGAACTATGAATCCCTTCCGGCATCTGGCTGACGAAGGCCCAGGCATCGGCCTGGCGCAGCGCGCGTTCGGCGTCCGCCTCGGTCAGGGTAGGATCGCCGAGCGTCACGTTGGCCAGCACGCTGTCGTGCAGCAGCAACGTCTCCTGCGGCACATAGCCGATCAGACGCCGCCAGGCGAGCCGGTCGATCCGCGCGATCGGCACGCCGTCGATACGGACCTGACCGGCGTTGGGCTCCAGCAGCATGCACAGGATGTCGAGCAGGGTGGTCTTGCCCGCGCCGGAGGGGCCGATCAGTGTGGTGAACGAGCGGGCCGGAATGGTCAGGTCGGTCGCGTTCAGAATCGCGTGGTCGCCGTAGTGAAAGCGCACCTTCTCGAAGGTAATGCCACGTTCGAGGGTCGGGTTCAAGTCGCCGCTGACGGGCTCGGCGTTGTCGCGCGCCGCCTGCACCGCATCCTTCAGCGCCCAGTAGGCGCTCTCCTGGGTCTGCATCTGCTGATAGCGCCGCTGCAGCTGGTTGAGCTGCATCACTATCCTAGCCAGCAGGAACACCATGACCATCACCGAAGGCAGCGACAGCCCCCACACGACGAGGGCCAGATAGAGGCCAACGGCAATGAACAGCGTCAGGATCGGCTCCTGAATGGCCTTCATTCCCTCGCGGGCCAGCACCTGACGCTCCATGGCGCGGTTGAGCTTGTGGGTCTGGCGCTTGAGCAGCGCGTCGGCGACATCGTAGCGCGCCATCGCCTTGAGCGGCTTGACCGAGCCCAGCGTATCGGTCAGGCGTGACAGCAGGTCGCGCATCAGCCGGGTCTGCTTCTTGCCGGCGCGCTTGGAGGCGCGGACCAGCCGATACAGCATGAGCGACATCACGATGCCGATGCCCAGCGAGACCAGCGTCGCCTGCCAGCCGATCATCAGCGCAACGATCGCATAGACGACCACCTGGATGAACAGGGAAATGACGTTGGCGCAGTGCTCGTAGCCAGTGGCGGCGCGGGTAGCCTCGGTAGCCACCGAATTGGCCATGCCGCCGGCGGGCTGGCGCAGGTAGTGCTCCCAGCGGCTGGCCAGCAATGAGTGGATCAACTCGAGGCGCAGATCGGTGGCGACCCGCGCGACGGTGTAGCCGACCTGGCGGTTGGCGAGCAGGACCAGCGCGCTCTTGAGCGTCATGCCGATGACGATGATCGTCAGGATGACGCCGATGGTGGTCGGCAAGCCGATGGCGTCCATGATGGCCAGCACCTTCTGTGAGAAGGCGTTGGGATGATCGTTCTGGCCGAGCGCCACCGATAGCAGCGGCAGTACCGTGGTCAGTCCAACCCCTTCGGCGACGCCCGCGAACAACAGGCAGATCAACATGATGATCGTGCGTTGCGGGTAAAGGCGAAAGAATGCGAAAAGCAGACGCATGTGCGAGTCCGTGGGCGGTCGTGACGACCGCCGGTGTTCACTCGTGCCCGTGATGGTCGAGCATGGGTTTCAGGGCGGCGAAGGCGGCGATGATCCGGTCGATCTGGGCCGTGTCGTGGGCCGCGCTGACGCTGATGCGCATCAGCGTCAGCGCCCGACCGCCCGGCGTGGCCGGCGGCAGCACAAGATTGACATAGACGCCACGCTCGAGCAGCCCGTGCCAGAAGGCGACCCCTTGCTGAGGTGATCCCAGCAGCGTGGCGACCACCGGGCCGGGCTCTGGCCCCAGTTCGAAACCGAGCCGTGCCAGTCCGTGATACAGACGCTCGGCATTGGCCCACAGGCGCTGGCGGAGTTCGTCTCGCGAATGGACGATATGCAGGGCGGTGCGTACCGATGCGATCGTCGCCGGGGACGGCGAGGCAGTGAAGATGTACGGCCGACTGGCGTAGCGGATCATGTCGAGCTGCGGATGATGGCTGGCGGCGAAGCCGCCGATGGCGCCCAGGCTCTTGCTGAAGGTGCCGACCACGAAGTCGACGTCGGCCTCGACGCCTTCGGCTTCGGCCAGGCCGCGCCCATGGGCGCCCAGCACCCCCAGCGAGTGGGCCTCATCGACCAGCAGGTAACCCCCATGGCGGCGCTTGACGGCGACGATCTCGCGCAGCGGTGCCTGGTCCCCCAGCATGCTGTAGATGCCTTCCACCACGATCAAGGCATTGGCGGTGCGCTCGCCCAGACGGCGCAGGCGTTTCTCGAGATCCCTGGGGTCATTGTGACGAAAGCGGATGATGTCGGCACCAGTGAGGCGGCAGGCATCGTAGATGCTGGCGTGACAGTCGGCGTCGAGCACGATGACGTCGTCGGCACCGGCCAGGGTACCGATCAGGCCGAGATTGGCCATGTAACCGGTGGAGAATACGACCGCCGAGGGACGCGCGAAGAAGCGCGCCAGCTCTTCCTCGAGGCGGGTGTGGCTGACGTAGCTGCCGTTGGCCATGCGCGACCCGGTGGTGCCGGTGCCTTCTTGATCGAGAGCGTCGTGTGCCGCCGCGATGCAGTCGGGATCGAAAGTCAGTCCCAGGTAGTTATTGGTGCCGGCGAGGATCACCGACCTGCCGTCTACGCGCCCTTCGGTAGGCGACAGGACTTCATCGATGCGCGTGCCGATCGGGCTGGGTTCTGCCTGGATCAAGGCGTGGCGCGCATCGCTCAGAGACTGGAATTTATCGAACAGGGACATCATTGGCTCTCGAGCAGCTTATTGATCGCCTGGGCCAACTGGTTGGGCGTGCGGATATCGGCGAGGATGTTCAGAGGGACGGAGATGTCGAATTCGTCTTCGGCATCCAGCATGAGATCCATCACCTTGACCGAGTCGAGCCCCAGCTCGCTGACCATATCGATGTCGGGATGCAGATTGCTGTCCGGCGGCGCCAGGCGTTCGAGATGCGCCATCAATCGCTCGAGGATCTGTTCATGTTGCGGCATGCGTGCTATGTCCGTTGCTGGCGGCGTGCGCCACGTTGAATGTCATGAAAAAGCAGGGTAGTGGAAAAGCCGGTGACACGGTCAGTCCACCGCCCACTGCCGACGATCGCCAAGCGCCTGCTCCAGCGTGATCTGCGGTGCCCACCCGGTCGCGCGGGTAAACGCATCATTATGGCATGTCCAGTCGTGATGTCGCAGCTCGCGGGCCTTGCCGGGTGTGAGCATCGGCGAACGGTGCAGCCCGCGCGCCAGCATCAGGTTGACCAGCGCCATGCCGTGCAAGAGGCCGGCGGGAATCGGCAGGCGGCGCACCGGATCGCCGCGCACGGCAGCGCCGATCGCGGCGATGCGCGGCCAAGTGTAGCCGCCCGGGTAGCCATCGTGAAGCTCGAAGGGACCGCCGTCGGCGGGAGCGCCAGCCGGGGAGTGACGCAGCCAGGCCATCACTGCGGCCACCAGGTCGTCGACATGCAGAAACGACAGGCGCGCCTCGCGCGGGCCGGTCATCGGCAGCCAGCCGCGCATCAGCATCTCGAACAGAGGTTGTAACTCGCGGTCGCCGGGTCCGTAGACCGCCGTCGGGCGAAATACCGTCACCGCCGGCCGCGCTGCCGATGCGACTTGCTGCTCCGCCTGACGCTTGGAGGCGGCATACCAGGAGAGTTCGGGATGGCGCGCGGCCAGCGAGGACATCAACAGCAGGCGGGCACACCCCTGACGCTGCGTCGCCTCGAACAGCCGACGGCTACCGTCGACATTGATGCGCCGGAACGTGGCGTCATTGGCGCCACGCACCGCGCCGGCGCAATGGATGACGGCCCCCGCCCCAGCGACCAGCCGCTCCAGCGCCGTCGTATCGTCGAGCGACCCGTTGACCCAGCGGATATGCGGGTCTTCCGGCTCGGCTGGCACGCGCCGTGTCAGGGCATGCACTTGCACGCCATCGCTGACCAGCCGGGCGAGCAGCCGGCGGCCGATGAAGCCGGTGGCTCCGGTAAGCGCGACACTCGTGGCCATGGGGATCAGGGCGCCCCGGTCCCGGTCAGCGACGCGGCTGGCGGTGCCAGCCCCAGCGACTCGCCACCGTCCTGCAGGTAGCGTCTGCACGCCTCGCTGCGCGAAAGCTTGCCGGACGACGTGCGCGGCAGCGAGCGGGGGGGGAGCAGGACGACACGGCACGCGACACCGAAATCGCTGCGAATCAGGCTGGTCAGCTCATTGACCAGGTCGCGTCGACGTTGCGCATCGCTGAGATGGCACTGAACCAGCATGACCACCGCCTCCTCGTCTTCCGCCGCCGCCGTGAACGCGACGACATCGCCATGCCGGATGCCCTGGCAACGCCCGGCGAGATGCTCGAGATCCTCGGGCCAGATGTTGCGGCCGTTGACGAAGATCAGGTCGCGATGACGCCCGGTGATGAACAGCCCCTCCGGCGTCAGGTAGCCCAGATCGCCGGTGTCGAGCCAGCCGTCACGGAGCACCTTGGAAGTCTTTTCGGGATTCTGGAAGTATCCCGACATGACGCTGGGGCCGCGCACGGTGACGCGGCCTACCGCACGCTCGGGCAGGGGTTGCCCCTGGTGATCACGAATCACGATGTCATGGCCGGGCAGCGCATGACCGCAGTTGACGAAGCGGGTAACGGCCATATCGCCACATGCCGAGGCCGGGCGGGCGTGAGCATGATGCTCGAGATGGGCACGGTCGATGCGCTCGACGGCGATGCCCTGACCGAGCGGCGCAAAGCTGACCGCCAGGGAGCATTCCGCCAGACCGTAGCAGGGCAGAAAGGCCTGCGAGTCGAAGCCGGCAGGCGCGAAGCATTCGGCGAAACGCTCGAGAACATCGGTACGCACCGGCTCGGCGCCGACGCCGGCGACGCGCCAGCTCGACAGGTCGAGGCGTTCGAGATCGCCACTGCGCAGGCGGCGAGCGCAGATGTCGTAACCAAAGGGCGGCGCAAAGGCGATGGTGCCGCGGTTGCGGCTGAGCAGCGCCAGCCACTGCATGGGTCGCATGGCGAATTCGCGCGCGCCCAGATAATCCACCGACAGCTGTGATGCCATTGGCCCGAGGACGAAACCGACCAGTCCCATGTCATGGTAGAACGGCAGCCACGAGACGCAACGGTCGTCCGGGCGCACCCCCAGGCCATGGGTGACGATCCCGCGCAGGTTGGCCATCACGGTGGCCTGATCGATCATCACGCCACGCGGAAAGCCGGTACTGCCCGAGGTGTACTGCAGATAGGCCAGCTCATCCGGCCGCGACGGCTCGAGAGGCTGCACATTGGCGTCGAGCCGATGAAACGCCTCGCCATCACCGCTGAACAGCAGCTCGAATTCACTGCCGGCCTCCGTCAGGAAGGACTGCATCTCGGCAGGCGCAATCGCAACGCGGGCCTCGCAACTGCGCAGCAGGCGCGCAAGGCGCTCGACATAACTGGCATGGTTGCCGAGGCTCATGTTGATCGGCAGCGGCACGGGAACGAAGCCCGCATACTGGCAACCATAGAAGATTTCCATGAACAGCGGGCTGGTATCGGCGATAATGGCCACCTTGTCGCCCCGTTTCAGCCCCAGGCGACACAGCCGGTAAGCCGCCGCCAGGGCACGCTGGCGCAGCTCGGCGTAGCGCAAGGGGGCGATGAGACGGCCACGGCCATCATGAAAGTTGTAGCCCGTCACACCCTGCGCGGCGTAGTCGAGCGCTTCGGCCAGCGTGGCGAAATCGGCCAGCCGCTGGGGAAGCGGGTTCCGCGTCGGCGTTTCGGTGATAGTGAGTTCGGTCATCAAAGGTTGGTCTCGATCATCAAAGCAGAGGTGTTGTCATAAAGACAATGCGCGCCAGCTGGAAGCACCGTAATCAGTGGCAGTGTCCCGGATGGCCTGGACCGGCTCGATAGAGGTTCATCCCGGCGCGTGGCGTCACACCGCCATATCACCTGCTGGCGACTGTCCTGGAGGCGGCGGTATGCGATGGTCATGTCCAATGCTGCATGATCGCTGAGCGTATCCGTGCATTGAGCGCAGCGTCGCTGGCGTTGACGGTATCCAGCCTGGGAGGCCCGGGCCAGCCGGAATCGGTGAACTCATGACCATCGAACGTTCGTGGCGTCGCGTAGCGTGGGACGACATGAAAATGGACGTGAGGATCGACCATCATCAGCATCAGGTAATTGAGCTTGTCATAGGCGAACGCCTGGCTCAGGGCGGCTTCGATGTCGGCGGTCACCTCGGCCAGTTCGGCAAAAGCCTCCCGCGGCAGTTCGGGAAAGGCGGTTTCCGGTCCCTTGGCGATCAGTACCAGCGCACCCAGGGTCACCTGGGCATCGCGAAACAGCACGCTCCAGTGATGGTAATCGCGCAGGACATTGTCAGGAGCGCCGAATTTCGCCATCGTCGAGTTCAACTCGATGTGCGGTTGTGTGCTCACCATCCTTGTCACCTTTGCTTGCGATCATCCAGTATACGCCCCAAAGCTTAAATCCTGCTTAAGTTACCATTAGCGCGCTATGTGTGCCATGCGTCGCGCGGCGGCCGGGGCCTGCCACCCCAGCACTGACGCATTGCAGCGGTTGTCCAAGATACCTATGATACGGCATTCGATGCAAAATTCCTGAAGCGATTCGCTTGTCCGGCTACGGCTTTCGATCGCCTCCCATCCCGCCGAATCCCGTTGTCGCGATTCATCATGCTGCTCGGTTGAGGCGGTGCATGTTTAAGGCTTCACGTGAACAGCAACGCTCCTTCCGAAGTGCGTATTTCTTCCGATACTCATCGTCACGCCGCCACTCCTGGTTCGCGTACCGATATCGACGTTAGGCCGATCGAAGGGCGCCGGGATCTGGCTACCTTCGTGCGTTTGCCGGGCGAGCTGCTGCAGGATGATCCGCAATGGGTGGAACCGCTGCACCTCGAGCGCCGCCTGCACCTGACCCGCAACCCGGCATTCGAGCATCTCACCTGGCAGGGCTTCATCGCCTGGTCGGGTGATAAGCCGGTAGGGCGTATCAGTGCCCACATCGACAGCCTTCACCGCGAGTACCACGGCGCTGACACGGGCCATTTCGGCATGCTCGATGCCATCGATGATCCTCGCGTGTTCGCGGCGCTGTTCACTGCGGCGGAGACATGGTTGCGGGAGCACGGCGCGCGGCACATTACCGGCCCCTACAATCTGACCATCAACGAGGAGTGCGGGCTGCTGGTCGACGGTTTCGAGCGGCCGCCTTCGATGATGATGGGGCACGCCGGGCGCTACTATGCCTCTCACGTCGAGGCGCAGGGCTATGCGCCCGCCAAGGATCTGCTCGCCTACTGGATGTCGACACACGGTGTGAATTTCACGCCGACGATGAAGCGCATGGTCAATCGCTGGCGCGAGCGGATTCACCTGCGCCCCCTGCGTCGCGACCGCTTCAATGAAGAGCTCGATATCCTGCGCGACATTTTCAACGACGCCTGGGCCAGGAACTGGGGGTTCGTGCCCTTCACCGACGCCGAATTCCGTGAGCTCGGCACCAGCCTGAAGATGCTGGTGCCGTCCGAACTGATCCAGATCGCAGAGATCGATGGCAAGCCCGTCGCCTTCATCGTCGGCCTGCCCAATCTCAACGAGGCGATCGCCCCGCTGAATGGACGCCTGTGGCCGATGGGCTGGTTGCGTCTGCTCTGGAGGCTCAAGGTGCGCGGGACAAAGACTGGCCGCGTGCCGCTGATGGGCGTGCGCAGTGAATACCAGTTCAGTCGCATGGGGCCGACGCTGGCACTGGTGCTGATCGAGGCGATTCAGGCGGCACTCATCCGCCATGGCATCCAGGCCGTGGAAATGTCCTGGATTCTCGAGGACAACGCGGGTATGCGCAATATTCTCGAGCATATCGGAACCGACATCTATAAGCGTTACCGGCTTTATGAAAAGCAGCTCTGAACGGCAGCTTGGGGCCGTGGTGCTGGCGGCGGATCGCGACGCGGACGATCCGGTCGCGCGGGATGCCGGCGTCGCCTGCAAGGCGTTGACCCCGGTCGGCGGCGTGCCGATGCTGGGCCGCGTCTTCAGGGCTCTCGACGGCAGTGGACGTGTCGCGCGGATTTGCCTGGCTGGCCCGTCGGCGGCGATCATCGAACGCGAACCCGTGCTCGGCGAGCTGCTTGGCCGCGACGATGTGAGCTGGGTGGAAAATGCCGCGACGCCCAGTGCCAGCGTCGACGCGGCGTTGCGGTCGCTGCCCGATGATATGCCGGTCATGGTGACCACCGCCGATCATGCCTTGTTGACACCGACCATCGTCACGGCGTTTGTCGATCGCGCTGTGGAGAGCGACGGCGATTTCGTGGTGGGCGTGGCACGCCTGGAAACGGTGAAGGCGCGCTTCCCCGGTACGCGACGTACGGCAATACGCCTGTCCGACGGCCCCTTCTGTGGCTGCAACCTGTTTGCCTTCACCACCCCGCGTGGCCGCGCGCTCGCCGACTTCTGGCGTCGGGTCGAACAGCAGCGCAAGCGCCCCTGGCGGGTCATCGGCGGAGCGCTGGGCTGGGGAGCCGTGGTGCGTTACCTGCTCGGGCGCCTGACGCTCGAGCAGGCCCTGGACAGGCTATCCCGCCGGCTCGGCATGCGCATCCGGGCCGTGGTGCTGGATCACGCCGAGGCGGCGGTCGACGTGGACACGCCCGCCGATCGGCAACTCGTCGAAGCGATTCTCGCCGGCGAACGCTGATCGGCGCGCAGTAGCCAACTCTCGCAGAGAGACCGGCGGAGAAAGGCCGACGGGTCCGAGAAGGAGACTGGGTGCTCAGTCGCGTGCGGTTTCCGCCGTCGCCGCGTCGCAGGTCTGCCAGCGGGCCACCAGGTGGCGCGCCTGCTCGAGATCGTGGGGGAAATCGAGTTCCGCCCAGCCGAGCCCCTCAATCGATTGGGTGAAGACCTGGCCCGTCGCGGCCAGCTCGTCGATCACGCTCAGATACCAGCGCGATAGCGCTTCCGGCGTGCGCATGATGCGTTCCAGCGCATTGTAAAACAGCGCGCTGCCTTCGCCACGGAAGGTCATCATGCCGATCGACTCGCCGTTGACGACCTGCAGGTCCAGTTTCTTGCCGACGCGGACGAGCCGCTCGCCTTCCAGGATCACCTTCATGTCGTCAGCGTCATAGGCGTTCTTGCGATCGATCGCCAGCGTGATCGGGCGTGACGGTGAGGCCAGTAGCCGTTCGAGTACCGGCAGCTCGAACAGCGTATCGCCATTGAGAACCAGGAAGTCTTCCCGCATCGCCTCGCGCGCCATCCAGCAGCTGGCGAGATTGTCGGCGAGTTCGAAAAACGGATTGAATACCGGCTCTATTTCGACCGGTGCGTCCCCATAGCGCTCGCTCAGGCGCTGCTCGACGTCGGCGGCGGCGTAGCCGACCACGACTGAAATATGCTCGAAGCCGGCCGCTATCAGGTTGTCGATCTGGTGTTCGATCACCGCGCGTCCCTGGAATTCGATCAGGCACTTGGGGCGGTCGGCCGTATGAGGGAGCAAACGTTTGCCTTGACCAGCGCTGAGAATGATTGCCCGGCGTGGCTGCGAGTGAAGCAAGGAATCCATCATCAAATTTCTCTTGACCTGTAATGAAAGAAAGACAACAACCCCATCGATGCAGACTGTCGACAGCGCAGGCGTCGACAGAGAAATGCGGTATCGTTACGCTCGTGCGGTCAGGGCATGACACCGAGTGGGTGCGCCGAGGCTCGATGCCTGTCGCGCGCCTGACAGCGGAACTGACAACCAGCCTCAAGATGCGATAAGCCACGGTAAACAGTCCGGTGGGCTGGAACCTACCATTGCCTGCTTAGCACAGCATTAACATGACGAGACTTGAACCCGTGCGGCTCAAGACGGCAAGGAATAAGACGTATGTTCGCCACCTGACGGTGCAGGCGTACGCACCCTGGCCGGGTCGACATGGATATCCCGGCTGTCAAAGCGCCACGTATCGCAATGAGCGTCGATCATACGACGCGTGACCTTCACTGACCAATCCGATCCTTGAGCGTCGGCGGCGCATTCGCTGATCTCGATGATACTGTAGCCGGCATGATCGCGTCCCATGGCCGGCATCATCGATGCAGACGGCGCGCCGAGGACCAATGCCTGACCGGTGGGGGTCGGCAGCCGGGCATCGAGTTCACGATGGGCGTGACCGTGCAGAATCAGCTCCGCGCCGGCGCGACGGACAACCTCGACCAGGGCCGTGGTGTCGGTCAGACGCTTGCGCCAGCCGATCATGCCGGCCACTGGCGGATGATGGATCATCAGCACCCTGAAATAGCCCTTTGCCGCCGTAGCGCGCAGGCAGGCTTCCAGGCGGGCCAGCTGCTGGTCACCCAGGGTGCCGGTCGCGAAAGGCCAGGGCGTGGGCACTGCCGTGGTCACGCCGATCAGCGCCACCCGGCCGCGATAGCGCACGAAGGGGAAGACCTCGCTGCCTGCAAGCCCTGACTCGTCGCTCATGTAGGCCTGCCACAGGCCAATGGTGTCGTGCCATGGCGCATGGGTATAGGCATCATGGTTGCCAGGCACGACCGAGATCCGATCAGGCGGCCCCAGGCGCTGCAACCAGCCAAGCGCCTGCCGGCACTCGGTCGGCAGGCCCACCTGAGTCAGATCGCCCGTCAGGGCAATGTGATCGCATGAAACGCTGTGTATATCATCCAGCAACGCCTGCAGCACATCGGTGCGGTGCAGATGGCGCCGCTTGCGCCACCATGCCCAGCAACCGCAGGCGCGTTTGTTGAACAGCCTGTGCCAGTCCGAGCGCGCGATCATGGTCAGATGCGGATCGGAAAGATGGACAAGGCGCAATGAAGTGCTACGTGATTCGGGGCTCGTAAGCCATGTCTTGATCGGCATAATGGCATAGAATACGCCGCCTTGACGTTAATTACCTCTTCGTCGTGCATTGCGCGTTCGCCAGCCAGCGGCCTCTGCCGGGCAGGCTGGATAGGCCGCGACGCATGAGACGGGATCATCTGGATGTGACATGACAGTAAAGGCGTATCTCGAGGAAGACTCCACAACGCCGCTATGGGGGCTGACCCCCCGCAAGCGGTTGGAAAAGATGCTGTCAGCAATGGATGGCGTCGAACTGGCCGACGGTGCAACAGTGACCGCAGGTGGCACGGAAATCTTGCTGCTGCGCGCGGACTACGTATTCGACCAGCGTGTACTCAGTGGTCTGGTCAAGGCTGACAATGTGCTGCTGCGCGACCCCGAGGACGGTAACGTGGTGGCCATTCGTATCCGGCTCGATGCCGCAAGCGATGTCCAGCCGCAAATCGCCGATTTCTCGCATCAGGGGCTCGAACCGGTCACGCCCAGCAGCGTCGCCTCGGGCTTGCAGTCCAAGCTGCGCAAGTTCGATGCGCCCTGGATTGCACGGGTCAGTGCGCACAATAGCCGGCAACTGGAAGATGCGCTCTACAGCGCCGCCTACAAGGGCGTGACCGATCTGGTGACCAAATGGGTCTGGCCGGCTCCGGCGCGGGCGGTGACCCGGTTCTGCGCACGCAATGGCATCCGCCCCAATCATGTCACCTCGCTGAGCTATGTGCTCACGCTGCTGGCCGGCGTATTGTTCTGGCAGGGGCACTACGGCCTTGGCCTGATCTGCGCCTGGCTGATGACCTTTCTGGACACGGTCGATGGCAAGCTGGCCCGCGTGACGCTCAACTCCAGTCAGTTCGGCAACCTGTTCGATCACCTGCTCGATCTCATTCATCCGCCGTTCTGGTATCTGGCCTGGGGCGTCGGCCTTGCCGTCGACGTGCCGGATATCGTCTATTGGCTCATCTTTATCGGCTACATCGGCGGGCGGCTGTGTGAAGGCGCTTTCAAGACGGCTGCGCCGTTTTCGATGTTCATCTGGCAGCCGTTCGATTCCGTCAACCGCCTGATCACGGCGCGGCGCAACCCCAACCTGATCATCCTGACGCTGACCTGGCTGCTGGGCGCCCCTTATGCCGGACTGGTCCTGGTCATGCTGTGGACGCTCGTCTCTACTCTGGTGCTGGGCTGGCGGGTGCTGAAGGCGCGCAAGGCAAGCCGCAGTGCCGAGCTGACGCCATGGCTGTCCCGCGTCGATCCCGTCGCGGAACGCCACCGCCTGACGGTACGCTGGTTTGCCTTTGCCGGCGGCGTGAAGAAGGGCTGATGACAGCATCGCAACGCAAGACGCCGCGTCGCCTCGGTATTCTCTGCAATGTTCGCAGCGGTCGCTGTCGGCGCCATCTGGCGCGGATTCGCCGACAGGCTGCAGCCTGTGCCGCCTTCGACTACCGTGAGGTCGAGGACCTCGAGGGGATTAATGCGGCGCTGGGCGATTTCATCGCCGACGGCATCGACGCCATTGCGGTGATCGGCGGCGATGGCACGCTGCAGGCGGCGCTGACCGCGTTGCTGACCGCACAGGCGCTTGCGCCCGGGGCACTGCCGCCGTTGGTTGTCGTGGCCGGTGGCACTACCAACATGAGCGCCCGTTCGCTGGGAGCGAGACTGCCGCCCTGGGCGGCGCTGAAGCAGCTGGCGGCATGGTGCCATGGGCAAGGCAGGGCGCCGCGGCCCGCGCCTCATCCGGTCGTGCGGGTGGCCTCCGGCGATGCGCCGGTGCAGTACGGGCTGTTCTTCGGCGCGGGCGCGATTACTACCGGGGTGGCCTATTTTCATGCGCGGGTACAGTCGCGCCTGGCAGGGGCCTGGGGGCCGCGGCTGGCATTCGTACGCATGCTGTCATCGATACTGCGCGGCAAGCCCCATCCGCTGCTGCCCCCGACGCAGTGCCGACTCGCGTTCGATGACGGTTCGCACCTGGAAGGCGCCTTCCAGGTCGTCGCAATCAGCACCCTGGAGCGCCTGATGATGGGGGCGCGTCCCTTCTGGGGCACGCAGTCCGGTGCGCTGCGCCTGGCGGCGATGGCGCGCGATGCCGCCTCGCCGTGGCGTCAGCTGCCGCGGGTGCTGTGCGGGTACGGCCGGCGCGTGGCACAGGGCGCGCGCGGCTACTTCAGCCGCAACCTTGAGGTGTTGACGCTTGAGTGTGAAAGCGACTTCATCATCGATGGCGAGCGCTTTGCGGCGGGTGCCGGGCGTCCCGTGCGTATCTCGGCCACCGTGCCGCTGCCTTTCTATGTGCTGTGAACCGGGCCGTTGAATCTTGATCGTGTGCGTCAGGCGTCGCTGGAACGCCGTGGCGTGCCGTCCCCCCTGGAGAGCCGATGTCATCCGCTATGCTCACGTCGTCCATTGCCCCGTCCGCCGCGCTGCTGGCGCAGGTTGCCCGACAGTGCGCGACTGCCGTTCCGCCCGAGCTGACCCCGCTGCGCGAACGGGTCATGGAGCGTTTTGGTCCCTCGGTCTGCGCGGTGCTGTTTTACGGCTCCTGTCTGCGCGATGTGACGCCGGGCGAGGGGGTGATCGATCTCTATGCGCTGGTCGACGACTATCGCACGGCTTACGACCGGCTGCTGCTGCGCCTGACCAATCAGTGGCTGCCACCCAACGTCTTCTTTCTCGAAGCCGAGGATGGCAGGGGTGGGCGGCTGCGCGCCAAGTGTGCCGTCATCTCGCTTGAGGATTTCGAGGCCGGCTGCACGCGCACCTTCCAGTCCTATCTCTGGGGGCGCTTTGCCCAGCCGTGCCGGCTCGTCTATTGCCGCGATGAGACGACACAGGTGCGCCTCCATCAGGCGCTGGCCGGCGCGGCGATCACGCTGTGGCAGGAGGCATTGCCGTGCCTGCCCCAGCGTTTTACTGCCACCGAAGGCTGGCGGCGGGCGCTTGAGTTGAGTTATGGCGTGGAGCTGCGCCCCGAAGGCGCGTCGCGGCCCAGCGTGCTGGTGGCCGGCTTCGAGGCCGAGTATCGTGCATTGACGGCGGGTCTGGCCGCGACGTTGCCGGCGATGACGACCATCGATGCCGATACCTTTGCGCACGCTGTTGATGCGTCAGCGCAGCAGCATGCGCAGCGACGCTGGCGCCGTCGCCAGCGTCAGGGTCATCTGTGGCATATCGTGCGCCTGATGAAGTCGGTGTTAACCTTCGAAAACGGTGTCGACTATCTGGCCTGGAAGCTGGAGCGCCATAGCGGGCGACGCATCGAGGTCACGCCGCGACTGCGCCGCCATCCACTGATTTTCGGCTGGCCGCTGCTGTGGCGTCTGCTGCGCGAGCGCGTGCTGCGCTGAGTGCAGAGGGCCTTACCTTTATTCGATGATCTGGTAGCCGCTTGGTAGTCAGGCCGGCCAGCGTCATCCATTTCATGTCGAGAGGACGAAACAGAGCATGAGTGAGCAACCTTCCTCTTCGCCGACCCGCGCGCCGAACGAGCAGCGTCCAAGCAAGACGAAGAAAAAGAAGCCCTGGTATATCGTCGTTGGCCGCAAGGTGCTCAAGGGCGTGGATCGCTTCATTGCACGTCACTCGCTGGTCGGCGATCCGCCGTTTTTCGATCCCGCCGCCTTTGCCTGGACGCGCGAGCTGGAAGCCAACTGGCAGAAGATTCGCGCCGAGCTCGACGAGATCATGCGCGAGCGCGACGCGCTGCCCAATTTCCAGGATATTTCCGAAGACCAGAAGCGCTTGAGCAAGGACAACCAGTGGAAGACCTTCTTCCTCTATGGCTACGGCTACAAGATGGAAGAGAACTGCGTGCGCTGCCCCGAGACGACGCGGCTGGTCGAGCGCGTGCCCGGCATGAAAACCGCGTTTTTCTCGATTCTGGCGCCCGGCAAGCATATTCCCGCCCATCGCGGCCCCTACAAGGGAGTGATGCGCTACCATCTGGGGTTGCAGGTGCCGGAGCCGCGCGAGCGCTGCCGCATCCGCGTCGGCGACGACATCGGCTACTGGCAGGAAGGTGGCAGCCTGCTGTTCGACGATACCTATGAGCACGAGGTATGGAACGACACCGATGGCGTCAGGGTGGTGCTGTTTCTGGATGTCATGCGGCCGATGCGCTTCCCGGGCACCCTGGTCAACCGCGTGGCATTCAATCTGATCCGCCTGTCGCCCTACGTGCAGCGCGCGCGCAGAAATCAGCAACGCTGGTCGCGGCGCTAGATGGCTTGCTCAATGGGACCGATAGTTTTTTGCGATTCAGCCTTGCGATTCCTTATGCGAATCATTTACATTTAACTTCGTGATGCCAAGCGAGGTGTTTATGTACGTATGTCTTTGCAAGGGCGTTTCCGACAAGGCCATCCGTCAGGCGGTGGCGGAGGGGGCGCGTAATTGGCGCGACGTGCGCGAGCAGACCGGCTGCGCGACCCAGTGCGGCAAGTGCGCCTGCATGGGCAAGACGATTGCCCGCGATGCCATGGAGCAGGACACCGCGGCGCCATCCATCGCGCTGCGTCAGCCGGCGGCCGAGCTGGCTTATGCCATCTGACCACCGCCGCTGAATCAACGATAACAGTGGCCCTCGTTATGATCCGCCAACCCTTGTCATTTGCGAGTGTGTATACGTAACATGTTGGCTTGATTGGACTTTTTTCTCCTCGTGGACGATACTCACGTTATCGACGATGCTGGGGTGTAGCCATGCGCCCTGCGCTGACAGAACAATGCGTAAACGGAGAATCCCATGAAAGGCGATAGCAAGGTCATCGAGCACCTCAACAAGGCGCTGGGCAACGAGCTGGTGGCGATCAACCAGTATTTCCTGCACGCCAGGATGTACAAGGACTGGGGCCTGAAGGTGCTGGCCGACTGGGAGTACGAGGAATCGATCGAGGAGATGCGCCACGCCGATTCCTACATCGAGCGCATCCTGTTCCTCGAGGGCGTGCCCAATCTCCAGGATCTGGGCAAGTTGCACATCGGTGAGAACACCCGGGAAATGCTCGAGTGTGATCTCAAGATTGAACATGAAGGGCGTGACGATCTGCTCGAGGCGATCGCCTATTGCGAGCAGGTGCGCGACTATGTCAGCCGTGACCTGTTCCGCCGCATCCTCGACGATGAGGAGGAGCATATCGATACCATCGAGACTGAACTCGGGCTGATCGACAAGGTGGGCATCGAGAACTACCTGCAGAAGAAGATGCATCCGGAAGCCGACGACTGATCGCGGCTTTTATCATCCTCGACGCCGAGGGCGCCCCTAGGGCACCCTCGGCGTTTTCTCGCTCGGGGTACCGGTTCAGCCCAGGTCGTTGACCAGCAGCTCCTCGACCGCGACGATGCGCTCGGCGAGCTGCGCCTCGTCGGCGGCCAGCACCGTCACATGGCCGATCTTGCGTCCCGGGCGCGGCGCCTTGCCGTAGTCGTGCCAGCGGGTGCCGGGAATGGCGAGTACCGCGTCGCGCTCGGGCAGGGTACCGATGACGTTGAGCATGGCGCAGGGGACCAGCCGCGCGGTGTCGCCCAGCGGCAGGCCGGCGATGGCGCGCAGGTGGTTCTCGAACTGGCTGGTCACCGCGCCCTCGATGCTCCAGTGGCCGGAGTTGTGCACCCGCGGGGCGATCTCGTTGGCCAGCAGGCCATCGCCGGCGACGAAGAACTCGAAGGCCATCACGCCGACGTAGTCCAGGCGCTCCATCACCCGCCGGGCGTAGTCCTCGGCGAGCGCCTGCTGCGGGTGCTCGGGCTGCGGCACCGAGCAGTGCAGCATCCCCTGGCGGTGCTCGTTGCGGGCCAGCGGCCACACGCGCACCTCGCCGTCGCGGCCACGCACTGCGATCACCGAGACCTCGTGATCGAAGTCGATAAAGCCTTCCAGCACCATCGGCACGCCGCCCAGCTCGGCGAAGGCGCCGGTGACGTCGGTGGCCTCGCGAAGCACCTTCTGGCCCTTGCCGTCGTAGCCCAGGGTGCGGGTCTTGAGCACCGCGGGCAGGCCGATCTCGGCCACCGCGGCGTCGAGATCGGCCTGGCTGTCGATCGCCGCCACCGGCGGCAGCGGGATCTCCAGTTCCCGGAACAGGGTCTTCTCGGCCCAGCGGTCGCGGGCCGTGGCCAGGGCCCGGGCGGGCGGGAAGGCGGGGCGCTCGTCGGCGAGGCGGGCGACCACGTCGGCGTCGATGTTCTCGAACTCGAAGGTGATCACGTCGCTGGCCGCGACCAGTTGCTCGCGGGCGGCGGCGTCGTCCCAGGCGGCGCGCAGGTGTTCGCCGTGGAGCGCGGCGCAGGGGGCCTCGCCGGGGTCGAGGAAGGTGAAGCGGGCGTCGAAGCCGGCGCCGGCTTCGGCAAGCATGCGGCCGAGCTGGCCGCCACCGACGATACCGATACGCATGTCACTGGCCTCCCTGGTCCTGCGGGCGCGGGTCCGGGGCGTCGAGCACGGCCCGGGTCTGTTCGGCGCGATACGCCTCGAGGCGCTCGCGGATCTCGGGGTACTTGTTGCCGAGCATCGCCGCGGCCAGCAGCGCGGCGTTGACCGCGCCGGCGCGGCCGATCGCCAGGGTGCCGGTGGGGATGCCGGCGGGCATCTGGACGATCGACAGCAGCGAGTCGACGCCGCTGAGCATGCTCGACTGCACCGGCACGCCGAGCACCGGCAGCACGGTCTTGGCGGCGGCCATGCCGGGCAGGTGGGCGGCGCCGCCGGCCCCGGCGATGATCACCTCGAGGCCGCGCTCGGCGGCGCTGCCGGCGTAGTCGAACAGCAGGTCCGGCGTGCGGTGGGCGGACACCACCTGCACCTCGTGCTCGATGCCCAGCCTGTCGAGGGTCTCGGTGGTGTGGCACAGGGTCGACCAGTCGGACTTCGACCCCATGATGACGCCTACCAGTGCGCTCATGCTCTTTTCCCCTTGCGGCGTCGGGCCGTCGCCGACGGGACCGTAACCGGGGCCGGCGGCCGGGACGCGCTCGCTCGTCTGTGGATGATCCGGGCGGGGTGTTGCGGGCCCCGCGAAGCAGGCGCCGGATTATAGCATCGCGGCGCCCTCGGGGCATGCCGTCGGCGCCTGGATGCAGGGCAATCGCCGTTGACTCTGATGAGGGCGCCGGGGGCAGGTTGAAGAGGGGGTTCTACGCCATGGATGGCGTAGGTAGCGCCCAGGGAAGGGGTCACAGCGCCCCCTAGCAGACCTGCCGACGGATCAGACCGAGTCATGTTGCAGCTATCTACATAGCCCTGGACCTAGATGAAAGAGGCCTCGAGCTCGAAGCGCGGCACCGGCTCGCCGGCGACCTCGACGGTTTCGCTGAACATCGAAAGCGGCCTGACCCACAGGCCGTAATCGCCGTAGAGCGCCCGGTAGACGACCAGGGGTTCCTCGGTCTCGCTGTGATGGGCCAGGCCGAGCACCTCGTACGTCTGCCCCTTGTAGTGACGGTAGATGCCCGGCACCGGATGGCTGGATTCACGAGACATCGGCGCTCTCCTCGGTGGTGGGTGTGGGGGCCGGGCGTGCGGCCAGCCGGGCCAGCACGCGCGCGGCGGCGGTGAAACCGAAGCTGCCGGTGACGAAGGTCGCCGCGCCGAAGCCGCTGGCGCAGTCGAGCCGGGTGGCCTCGCCGCTGCCCGGCTTCTGCAGGCAGACCTCGCCGTCGCTGCCCGGATAGACCAGCTGCTCGTCAGAATAGACGCATTCCACGCCGAAGCGGCGCTTCGGGTTGCGCGAGAAGCCGAAATCCCGGCGCAGCCGGGCGCGCACCTTGGCCAGCAGCGGGTCATGCTCGGTGCGGGTCAGGTCGGCGACGCGGATGCGCGTGGGGTCGGTCTGGCCGCCGGCGGCGCCGGTGACGGTCAGCCCCAGCTTGCGGCGCCTGCACCAGGCGATCAGCGCGGCCTTGGCGACGACGCTGTCGATGGCATCGACCACGTGGTCGGCGTCGGCGGGCAGGCGCTCGGCGAGGTTGGTCGGGGTGACGAAGGCGGTGTCGGCGACCACCTCGATCCCGGGGTGGATCGCCCGGCAGCGCTCGGCCAGCACCTCGACCTTGGGACGGCCGATGGTGCCGTCCAGGGCGTGCAGCTGGCGGTTGACGTTGGACACGCAGACGTCGTCCAGGTCGATCAGCGTCAGCCGGCCGGTGCCGGCGCGGGCCAGCGCCTCCACCGTCCAGCTGCCGACGCCGCCGACGCCGACCACCACCACGTGGGCGTGGCGGAAGCGCTCGGCGGCCCGGGCGCCGTAGAGGCGACGGATGCCGCCGAAGCGAAAGTCGTAATCGTCGTTCATGACGTCTCCTCGGCAATGCCGCGAGAGGCCGCCGGGGCGGCCTCGGACCAGTGGTAGCCGTCGGTCGGCGCATGCGCCGACCAGCCGAAGCGCGCGAACAGCCGCTGCATGTCCGGCTCGAGCGCGCCGCGCAGGCACAGGGTGGCCGCGGCCCGCGGGTGCCACACGTGCAGCTCGACGGCGGCCAGCAGCAGGCGCGGGCAGTCCAGCCGCTCGCGGAAGAAGCGGTTGTGCACGCCCTTGCCGTGCTTGGCGTCGCCGATGATCGGGTAGCCGCGCCGCGACAGGTGACGGCGGATCTGATGGCGGCGTCCGGTCAGCGGCCGCGCCTCCATCAGCGAATAGCGCGTGGTCGGGTAGCGATCGACGCTCACCGGCAGTTCCACGCCGTCGAGCCGGCGTACCTCGGTGAGTGCCGGCTGGGCGGGCATCTCGGCCTTGGGGCGGGCGCCGTCCTCCTCGCGCAGGGGACCGTCCAGGCGATCCCGTTCGGGGCCGACGCCGCGCACCACCGCCAGGTAGCGCTTGTGGACCCGGTGGGCGGCGAAGGCCTCGCCGAGCTCCCGTGCCGTGTCGGAGTCCAGCGCGAACAGCAGCACCCCGGAGGTCGGCCGGTCCAGACGATGCACCGGATAGACGTGGCGGCCCAGCTGGTCGCGCAGCAGCTGCAGGGCGAAGCGCGACTCGCCCCGGGCCAGGGCGGTGCGATGCACCAGCAGGCCCGGGGGCTTGCGCACGGCGACCAGGTGGTCGTCCCGGTAGAGGATCGGCAGCGGCTCGTTCATCGCGGCAGGCGTGTCGTGTGGCAGAAGGGCGGGCATTGTCGCCGTTCGTGGCGGTGGCTGTCACCCTCCAGGCGGGATGTTGCAGTCGGCTGGCTCGCTCGTGCCGGTGACAGGCCTTCGAGGGGGCGCTGTGAACCCCTCCCTGGGCGCTACCTCGGCCGTCCCTGGGCCGAGGACCCCCTCTACCGGCCTGTCCCCGGCGACTTTCGCGACAGTGCTGCAGGCCGGGGCCCGTGAAGGCGGGCGGCGATGGTATAGTCAAGGCCCGAGACCGACGCGGAGTCCGCCATGAGCCAGCCCGATTCCCGCCGCCTGGTGGTCCTCACCGGGGCCGGCATCAGCGCCGAGAGCGGCCTGAAGACCTTTCGCGACGGCGACGGCCTGTGGGAGAACCATCGCATCGAGGATGTCGCCACGCCGGAGGCCTGGGAGCGCGATCCCGAGCGCGTGCTGCGCTTCTACGACGAGCGCCGCGAGCAGGTGCGCCGCGCCCGCCCCAACCCGGCGCACCAGGCCCTGGCGCGCCTCGAGCGCGCAGGCTTCGCGGTGCGGATCATCACCCAGAACATCGACGACCTGCACGAACGGGCCGGCTCCTCGGACGTCCTGCACCTGCACGGCGAGATCCTCAAGGCCCGCTCCAGCGTCGACCCGCGCCTGCTCTATCCGCTGGCCCGCGGCGGCATTCGCCCGGGCGACCTGTGCGACAAGGGCAGCCAGCTGCGCCCGCATGTGGTGTGGTTCGGCGAGGCGGTGCCGGCCTACGGGCCGGCCTGCGACAGCGTCGCCGAGGCCGACCTGCTGCTGGTGGTGGGCACCTCGCTGACGGTGATGCCGGCGGCGATGCTGCTCGATGCCGCCCCCGTCGAATGCCCCTGCCTGCTGGTCGACCCCCGGGCCAGCGAGGTCTCGCCGCGCTGGGTGCGTGCCTTCGACGAGCCAGCGAGCCGCGGCGTGCCGCGGCTGGTCGAGCAGTGGCTGAAAGCGGGGCGGCTGATCGCGCCGTCGTGACGTCCGTCCTGCCTGTGTGGCATGAAGCCGCCGGCCGCCCCCGATTGACGGGCCACCGGGCCGGGCATGCTAGAATGCCCGGCCCTGTCGTTGATGGCCTGTCCTGTCCATGAGAGATGATTCCGACGCCCCGGTTGCCGCAGGCGCGAGCGCGCCGGGGCCCGAGGTGAATGCCGACCCGCCGCGCAAGCCCTTCAAGGCGCGTGGCAGCTTCGTCGAGCGTTGTCCGTCCTGCCGCCTGCCGGCGCTCAACTGCCTGTGTGCGTTCCGGGTCACCGCCGAGAGCACCACCCGTGTGTGGTTGCTGACTCACCCGCTGGAGCACTACAAGCCGACCAACACCGGGCGGCTGATCGGTGACGTGCTCGCCAATACGGAAGTGTTCACCTGGCAGCGCACCGAGCCGGACGAACGCCTGCTGGCGCTGCTCGACGACCCGGGTTTCGCGCCCTTCGTGGTGTTTCCCGACGACCAGCCGGACTATGCCCATCGGGTGGTGGGGCCGGAGGCGGTGCGCGAGGCGCGCGACGACGGGCGTATCCCGGTGCTGATCCTGCTCGACGGGACCTGGCGCCAGGCGCGGCGAATCTTCCGCAAGAGTGCCTATCTCGACGCCCTGCCGGTGCTGCCGCTGCACACCCAGCGGCACACGCGCTATCACCTGCGCAAGCCGGCCTCGGCCGCGCATCTGTGCACCGCCGAGGTGGCCGCCGAGCTGCTGCGCCAGGTCGGCGACACCACGGCGGCGGACGTGCTCGACGACTATTTCGATGTCTTCAACGACAGCTACGCTTCCAGCCGGCGCCACAGCAAGCTGGAGGCACCGACCCCGGCGATGAAGCGACTGCTGGCGCGCCGCTCGGCGTAGCCGGTCAGGTCAGTAGCCGGTCAGAGCAGCTGGTTGGCGATGCGCAGCCCGGCGATCCAGGTGCCGGCCGCGGAGCCGAGGGTGGCGAGCAGAAAGACCAGCAGGGTGCGCGAGACGCGGTTGCGCCACCAGCCCTTCACCGAGCTGACGTCGCGGCGCAGGCGCGAGAAATCGCGCACCTTGGGCTTGCGCAGTGCCAGCTCGACGCCGGCGGCGACGAAGCCGGCGCCGATGGTGGGGTTGAGCGAGGTCAGCGGCGCGGCGACGAAGGTCGCCAGGATGGTGAGCGGATGCGCCAGGGCGATCGCCGAGCCCAGCGCCGAGAGCACGCCGTTGATCAGGAACCACTCGGCGATCAGCTGCCAGCCGAGCTGGGTGTCCCGCGAGAAGCCGATCGCGAAGCCGGCCAGTACCAGCACCGTGACCAGCCAGGGCAGGGCCTTCCACCAGCGCGTCCGCGGCGGGGTCGCCTCCAGTTCGGCGCGCTCGGCGCCGGGATCCTCGGGCAGCGGCTGCGCGAGGTGCTCGGCGAGTCCCTTGAGGTGGCCGGCGCCGATCACCACCAGCACGTGCCGGTGGGGCGGGTCGCGGCGCTCCTCTGCCAGCCGCAGGGCCATGTAGCGGTCGCGTTCGCGGATCAGCGGCTCGTAGAGGGTCTCGGAGCGCTCGGCGAATTCGGCGAAGGTGGATTCCAGCACGTCGCCCTGCTTGAGCCGTTCGATGTCCTCGCTGGAGACCGTGTCGCGGGAGAACAGGCTGCCCACCAGGCCGCTGATCAGCCCGGCGCGCTGCCACCAGGGCACCCGGGTGTAGATGCGCTTGAGGGTCACGCCGATGTCGCGGTCGATGAGCAGCAGCGGCAGGTCGGCACGCCGGCAGGCCCTGACCGCTTCGCGCATCTCGGCGCCCGGCTCGATGCCGGACTGCTCGGCGACGCGCTGCTGGAAGGCGCCCAGCGCCAGACTGGCGGCAACCATGCCGGCCTTGCCCTGGCGGAAGATCTGGAACAGGTCCTGATCGTCCATGCTCCTGGGCTGGGTGAGGTTCTGGTGGCGCGAGGGACACAGCTCGACGGCCACGGCGTCGAACTCGCCGGAGTCGATCAGCTCGCGGACCTCGTCGGCGCTGGCGCGCGAGACGTGGGCGGTGCCCAGCAGGGTGTAGCGGGTGCCGCCGGCGTCGATCACCTGGCGCGGGCCACGGGTGGTGTCCGGCGAGGCGATGTCCTGGGTGTCGGTCATGAGGGCTCGCTGTTTCAGGCAGAAACTCGATTATCCACGCCATGGCCGGGTGGGCAAATCAAGGTGTCCTCCAGGCAGGGGCTTGTGGGAGAGGATTCATCCTCGACAGCGGCGGCCCGGTGGCGGGTTCATCGCGACTGAAGTCGCTCCCACGGCCAGGCTCCGGATGAACGGCCCGGCAAGGGATCACGCCTAGCGTCGCCAGAAGGCGGGCGTGAACAGCACCAGCACCGTGAAGATCTCCAGACGCCCCAGCACCATCGCCACCACCAGGATCCACTTGGCCAGCGTGGGGATGTCGCCGTAGTCGGTGGCCACCTCGCCGAGCCCCGGCCCCAGGTTGTTGAGCGCCGAGCCCACCGCGGACCAGGCGGTGACCTGGTCGAGGCCGGTGGCCAGCAGGCCGATCAGCATCAGGAAGAACAGCATTACGTAGACGGCGAAGAAGCCCCACACCGCCTGGGAAACGCCGTCGGTCACCCGCACCTTGCCGACCTTGATGGCGATCACCGCGTTGGGGTGGATCAGACGGGTCACCTCGCGCATGCCCTGCTTGAAGATCAGCAGGATGCGGATCACCTTCATGCCGCCGCCGGCCGAGCCCGAGCAGGCGCCGACGAAGGCGGCGACGAACAGCATGAAGGGCAGCGCGCCCGGCCACAGCGAGAAGTCGGCGACCCCGAAGCCGGTGGTGGTGGCCACCGAGACCGACTCGAACAGCCCGTGGCGCAGGGCCTTCCACTGCGTGTAGTTGGGGTCGACGAGCAGGGTGGCCATGCTGATCAGGCTCAGCAGCGCCAGAAAGGTCACGAAGAAGCGGAACTCCGGGTCGTGCAGGTAGTGGCCCAGGCGCTTCTCGCGCCAGACCGCGAAGTGCAGCCCGAAGCTGGCCGAGGAGATCACCATGAACAGCACGCAGATCAGCTCGATGGTCGGGCTGTCGAAGTAGCCGATGCTGGCGTCATGGGTTGAGAAGCCGCCGATCGCCACCGTCGAGAAGCTGTGGCCGAGGGCATCGAACCAGTTCATGCCGGCGAGCCAGTAGGCCAGGCCGCAGGCCACGGTCAGGGCGGCGTAGATGTACCACAGCGCCTTGGCGGTCTCGGTGATGCGCGGGGTGAGCTTGGAGTCCTTGAGCGGCCCGGGGATCTCGGTGCGGTAGAGCTGCATGCCGCCGATGCCCAGCGTGGGCAGGATGGCCACCGCCAGCACCACGATGCCCATGCCGCCCAGCCACTGCAGCTGCTGACGGTAGTAGCGGATGCCCTCCGGCAACAGGTCGATGCCGGTGAGCACGGTGGCGCCGGTGGTGGTCAGCCCGGAGAAGGACTCGAACACCGCATCGGTCCAGGACAGCGCCGGGTCGCTGGACAGCATCAGCGGCAGCGAGCCGAACAGCCCCAGCACGCTCCAGAACAGCACCGTGATCAAAAAGCCGTCGCGGGTGCGCAGCTCCTTGTGGGCGCGGCGATTGGGCCAGTAGAGCAGCGCGCCGGTGCCGGCGGTGATCGCCATGGCGATGGCGAAGGCATCCCAGTCGCCGTCGGCGAACAGACAGGAGATCAGGATCGGCGGCACCAGGGTCAGGCTGAACAGCATCAGCAGCAGACCCAGGATGCGCAGGGCGACGCGCGGGCTCATGACGGCGTTCCGGCTGGGTGAGGCATGTCGGGCAACGGCGTCCGGGTCAGAAGAAGGTCAGGCCGACCTGGAACAGGCGCTCCACGTCGCGGATGCGGCGCTTGTCGATGACGAACAGGATGACGTGATCGCCGGATTCCACCACCACGTCGTCGTGGGCGATCAGCACTTCCTTGCCGCGCACCACGGCGCCGATGGTGGTGCCCGCCGGCAGGTCGATCTCGTCGATCGCCCGGCCCACCACCTTGGAGGAGCGCGAGTCGCCGTGGGCGATCGCCTCGATGGCCTCGGCCGCGCCGCGGCGCAGCGAGTGGACGTTGACGATGTCGCCGCGGCGCACATGGGTGAGCAGTCCGCCGATGGTCGCCTGCTGCGGCGAGATGGCGATGTCGATCTCGCCGCCCTGGACCAGGTCGACGTAGGCGGCGTTGTTGATCAGCGTCAGTACCTTCTTGGCCCCGAGGCGCTTGGCCAGCATCGACGACATGATGTTGACCTCGTCGTCGTTGGTCAGCGCGCAGAAGATGTCGCAGTCCTCGATGTTCTCCTCGATCAGCAGCCGCTTGCTGGTCGCGCTGCCGTGCAGCACCACGGTGCGGTCGAGGCGTTCGGAGAGCACGGTGCAGCGGTCCAGGTCGTGCTCGATGATCTTGACCTGGTGGCTGTGCTCGAGCTGCTCGGCGAGGCGCTGGCCGATGTTGCCGCCGCCGGCGATCAGCACCCGGCGGAAGTCGCGCTCGACCTTGCGCAGTTCGCTCATCACCGCGCGGATGTCCTTGCGCGCGGCGATGAAGAACACCTCGTCGTCGGCCTCGATCACCGTGTCGCCGCGCGGGATGATCGCCCGGTTGCGGCGGTAGATGGCCGCCACGCGGGTATCGACGTTGGGCATGTGGCGGCGCAGGAAACCCAGCTCCTGCCCGACCAGCGGCCCGCCGTAGTAGGCCTTGACCGCCACCAGCTGGACCTGGCCGCCGGCGAACTCGAGCACCTGCAGCGCGCCGGGATAGACGATCAGCCGGCGGATATGGTCGGTGACCACCTGCTCGGGGCTGATCAGCACGTCGACCGGCACCGCGTCGTGGGAGAACAGCCCCTTGCGGGTCAGGTAGGCGGCGGCGCGTACCCGGGCGATCTTGGTCGGCGTGCGGAACAGGGTGTGCGCGACCTGGCAGGCGACCATGTTGACCTCGTCGGAATTGGTCACCGCGATCAGCATGTCGGCGTCCTCGCCGCCGGCCTGACGCAACACCATCGGGTAGGAGGCGGGGCCGGTCACGGTACGGATGTCGAGCCGGTTGTGCAGCTCGCGAAGCCGTTCGGTGTCGGTATCGACCACCGTGATGTCGTTCTCTTCATGGGCCAGGTGTTCGGCCAGGGTGCCGCCGACCTGGCCGGCGCCCAGAATGATGATCTTCATCGATGTCGCGTCCGCAGGGTTCGCTGGTTCGGGGCGGATTCGCCGCAAATGCGCGCTAGCATAAACCAGTCGGGCGGTGAGGGGACAGGTGCGGCGCGGATGGCGGGCGGTTTCGACCGGGCCGCGCTGGATACGGCGTGACCCGGTGGCGGCGATCAGCTCAGCGTGAAGCCGACCTTGACGGTCACCTGCCAGTGTTCGATGCGGCCGTGCGCGATGTGCCCGCGGGTGTCGACCACCTCGAACCAGCGCATGTCGTGCAGGGTCTCGTTGGCCTTGGCCAGTGCCTGTTCGACGGCATCCTCGATGCCCTTGGGCGAGGATCCGGTCAGCTCGATGTGCTTGTAGACGTGCTCGGACATGGGCCACTCCTTTGCCGTTGGCGAAACGAAAACCCCGCTGCGGTCATCGTTCAGCGGGGTGCCCGTCAGTATAGGCCTCACACACCGGGCGCTGTCGAATCCTTGACGAGTCGCGCGTAGAAGAAACCATCGTGGCCGCCGGCCTGCGGCAGCAGCTGACGGCCGGCACCGGCGGCGCGGCCCCAGGGGGCGTCCGGGGTATCGGCCCGGGCGCCCGGGGTGCGGGCCAGGAAGGCGGCGATCTGGTCGGCATTCTCCTCGGGCATCACCGAGCAGGTGGCGTAGAGCAGGGTGCCGCCCGGGGCCAGCGCCTGCCAGAGGCTGTCGAGCAGGCGCGACTGCAGGGCGGCCAGCTCGCGCAGGTCCGAGGGGCGGCGCAGCAGCTTGATGTCCGGATGGCGACGGATCACCCCGGTGCCCGAGCAGGGCGCATCGAGCAGGATGGCCGCGTAGGGCGTGCCGTCCCACCAGTCGAGCGCGCCGGCGTCGGCGGCCTCGAGATGCGCCGCGAGGCCCAGGCGCTCGAGGGTCGTGCGCACCCGGACCAGACGCTGGGCGTCGACGTCCAGCGCCGTCAGCTCGGCGTCAGCGGTTTCCAGCAGGTGCGCCGTCTTGCCGCCGGGCGCGGCGCAGGCATCGAGCACTCGGGGGCGGGTGCTGCCGTCGAGTGCGGGGGCGAGCAGATCCGCGGCGAGCTGGGCGGCCTCGTCCTGGACGCTGACCTCGCCCTCGGCGAAGCCGGGCAGGGCGCCGACGTCGCAGGGCGTCTCGAGGGTGATTCCCGCGGCGGCATGACGGCACGGCACGGCGGCGATGCCCGCCTCGGCGAGCCGTGCCAGATAGCCTTCGCGGGTGTTGCGGCGGGCGTTGACCCGCAGGGTCATCGGCCCCGGCTGATTGTTGGCCTCGGCGATGGCGCGCCAGTCGTCGGGCCAGGCCTGGCGCAGCCGCTTGAGCAGCCAGGTCGGATGCAGCAGGGCCACGCCGGGGTCGCGGTCGACCCGTCCCTGCAGCGCGACCGACTCGCGCTGGAAGCGCCGCAGGCAGCCGTTGATCACGCGCGTCGCCCAGCCCTTGTTCAGGGCGCGGGCGGCGCCGGCGGTCTCGCTGACCGCGGCGTGGGGTGGCACGCGCATGTACAGGAGCTGATAGAGCCCCAGCAGCAGCAGGGCGTGGACATCGTCGTCGCGCTGCTTGAAGGGCTGGCGCAGCAGCTCCTGGGCCAGCGCCTGCAGCCGGGGATGAGCGCGGCACACGCCGAAGCACAGGGCCTTGGCGAAGCCCCGGTCGCGGGTGGCGATACCGCTGTCGGCGAGGGCGGCGTCGAGCCCGGACAGCGACCCCTGGCCGGCGAGCACCGGGGCGAGCTGGCGGGCGGCGAAGGCGCGAACATCAGCCATCGGTGGTGTCTCCCAGGCCCTGCCCGGCGACGAAGCGCTCGCCGCGGGCGTTGAGCAGGTCGCGCACCGCCAGCGGCTTGCCGCCGGGCAGCTGGGCCCGGGTCACCCGCAGGATCTCGCGCCCCTCGGGGCCGCAGGCGATGCGCAGGGCGTCGGGCGCGCTGTCCAGCAGCGTGCCGGGGATGGTGCCGGCGGGCAGGGTGGCCGGTTCCGCCTCGGCCAGCCATACCCGCAGGGTGTCGCCGCCAAGGCGCGTCCAGGCCACCGGCCAGGGGTTGAAGGCGCGCACCCGGGCGGCGAGTTCGGCCGCCGGGCGGGTGAAGTCCAGCGCCGCCTCGGCCTTGGAAAGCTTGGCCGCGTAGGTCACGCCGGCCTCGGGCTGGGGCGTGGCGGCGAGGCCGGCGCCGGCCAGGGCGTCGAGGGCCTCGATGATCGCCTGGCCGCCCAGCGTCGCCAGCCGGTCGTGCAGCTCGCCACCGGTGGTGGTGGCCTCGATCGGCGTGCGGCGTTCCAGCAGCACGTCGCCGGTGTCCAGCCCGGCGTCCATCTGCATGATGGCCACGCCGCTCTCGGCGTCGCCGGCCTCGATGGCGCGCTGGATCGGCGCCGCACCGCGCCAGCGCGGCAGCAGCGAGGCGTGGACGTTGAGACAGCCCAGCCGCGGGATGTCGAGCACCGCCTGGGGCAGCAGCAGGCCGTAGGCCACCACCACCATCACGTCCGGGCGGTAGTCGGCGAGCTCGCGCTGGGCGTCTTCCGCCTTGAGGCTGACAGGCTGGTGCACCGGCAGGCCGTGCTCGAGCGCCAGCGCCTTGACCGGACTGGGGGTGAGCTTGCGGCCGCGCCCGGCGGGGCGGTCGGGCTGGGTGTACACGGCGACCACCTCGTGGCGGCCGGCGAGCAGCGCGCGGAGGCTTTCCGCGGCGAAATCCGGGGTTCCGGCGAAAACGACGCGCAGGGATCGGGTCATCGGCAGGGCCTTGCTGACGGGAAAATGAACGATAGCCTAGCGGATGGGGCGGCGAACGAAAAACGCCGGGGCGCATGGGCGACCCCGGCATCCCGGTCGAGCCATGATGACAGGGGGCAGGGGCAGCCGCATCGCGAATGAATTCGCTCCCACAGACGGCGATTCTTCGGTGCGGTGCGGCTATAGCCGTCCCGTGGGAGGAGATTTATCCCCGACGATTCTGCCGGGGCCGTCAGGCGGACTGCATCTGCCGGTGACGCTTCTGCATCTTCTTCATCACGCGGTCGCGCTTGAGCGGCGAGAGGTAGTCGACGAACAGTCGCCCCTCGAGATGGTCGCACTCGTGCTGGATGCAGTGGGCCAGCAGGCCCTCGGCCTCGCGCTCGTAGGGCTGGCCGTCGCGCCCCAGCGCCTTGAGCCGCACGCGCAGGGCGCGAGGCACCTCGGCGTAGTACTCGGGGATCGACAGGCAGCCTTCCTGCATCGGCACGCGCTCGTCGCCGAGCGGCTCGTACTCGGGATTGATCAGGACCAGCGGTTCGCTGCGGTCCTCGCTGGCATCGATGACGATCACCCGGCGGTGGACGTCGACCTGGGTCGCCGCCAGACCGATGCCGTGCGCGTCGTACATGGTCTCGAGCATGTCGTCGACCAGTGCGCGGACCTCGTCGTCGACGGTCTCGACCGGCGCCGCCCGGGTACGCAGGCGTTCGTCGGGGAATTCGAGGATTTCTAGCTTGGCCATGGCGTTGAAGGTACCGTATTCGGTTTATGCAACAATGCTGCCCCAATTGTAGTCCGCGGCGGCGCATTACGGAACCGCCGGGCCGGGCATCGCCGCAATAGGGCTCGGCTATGGGGCAGCGTGCATCGGGTCGTGCATTCGACCCTGCGGGGTGCGTGGCGTTCCCGTCGGTGCGCTCCCGAAGTACGCAGAAGAGGAAGTACGCAGGAAAAAGTACGCAGGAAAAGGCACAGACCACCATGAATGAACACAAGGGCGCCGGCCGCCGGCGATGGGGGGCCGGCAGGCTGCTGGCGGCAGGTCTGCTGATCTCGGGCTGGGGCCTGGCCGCCGTGCCCCTCGCGGCCGGCGCCGGCGAAACGGGCGCGTCCGCGCAGGAGGCCGGCATTTCGTCCCCGCTGCTGCGCCGCGACGCGCCGGAACGCTACACTGTGCAGCGCGGCGACACGCTCTGGGACATCGCCGGGCGCTTCCTCGCCGCCCCCTGGCAATGGCCGCGCCTGTGGCGGGGCAATCCACAGCTCGACGACCCGCACTGGATCTACCCCGGCGACGTGATCCACCTGTACCGCGCCGCCGACGGCACACCGTACCTGGGCCTCGAGCGTGGCCGCGGCGTGGTGCATCTGTCGCCGCAGGTGCGCCGGGTGCCGCGGCGCCGGGCGGTGCCGCCGCTGCCGCTGAACACGGTGCAGCGGTTTCTCGAGGCCAATCGCATCGTCGCCCCCCACCAGCTGGCGCAGGCGCCCTACGTGATCGCCGGCGACGACCGGCGCCTGATCAGCGGGGCCGGCGATCATGTCTACGTGCGCGGCGCGCTGCCCCCGGGCGAGCGCTTCGGACTCTATCGCCCCGGCGAGCGCTACGTCGCTCCGGATACCGGCGAATTCCTCGGGCGTGAGCTCGAGACCCTGGGCGAGGCACGCGTGCTGCGCCGCGAGGGCGACGTCACCCGGCTGGTGGTGACCGCCTCGCGCCAGGAGATACGCCCCGGGGATCGGCTGCTGCCGCTGGAGTCGCTGCCGGTGACACCCGAGTTCCAGCCGCGTCCGCCGTCGCACCCGGTCTCGGGACACATCCTCTCGGTGCCCGGCGGGGTGCGCTACATCGGGCGTCTCGACGTGGTGGCGCTGGACCTGGGACGCCGCGAGGGCATGGCGCCGGGCACGGTGCTGGCCGTCGAGCAGCGCGGCGAGACAGTGACCGACCCGCTGACCGACGCGGCCGTGACCCTGCCCGACGAGCAGGCCGGCCGGCTGATGGTGTTCCGGGTCTACGACCGGGTCAGTTATGCCCTGGTCCTGCATGCCACCCGCAGCCTGGCGGTGGGCGATCGGGTACGGGCACCGCGCCCGGCCGGAGGGCGAGCGCCATGACCCTGAAGCTGCGCGACTGGCTGGCACTGTGTCATCTGCCCAAGGTGGGACCGCGTCGCCTGGCCGAACTGCGGGCGGCGCAGCCCGCCTGGCCGGACGGTTGGCTGGCGGTGCTGCCGGCCCCGGCACGGGACGCCCTGCGGCTGTGGCTGGCCCGCCCGGGATCGAGCCCGCTCGAGGCGCCGGTCGACCGGGCCCTGGCCTGGGAGGCGGCGTCGGCGACGCATCACCTGCTGTATCCCGGGCATCCGGCCTGGCCGGCCCTGCTGGAGGAGCTGCCCGACCCGCCGCCGCTGCTGTGGGCCTGGGGGGCGCTGTCCACGCTCGACGCGCCGGGGCTGGCGATCGTCGGTACCCGCCGGCCTACCCGCGACGGCCTGGGCAATGCCGCGCGCTTCGCCGGCGAGCTGGCGGGTGCGGGGTTCTGCGTGGTCAGCGGCATGGCGATGGGCATCGACGGCCGCGCCCATCAGGCCGCGCTCGAGGCCGGCGGCCCCAGCATCGGCGTGCTGGGCTGCGGCATCGATGGCGTCTACCCGGCGCGACACGGCGCGCTCTACCGCGCGATGCGCGAGACCGGGCTGCTGCTCAGCGAGCATCCGCCGGGGACTCGGGCCAATCCGGCGTTCTTCCCGCGGCGCAACCGGCTGATCACCGGGCTTTCATTGGGCGTGCTGGTGGTCGAGGCGGCGGAGAAGAGCGGCTCGCTGATCAGTGCGCGGCTGGCCGGCGAACAGAACCGCGAGGTGTTCGCGCTGCCCGGCTCGCTGAACAATCCCCAGGCGCGCGGCTGTCTGGCGCTGATTCGCCAGGGCGCCACCCTGGTGACCGAGCTCGACGACATCCTCGCCGAACTCGCCCACTGGGTGCCGGCGCGCGCCGAACCGCCCGGCGAGCCTGCCGGCGCAGCAGCGCCGCCGGCGACCCCTGAAGAGCCGCTGCTGGCCCTGCTCAGCGACGCGCCGACGCCGCTGGACCTGCTCATCGAGCTGTCCGGGCAAAACGTGCTGCACTGCCAGCAGCGCCTGCTGGAGTTCGAGCTGGAAGGGCGGGCGGCCCAGGTGCCCGGCGGCTGGGTGCGTCTGCCGGGACGTTGAGGCGCTGTGGCCCCAGGCGCGGCATGCTAGAATGGCAGGCTTTCGGACGTGCGGAGACAACGGGCGAAATGAGCACCGCGACTGGTTTCGAGGCCGCCGTGGCGACCCTGCGCGACGGCGGCGTGATCGCGTATCCCACTGAAGGGGTCTGGGGGCTGGGCTGCGACCCGGACGACCCGGCGGCCCTGCAGGCCGTGCTGACCCTCAAGCAGCGCGACCCGGCCAAGGGGCTGATCCTGATCGCCGGCGACATCGCCCAGGTGGCGCCGTGGCTGGAAGGCATCAGCGAGGCCCAGCGCGAGACGCTGCTGGCCACCTGGCCCGGGCCCAACACCTGGCTGGTGCCCGACAACGGCCGGGCCCATCCGCTGCTGCGCGGCGACCAGCGGATGGTCGCTGACCCGCAGGGCGACACGATCATGCGCGCCGCGCTGTGCGCCGCCTACGGCGGGCCGATCGTCTCCACCTCGGCGAACCCGGCGGGCGCCGAGCCGGCCCGGGACCTGGCCACCGTGCGCCGCTACTTCGGCGCGTCGCTGGTCGCCGTGGACGGCGCGCTGGGCGGCCAGGCCCGCCCCAGCCGCATCCGCGACCTGGTCACTGGGAAGACGCTGCGCGCGTGAGCCCGGCGCAGCGCACGCGAATCCACTCCATCCAGCCATTGTGACGAGGAGCCTGCCGTGGCGCATGCCTATCTCGACGACGTGAAGCATTACCTGCTCGACCTGCAGGACCGCCTGTGCCGGCAGCTGGCCGAGGCGGACGGCGGGGCGACCTTCCGCGAGGATGCCTGGGAGCGGCCCGAGGGCGGCGGCGGCCGTTCCCGGGTGATCGAGGGCGGCGGCGTATTCGAGAAGGGCGGGGTGAACTTCTCCCACGTGCACGGTGACACCCTGCCGCCCTCCGCCACGGCCGCGCGCCCCGAGCTGGCCGGTCGCGGCTTTCACGCGGTGGGCGTGTCCTGGGTGCTGCACCCGACCAATCCCCACATCCCCACCAGCCATGGCAACGTGCGCTTCTTCATCGCCGAGAAGGCCGGCGAGGCGCCGGTGTGGTGGTTCGGCGGCGGCTATGACCTGACCCCCTTCTATCCGGTCCACGCGGACGTGCTGCACTGGCACCGGGTCGCCCGCGATGCCTGCGCGCCCTTCGGCGACGACGTCTACGCACGCTACAAGCGCTGGTGCGACGACTACTTCTACCTCAAGCATCGCGACGAGACCCGCGGTGTCGGCGGGCTGTTCTTCGACGATCTCAACGAGGGCGGCTTCGAACGCTGCTTCGCCTTCCAGCAGGCGGTAGGCGACAGCTTCCTCGACGCCTACCTGCCGATCGTCGAGCGGCGCCGCGACACGTCCTGGAGCGAACGCGAGCGGGCCTTCCAGCTCTACCGGCGCGGGCGCTACGTGGAGTTCAACCTGGTCTGGGACCGCGGCACCCTGTTCGGCCTGCAGAGCGGTGGGCGCACCGAGTCGATCCTGATGTCGATGCCGCCGGTGGCGGAGTGGCACTACGGCTGGACGCCCGAGCCGGGCAGTGCCGAGGAGAGGCTCTATCGGGACTATCTGCGCCCGCGCGACTGGCTGGGCGAGGCGCAAGGAGACGCTGATGAGTGATCGCTACTGTGTATTCGGCCACCCGATCGGCCACTCGAAGTCGCCGCGGATCCATGCCGCCTTTGCCGAGCAGACCGGCGAGGCCATGACCTACGAGGCGATCGAGGCGCCGCGGGACGATTTCGCCGGGGCGTGGCGAGCCTTCGCCGCGGCCGGCGGGCGTGGTGCCAACGTCACCGTGCCCTTCAAGGAAGACGCCTTCCGGCTGGTCGAGGATTTGAGCCCCCGCGCGCAGCGGGCCGGAGCGGTCAACACCCTGTGGCTCGACGACGGCGGCCGCCTGCACGGTGATACCACCGACGGCGTGGGGCTGGCGCGGGACCTCGAGGTGCATGCCGCGCCGCTGGGCGGCGCACGCATCCTGGTGCTGGGCGCCGGCGGGGCGGTGCGCGGCGTGCTCGAGCCGCTGCTGGCCGCGCAGCCGGCGAGCCTGACGATCGCCAACCGCACCGCCGCCAGGGCCGAGGCGCTGGCGGCGGACTTCGCCGACCTGGGCGACGTGCGGGGCGGCGGCTTCGCCGACGTGGCCGGCCCCTTCGATCTGGTGGTCAACGGCACCAGCGCCAGCCTGGCCGGCGAGCTGCCGCCGCTGCCCGATGCCCTGTTCGCCGAGGGGGCGCTGGCCTATGACATGATGTACGGCGCCGAGCCCACGGTGTTCCTGGAATGGGCCGCCGAGCGCGGCGCACGGACCGTCGACGGCCTGGGGATGCTGGTCGAGCAGGCCGCGGAGTCGTTCTTCCTCTGGCGCAACACGCGCCCGGATACCGGACCGATCCGGGAGGCGCTGCGCCAGGCGCTGTAGCCGGGCTCAGCCCGGCCGCTGGCAATCCGGCGTGCGGCCGGCGTCGCGGGCCTGACGGTAAAGCTGGAGCGCCTGATCCATCTGCGCCTGCAGGCCGTCGATGCGCTGGCCGTGGCTGGGGTGGGTCGACAGCCACACCGGCGGCTGGCCCTGGCTGTTGGCCTCCATGTTCTGCCACAGGTCGATGCTGGCGCGGGGGTCGAACCCGGCGCGGGCCATCAGGTTGAGCCCCAGGGTATCGGCCTCGCTCTCCTGCTTGCGCGAGAAGGGCATCAGGATGCCGTACTTCGCGCCCATGCCCAGCAGGCCCATCAGCTGCTGGCCGCCCTGGCCCTCGAGTCCGGCCGCCGACTGCAGCACCGAGAGGCCGGTCTGGGTCGCCGCCTGGGTGGAAACACGCTCGTTGGCGTGATGCGCCAGCACGTGGGCGACCTCGTGGCCGAGCACGGTGGCCAGCTGGTTCTGGTTCTTGGCGACCTGGAGAAGCCCGGTGTTGACGCCGATATGGCCGCCGGGCAGGGCGAAGGCGTTGGCGGAGTCATCCTTGAAGACCTTGACCTCCCAGCTTTCGCCGCTGCCGGTCTGGGCGGTGACGGCATGGGCCACGCACTGCACGTAGTCGGCGGTCGCGCCGCCCACGGTGGGCAGTTTCTGCTGGTACTGCTGGAAGCTCTGGTCGCCCATCTGATTGATCTCCTGGTCGGAGAACAGGGTCAGCTGCGAGCGCCCGGTGGGCGTCTGGCTGCAGGCGGCCAGCACGAGTGTCAGGCTGATCGCGCCGAGCGTACGAAGTGTCATGGGTCTCTCCCTGAGAATGGGCTGGGGGAACCGCGCTGGACAGCGGCGGTCGCGTTCCGTGTCGGTGATCGCCTTCAAGATACCCCGTTGCCACGCGGGGTCAACCGGATTGGAGAGAGGGAGAAACCATGGATGATCGCCTGTCGCAACGCCTGCACGGCCTGCTGGATCGCATCGAGGCGTGGCTGCCGCCGGCACCCGAGGCCGCCGACTGGTCGCGGGACGTGGCCGCGATCTGGCAGCGCCATCCGCTCGGCGGCCAGCTGGTCCCGGTGGCGGCCCGCGATGCGGTGCGCCTCGACGACCTGGTGGGCGTCGATCGGCAGCGCGAGGCGCTGCTCGCCAACACGCGGGCCTTCCTGGCCGGCCGCCCGGCCAACCACGCCCTGCTGTGGGGCGCACGGGGCAGCGGCAAGTCGTCGATGGTGCGGGCGCTGCTCAACACCCTGGCGCCGGAAGGGCTGCGGTTGATCCAGGTCGACCGCCACGACCTGGCCGGCCTGCCGGCGCTGGTGGCGCAGCTGCGCGATACCGAGCACCGCTTCATCGTCTATTGCGACGACCTGTCGTTCGAGGGCCACGACGACGCCTACAAGGCGCTCAAGAGCGTGCTCGACGGCACCCTGACCGGCCCGCCGGAGAACGTGCTGCTCTACGCCACCTCCAACCGTCGCCATCTGCTGCCCGAGTCGCTGGCCGACAACGCCGACACCCGGCTGGTCGGCGACGAGCTGCATCACGGCGATGCCGTCGAGGAGAAGATCTCGCTGTCGGACCGCTTCGGCCTGTGGCTGGCCTTCCATCCCTTCAACCAGGACTCCTATCTCGAGGCCTGCCGTCACTGGGTGGCGCACCTGGGCGGGGCGGAGTGCTGGAGCGAGGCGGCCCGGGAGGCGGCATTGCGACACGCCACCCTGCGCGGGACGCGCAGCGGGCGGGCCGCCTGGCAGTTCGCCTGCCAGTGGGTGGGCAGCGGCGTCGGCTGACCCGCGCCCCGGGCGGGGTCAGCGCCGGCTGCGGCGGGCCTCGCGGGTCCGTGCCAGCTGGCGGGCGCGGGCCTTCTCGCGGTCGTTGGCCCCGGCGTTGGGGTCGTAGGGGTTGGCGCCGGAGCGGAACTCGAAGCGGATCGGCGTGCCACGCACCTTGAGCACCTTGCGGAAGGTGTTGGTCAGGTAACGCTTGTAGGCCTCGGGCAGCGAGGCGGTCTGGTTGCCGTGGACGACGATGATCGGCGGGTTGCTGCCGCCCTGGTGGGCCATGCGCAGCTTGATGCGCCGGCCGTTGATCAGCGGCGGCTGGTGCTCGCTGACCGCGTCCTGGAGGATGGTGGTCAGGCGGTTGGTCGACCAGTGGGCGGTGGCGGCCTTGTAGGCACGCTCGATCGACGGGTAGAGGTCGCCCACCGCGGTGCCGTGCAGCGCCGAGATGAAGTGCAGGTCGGCGTAGTCGGCGAAGCCCAGACGACGCTTGATCTCGCTGCGCATCTTGTCGCGCTGCTCGCTTTCCAGACCGTCCCACTTGTTGACCGCCAGCACCAGCGCCCGCCCGGAGGAGAGCACGTAGTCGAGCAGGTGCATGTCCTGTTCCACCAGCCCGGAGCGGGCGTCGAGCACCATGATCGCCACATGGCACTCCTTGATCGCCTCGAGCGTCTTGATGATCGAGAACTTCTCGGCCACCAGGCTGACGTTCTTGCGCCGGCGCACGCCGGCGGTGTCGACCAGCACGTAGGGGCGGCCGCGGCGCTCGTAGGGGATCTCGATGGCGTCGCGGGTGGTGCCGGCCTCGTCGAAGACCACCACACGGTCCTCGCCGAGCAGGCGGTTGACCAGGGTCGACTTGCCGACGTTGGGGCGGCCGATCACGCCGATGCGGATGCCCTGGTCGGCGGCGGGGAGGGCGTCCGCGTCCGGGTCGGTGTCGCGCTCGGGAAAGGGCGCGAGCACCTCGTCGATCAGCGCGGTGACGTTGCGCCCGTGGCTGGCGGCGATGGGACGCGGGTCGCCCAGGCCCAGCCCCCAGAACTCGGCCATCGCCGAGTGCTCCTCGAGGCCGTCGGTCTTGTTGACCACCAGCCAGGTCTTCTTCTGGTTGACCCGCAGGTGATTGGCGATCGCCTCGTCGGCGGGAATCAGTCCGCTGCGCGCATCGACCAGGAACAGCACGATGTCCGCCTCGTCGATGGCCAGCAGCGACTGCTCGGCCATGGCGGCGTCGATGCCCTGCTCGTCGCCGCTGATGCCGCCGGTGTCGATGACGGTGTATTCCTTGCCGCCGAGCTGGCCGTTGCCGTACTTGCGGTCGCGGGTCAGCCCCGGGAAGTCGGCCACCAGGGCATCGCGCGAGCGGGTCAGGCGATTGAAAAGGGTCGATTTGCCGACATTGGGGCGGCCGACCAGGGCGATCACGGGAGTCATGGGAGTCAACGAGTCGAGGTTCAGGAACGGAATTTCGCGCGGCCCCGGGCGGGGTGCGCGGTCAGGGGGGCGATTCTAGCATCCCCCGGGCGGGGCGCCCAATGTTCAATGGGGACGTGGTGAAGAAGGGAATGCCGACGGGCCGGGGCGGCCCGTCGGAACACGGCTTTGCGCCTCATTCACTTTCCCTCTCTCAGGCGGTGCGGCTTTTCCGGCGGCAAGGCTTCCCGAGGGCGCTGTAAACCCGTCCCTGGGCGCTACCTTTGCCATCCATGGCAAAGGACCCTCGCTTCGCCTTGCCCCCGGCGCCATCACCGCCGGGAGCTTGGACATGATCTTACTGGCCGTCCTGGAGGCGATAGGCGGCAAGATCGCCGTCGTTGTCCATCACGTAGAGCTGCTTGCCGTCGCTGAGCGGGGCCAGGCTGATGCCGTCGCCGAGCTCGGTGCGGCCGACCAGCTTGCCGCTTTCGGCGTCGAGCAGGTGCACGTAGCCGGCATAGTCGCCCACGGCCAGGCGACCGTCGATGAAGGTCGGCGCGGTCAGGCTGCGGCCCTCGAGGGCGTCGGTTTCCCACATCACCCGTCCGGAGCGGGCGTCGAGGGCCAGCACGTGGCTGTCCGCGTTGACCGTGAACAGGAAGTCGCCGACCAGCAGCGGACTCAGGTAGCTGGAGGCGTCGTGTGACCAGAGGACCTTGCCGCTGGTGGCCTGCAGGGCCAGCAGGCGGCCGTTGTAGCTGGTGACGTAGAGCCGGCCGTCGGACGTGAGCAGCGGCTGGCCGTCGAGGTCCACCAGCCGGTCCACCTCGGTGCGGCCCTTGGGCACCGCCACGCGCATGTCCCACAGCGGCTGGCCGCTGCGGTTGTCGAGCGTCACCAGGCGGCCGTTGGCGAAGCCGGCGAAGCTGACCTGGTTGATCACCCGCGGCGTGCCGGTGCCGCGCAGGGTCAGTGCCGGCTGGTTGCTGGTGTAGACCCACTGTTCCTTGCCGGTGGCGCGGTCGAGCGCGGTGACCGCGCCGTCGACGCTCTGGACCACCAGCAGGTCGCGGTTGGCCTGCGGCGCGGCGAGCACCTCGCTGGACACCCGCGAGCGCCAGACGACGCTGCCGTCGGCCTGGTCGAGGGCCAGCACCTCGCCGTTGCGGGTGCCCAGGTAGATGCGGTCGGCCACGGCGGTCAGGCCGCTGGAGACCGGCGTGTCGAGGGTGACCTGCCACTGCGTCTCGCCGGTGGCGGTGTCGATGGCCCGCAGCAGGCCCGACTGGTCGGCGGCGAACAGCCGGTCCTGATCGAGGGCCGGGGTGATCGGATAGCGGGCGATGCCCAGCCCGTCACCGATCGACTGGTCCCACTGCATCTGCAGGTCGGCCTGGCGGTCGATGTCGGTCAGCGGCTTGGGCGGATACTCGGGCTCGACGTTGCTCGAGCAGCCTGCCAGCAGGGCGAGCAGCAGGGTCGGGGCGAGCAGCTGGGCGAGTTTCATAGCGTGGCATCCTCCGCGCCGAGATTGTCGAGCTTGAGCTGGGCGCCGAACACCGGCTGGCCCTGCTCGCGGGACAGGTCGAGCGCCTTCCGGTAGGCGCTGCGCGCCTCGTCGTCGCGATCCAGGGCCACCAGGGCATCGCCGCGGGTCATGGCCTGCGAGGCGCCCAGGCTGTCGGGAACCCCGGCGTCGAGGGTGTCGAGCGCCGCCTGCGGGTGGCCGTCGGCGACCTGGATGCGGGCCAGGCGCAGGCGGGCCAGCCCCTTCAGGTAGGCATCGTCACTGGTGTCGATCACGCTCGACAGCGCCTGCCGGGCGCCGGCGAGGTCATCGTCGGCGACCTCCAGGCGGGCCTGGATCAGCGCGGCGAGATCCGCGTAGAGGGTGCCACCGTGCTCGTTGCGCAGCGTGCCGATCAGCTCGTCGGCGCGCGCGATGGTCTTGTCGTCTAGGGTGTCCTGGCCAGCCAGCCCCAGCAGTTCCTGGTAGCTTGCCGAGGCGGCAGCGGCCTGGTTGTGCTGATAGCGTTCCCAGGCCTTCCAGCCGACGACCGCGGCCACCGCGACGGCCACGCCGAGAATCAGCGACTTGCCGTTGTCCTTCCACCAGCGCTTGATGGCGTCCAGCTGTTCTTCTTCGCTTCTAAGCTCGGCCACCGATGGCCCCTCCTATGCCGTGAGATCCCGTGCCGACGGCACGGGACTTTATTTCAGTCTCAGTCGAGTCGCTCGCCCAGACGGTCGATTGCCGTCGCCTGGTCCAGGGTTTCCTGCTCGCGCTCCTCGCGCAGGTACTTGATGGTCAACTGCCCCTGCTCGAGCTCGTCCTCGCCGAGGATCAGCGCCAGCCGTGCGCCGCTGCGATCGGCCTTCTTGATCTGGCTCTTGAAGCCGCCGCCACCGCAGTGCACTTGCAGGGAAAGACCGGGCAGGGCATCGCGCAGCCGCTCACCGAGCAGCAGGGCCTCGCGCTCGGCGCGTTCGCCCATCGCCAGCAGGTAGGCATCGGGGCCGCGCTGGCTTTCGGCGGGGATCAGATCGAGGGTTTCGAGCAGCAGGATCAGCCGCTCGACGCCCAGGGCGAAGCCCACCGCGGGGGTCGGCTTGCCGCCGAGCTGCTCGACCAGGCCGTCGTAGCGGCCGCCGGCGCACACCGTGCCCTGGCTGCCCAGCGCCGTGGTGGTCCACTCGAACACGGTGCGGCTGTAGTAGTCCAGCCCGCGGACCAGACGCGGGTTGATGCGGTAGGCGATGCCGGCCGCGTCGAGCCGTGCCTTCAGGGCCTCGAAGTGTTCGCGGGAGGCGTCGTCGAGATGGTCGAGCAGCTGCGGCGCGTCGGCGAGCATCTCGGCCATGTCGGGATTCTTGGAGTCGAGGATGCGCAGCGGGTTGCTGGACAGCCGGCGCCGCGAGTCCTCGTCGAGCAGCTCGTGATGGCGCTCGAAGTAGGCCACCAGGGTGTCGCGGTAGGCGGCGCGCGCCTCGGGCGAACCCAGCGAGTTGAGCTCGAGGGTGACGTGCGCGTCGAGCCCGAGCTGCTTCCACAGCCGCGCCGAGAGCAGGATGACTTCGGCGTCGATGTCCGGCCCGTCGAGGCCATAGGCCTCGATGCCCACCTGGTGGAACTGCCGGTAGCGGCCCTTCTGCGGGCGCTCGTGGCGGAACATGGGGCCCTGGTACCACAGCCGCTGGGTCTGGTTGTGCAGCAGGCCGTGCTCCATCGCCGCGCGCACGCAGGCCGCGGTACCCTCGGGCCGCAGGGTTAGGCTGTCGCCGTTGCGGTCGTCGAAGGTGTACATCTCCTTCTCGACGATGTCGGTGACCTCGCCGATGGAGCGCTTGAACAGCGCGGTCTGCTCGACGATGGGCGTGCGGATCTCGCGATAGCCGTAACGTCGCATCAGCGTGCGGACCTGCTCCTCGAAGTACTGCCAAAGCGGGGACTGGTCCGGCAGCAGGTCATTCATGCCACGGATGGCCTGGATCTTCTTGCTCAACGAAACGAATCTCCTGAAGCAATTCAGCCCTCGCGGGCGATGGTGTTCTGCTCGGCCTGTTCCTTCTCGCGCACCTTGTCGCGGATCAGCCGTTCCAGGTCGTCAACCAGGTGGTCGTTGCGCAGTTTGGAGGCCGGCTTGCCGTCGATGTAGACGAGGTTGGCGGGGCTGCCGCCGGTCAGGCCGATGTCGCTTTCCTTGGCCTCGCCCGGGCCGTTGACCACGCAGCCGATCACCGAGACGTCGAGCGGCGTCATGACGTCGTCGAGGCGCTCCTCGAGGGCGTTCATGGTGCCGATCACGTCGAAGTTCTGGCGCGAGCAGCTGGGACAGGCGACGAAGTTGATGCCCTTGGCGCGCAGGCGCAGGCTCTTGAGCATGTCGTAGCCGACCTTGACCTCCTCGACCGGGTCGGCGGCCAGCGACACGCGGATGGTATCGCCGATGCCGTCCATCAGCAGCATGCCCAGCCCGATCGACGACTTGACGGTGCCCGAGCGCAGGCCGCCGGCCTCGGTGATCCCCAGGTGCAGCGGCTGCTCGATGCGCGTGGCCAGGTCGCGGTAGGCGGCGACCGCCATGAACACGTCGGAGGCCTTGACGCTGACCTTGAAGTCGGGGAAGTCGAGGCGCTCCAGATGGTCGATGTGGCGCATGGCGGACTCGACCAGCGCCGCGGGGGTGGGCTCGCCGTATTTCTTCTGCAGGTCCTTTTCCAGCGACCCGGCGTTGACGCCGATGCGGATGGGGATGCCCCGCTCGCGGGCGGCGTCCACCACGGCGCGCACCCGGTCCTCGCGGCCGATGTTGCCGGGGTTGATGCGCAGGCAGTCGACGCCGAGCTCGGCGACGCGCAGGGCGATCTTGTAGTCGAAGTGGATGTCGGCGACCAGCGGCACCGGCGAGCCGGCCTTGATGCGGCCGAACGCCTCGGCGGCGTCCATGGTCGGCACCGAGACGCGCACGATGTCGGCGCCGGCCTGGGCGAGGCGCTGGATCTGGGCGAGCGTGGCCTCGACGTCGAGGGTGTCGGTGTTGGTCATGCTCTGCACGGAGATGGGCGCGTCACCACCTACCGGGACGGAGCCGACATGAATCTGGCGCGACTGGCGCCGCTTGATCGGGGATTGCGCGTGCATCGCGGAGTCCTCTCCCAGTTACTCGCCCAGCGTGAAGCGGGCGACATTGTTGCCGCCGGTGTGGGCGCCGAGGTCGACGGCCTTGCCGCGCCAGGTGAGCTCGACGCCGCTGGCATTGCCGATGGTCAGCCGGAACGGCGGCTGGCCCTCGACCGTGGTCTGGCTACCGGCGGGCTGCAGACCGACCAGGATGCGCTTGTCGTTGGCATCGTGGATCTCGGTCCATGACTGTTCGTTGAAGGTGAAGGCCAGGCGCCGGGTGTTGTCGGCGGCCGGCGTCTGGTCCTCGGCGGCGGCCGTGTCGCTCTCGGCGCTGGCGGCTTCCGGGCTGTCGGTGGCCGTCGCCGTGTCGCTGCCGGTGGCGGCGGTGTCGGTGGCCGCGGCATCCGGGGGCGTATCGGCCGTTTCCGATGAGCCGGTCTGGTTTGCCGTGGCGGCAGCGGTGGCGGTGTCGCCGGCCGTCGTGGCATCGCCCGCGGTCGGCTGAGCATCGCCCGCAGGCGCGGCCTCCTCGGCCGTCGCCGGGCTGTCCTTGGGCAGCGGCGGCAGGTCGGCGGTGCCGTCCGGGGTGTCGGTGTCGGCGGCCGGTGCGCCGCTCAGGGCGGTCGCGGCGGCCTCGTCGCCGCCTCCCAGGCCCAGCAGGTCGTTGCCGTTGCGGCTCTGCCACCACAGCAGCGACAGGCCGATCAGGCCGACGATCACCAGCAGGGTGAACAGCTTGAAGACCCAGGCCCCCAGGCGCGACGGCGGGCGCGTGGTATTGACCGGGGTGATCTTGCGCTCGATGTCGCTGCGGGTGTCGCCGTGCTGGCGGTTGTAGGCCCCCACCACGCTGGCCTCGTCGATGCCCATCAGGCGCGCATAGGCCCGCAGGTAGCCGCGCCGATAGGCGGCGACGGGAATCTCGTCGTAGCGATCGGCCTCCAGGCCGCTGACCACGGCGGGGCGCAGGTTGAGCTGGGTGGCCACCTCGTCGATGGAGAGGCCCTGGTTCTCGCGCTCGCGGCGCAGCGCCTCGCCCGGCGATTCGGGGGCCGTGCCGACGGCGGGATCAAGACTGCCTTCCTGTCGCTGTTGTGTTTCGCTCATGACTGAGCCGTCCTCTCGATTGGGGTCAGGGGTCGCGCCGGGAGGCGTTGAGCTGGCGTGAATAGAAAGCGGCGGTGGCGGCGTCCCCGCGAGCGCTGGCGATCTGCTCGGCCAGTCGCAGGCTCTCCGGGGTGGTGCCGGCCAGCCGGATGAAGCGTTGCAGCGCCTCCCAGGCGCGGGTGTCCTCGCCCTGGTCGTGCAGGGCGCCGGCGAGTGCCAGGTAACTGGGTGCGTAACGCGGGTCGATCGTCTGGGCCTTGTTCAGGCTCTGCAGGGCGGCGTCGGCCCGGCCGAGCCGGCGCTGGCAGCGTCCCAGGTTGGTGAACAGCTGGGCCCGGTTGTCGTAGTGGATATCCTGCGTGGCGCGTTCGAGCTGGTCGCAGGCCGCGGCGGTTTCACCCCGGGCGTAGAGAAAGGCCGCATAGTTGTTGCGCCCCCGGGTGAAATCGGGTGCCACATCCAGGGCGCGCTTGAAGAAGCGGCGGGCGAGCTCGGGCTCGCCCTGGCGCTGGTAGAGCAGGGCACTGGCCTGCAGGGCGTCGGGGTCGTCGGGAGCGATCGACAGGGCCTTGTCCAGCTTGCGACGGGCCCGGGGCAGATTGCCCTTCTGCATGTACTCGAGCCCCATCGTCACATTGAGCTCGGCCGCCTGGCTCGGGTCGGCCCCGCTCTGCAGCCCGGCCGGTGCGGACGTGGCGCAGCCGGACAGCCAGAGCATGCCGCACAGTGCGGCACCCAGCAGGGGGACGAAGGACGAGCGTTGGCGACGAATCATGCACTCCTCTCGACAGTGGCGGGCCCGGCTCGCGATGGCCCTCGTCGAATCAATGGTATAGGGGATGACGATACTGGGCCGACCCGCCATGAAAAGGCGTACTCATAAAAGCGCCGTGACCGGTTGAAGTCAAGGACGCCACCGGGTCAGTCGGCATCCAGCTGGATCGACTGGATGTAGCGTTCGTGACGGCGCGTGCGGTCCTTGACCCGGCCGACCAGCTGGCCGCAGGCGGCATCGATGTCGTCACCGCGGGTGCTGCGAATCGGGGCCGTGTAGCCGAGCTCGTAGAGCCACTGCTGGAAGCGCATGGTCTGGTTGCGCGAGGGCTTCTCGTAGCCCGAGTGCGGGAACGGGTTGAACGGGATCAGGTTGATCTTGCACGGCAGCTCGTCGAGCAGCGCGGCGAGCTGGTCGGCGTGCTCGCGCTGGTCGTTGACGTCCTTGATCAGCGTGTACTCGATGGTGATCAGGCGCGTGTCGTCACACTTGGCCAGGTAGCGCTGGCAGGCGTCGAGCAGGGTGCGGATGTCGTACTTGCGATTGAGCGGCACCAGCTCGTTGCGCAACTCGTCGTTGGCGGCGTGCAGCGAGATCGCCAGGCTCACGTCGATCTCGTCGCCGAGCTTGTCGATCATCGGCACCACGCCGGAGGTCGACAGCGTCACGCGGCGCTTGGAGAGGCCGTAGCCGTTGTCGTCGAGCATCAGCTTCATCGCCGGCACGACGTTGTCGTAGTTGAGCAGCGGCTCGCCCATGCCCATCATCACCACGTTGGTGACCGGGCGGTTGGCGGTGTCGCGGCGCGGGCCGACGCTGCGCTGGGCGACCCACACCTGGCCGATGATCTCGGCGGCGGTGAGGTTGCGCTGGAAGCCCTGCTTGCCGGTGGAACAGAAGCTGCAGTCCAGCGAGCAGCCCACCTGGGAGGAGACGCAGAGCGTGCGGCGATTGCCGTTCTCGGACGGAATCAGCACGGTCTCGACGTAGCTGCCGTCTTCGACCTCGAGCACCCACTTGCGCGTCCCGTCGCTCGACGTGCCTTCGTAGACTACGCCGGGGCCGCGGATCTCGGCCACCTCGGCCAGGCGCGCACGCAGGGCCTTGGAGAGGTTGGTCATGGCCTCGAAATCGTCGCAGCCCTCGTGGTGAATCCACTTCATCACCTGGCTGGCGCGAAACTTCTTCTCGCCGATCGAGATGAAGAAGGCTTCCATCTGCTCGCGGGACAGACCGAGCAGGTTGGTCAGGGGGGTATGGGTGGTGGCGGTCATGATGGTCAACCGATGGTCGGAGGGCTGTCAGGCACGGCCCGGCGTGGCGGGCGGGAGCCGTGCGGCTCCCGCTCAGGGTTCAGCGCGGGCAGATCTCGTCGGCGCTGAAGAAGAAGGCCACTTCGCGCTCGGCGGATTCCGGCGAGTCGGAACCGTGCACGGCGTTGGCGTCGATGGACTGGGCGTAGTCGGCGCGGATGGTGCCCGGCGCGGCTTCCTGCGGGTTGGTGGCGCCCATCAGATCACGGTTCTTGGCGATGGCGTCCTCGCCCTCGAGCACCTGGACGACGACCGGGCCGGAGGTCATGAAGCCGACCAGTTCGCCGAAGAAGCCGCGCTCCTTGTGCTCGGCGTAGAAGCCTTCGGCCTGCTCCCGGGACAGGTGCAGCATCTTGGCGGCGACGACCTTGAGGCCGGCCTTCTCGAAGCGGCTGATGATCTCGCCGATGACGTTCTTGGAAACGGCGTCGGGCTTGATGATGGACAGCGTGCGCTGAGTTGCCATGCAGGGTTCTCCGTGGAATCGAGTGCTTGGATACGGCTGCGCGCCGCTGTCGTGGCGGCGCGCAGGGGCGCGGTTCGGCCGCGGCGGGCGACCGGGCGGAAAAGCGCCTGATTATAGCGGCTCGGGCGGGGTCTTGACACCCCGCGGGCCGCGCGGGCTCACACGCTGAAGCTCTCGCCGCAGCCGCACTGGTCCTTGACGTTGGGGTTGTTGAAGCGGAAGTAGCGGTTGAGCCCCTCGTTGACGTAGTCGACCTCGCTGCCGTCGAGCATCTCCAGGGCGTCGGGCGCCACGTAGACCGTGGCGCCGTGGGCCTCGAAGGGCACGTCATCGTCGATCGCCTGGTCGGCGAAGTCCAGCACGTAGCTGTAGCCGGAGCAGCCGCTGGGCTTGACGCTCACGCGCAGTCCCAGGCCGTGGCCGCGCTCGCCGAGCACGTGACGGATCTGGTCGGCGGCGGCGGGGGTGATCGAAAGGTGCGCCATGGGAATTCCTCCTGACTGCGTATCGGCGGCCGAATCGGCGTCAACCGCGCAAGGTGGTGATGGCATGACGGATCTCGGCGACGGCCGCATCGATCTCCGCCTCGGTGGTGAAGCGCCCGAAACTGAAGCGCAGCGCCGTCAGGGCGCGCGAGCGGGGCACACCGATGCCCCGCAGGACATAGGAGGGCTCGACGCTCGCCGAGTTGCAGGCCGAGCCGGTGGACACCGCGATGCCGCGCAGGGCCATGAGCAGCGATTCGCCATCGACGCCGTCGAAGGACAGGTTGACGATATTGGGCACGGCCACGGTGACATCGGTGTTGCGGTGCACGCCCTCGAGATCGTCGAGCCCGGCGAGGAAGCGCTCGGCCAGCGCGGCGATGCGGGTCTGGTCGGCCTCGCCCTCGCTCTCGGCGAGCACGAAGGCCTCGCCCATGCCGGCGATCTGGTGGGTGGGCAGGGTGCCGGAGCGCATGCCGCGCTCGTGACCGCCGCCGTGGATCAGCGCCTCGAGGCGGATGTCCGGACTGCGCTTGACGTAGAGGGCGCCGACCCCCTTGGGGCCGTAGACCTTGTGGCCGGACAGCGACATCAGGTCGATGCCCAGCTCGACGACGTCCAGCGGAATCCGGCCCACTGCCTGGGCGGCGTCGACATGGAAGACCGCGTCGCGGGCATGCACCACCGCCGACAGCGCGGCAAGGTCGTTGATGCTGCCGAGCTCGTTGTTGACCGCCATCAGCGACACCAGCGCGGTGTCGTCGCGCATCGCCGCGGCGAGTCGGGCGGGGGCGATGCGGCCGTCATGGCCGGGCTCGAGCCAGGTGACCTCGAAGCCCTCGGCCTCCAGGGCGCGGGCGGTATCGATGATCGCCTTGTGCTCGATGGTGGAGGTCACCAGGTGCATGCCCCGGGCGCGGTTGGCGCGCATGAAACCGATCAGCGCCAGGTTGTCGGCCTCGGTGGCACCGGAGGTCCAGACGATCTCGCGCGGGTCGGCGCCGATCAGGTCGGCGACCTGGCGGCGGGCGCCTTCCACGACCTGCTCGGCCTGCCAGCCGGGCATGTGGCTGCGCGAGGCCGGGTTGGCGAAGATCCCGTCCAGGGTCAGATGGCGCGCCATGACTTCGGCGACGCGAGGGTCGACCGGCGTGGTGGCAGCGTAGTCCAGGTAGATCGGTGCGTTCATGGCTCTCTGCGTGACGGCGAGGCCGGCGGGCTGCGGCCGGTCCTCAGGGTGACGAGGTGACGATGGTGTTGTCGGTGGCGTTGCCGCGCTGGCGTTCGGCGATGCCGCGGACCTCGTTGCGGCGCACCAGGTCGCCCAGGCTGATGCCGTCGAGGAAGCCGTGAATCTCCTGCGACAGCTCGCACCACAGGTGGTGCGTCAGGCAGGTGTGGCCCTGCTGGCAGTCCGACAGTCCCTGGCAGCGGGTGGCATCCACCGATTCATCGACGGCGTCGATCACCCGGGCGACCGACATCGTGTCCGGGGCGGCCGCCAGCAGATAGCCACCGCCCGGCCCGCGCACGCTCTTGACCAGCCGGGCGCGGCGCAGGCGGGCAAACAGCTGTTCGAGATAGGACAGCGAGATCGCCTGGCGCTGCGAGATGTCGGCGAGGCTGATCGGCCCCTGGTCGCTGTGCAGGGCGAGATCGAGCATCGCGGTGACGGCGTAACGTCCTTTGGTGGTCAGGCGCATAAGCGAGTCGGATCGGACATCGGTCGCAGGGCCGCGCTGCGCCGGAACGGGCTGAAGCGCGCGGCCGCCGGTGGAATCATCGCTCCATTATGAGAAAACCCAGTAAAGCGGTCAACAATAGTGCGGCCCGCGCCTCCGGGGCTCACCCTCGGGAACGGCTGCAAACGGAAATCTAGTCCTCGTCGGCGTCACGCCGGGCGTCCTGGCGTTCGGCCCGCCGTTCGGCACGGGGATCGGGGCCGCAGCAGCTGTCGACATCGGCGAGGATCTCGGCGAAGTCCTCGTCGCGCAGCTCGGGCAGGCGACCTTCGCGGTAGCCGGTGTCGAGCTTTCTGAGCGTCGTGCACATGCGCTCGATGCGCTGGTCCACGGCGTGCATGTGGTCGAGCATCGCCTGCATGGAGCGGGCCACCGGGTCGGGCATGTCCTGGCTCACGCCGTAGGCGTCGAAGCCGAACTTCTGGCGGATCGCCTCGCGGCGTTCCGGATCGAAGGCCGGTTTCTCCTCGGTATCGGGCTCGGCGCGCTTGACGATCTTGCCGGGGATGCCGACCACCGTGGCGCCGTCCGGCACCTCCTTGGTGATCACCGCGTTGGAGCCGATCTTGGCCCCGGCACCGACCCGGAACGGCCCCAGGATCTTGGCCCCGGCGCCGACGATCACGCCGTCGCCCAGGGTCGGGTGGCGCTTGCCCTTGTTCCAGCTGGTGCCGCCGAGGGTGACGCCCTGGTAGAGCGTCACGTCGTCGCCGACCTCGGCGGTCTCGCCGATCACCACGCCCATGCCGTGGTCGATGAAGAAGCGCCGGCCGATCTGCGCGCCGGGGTGGATCTCGATCCCGGTCAGCCAGCGCGCCAGGGTCGAGATGGTGCGCGCCAGCCACTTGAAGTTGTGCCGCCACAGCCGATGGCTCAGGCGATGGGCGAGCAGGGCGTGAAGCCCCGGGTAGTTGGTCAGGACCTCGAGAAAGTTGCGCGCCGCGGGGTCGCGGTCGAACACGCTGTTGATGTCTTCACGCAGACGACCAAACATGAAGCCTTCCTTGTTGGGCTGTCGGTCGGCGCACGGGCCGGCCGCGAACGGGTTGGTCACTCATTATTGGGGCGCTCGGCGCCCCCTGCAAGGCGCCGTCTCAGCGCCCGGCGATGCGTTTCTCGACGGCGCTGAGGATGCCACGCAGGATGCTGATCTCCTGGGTGTCCGGCCGGGCACGCAGGTAGAGCCGACGCAGCCGGGCCATCAGCTGGCGGGGCCGCTGCGGGTCGTGGAAGCCGGTGTCGGTCAGTACCCGCTCGAGATGCGCGAAGTAGCGCTCGAGATCGTCGTGGCTGGCTGGCGGGTGATCCCAGTCGATGCCGAACGGGGCGGCCTCGCTGCCGGCCTCGGTGGGCTCGGCGGCGGCCAGCCAGGCCAGGCGGCACTCGTAGGCCACCACCTGCACGGCGGCGGCGAGGTTCAGCGAGCTGAAGTCAGGGTCGGTGGGGATGTGCACATGATGGTGGCAGTGCTGCAGCTCGGCATTGGTCAGCCCGCTGTCCTCGCGGCCGAACACCAGCGCCACCCGGCCTTGCGGGTCGGCCAGTTCGGCGGGCAATGATTCGCCCAGCGCCCGGGGCGTGATCATCGGCCAGGGCAGGGTGCGCGAGCGGGCGCTGGCACCCACCACCAGGGTGGCGTCGGCCACTGCGGCATCCAGCGTCTCGTGACGGCTAGCGCCGATCAGCAGGGCATCGGCCCCCGAGGCGCGGGCGATCGAGTCGCTGGTCTGGATCTCGCAGCGCGGCGCGACCAGCGCCAGGTCGCCGAGTCCCATGTTCTTCATCGCCCGGCACACGGCACCGATGTTGCCGGGGTGGCTGGTGCCGATCAGCACGATGCGCAGCTGGTCGAGGGAAAAGGCGGGTTGAGGCATGGCAAGACAACGTCGCGGCAATGAAAAGGGGCGCCAGTCTACCATGTCAGCCGCCGGGCCGGGACGCATCGCGATTCCCTCGCGGAGCCGGGTCTGCTAGCATGCGCGACGTTCTTTAACAGTTACCGACCCTCAAGGCCCGATCATGCATCCGATGGTCCAGTTCGCGCTGCGTGCCGCACGCAGCGCCGCCGAGCAATTCGTCCGTATCCGCGAGCGCATCGATGTCGCCCGCGATGACCACGGTCTCGACCGCCTCCTGGAAGATACCGCCCGCAACGCCGAAACGCTGATTGTCCGTCAACTGTCCCGCGGCTATCCGCAGCACGGGATCGCCGGCCGCTACACGCCGCACCGCGACGGAGAAGGCGAGGGTCGGGACACGGTCTGGAAGATCGAACCCTTCCATGGCTACACCAATCTCGGCGTCGGCAGTGTGCAGTTCGCCCTCTCGCTGGTGTGTCTCGTCAAGGGGCGCCCCGAACACGCCGTGGTGATCTGCCCGTTCAGTGACGACGAATACCTGGTCAGCCGCGGCCGCGGTGCGCAGCACAACGGCAAGCGCATCCGCGTCGGCAAGACCCACGGCATCGACGGTATGCGCCTGGCGATGGGGCTGCCGGAAACCTGGCTGCGCCCGCGTCATCTGCCTACCTACCAGACCCTGATCCAGCAGCTCGCCCCGCGGATCGAGTCGCTGACCGCCTCGGGCTGTGCGCTGCTCGACATGGCCGATGTCGCTGCCGGTCGTGCCGACGCCGTGTTCGTGCTGGGCCTCGAGGAGCAGGACAGCCTGGTCGGTACGCTGCTGCTCAAGGAGGCCGGCGCACTGATCGGCGGTCCGGACGGCTCGCCCGGCGTGGCGCCGGAAGCCAACCTGATGGCCGCCGGGCCGCGTCTCTACAAGGCGCTGGTCCAGGGCCTCAAGCCGCACATGTAAGTCCGCTATCCTGAGAAAAGCCCCGGCTCGCGTCCTGCGAGCCGGGGCTTTTTCATGTCGGCATGGCCGTGCGGAGGGGCCTCCCCGAAACGACGACACCCCGCCGAGGCGGGGTGTCGCGCTGACGTCGCCGAACGGATCAGGGCAGTTCGTCGCCCTCGGCGTTTTCCTTCTTCGCCGGGATCAGGTCCTCGCGCTGGAGCTTGACGGCGATCAGCAGCGCCGAGGCGACATACACCGAGGAGTAGGTCCCCACGCCGACGCCGACGATCAGCGCCAGGGCGAAGTTGTGGATCATGTCGCCGCCGAGCAGCAGCAGGGCCAGCAGCACCAGCAGGGTGGTGCCGGAGGTGGCCAGCGTGCGCGACAGGGTCTGGTTGATCGCCTCGTTGAAGATCGTCGGCATGTGGTCGGTGCGCGACTTGCGGATGTTCTCGCGGATGCGGTCGTAGACGATGATGGTGTCGTTGAGCGAGTAACCGATCACCGCCAGCACCGCCGCCAGCACGGTGAGATCGAAGTCGAGCTGGAACAGCGAGAACACGCCGAGCACGATGATCACGTCGTGAACCAGCGCCAGCAGCGCCCCCAGCGAGAACTTGTACTGGAAGCGCAGGGCGACATAGAGCATCACCACGCCGAGCGCCACCAGCATGCCCAGGCCGCTCTGGTCGCGCAGCTGACCGCCGACCTGGGCGCCGACGAATTCGGCGCGGATCAGGTCGACGCTGGCGCCACCCTGACGCAGCACGTCCGTCACCTGGGCGCCGACGTTGGGGTCGAAGGCCTGCTGCAGACGTACCAGCACATCGGTGGGCGCGCCGAAGGTCTGCACCGAGACGTTGGTGAAGCCGGCGCCTTCCAGGGTCTGACGCACGGCCTCCAAGGCCGGCGCGGCGGCATAGCGCACCTCGACGAGGGTGCCGCCGGTGAAGTCCAGCCCCAGGTTGAGCTGCTGGAACAGCAGCGAGACGATCGACACCAGCAGCATCGCCCCCGAGACGAAAAACGCGAGGCGGCGCTTGCCCATGAAGTCGAGCCGGCGATTGATGAAAGCGTTCATGCCCACCTCTCAGATCCAGAGTTTCTTCACCGGCTTGCCGCCGATGGTGAGATTGACGATCGCGCGCGACACCATGATCGCGGTGAACATCGAGGTCAGGATCCCCAGCGACAGCGTCACGGCAAAGCCCTTGACCGGACCGGTGCCGATCGAGAACAGGATCACGGCCACCAGCAGGGTGGTGATGTTGCCGTCGAAGATCGAGGTGAAGGCGCGCTCGTAGCCGGCGTGGATCGCCTGCTGGATCGGCATCTTCGCCCGCAGTTCCTCGCGGATGCGCTCGTAGATCAGCACGTTGGCGTCCACCGCCATGCCCAGCGTCAGCACGATACCGGCGATGCCCGGCAGGGTCAGGGTCGCGCCGAGCAGCGACAGGGCGGCGACCAGCAGCACCAGGTTGATGCCCAGCGCGAGGTTGGCGACCAGCCCGAAGGCGCGGTAGCGGATCAGCATGAAGGCCACGACCAGCAGCATGCCGATCTCCACCGAGTGGATGCCGCGCTCGATGTTCTTGGCCCCCAGGCTCGGCCCGATGGTGCGTTCGGCGACGAAGTAGATCGGCGCGGCCAGCGAGCCGGAACGCAGCAGCAGGGCGAGCTCCTTGGCCTCGGTGGGCGAGTCCAGTCCGGTGATGCGGAAGCGGTTGCCCAGCGCGCTCTGGATGGTGGCCAGGCTGATGATGCCGCGCTCGGTGTAGTTGTCGCGCTTCTCGACCGCCTTGCCGTTCTCCATCACCGTGCGGGTGCGGGTCTTGTTGTCGATGTAGACCACCGCCATCGAGCGGCCGATGTTGGAACGGGTGGCCCGGTTCATCAGCGTGCCGCCGGTGCCGTCGAGGTTGATGTTGACCTGTGGGCGGCCGTTCTGGTCGAACCCGACGCTGGCGCTGGAGACGTTCTCGCCGGTGATGATCACGTCACGCATCAGCCGCGCGGTGCGCTGCTGATCGTTGCGGAACGGCAGCGTCTCGGTCTGCGAGTCGGGGGTGTCGGGACGCGCGGCGAGGCGGAACTCCAGGTTGGCGGTGGCGCCCACCACGCGCTTGGCGGCGGCGGTATCCTGCACGCCGGGGAGTTCGACGACGATGCGGTTGGGGCCCTGGCGCTGCACCAGCGGCTCGGCCACGCCCAGCTCGTTGACACGGTTGCGCAGCGTGGTGAGGTTCTGCTCCACCGCGTAGTCCTGAATCTCCTGGACCTTCTTCGGCGTCAGGGTCATCGCCAGGGTGGCGCCGCGTTCGGCGGCCTGGTCGGCGTACTGGAAGTCGGGGAACTGGCGACTGATGACGTCGCGGGCCTTGGCGCGATCCTCGGCACTGGCGAACGTGAAGGACAGCGTCCGACCATCGATCTGGGTATCGCGGTAGCGGATGCGCGCGTCGCGCAGGGCCTCGCGGATCGCGCTGGCGTTGACCTGCAGGCGCTGTTCGATGGCGGCGTCCATGTCGACCTCGAGGGCGAAGTGCACGCCGCCGCGCAGGTCGAGACCCAGGTTCATCGGCGAGGCGCCGAGGCTCTCGAGCCAGGCGGGGGTCGATTCGGCCAGGTTGAGCGCCACCGTGTAGTCGTCGTTGACCTGGCCGGCGACGATCTGGCGGGCCTTGAGCTGGTCATCGCCGCTGGCGAGGCGAATCAGGGCGCCGTTGGGCTGGGTGTCGATGCGCTCGATGGGGATGTCGGCCTTGCCGAGGGCGTTGCGGATGCGCTCGAGCTGGCCGTCGTCCAGGGTGGCATCGCCACGGGCACTGCTGATCTGAACGGCGGGGTCTTCGGGGTAAAGGTTGGGTAGTGCATAGATCAACCCGACGACGATCACGAACAGTATCAGCAGATACTTCCACAGGGGGTAACGGTTGAGCATGGAAGCCCTGTCCTTGTTGCTGACGCGAAAAGAGCGCTGCCGGCGTGATGACCGGCAGCGGGAGGCGGGTTAGAGGGACTTCAGGGTGCCCTTGGGCAGCACCGCCGCGACGGCGTTCTTCTGCACGTTGACCTCGGTGCCTTCGGCGATCTCCATGGTGAGGAACTCTTCATGCACCTTGGTGACCCGGCCGACCAGGCCCCCGCCGATGACGATCTCGTCGCCGTTGGCCAGGTTGCTGATCAGCTTCTTGTGTTCCTTGGCGCGCTTGGACTGGGGGCGCCACAGCAGAAAGTAGAAGATCAGCACGAAGCCGACCAGCAGAACGATCTGGGCGATGCCGCCGCCCGCAGCCGCACCACCGCCGCTCTGGGCGTGCGCCTGTGAGATGAAGAAATCCAGCATGGGTCAGTGTCTCCCGGAAGGTTGCGAAAAGGCTCTTGCCAAAGCGGGGCCGGGACGCGCGGGTCCCGGCCGGGAAAAGGGTTCCGCAGCGCGATTCAGCGCGGCGCGTCGGGAACCGGCAGGCCCCGGCGCGCGTAGAACGCGGCCACGAAGTCAGCCAATGTACCCGCTTCGATAGCACCGCGCAAACCGGCCATTACACGCTGGTAATAGCGCAGATTGTGGATGGTGTTGAGCATCGAGCCGAGCATTTCGCCGCAGCGATCCAGGTGGTGCAGGTAGCTGCGCGAGAAGTGCTGACAGGTGTAGCAGTCGCAGCCTTCCTCGAGTGGGCGCGTGTCGTGCCGGTGTTTGGCGTTGCGGATCTTCACCGTGCCTTCGGCGGTGAACAGATGGCCGTTGCGGCCATTGCGGGTGGGCATCACGCAGTCGAACATGTCGACGCCACGGCGCACGCCCTCGACCAGGTCTTCCGGCTTGCCCACGCCCATCAGGTAGCGCGGCTTGTCCGCCGGCATCCAGGTCGGCAGGTAGTCGAGCACCCGGATCATCTCTTCCTTGGGCTCGCCCACCGACAACCCGCCGATGGCCAGGCCGTCGAAGCCGATGTCGACCAGGCCCTTGAGCGAACGCTCGCGCAGCTCGGGGTACATGCCACCCTGGACGATGCCGAACAGCGCCGAGGGCGAGCTGCCGTGGGCCGCCCGCGAGCGTTCGGCCCAGCGCAGTGAACGTTCCATCGACAGCCGGGCTTCCGTCTCGGTGGCCGGGTAGGGGGTGCACTCGTCGAAGATCATCACGATGTCCGAGCCCAGCGAGCGCTGCACGGCCATCGATTCCTCGGGGCCCATGAACACCTTGGCGCCGTCCACCGGCGAGCGGAAGTGCACGCCCTCCTCGGTGATCTTGCGCATCGCCCCCAGCGAGAACACCTGGAAGCCGCCGGAGTCGGTGAGGATCGGCTTGTCCCACTGGGCGAAGTCGTGCAGGTCGCCATGGGCCTCGATCACCTCCATGCCGGGACGCAGCCACAGATGGAAGGTGTTGCCGAGGATGATCTCGGCGCCGATCTCCTTGACGCTCTGCGGGGTCATGCCCTTGACGGTGCCGTAGGTGCCCACCGGCATGAAGGCGGGGGTTTCCACCGTGCCGCGGGGGAAGGTCAGCCGACCGCGACGGGCGCGCCCGTCGCTGGCCAGGTGCTCGAAGTTCATGAAACAGTCGTTGCGCATGGGGCTCTCGAAAATGCTGGATGCCGCGAAGACGGTCGTCGCTCGAGGCGGTGTATCAGGGGGTCTT